>Ga0268283_1000831_pt1 | contig 17214 bp, 19 predicted proteins | sample saktaG_13_FD_190140 | JGI IMG/M metagenome (GOLD analysis project Ga0268283, IMG submission 190140) | Saline water microbial communities from Sakinaw Lake, British Columbia, Canada - sak_2013_06_06_36m | ecosystem: Environmental > Aquatic > Non-marine Saline and Alkaline > Saline ... | reverse complement strand
CCGCGATGGGACCTGGCCGAATTCAAAGCGGTCTATCCCTTGTTTGTATGGCCTGCTCGTCAATGTCTTACCAATACCAGTCTAAATTGGCACAGAATACATGAGGGGGGAATATTTTTACAGTCTCGAGGTGAAGCCCATCCAAGGTTCTTGCAGTGTGCGCGTGGGCGGACACTGGGTCATCCGCCAAGGCGACCCCTGCACGATGAACAGCGGCAACTGCCCCGGCATTTACACCACCACGCAAACGCCGAGCGCCATGACGGGGGCGGGTTCGACCAGCGATCCTAGCGACATGAACCCGCCTATTGAGCCTGAGACGGCAGAAGAGAATGGCTGGTTTGAAAATTTCTGGGATGAGTCAAAAATGGAAATGGGACAGGCTAAAGAGCATCCTGTGGATGGTGTATTCGGCGCGGTTAAAGGGACTCTAAATATCCCATCAGAAATTTTAAATAAGACAGCCGAAGGCTGGGCGCGGATATTTGCTTTGGGTTCTGACGTATTGGGCAAACCAGAGTTAGCTGATTCGTTCAATGAAACGGCAAACAATTTAAGTAATGGAAGTGCCGAGATCAAATTTCCGACATTCAAGTTAAGCGCCGCCGAGCGTGGTGGAGACAAGATAGTCACACTGATTAGCCTTCCAGGAGCTATTAAAGGGCTATTCAAATTTGGTTTGAAATATCTTGGAAAAGGCGGTGTCAAGGCACTTGGAAATGAAAGTAAAATAATTGAAGGAGCCGATGCAACCGAAAGTGTTCTAAAAACAGAAGCCAAGGCTGAATTGGAAGCAGCACAGACGACGAAAGCCACAGGGGGAATGAAAGTTAAAGGAAAGGAGACACCTACGAAACCCAAGCCAGGCTCTATAGAACATAAAGCGGATAGGTGGGAAAAATATCAGCAGCGTGGTGGGGAAAAAAGTTACGAAGAATGGAGTAAACAATATGATATAAATATGAGAAACTACAAATTTGGCTTGGATCGCGAAATAGATTATCGTGATGCCATGGGTGCATCTGAAGGAACGATAAAGACACCTTTAACAAACCGCCAAATAGATATATTAAAGAACGACGAAATGTATGCCGGTCAGCTAAAGACTGGCCTAGTTAGTCTTACGAAAGAAAATATAACCGCTATCCAAAAAGATGCTGAATTGGTAAAGCAAGGATGGAATGTTGAACATATTTTGGAAAAAGGTGCATCTAAGCCATATTTAGACGCACTAGAGAAAGCTGGTGTAACATATAAAATTGGCCCACAAATACCGTAATTGGAAACGATATGCTTAACAAAAATGATGCATTTGAAAGTTTTGATAACTTCTTGATGGTTATGGATGAACAGCTAGATGCTTTGACCGAAGAAGCCGCATTGTATAAAGTCGATCTTGATTTTTCTTTACATAGTTTGAGTAAATTAGAGGATTTATTCATTAAAATTTCAGAAAATGTTGAAAAAGATAAGATAAATAGTTTAATTGTATTTTTCGCAAGATACTTAGGTGAAATAGTTATAAAAAACTTCGGTTGTAAATGGACTTTACCTATAGATGATCCAAAGAACGTTAATTATAATACCCCGGTAATTATCGGACATTCCCCCATAGAGGGTTTGGAGTTTTCTCCAATCGGAGTGATGCGTGCTTTCTCACTCCGTAAGAGATCAGGAATGTTAAAGACAGCAATTGATGCACATGTAAGCCCAAATCCCATTGATTTAAGCGGCTTAGTTGAGGAATAATGTCTTTCCCTTAAAAGATGGTCGTAATGGCGGAACCATGGACGGGTTACGCCAAATTTGTAATGGTCGGCTTTACATAATGAAAACCATCCCTGACGATATCATGCACCAAATGAAAGAATTAGGCGTTCAAGTGCGTGAAGCACTTAAACAAGGTAATGCAGAAGAAGCGCAGTCATTGCTAGAACAAGGTTGGCAGCTAATACCCGAACCAAAATCCGAATACAATATAAGCATATCTAAGGTATTAGCTTCGATTCGATTAATGGCTCAGTCGGGGAAACCGTCATTAGCTCTCGAATGGATAGAAGAATTGAAACACTTTCCGATTTCTGCTATTGATGCCGAACCGGATTTTCTTACAGGTATAACCCATTTTGAATTGGGAAACATGGGAGCCGCTTTTCAGCATTTTGATAGATCAAGCAAAATGTCTAAAGGTCGTTGTTTTCAAGGAGAAGATAAAAAATATGTCGATTTTTATAAGAAACGACTTGGAGAAAAGTAAATGGAATTATCCTCAGTCATCTACGCTCAACTTGAAGAGTTGTCTAATGCTGGTAATGATTTAGTTGATGATGAAAACTACTCCCTCGCTATCGGCAAATGGATGGAAGCACTTACTCTGTTACCAGAGCCACAATCAGACTGGGAGGCATATACTTGGCTATCGGCTTCACTTGGCGATGCTTACTACCAGCTAGAAAAGTTTGAAGAGGCTAGGCATGCGCTTTTTAATGCTTTGAACGGACCTGATGGGCAGTCAAATCCGTTCATTCATTATCGACTGGGGCAATGCAATGACCGCCTCGGATTAGAAAGCATCGAGCATTTGTTACAGGCTTACATGTTGGATGGAGAACGTATTTTTGGCGAAAACGAAGATGGCATGTTACTACTTCAGAAACTAAAGGATAGAAATATGATCCCTTAATATTTTATTACTCTTTTTGGACTGACTTTCGGTATATTGAGCTGTAAAATATAATTTAAATCAAAAAGCCGGGTAAAGTGGGCATATGACAGCGAAGGTCGCCGCACCGATTGCTTGGACAGCGAACTGGGAAGGAAAGCATACGTTTATGACCGGGAAAGGCAATTGCTTGCCGTTCAAGCGGAGCAACCGGAACAGTCCGAACAGTTCGCCTACGACCCGGCCGGCAATCGCACCCAATGCAATGGCGAAGCCGCCGAGTTCGATGCCGCCAACCGGCTGCTGCGCCAGGGCGGCACACGGTTTCTCTACGACGCACATGGCGACTTGGTGCAGTGGCAAGGCGGGGGCCAAGCTTGGCGGTACACTTGGAATAGTCGGGAGCAACTCGTCCGCGCCCAATCGTCCGACGGTCGCGTGGTCAGCTTCGGCTACGATGCCTTTGGACGTAGGCTGTGGAAGCGCAGTGGCAACCGAACCAACCCCAACCAAACGGAAACCCGCTTCCATTGGGCGGGCGAACATTTGATCGGTGAGGAAACTTGGGCCAGTGGCGAGCGGGTCGCCACCCAGGAATACCTCTATCTGCCGGGCACCCACACGCCGCTGGCGACCCGCACCAACGGCTCAGTATACTATTACCACTGCGATCCGTTGGGCACCCCGCAACGGTTAACTGACGGGAATGGCCGGGTGGTCTGGCTGGCGGAGAGCAAAGCCTTCGGCTCGACCGACATAAAGCTAGGTGAGATACCCAACCCGTTGCGCCTACCGGGTCAGTATTACGATGCAGAGACTGGTTTGCATTACAACCGCTTCCGCTACTACTCTCCAGAGTGGGGGCGGTATGTGTCGAAAGACCCCTTGGCCCAGGCGGGGGGCTTGAATCTTTACGCCTATGTCGGCAATAATCCACTCAATCAGGCCGACCCGATGGGGCTGTGGTGGAAGGCCGCTGTCTCCATCATTGCCGCAGTGGCGGTGGGTATTGCCGTGACAGCGCTGGTCGTGATGTTGGCTCCTGCAGCTTTGCCGCTGGCCATTATTGCCGGCGGCATGGCCGCCGGGGCAGTTGGGGCCGGTCTGAACGAAGCTTTGAACCAAGAATCTTTTTGCTGGCCTTGCATAGTCGAGAAGATGCAGCAGGGAACGCTGGTGGGATTTGTTGCCGCCCTGCCTTTTGCGTTTTTGCCGCTAACGGCCGGCTACGCCCTGTTGATGGGCGAGGGAGGGATAAGCGGAGGATTAGGCTATGCCACGGATATCCTCGTAAGCGGCGATGAATGGAGTTGGCAAAAGTTCGGCACTGCCGTGGGTGTCGGCGTAGTGACAGCCGGGGTGGGGAGGTATTTAGGACCTAAAATCGCCAAATTGTGGCAGAGAGAACAACCGCCCAACCCGAATAAAACTTCATATGGTGAACTTAGCACAAAAGAACCTTGTTTTTTAGCGGGAACTATGATAAAAACCTCTAAAGGAAATATACCTATTGAAATAATTCGTATTGGCGACAAAGTATTGGCATACAATTTTCAAGAAGAACGAACTGAAGAGAAAGAGGTTAAGAAACTATATAGTAACTGGACTAATGTTTACTATGATATTTTAATAAAAGGAAAAAGTATTTATGCAACTTCCAAACATCTATTTTGGTCTGTGGATTATAGTAAGTGGATTCCAGCCAAAGATATAAAAGTTAATCTACAACTCAAGACTTTCAGTGGTAATTCAATTTTTATTAATAGTATATCTAAACAAAATAATGTAAATTTGCAAACTTACAATTTCGAAGTTGAAGATATTAACAATTATTTTGTTGGAGAAGATGGTGTTTTAGTTCACAATCAGAATAAACCCTCTTTATTCGAGGTAACAACGAAGACCAATACAGAAATTTACGAGGTTACAAATCTTAAAACTGGGAAAGTTGAATATGTAGGTCAAACAACGCAAGGGACTGCAACAAGATTTGAACAACATATTGCAGAAGGCCAAGTTAAGAATAATTTTAAATCAGAATGGGGTGACCCAGTAAAGTATAGAGTACAAACCGTTAGAAGTGGTAATTGGACTCCCTATGAAGCCCATGCTTTGGAACAACATTATATTGAAAAAAATGGTGGTAAAACTTCATTGCAAAACGCTAAGAATCCAATCTCACAAAAGAAATATGATTTATATTCAGAATTGCATAAGCCATGTTAATTGAGTCATGAAGAAGAATAAACTTGAAGAAGGGGATATTTTTTATGTTCTATATAATGGAAAATATTTTTTTGGCAAGATATTGTTAGATGTATCTAATAGAATATTAAAAATTGCCAATATAGATAGCTTTAAAAGCTTTAGTGACTGTTATTTAGTAGCAGTTTATAAAGGTATTTATGATGCCCCATTATTGGAATTCGATGAGTTTATAATAAATGGAATATATGTTTATAATAAATATTTTTATTCCAAAAAATATAAAATCAATTGGCAGTTTTATATGCATGAGGGTATTGATTATACCAAAATTGATTTTCCCGAAAGTTTAGTTGCAATTCATGGAAAGGGTATATGTTTTACCAAGGGAGAATTGGAAATCAGTACTGAATTAACCGAGATCGATTATGATGGCGAATTTAAAGTTAATAAAACAGTTAATCCAAGCTATTATTCTGTAATTGATTGTGCTTGCCATTATCAGAAAAGAGATGATCTTATGACTTTTAAGCCTTATTCTTTTCTAGAATCTCAAGATTTTCGTTTTGCGTTGAACAAGAGAGAATTTATTTACAAAAAAATCAACGAAGACCCTAATCAGACATATTATCAGTTAGCATTAAAACATGGTTATGATCTAGGCAGATTTTACAAAATATAATCCTGACATCAATATGACTACATATCCAAAACTAATTATGAAAGATGTTTTATGGGTTTTCACTGATTATTATGAAACAATGGATAATTTTATTGATAAATTAATAAAATATAATGAAGAAATATCAGGCATCCCATTTTTGTTTGACAAATTTGACATTGCTCTTAACTCCTCTAAAATAAATATTCAATATATGTACTGGGATGATAATGATGAAGATATTATAGAGCCAGATTTTGAACTAACTGCTAACAATCAAAAAGCATTTACAAAATGCGAGTTATTATACAAAGTAAATAACGAAGTATTTGAAAAACTAAAAATGATTGATAAACATTTTTTTGAAGGGTTTCAACTATTTGATCGTGATAATCCTAATAGCCCTGATGTCCCATTATATTTCTTATTGCAAGGAAGCTAATTTTTGAAAATAATTCAGCCCGCGTAGGGTGCAATAGCGGTTCCGTCGTGTATTGCGCAGCATGATTAAGTGATGTTACTGCTAAATGGGGTCAGGTCTTTCGTTATCATATGATAACGAAAGACCTGACACCATTTTTCAAAGGTAATCAATATCTTGAAGTGCCTACTACCAACCAACAATCAGCTAACGCTGTTCGATTTGAAGAAATTGCATCTGAGCGAGGAATTACTATACGTTATGCCAATGAATAATGAAAAATTCGCACAAGAACTAAGAAAGTTATTGGCGAGTATAGATTTTGATAAACGCTACTATGCCTTTGTTGAATCCCATAGAAACTTCCCACCCATGAAGGACATCCGACAAGAGCAACTTGCTACTGCCATTGCCAATGCTAGTTTGGATGTCGTCTATGTTAAAAAAGAAATATTTTATAAGCATATTGAACTTCACCCCGTCGGGAAAATTGGACTCAATATATTCTTCTCGCATAGTAATATAGAGGCCATATTTGTCTTTCACTCCCCAGGTGTTGCTGGTTCATATCATGGGCTTGCCCGTGATATTGGTGAAATGAGAAACCCAAATTTCTGTCCTGAACCACCCTATCCTAGGTTACCATTCTCAAATGTAATTGAACTGCAAGAGGCGGTTGATCTTGTTGTGCAATTGTTCCAAGAAGGCAAGAAACTTATTCTTGCATACAATAGCTGGACAATATAAAATATATACTTATGTCAATTGATTGTTATTTACTAAGAACATCACCTAATAATAGAACCCGAATATTCGGAGAATTGGGTTTTGTAGAATATCTAATTGAGAAGGCTGAATCTGAATATTCAAATAATCTTGACCTCGGAGAGTCTTGGGCTGCAATTCATTACATGTTGACAATTGAAGTGCCTACGACTCGTCCTTCTGCTCGATTACTTGGAATTCAGTGGTGGGATGATTCGTTGGAAAATGTTCTTATGGGAGGAGAAAACACACCCTATGAATGCGCTTTTGAATTTGCTAGATACATAGAGCCAACTGACGTATCATTAATGGCAGAAAAACTTAATCAGGTTTCTGTTGAAAAATTTATTAGAGCCTATGATCCAGATTATATGGAAGAGATAGGTATTCCACCATGTGGTTGGAAGCAAGACATGCAAACAATGGATTGGCTTACTAAGAATTTTTTAGCTCTCAAATCCTTTTATCAGATTGCCGCAAAGAGTAATGAAAGCATAATTATTTATTTTTTGTAAAATACACTTGAGTTGGCAAAAAAGGCTACCGACTTAGGCAAAATATGGGGTCGGGTCTTTCGTTATCATATGATAACGAAAGACCCGACCCCATTTTCCCGTTTATCATTTCCCCGCTTCATCACTCATCGTTACACACACAGGGATTAGGCAGGAATAAGCCTGTCCTGAGCATGGTCGAAGGGGTCGCGCCGCGAAGGTTTACCGGCACGACACCATGAGAATGCAGCAAATACCCCTGCCCCCCTTTGCAAAGGGGGGTTAAGGGGGATTTCCGGGCTTATTCCGGCCTTCAACGACTATTAGTTTATTGGGCCAAAACCGCTCAATCATCCCGCACCGTTGGCAACGATAGCTTCCCGTTCGCCATACTACGTTTATAATCATGTCAGGGAACAACTCATCTTCCTCCAAACTCCACTCATGCTTTGATTCACCAGTTGTTTCTTCCTTATTGCATCGAAGGCAAATACGTATCTGCTTACATGAGTCTGGCGCAGAGATATTGGCTTTCCATTGATGGGAAAAGAAACATACGATTCGATTGATCATATTTTTCCCATGCTTTATGATACTGGCGTGGTTGGCAGATAATGCTAATATTTTACTAAATAGAAGCGATATTCCCTTATCACTCAGATTTTGACCAAATATGCTATAATTATTGGTATGGTTTTTCTGTGATCAACCAGCAAAATTATAAGGTGGCCAAGGCCCGCTAATAATCACTTTTTGGGTTTCGTCGTTGAAAAGTTCGTCCACCTTGGCGCGGAATGCATCCAACTGGGTTCTATGCACCAGATAACTGACCAAGTACATGTGCTGCCCGGCAAACAAGCCCGCTTCGCCGCAGCGCTTGCGGTATAGCCCCGTCAGGGCGAGGTCCAACGCGGCGGCCTCCTTTTCCGCCTGTTCGGCCGCCGAATATTTCCGTTTTCGCGCCAGCAAATATTCGTAGCCGCTACTGGGTTTTTGGGCAGCAAGGGGTTCCGGTTCGGGTGCTGCCATCGGTAGGCGAATGCCCATTTCTTCGCAGCCTTCCAGATCCGCTAGGAGTCGGCGGTAATGGCTGGCTTTTTCTGCCATGAGTTCAACCACGGCAGCTTCATCCGGCAACAAGCTGCCGTAGCGAATCGGTATGATGGTGGTGCGTTGGTGGATGCGTTCCACCACGTTGCCGAAGGCGAGGACCGACTCGACATCTGGGTCGGCCTGTTCACAGCAAGCCGTCACCGCCGTCAAGCCGTCTGCATGGATCAACAATAGTGATACGTCAAAGTCGGCAGGAAGCGCGTTCTCTGTGACGATGCCATAAAGCAGCAGACTCATTGCACAGCCTGGCAGAAGGTATAGGGCGGCCAAGGCCCGGTGAGGCGGAAAGCCAACCCGTAAACTCCCTGTTGGGCGGAAACCCGTTCAACTCTTAAGCGGAAAGCCTCGACCTGTTCGACGGGGACAAGATAAGCCCAATGGGAGGTTTTGTTTTCAGTCAAACGTCTAGGGCGGAAGTCACGGGCAAGGGCTGCCAATTCTTCTTTGATTAAATCAAGCCGATCACCGATCCGACTGTCCAAATCTGAGGCTATTTGCCGACGTAGCTTCTGTTCTTCGAGATGGCGGCGACCGATGGAATCCGGGAGCTTGAACTGGCCTGATTGCAAGCCTTCGTCCAACAGATAATCGACGGCTTTAAAGCGATCCAGCGTGCCTTCAATGGACCACTCCTGGCAACTAGCCACATGCTCCAAAACAGAGGTGACTTCGCTTGAACGGTGGTCAATTTCCTGTTCGAGCGCAGACAGGCTGGAAAACAAAGTGCCGAAGGGCAGGGGAAAGATTGGGGCATAGGCCATCACCTGTTCTACCACGACGGCATGACGGCAGGCGCGAGGACCCAGCCAAGCAATATCTTGTAAATTGGCCTCGCCGCCCTCGCCAGTAAAATCGTCCAAAGCCACCCAACTCACCACGGCAGACAGCCCACCCGCGATATGAACTTGGATGGGTCTGCTTTCATCCACCCCAAAACCTTGGGGCGTCAATATTTCAGGCAGGGAAAAGCAGTAGACGTAAACCGCTTCCCCTGCCGCTGGTTGGTAGGGTGCTTGCACCTTTATGCCTCGGGGCCGAACATCTCCAAGATAACCGCTTCGAAATCTTTCTTTTCCACAAAAACGGTGACAGGCGACTCAGGACCGGCTTCATTTTGTTCGACGGTCCGGCGAAGTGCGCACAAGGCTGCCCGGTTGCACACTGCGGCCAGTTCCGCACCGCTTGCACCGTCGCAGCGGGCAGCTAGGGTTTCAGCATCGATGTCTGAGCCTATGGGTTTGCCGCGTAAGTGTACGGTCAGAATCTCACGGCGAGCATCTTCATCCGGCAAGGGCAGTTCGACAATTTCGTCAAACCGTCCCGGCCTGAGCATGGCAGTGTCGATCATATCAATCCGGTTGGTTGCGCCCATGACAAAAACGCCTTTTAGTTCCTCCAAGCCGTCCATCTCAGAGAGGAACTGGCTAAGCACCCGTTCTGCCACATTCGAGTCGCCCGACCTTCCACCCCTTACCGGTATGATAGAATCGACTTCATCCAAGAAGATGATGCAGGGCGATGCCATACGCGCTTTGTGGAACAACTCGCGGACACCTTGTTCCGATTCGCCCACATATTTGGACATCAGCGCAGGTCCTTTGACAGAAATGACGTTGACACCGCTCTCGTTGGCAACAGCTTTGGCGATCAAGGTTTTGCCCACGCCGGGAGGCCCTGCCAACAGCAGACCCTTAGGAGGCCGCACACCCGCTTGCTTGTAGAGTTCCGGGTATTTGATGGGCCATTCGACCGCTTCCACCAGCCTCCTGCGCACATCGCCCAATCCGCCCACGTCTTCCCATCGCACATCGGGAATATCCACAAACATTTCGCGGATTGCAGACGGCGACACTTCGCACAATGCGGAACGGAAATCATCCATGGTCACCGTCAGCGCGGCCAACCGGTCGTAGGGAAGGTCAGCGGTAAAATCAATTTCCGGCAGCAAGCGACGCAAGGCGCTCATCGCCGCCTCACGGCACAAGGCTTCCAAATCGGCGCCGACAAATCCGTGGGTGACATCTGCCAAGTGATTTAGCTCCACGTCGGCATCCAAAGGCATGCCGGTGCTGTGGATTTCAATAATCTCGCGGCGACCCTCGCGGTCTGGAATGGGGATGGTTATTTCCCGGTCAAACCGGCCTGGACGCCGTAAGGCCGGATCCATTGCATTCGGCAAGTTGGTCGCGGCGATCACAATGACTTTTCCACGTCCCTTGAGGCCGTCCATCAACCCTAGCAATTGCGCCACGATGCGCTTTTCAACGTCGCCGAGTACTTTGTCACGACGCGGGGCAATGGAATCAATTTCGTCCAAGAAAATAATGCTAGGACCCTTGGCGCTGGCTTCATCGAAGATTTTCCTCAAATGGGCTTCGCTCTCGCCGTAAAACTTATGCACCACCTCGGGCCCACTGATGGAGAAGAAATTGGCATCAGTTTCTTGGGCGATAATGCGGGCGATGAGGGTCTTGCCGCAACCAGGCGGACCGGTCAGCAACACTCCCTTGGGCGCGTCTATCCCCAATCGCTCGAAGACCTGGGGAAAACGCAAGGGCAGTTCGATCATCTCACGAATACGTCGCACCTGATGCTTCAGCCCCCCTACGTCTTCATAGGAAAGGCGCTCAGTGGTAGAAGGGCCACTTTGCTGGCCGGTTTTGCCAATGGTTAGCGAGGTGGTGGAGTTGATCAGCACAGGTCCGGCGGGCGAGCAATCCTCGACCTTGAAATCAGCCGAACGGCTGCCGAACAAGTGGGCGCGCAAGATATCGCCCTTCACGACCGGCAAGCCATCCAGCAGACTGCCAATATATTTCAAATCGCGTTGACCGGGTACGATGGTGGTCGGGGTGAGAACAATGCGCGAGGCCTGCTTCCAAACCGCAGGTTCGATTTGGACTTTATCGTCCATACCCAAGCCGGCGTTGCGCCTTGTCAACCCGTCTAATTGCACTATGCCTTTGCCCCGCATATCCGGGTAGGTTGGCATCAGCTTGGCGACGCTCAGACCCTTGCCACGCAATTGCACTATATCCCCTACAGACAAACCGAGTTTGCTTATTTCCAACGGATCCATACGCGCGTATCCACGTCCGGTATCCTTGGGGAACCCTTCTACAACCTTGAGTTTTAATACTTCAGACATGGTATTGTTCAGTCTTTTAGTTTAATTTCACATATGCCGTTGCGACAGATGCGTTCCATTTGCTCGGTTTTGAACTCACGCGGCAAGACGATTTCCTTATGGTACTTTTTGCTTCCCCTCTCGGCATGCAGAGTAAGAATATCCCCGACCAAATCCAAGGTAACGTCTTCGTCACCCACCCCAGGCATTTCAACCAAAACTAGGACATGGTCGCTTTCATCCAAGACATCAACGAGAGGTTCGGAAACTTCTTGGACGACGGTCTCCCCAGTTTGTTCGTTACGCCGGACATTGCCAAAGGGTTCTATTTTTGTTTCGTTGCCACCTATACCCATTTTTACAGAAAAACCATAAACCGCCTTCGCGTCCTTGCCGCCAGTATTGATGTCGAACACACCGTTCTGCTTAAGTTCCTCACCCTTTTCGGCCAGTTCGCCAAGTCTTTCAACCAAGTCTCCTAGCCCCCGAAGGATGCCTTCCACATTCCCAGTCAAATTACCTTTCTTTATGTTAATCATGTTTATTTCTCCAAAGAAGTATTGATTTTTTTGAGTTTTGAATAAAGCGTTTTATAATCAATGTTCAAACGTCGCGCAGCCTCCGCTTTGTTATTGCCGGTTTTTTTCAAAGTATCTAGGATGACGATGCGTTCTATCTCGCCTATATTCAACTGAGTGATTTCCTTGAGCGACGAACCATCCAGACATAGATTTTGTAAGGGGTCAATGCCTGAATTTTTTATCACCGATACAGGGTTATTTGCTACCATTGGAATGGGTTTCACGGTTTGTCGCACGTTTAAATTCAAGTCTTCGGGCTTGATCTCACCATCGGAGATAAGCGACGAACGTCGAACCACAGCCCGCAACTCGCGGACATTCCCAGGCCACAGATAACGTAGCAATGCCTCCTTGGCAGAAATGGAGAAATCGATTTTTGGCTTGTCCAACTCCGCGCTTGTTTCTTCAATGAAACGGTCAGCCAAAGTAAGAATGTCTTCGGGACGTTCACGCAAGGGAGGTATTCGAATGACATATTCATTCAAACGATAATATAAATCTTCGCGGAATTTTCCCTTCACGACAGCATCTAGCAGATTCTCATTACTCGCAGCCAAAACCCGGACATTGACTGGAATAGGCTTTATTCCGCCTATCCGGTAGACGATCCTCTCTTGAAGGGCGCGCAAAAGTTTAGATTGCGCAGAGAGCGACATATTGGCAATTTCGTCCAGAAACAAAGTTCCTCCCTCAGCCGCCTCAAATTTTCCGGCATGCCCATGATCGGCTCCCGTGTAAGACCCCTTTTCATGTCCGAAAAGTTCGTTTTCGATTAAGGAGTCCGGGATTGCACCGCAATCAATTGGAATAAATGGGCCGTCTTTACGAGGACTGGCCCGATGAATATTTGTGGCTACCAACTCTTTGCCCGTACCTGTCTCACCTTGGATAATCACTGAAAACTCGGTATGCGCCACACGAATCAAATCGTTGACAAGGCATTGTATCTTATGGCTATTTCCCATAAGTGAAGCAACCCTGTCCCTGATGCCAAGGTTGGAGTTACTATCGGTGTCTTGCTTGCCCCAGCGCGTTTTCATCGCACGATCAACCAGCATTAAAACGCTGGCGTTGTCGAATGGCTTGGGGATATAGTCCCACGCACCCGCCTTGATGGCGCAAACAGCACTCAGAATACCTGCATTTCCAGTTATGATCACAACTGGGAGCTGCGGATAAAGGATGTGTGCATGTGCCAATACGACCATTCCATTAGGTTCAGGGATGATACTATCAAGCAACATGACATCAGGCTCCCTCTGTGCAAGAAGCCTCATGGCGGTGCTTCCATCGTAGCCTTGCTCGGTTTCATAGCCGGCATGTTCCAAAAGAAAAGACAGCAACTCACAAATGTCTTTATCATCATCAATAATTAAAACATATCCATGATCTTTTGTTGCTGCTTTCATAACTCTCTGCCGATTATATCCATTCAAAGTGTCAGTTACTTACTAAAGAACAAAAAAATAGTAAATTTCACAGAGGTAGGCAAAATACTAATTTTAATTTCCCTTAGGCTTTAGCTCACCGAGTGGTTGAATTAAGGTAATATCAGTTGGAAGCCTACCCTCTATTCGATGGTTTAAACCCAAAAACAGCAACCCCATTTCTCCATCAAACAATGTTTTATCAATGCGATGTGCTATGAATTCATCGCGCTGATCCAATAATGACTGTGCAAACTCTTGGCTAGGAGGTGCTTGGCTAGGGTTGGGTTGATATATCCGTTTCATTAACGAATATTCTTCCAGTAATAATTCTGGTGATTCCGTACCCATAATGGTGGCACCCTTGTTCCGTAGTGCTTGCAATAAGAGGTAATTGGGGCTACCAGTGTTTGCTGTACCATCCACTATTGCAGACTCCTTTCCGCAAATCGGGAGACTGTCCTGATAAATCTTTACTTTTGAGAAATCCAAGCCAAAGCCATTAATTGCATTTTCTATTGTCGTCCAAAAATACTTGACAACCGCCTGATGTTTTAGAGAATCTTCATCAGTTCGGGTTTTACTGACGGCTTTGTCAAGCTTACCCATATCCTCATTGCCATGAATTATGGGAAAACGGATCAGTACGCGCATGATAAAGAAATTTCAGAAATTAAGCAATTTCTTCGGGTGCAAGCTCAGATGCCTCCAAACGGGCTTCCAGACGCTTCAACCGTTCTTCCATATCTGGAGAGGGCAATGCAGGAACCCTAGCTCTCGAATCAAAAGCGGGATTGCCAGTCCACCAATCCAATCCCATTTCAATGGCTTTGTCTACGGAACAAATCAACAGGCGAATTTCGAGGGTTAACAACTCTACTTCAACAAGTCTAATGCGAATGTCTCCACTGATAACTATCCCCTTGTCTAGCAGACGTTCCAGCAAGTCTGCAACGGTGGTCGAATTAGTGGAGTGGGTCAATGATTTTTTGTCGCTCATGGAGGGAACCCTTACAGTAGTCGGCCCAACGGGCCTAAATCCAAATTCAAATCTTCTTCCTTCAAATCGAAAACTTCTCGCAGCCGATCCAATTCCTCGGCTTGTCTCATCAGGGTAAAACCAAGTCGTTCAACCTCCTCGTCGGTCAGCGAACCTGAGTCCATTCGCTGTATGGCCTGTCGTTCAAGCAGTTCGTGTAACAATTTTACCAGAGTCAACACCAGTTGCGCCAAACCGTTACGAACCCTTTCCCCGTCAATCTCCAATCGAGATCGCGTTCCGCTAGAAACCGCTCTATTTGATGTTACTAGGGGCAAGCCTGTTAGAGATTTGTCTAGTGTCTGTTGTGAGTTATCAACTTTCATCGTAAGAATTATTAAAACCTCTTAACCTTCTTCCTGTCTCCACAGAGGCCAGTAAGGCTTGTAGACTCAAATAAACCAAGTCAATATCAGCAACCGATATTGTTATATCCGCGACGATCACAGCACCTTTGTTAAGAATCCTATCCAAAGCTTCGCACAAGGAAACCTGCTGATTGTCTTCTTGCTTTTGAATTAATATAGTCATTCTAAGGCTCTAGGAAAGTTTAGCATGGTTATACTGCAAATGGATGGTCTAAATATTTTCTTGTGCATGTAATATGAACGAATTAAAGAAAATTCAATATTTTTAAGGTACATAAAGAACCGATCCGAGAGCTTGCAGTCTTTCCAAACCGTCTGAATTAAATTGCAGGAAAACCTTGGCTAGTGGCTGACCAGTAAAAAGAATCTCACTCGCTTGTTTGATCTGATAGTCTTCGCGTTGATTTATCGCATGACATAACTTGCAATCGTTTGTCGGTGTTATTTGGTTAATAAACAGGCCTTTCGAGCTAATGCCAAGTTGATGCAAGCTTACCATCATTTCAGCAGTTTTTTCCATTGCCAAATTTGTTGGAATGGTCACTGCGTACAGCGAAGTTTTATCCCGGTCAGATAGCAACGCTCGCAACGCTTTGAGTTTTCGAGACAAATCCACCAGCCGTTGCGAAAGTTTGGGCAAACGCATGACATGCCTATATTTGAGCAGCAAGGAAAAAAACTGCTTCAACCAACCGCCAATCAATTCTGGCAATTCCAAGAGACGGATAAGATGCCCGCTAGGGGCCGAGTCCATCACTACTACATCATAACACCCGCCATCAAGATGATCCATAACTGATGTCAAAGCCATGATCTCATCCAGCCCTGGAGGTGCTATATCCAGCAGGTGTTCCATTACCTCACGGTCGAACGTAATATCAATTCGGGGGAGGGCAACAGCGAGAAAACCTTCAAGTTCATCGCGGTATTCTTGCCTGACTTTATCAAAAGCACCCTCGGCATTGATTTCCTGTGCGTCCAATCCTAGCAGTATCTGAGTGGGTTTGCCTTTCACCACAAGACCTAGGCAATCCGCAAGCGAATGCGCCGGATCTGAAGAAAAAAGCAATACACGTAGGCTAGGGTACTGTTTGTGCAAGCGCAACGCGGTCGCGCAAGCCATTGTGGTCTTGCCAACTCCGCCCTTTCCACAAAATATTAACAATTTAACTGATCTAGCCGGCAACGGGATAGGATATTCTACTTTTAAAGGCAACTCAAATGAAGATTTGGAAAGCACACAAATTTGTTCAAGTGGTTGAGTTTGCGACCATAAAGAGGCAATTGCTTTGCCCCGTGGTTCTTCTGGAAATAATGGTAGAGTCCAAAATTGTTGTTCTCGCATGTGAACCAACGCCCCCTTTAAAGCAAACATTTGCCGTTTTCGCCTAGCCGAACAAGTCGGGCAATCATTTGCTGGTATCAATTGGTTAACTACCATTTCTAATAAAGGAATTTTCCGCCCCTTTAATGCGTTCGCCAAATCGAAGCTTTCCTCAACACTCATTAATTCAGCCAACATGACAATCACAAATCGGCAGAGCTCTTGATCACTCATCAATTTTTCAATTGCTGTCAGCGAATCGCTCATTGTAAGAAGGAAGCGATCCAAATGGTCAAGCCCACTATCGCCTGTAAAATGGCGACGGATATAGCGGTGTTTAGCCAGCAAGGTATCAAGGCCAACCAGCCAGCGGCGGATTAAATCTGGCATTTCCAACAGACGTAGGGTGTGTCCTGTCGGTGCTGTGTCGATTACGATACAGTGGTAGCGGTCTTGTTGCAACCAATCCGCAATCTCAAGATAGGCAGCCAATTCATCCATGCCTGGTAAAGACAGATCCATCAGTCCTTGCAAATCCTCGTCGTCTAAGAAAGTTCCCCGTTCGCCAATTTCTTTCAATACTTGATCGTGCTTGGCCTTAAAATCGTGCAACGAGACTGCGGCATCCAATTCCAAGATTTCAAGGTTATTTGGCAGTGTCAAATCGGCAAAAGCACCCCTCAGTGAGTGTGCGGGATCCGTTGAAACTAATAGAAATTGCTTATCCGGCTTCCCTTCAGCCAACTGCAGGGCAGTCGCACACGCGCAGGTGGTTTTGCCTACACCGCCCTTACCGCCGAAAAATATCAGTTTGAGCGATGATTCGCAATCAAGGAAGGCAGGGGAGACCTTTTTTATCATTCAGTCAAATCCGTAGGATTATCTTTGACAGGATCGTCTTCGTCTTCGTCTTCGTCTTCGTCTTCGTCTTCGTCTTCGTCTTCGTCTTCGTCTTCGTCTTCGTCTTCGTCTTCGTCTTCGTCTTCGTCTTCGTCTTCGTCTTCGTCTTCGTCTTCGTCTTCGTCTT
>Ga0268283_1000830_pt1 | contig 17231 bp, 16 predicted proteins | sample saktaG_13_FD_190140 | JGI IMG/M metagenome (GOLD analysis project Ga0268283, IMG submission 190140) | Saline water microbial communities from Sakinaw Lake, British Columbia, Canada - sak_2013_06_06_36m | ecosystem: Environmental > Aquatic > Non-marine Saline and Alkaline > Saline ... | reverse complement strand
TTTAAGATAGCTAACCCTTTGGCTTTGGTATAATCGCGTCATTATTACCATTTAAGGAAACTGCCGTGAGTGTTCCCCTCCAAGATATTGAAAAAGTTCTCAAACAACATAAACTTTCCCAAGACGATTATACGCATATACAAAAAATCCTCGGACGCGAGCCTAATCTCGTCGAGATTGGTGTTTTTTCGGCGATGTGGAGTGAACACTGTAGTTATAAATCCTCTAAAAAACATTTGAGCGGTTTCCCTACTAAAGCACCATGGGTTATCCAAGGTCCGGGTGAAAATGCGGGCGTTATTGACATTGGCGGCGGTTATGCGGCGGTTTTCAAAATGGAGAGCCATAACCATCCAAGTTTCATTGAACCGTATCAAGGTGCTGCTACGGGCGTTGGTGGAATTATGCGTGACGTGTTTACCATGGGAGCTCGCCCAATTGCCAACCTTAATGCTCTTCGTTTCGGTAATGTGACCAATAAAGATGCAGTTAGTGCACATCAGCGTTATTTGGTGCGTGGTGTTGTATCGGGTATCGGTGGATACGGTAACTGTATGGGAGTTCCGACTATCGGTGGTGAGACGAGTTTTGATGAGTGTTACAACGGTAATATTCTCGTGAATGCGTTTACGCTCGGACTTGCAAAAAGTGATGAGATTTTCTACGGTCGTGCTGAGGGGATGGGTAATCCTGTTATCTATGTCGGAAGTAAAACAGGACGTGACGGTTTAGGCGGAGCGGTAATGAGTTCGGACAGCTTTACAGAAGCGTCAAAAGGTCTTCGTCCGACGGTACAAGTAGGAGACCCATTTACGGAAAAATTACTTCTTGAAGCGTGTTTGGAGCTTTTCAAAACTGATTACGTTGTCGGTATCCAAGATATGGGTGCGGCAGGTTTAACGTCAAGCGCGTTTGAAATGGCAGGACGTTCTGGAAGCGGTATGATTATGAATCTGGATAAGGTTCCTGCACGAGAAGAGGGGATGATGCCGTATGAATTTATGCTCTCTGAATCTCAAGAACGTATGCTTATTTGTGCTCGCAAAGGGACAGAGCAAGCGATCATCGATATATTCGAAAAATGGGATCTTGATTGTGCGGTTATCGGTGAGGTAACGGGCACTGGCAATATGGAACTTTTTTGGCATGGTGAAAAATGTGCAGAAATTCCGGTTGATCCTGTAAGTGAAGAAGCTCCAGTCCTTGACCGCCCGACGAGTCGTCCGACCTATTTGGACGAAATTGCGAAAGTTACCTTGGCTGATTTTGATACAGTAGATAATCAAACAGCGTTTGAAAAATTGGTCTCTTCTATGGAAGTGGTTGATAAAGGGTGGATTTATCAGCAATACGATTCGATGGTACAAACCAATACGATCAAAAAAGGGGGAGAGCTCGATGCGTCGGTCATCCGTATTAAAGAAAATGGGGTTGCGTTGGCGATGAGTGCCGATTGTAATGTCCGTTTTTGTTATATCGATCCTTTTGCCGGAGCAGCAGCAGCTGTTATCGAGAGCGGTCGTAATGTGGCGATGAGCGGTGCGACTCCTAAGGCCGTGACCGATTGTCTAAACTACGGTAATCCTGAAAATCCTGAAGTGATGTGGCAGTTTGCTCAAGGGTGTTTGGGTATTAAAGAAGCGTGTGCCGAGTTGAATACTCCAGTTATCGGTGGTAACGTGTCCTTGTATAATGAAACCAATGGAAAATCAGTATTCCCAACTCCTGCCATCGCAATGGTTGGTATCAATGAAGATCAAAACAACGTATTGCTCTCAACGTTTCAAAAAGAGGGAAATGCACTCTATCTCGTAGGTGAAAGCCGTAGCGAGTTTGGCGGATCACTTTATATGAAAGAGTTATGCGCAACGGTTGCAGGCACTATTCCTGCTATGGATTATGATAAAGAGCGTGCATTGTGGAATCTTGTCATCGAAGCAAATAAAAAAGGGCTTCTCTCCTGTGCAAAAGACTGTAGCGCTGGCGGTGCGGCAATCGCATTGGCAAAAATGGCGTGTGTCAGTTCAAAAGGGGTTGTGGCTACTATGAGCGTTACGGACAGCCGTGATATTTTTGCGGAAAGTATGTCGAGAGCAATTATCGAAGTGGCACCTGAAAACTGTGCAGCATTTGAAGCGATGGTAGGAAGTTTGGCGTGTGAAAAAATCGGAACTGTCGGAGGAAATACATTTGCGCTTAATGACGTGAACATGAATCTTTCAGATATGCAAGAAGTGTATTACACTACTTTCGCAAAAGTGATTGAAGGGGATTTGTAATCTCTGTCATTCCGTGCTACGACACGGAATCCAAGAATACTAAATGCGTGGATACCGTATCAAGTACGGTATGCCGTTATTCTTTTAATCTCTCAATCTTAGCACCCAGTGCGCGTAACTTCTGTTCTAAATTCTCATAACCACGATCAAGATGATAAATACGATGAACGTTTGTTGTCCCCTCTGCTGCCATGGCGGCTAGTACAAGAGCACTGGATGCACGTAAATCGGTTGCCATGACATCTGCGCCAAACAGCGGTGTTTCGCCCATAACGGTAGCGGTGTGACCGTTTAGCATAATATCAGCTCCCAAACGCTGAAGCTCACTCACGTGCATAAAACGATTTTCAAACAAGCGCTCTTCGATGATGCTTGTACCACTCGCAAGGGTTGCAAGGGCTAAAAATTGTGCTTGCATATCGGTTGGGAATGCAGGGTACTCTTGGGTGATGATATGGACGTGTTTTAGTTTTTGGGCCGGATGGATAGTCATCGTTGATGCGGTTACGTCGATTTTACAACCCATTTGTTCCAGTTTAGCGGTTACCGCATCGAGGTGGTCATGACGTACTTTATCAAGGGTAATGGTTGAGCCCGTGATGGCTCCTGCACAGAGATAGGTTCCTGCTTCAATACGGTCAGGAATAATTTCAAAATCAACCATATCGATGGTTTTTCCGCCTGTTCCTATGATGGTAAGCTCAGACGTACCAATCCCTGTAATGTCAATACCGCTGTCACGTAAAATTTCGCACAGTTGGACGACTTCGGGCTCTTTTGCACAGTTTACGAGAACGGTCTTCCCATGTGCGAGAGCTGCTGCCATAACGATGTTGGCGGTTCCAGTTACCGTGATTTTATCGAAGATAATGTGTGCTCCTTGGAGCCCTTCTGGTGCAGAAGCATGGACGTAACCCGCATGGATGGTGATAGTTGCACCCATTTGTTCCAATGCTTTGAGGTGTAAATCAATAGGACGCTGACCAATAGCGCATCCGCCCGGAAGAGAGACTTCACAATGTCCAAAACGAGCCAAAAGAGGTCCGAGAACAAGGATAGATGCGCGCATTGTTTTGACAATATCGTAGTTTGCCATAGTGTGATGGACGGTTGATGTGTCAAGTTCCAAAACGTGGTCTTTGAGTGTTTGTGTGGCACCAAGATTTTCGAGAAGTTTGAGAAGTGTTTTAATGTCTGCTACTTCTGGAGTGTTGGTAAGCGTCACTTTGTTGTGCGCTAAAAGGGTTAAGGTAATGAGGGGTAATGCTGCGTTTTTTGCACCAGAAATGGTGACGGTTCCGCTAAGTTTAACGGGTCCTTGAATGCGTAAATAGTCCATAAAAATTCCCAATGGTAAAAAAGTTTAATATTATAAGGTAATGTTGTTGAAAGTGCTATAATTTTAAGAAAATAAGGAGATACCGTGAGTTCAGCCCTTGACCGCTTAAAAAATCTGACCGCGCAAATCTCTAGCTATGAGTTAGAGCGTAAAAATAATCTCAAAATACTTGAAGAGTTGTATACCAAACTTGCTATCTTTAACAAAGTAGAGAATTTTAATGATTTGTTTGAATACAAGGCTATTAATCTCTCCGGAATTTCCCTTGGCGATGAGGATTTGGGTGCAATAAAAGAGGGAAAATATGCTCAGATTATCGGAATACTCTATGATGGTACAGCGAAAGTAAAAAATAAGAATATTTCACTCGCGTATTACGGTCGTGCTGAAAAGGTGGCAGAAGCGTTAAAAAAAGATATTATCACTTTTATTTTGGGATGGCGATTTGAGAAAAGTTTCCGTACCCTAGAGCATTATCATAATTTGATGGGGCAAATAAAAAATCTACCTCGCGAGGAACAATGCTAGTTTTTTTGGATACGGAAACGACAGGTTTGGAGATAAGTGACCGAATCTGTGCGATTGGCTTTATCGACGACGATGAGGTTCATTATGAATTGATAAATCCGATGAAAAAACTCCCTCCAAGTGCGAGTGCTATTCATCATATTACCAACGAGATGGTAAAAGAAGCACCCGTTTTTAGTGTATCCAAAAGTTATGAAAAACTTATTTCCCTCAATACTCCTGAAACAATCTTGGTGTCACATAATTCCCCTTTTGATTTGGCAATGTTACAAAAAGAGGGGATAACGTGGCAGGGGAAGACAATTGATACTCTCAAATGTTCCAAAGCGTTGATGGATGATTTGGATGGATATAGCTTGCAATTTTTGCGGTATGAGTTAAGACTCTATCGAAATGAAAAAGATTTTTTTGGTGAGTATGACATCGAAATCACCCCTCATCATCCCCTCAGCGATGCACTGCACGCGAAAATGATTTATGAATATCTGCTTGATTTAGCCGATGAAGAAGAATTGGTCTTTATGTCGCAAAGTCGTTTACTTCTTAAACGGCTCCCTTTTGGTAAATATGCTAAAAAGCGCATTGAAGAGATGGCGTTAAAGGATCCTGCATATTTGAAGTGGATGTTGGAAAGCTTGATGGATTTGGATGAGGATCTGCGTTACAGCATTGAATATTATTTGCGCGGATAAGAGAGAGGGCTGCTTAAGCCCTCAGCTACACTAAAGTGCCCTTTACTCTTTTTCGTGAAGCATACGATCCAACGTACTAAATACGCCATCGCTTGCATGTTCCATCTCTTCAAAGACATGAACTAGTTTCTCTGAGCCGATACTTTCTGTTTTAATAAGCTCAAAAATTTTATGGGTAGAGTTGTGAACAACCGAGTGGGGGGACTCAAGTGCTGTGTAGCTCAAAGTTTTTTTGAAAAATTCGTTTCCTTCTCCCTCATAATACCATTTTCCAAGACGACAATTACGATGATCAACAAAGGCAAATTGTTCTTTACGTGTAATGGCAGAAAGGTAGGTATTCACTTTCCAAATAACATGATCAAGTTTTGCTAAACTCATAAAAACTTTCTCAGCTGTATGTTCGGTACTGGAAAATACTTCTTTCATCATTTTAGAATCATGTTCCATCGTATCATTGAAGTGGATGATTGCTTCGTTTGATTCAACGATCTGTTCTTGAACCTGCTCAAATTTTTCACCGATTGTTGATACGTCCTGTTTCATCGATTGCAATGAAATATTAATCTCACTGATCGCTTTATCGGTTCGATCGGCTAACTTTCGAACTTCATCTGCAACAACCGCAAACCCCCGTCCATGTTCTCCCGCACGCGCTGCTTCAATAGCGGCATTGAGTGCTAAAAGATTGGTCTGATCGGAAATGTCTTTGATAAGTCCTAAAATACTCGCAACATCCTGAGCCCGTTGTGAGAGTGATTGTACCGTCTCCATCGAATCAAGCGCCAAATGGTTGAGCCCTTCCAATGTCTCAGAAATACCGGAGGCTTTTTGTCCAAGTTCAATAATATTGCTAAGGAGTGATGTTGATTGAGAAATATTATTTTTCGATGAAGAGACCGATGATGCCATATTGCTCTGAATATCAATTAGGTTCTTTTTGACTTGCTCATTTTGATAGATCATCATCGTAGAAGCATTTTCACATTTGTGTTGATTGGTCTGGTCTTGGATAATCACTTCTTGCTCACGCAGACGCTCACTTAATTTTTGATTCTCTTCTTGCAATACTGAATACTCGTGTTTTATCTGCAAGAGCTCATTTTTTAACGCTGTATCTTCACCAAACCATCCCATTACTTGCCTCCGCTATCTTTCATTTCATTTTATTATACTATGAGTAAACTTCTTTTTCTGACATTTGAATCAGTAAATACAGAATCATAGCACTATTGCATCGTGTGTTCCCAAGGTTTTGACAACAAATCTATGTTAAAATGCCAAAATATAGAGAATAATAAAGGTAGAAGGAGGTTGTCAATGAGAGTAGCGGTTCAGTGTGACTCACCATTAATGCAACGTTCATTGGAACTTTTTTTAGAAGGGTATTTGAGCTCCAGGCGTCACTGTGATATTCTCATACGGGATAAACATATCAGTGATGATGAATATCCGACGTTTATTATTTCATCAGACACTAACACAGATTTGATAAAGCCCTTTTCCAAAGCACAATTACTTGACTCATTGCACACGAAGCTCGAAACACTGCGAACTCCTAATGCGCTTCAAGAGTCTTTAGCTGAGATAGAGGCACCCATCGATGATCGGGTGGGATTTGAGATACTAGAGCATCATATCGAAAAATTAACGCGGGAATATCAAACAAATATTCTGAAAGCAGTACGGGCATTTTATGAAAAATAATACAGGTTTAACCAAAAAAATAGTTGCCGGAAAATTCAAAGGTAAAACATTAAAACTTCCCTCCAAAGAGACGACGCGCAGTTCAAAGATGATCGTGGTGGAGTCGTTTTTTAATACGATACAGTTTGATGTGATTGATTCCATCGTTGTTGAAGTGTTTTCGGGAAGTGGTTCTATTGGCTTGGAAGCATTGAGCCGTGGAGCCAAAAAAGTTATTTTTATGGAAAAAGACAGTGATGCCCTTCGCGCATTGCGAGAAAACATAGCGCAAACGGATCCGAGGGCGTGCGAAGTGGTCGAAGGGAACAGTTTCGCGACTATTACAGGGGTCAAAAAGAGACTTGAAGCCCTTAAAGAAGGTGCATTTATTTACGTCGATCCCCCTTTTTCGATTCGTGAGGGGATGGAAGCAATCTACGATAAGACCCTTGCCTTGATTGCTTCGTTGAGCCTTGATACGGTTCGTTTGATTATCATTGAACATATGAGCGGTTTGGAACTTCCTGAAACCATCGGTGAGTTTAACGTTATTAAAACCAAAAAATTTGGAAAAACGACACTGAGCTATTACGCTTAAAAAATGGAATAAATTTTGCTTATTCTTTGGTAGTTCCAAAGGATTTTGATGAAAAAATTAGCTCTTTTTTTAGTATTGCTTAGCTCATTGCACGCAACACGTATTGGCGAAGTAGCCAACGTTGTGGGGGTACGTGACAACCAAATTATTGGATACTCGCTCGTCGTCGGTTTGAGAAAAACGGGGGACGGTACGACTTCAAAATTTACCCTTCAATCTATCGCGAATATGCTCAAAGCCATGAACATCGATATGAACCCCATAGACATTAAATCCAAAAACGTTGCAGCCGTTGTGGTTACGGCAAAATTTGCCCCTTTCGCACGACAGGGTGACTCTTTTGATGTGACCGTTTCCTCTATCGGTGATGCCAAATCACTCGAGGGGGGGACACTTCTCATGACTCCGCTCAAAGGGGTAGATGGAAAAATTTATGCTCTTGCCCAAGGACCTGTCAGTATTGGCGGAAAAAATGAAAAAGGTGCCGGAGCAGAATCGCATCCAACGGCAGGTATGGTCTATGCCGGCGGTTTGGTTGAGCGTGAGATAGTGCAAGATTTAGCCCACCAAGAAAACGTTACGTTATCACTAAAAACCTCTAATTTCGCAAATTCACTTTCCATTCAAAAAAGTATTAATGCACGCTATAAAGATGAAATTGCCAATGCCATTGATTCACGCACCATTATGCTCAAGCGTCCAAAAGACACCAGTATGGTTGCGTTTATTGCTGAGGTAGAAAATCTCTCAATCGATTATACTCAAGAGCAAAAAATCATTATTAACGAGCGTACTGGAACCATAATTGCAGGTATTGATATAGAAATAAAACCGGTTGTTATCACGCAAGGTGAGATTACCGTAAAAATTCTTGCACAAGATAGCATCAGCAAACCAAACGGAAGTGTTGTGATGGATAAAAACTTGGCTATCGGTTTGAACGAAAATGAGGTTTATACCAAAAATGGAACGACAACGGTTGCCAATATCGCCCGTTCTCTTCAAAAGCTAGGGGCATCTCCCAAGGCGATGATTTCGATTTTTCAAGCGATGAAGAGTGCGGGTGCTATCTCGTGTGAACTGGAGGTGATCTAATGGAATTAGCAAGTATCAATAATCACAAAGCACTTCCTACTATTGGTTCAAAAGAGAGTGATAAGCTTCTTCGTGAGAAGACCGATCAGTTTGAGTCTATCATTGTTAAGATGATGTTGGATGAAGCGATGAAAGATGAAAAAAATCTTTTCAGTACCAATGATCCAGGAGATAAGATTTTTAAATCAATGTACCGAGAAGAGCTCTCAAATGCCAGTGCAGGGGGATTTGGTTTTTCACAAATGTTGTTTGATCACTTGAGTCAAAAAGGGGTGAAAAGTAATTAAAAGATTACATTTTTTTTGTTTTTGGTCGATATTAAAACTATATAGATTATAAATAAAAAAAGAAGGAATCGCTTATGATTTCAACCCTTAATAGCTCACTTATCAGAGGAGCATATCAAGATTTAAGCACAAGAACTAAAGAGCAGGAGAAATCTACTCAAACGGTTGCAAAGCAAGGTGACACAAGCCGTGTAGAGGAGCTAAAAGCCTCTATCGAAAATGGCGATTATCGTGTCGATATAAAAGCGTTAGCCCAGCGTATTGCTCATGAGCTAACGTAACGCACTGTTCATGGTGCACATTTAGGAGTTTATGATGTTGTCCTACCAGTTGCAAAACGCTATCAAAGATCTTGACAAGTTAATCTCTCTTTCACTTGAAGATATTGATGATATTAAAGAGGCAAATCACAATCCCCAGTTTGATCGTCTTTCGATTAAGCAAGAAAAAATAATAAGTTTTGAACAGAAAAAAGCAATGATTGATCATGAAATTTCTAAACTTATGAGTGCACAGCCTGAAAAAGCACTTACCGATTTATTGGATGGGGAAGAGCATCAACAGCTTGAAAATTTGAAAGAGCACCTCTCACGTCTTCGTGATGTCAATCAACAATATGCAAAAATGGTTTTAAGTGTGGGAGCATTCTACAATTCCTTACTCGAAAAAGTTGTTCCGACACAGATGCAAGGGTATCAATCCGTTGTCTCTAAAGAAGCTTCATTTTTGGAATTGAGAGTATAAGATGGGATCAATTTTTAACGCTTTACATATCGGATACAGTGGGCTTAATGCGGCTCAAATCGGTATTGATACAACGGGGCATAATATTGCCAATGCTGAGACGGAAGGGTATACTCGCCAGCGCGTTGTAACAGCGGCAGCAACACCCATTAGTATTGATCCGGGACAGCGGGGAAACGGAACTCAAATTACGGAGATAACCCGTATTTTCGATCAGTTTGTCTTTAATCGTTATGCTGCAGTATCTCAAACTAAAGACTATTCTGATGCAATGAAAAAGAATTTGCAAGAGCTTTCCACCTATTTTCCTGAGATTGATAAAGTGGGTATCAAAAATGATTTGCAAAGCTATTTTAACTCTTGGCAGTCATTAGCAAATAACCCTAGCAATAGCTCATTGAAAGTAGATTTGGGACAGCAAGCACAAAATCTGACGCAGCATATTAATGAAACACGTTCCCAAATTATCACCTTACAAGGCTCTCTTAACGATCAACTGAAGATTAATATCGATGAAGTTAATCGTATTGCTGAACAGATTGCAGGACTGAATAAATCGATTAATGCTGCTGAAAGTGGCGGATTGAATAATGCCAATGATTTGCGCGATCAACGCAATGGGCTTGAGTTGACCATGTCAAAGCTTGTAGGATCCAAGGTGACAATAGGTCAAATTACTAGCAAAACAGGGGTGGACAGCAGTATTGCAGAATCAAGCGGAAGCTATACAATACAAATTGGAGGCGTTAATATCGTTGACGGTGCTAATTTCCATGCAATCGGTATTGACAAAACGGGTAATAAAAACGGTTATAACGACCTTTATTATGAGCGTCAAGATGGGGTAAAAATACCGTTTGCCCAAAATATCACAGGTGGGAAAGTTGGTGCCATCTTAGAGCTTCGTGGCTCTAAAATAGGGACAAATGGTGAGTTTGAAGACGGTTTTTTACAAGAAACAATTAATAATATGGATGCTTTTTCGAAAGGGTTGATTGAGTCAACCAATAATCTCTATGCACAAAGTGCTACGTCAGCAATGCATTCTAATCCATTGGGATTTTCAGATACTGAAGCTCTTTTGAGTACGGGTGAGAGTTTCAAGGCGGGGACATTTGATGTAGTTGCGTATGATATAAACGGTAAAGAAATGGCCCGAAGAAGTATTACTATTGACGGATCTACTGTTATGAATAATTCGGGCGGTTTTTTGAGTGATGGTGTTACTCCTAATAGCATCGTTGAACAGCTTGCATCACAAAAGGATGACAATGGTGATAACAATGCGTTGAATGATATTAACAGTATTCTTACGCCATCGTATAATACTACTCAAAATATTTTGCAAATGGATCTTAAATCGGGATTTGCATCCCAAGGATACACCTTTTCGATTGAAGACCATGGAACAAATTTTGCAGGCGTGACAGGTATAAGCCGTTTTTTCGATGGTCATGATGCGAAAACAGTTGTTCTTAACAGCGATCTTCAAAATGATTCGAGTCAAATCCGAGGATTTAAATCTCCTGCAAAAGGGGATAACCAAACCTCTTTAGATATGGTTCAGTTACAGTTTTCTATGGTTTCATTTAATAATGGAACAGCCACAGCCAATGAAACTCTTTACAGCTATTTTGATTCACTTGTGAGTAAAGTCGGGACAAAAACAAACTCGGTAATACTGAGTAATAATTCGATTACGGCACAATTTAATGCTGTAAAGCAAGAATACGATTCAGTAGGGAAGGTCAATATTGATGAAGAGATGGCAAACCTTATCCGTTACCAAACCTCGTACGGTGCTGCTGCAAAAGTAATTACAACCATCGATCAGATGATGACAACATTATTGGGAATCAAGGCTTGATGTTTATTGCAAGTAGCGTCTTGCTTGCGGGAGTTATCCTTTTTTCTTTTTTTGGTTCTTTTATTTACGGAATCGACCCCAGTTGTTTGGACAAAAATGCCATTTTACTCCCACCGTCACTCCTTCATTGGTTTGGAACTGACAGGCTGGGGCGTGATATGCTCGCACGACTTATTGAAGGTGGGCAAGTATCGCTGATTATCGGTTTTAGTAGCGCATTATTTTCCACTTTTATCGGACTGCTTTATGGGGTGAGTGCTGCGTTGATACGTGGAGGATATGATAAAATTTTTATCATTATTGTGGATCTCTTTTTAACCTTTCCAACCCTCTTTTTGCTTCTTACACTGGTAAGTTATGTCAATGCCTCGACATGGGTTCTGATTCTTATCATTTCGATTACGGGATGGATGAGCACAGCACGGCTTATTCGCTCGGAAAGTTTTGCAATCTCGGCTAAACCTTACATCCGAATACTCCATATCGCCGATGTTCATCCGCTGAAAATCATGATGAAATATTACGCACCCTTGCTTGCTCCCATCGTATTGATTAGTTTTACCTTTGGAGTAGGGGGGGCGATTTTAGCCGAATCAGGGCTCTCGTTTTTGGGTCTTGGGATTACCGCACCCGCGATGAGTTGGGGGAGTATCCTCAGTACGGGTAAAGAGGTCATTGATATTGCATGGTGGGTGAGCTTTTTTCCGGGACTCATGATATTTATCGTGACGTTTGCATTAATGAATATCTCAAGCACGCTTCAAGCGCGTTTGAGTCAAAAAGAGGTGCGTTAGCGCAGTATATGCCCCACAAACTTCGACATATTATTCAAAATTTTTCCACCGCGACGAAATCCTAACCCACACGCTTCGTAGGCGAAAAATACCCCCGCTTGATAGCTGTTCCCTTTCGCATCTTTGGGGAATTCGACATACTCTTGGTAGATAGGTTTGAAATTACCATACGGGCCTTCATTGGCTTCGAGCGTCGCACCTGACGCATCCAAAATCTTCACATTCGCCCCTTCACGTCCGAACATACGCTTTTCAACGCATTGGATGCTGAGTGGCTCATACGAGGTTTTAAGGAGATACGGAGAATCAGGGAAGAGGTCACAAAGTATTTTCATCATCCCTTTGGACTGGAAGAGCAGGGTGTAGGCAGGATTGAGAATGATTGCTTTTTGGTTGTTCATGATGGTTGTTAGAAGTACCGCAAGTTCATTTTCATCAATGGCAATATCTTCCCATGGGAAAAGTTTAAACCAGTATTCGTACGGAGTCTCATGGCTATCGTAAATTCCCTCTTCATCAAACTTCACTCCGCCAAGCGGTTCAAATCCTGTTTCAAATCCCGCATCGATTGCCATTTGCTGTAATAATCTGACTGTTTGTTCCTCTTCACTGTTGCCACTTACGGAACTAAAGAGAATCTTCCAGCCATCGTAGTGTTTTTCAAACTCACTTGGGTCATCAAAGAGGGTGACCAGACGGCGAAAGTTTTCACTGATGGCTTCATAGATATTGTTAAATTGACGCTCTTCATCCATATTGTTGTGTTTGAGAATCGCCCATTGGAGTATGGCGGTTTCAAAAAGTGAAGTAGGGGTGTCAGCGTTGAATTCGATGAGTTTGATAGGCTTTCCATCAATCCCTCCTGCTAAATCAAAACGCCCATAAAGATGCCAGTGAACATCATTGTCCCAGCTTTTTTTGATAGCGTCTATGAGGTTAAAAGGGATTCCAAGTTCAAAGAAGAGATTATTGTCGATAACGTGCTGTGCTGCTGTGGCATACATATCATACAGTTCATTGACAGCCTCATAATAGCCTTCAGCCTCATCATCCGTTACAATAACGAGCTCATCGGCAACGTACTTACTCTCATCGTTGTCGGTGTGCCATGCAAAGCCGATTTCTTCGAGTGTGTTGTCATTTATAGGGTTAATAGTTTGAAGAGATACCATCATTATCCTCCAAAACTGCTAGAAGATGAAGTGCTGCTTGCACCTTTATTTCCAAAAAAGCTTTTTTTCTCACTAGAGGTTGAACTGTTCATCCCTCCACTGGCAGAACGATGATACGCTGAGCGATTGGAGGAGTCTTGATTTTTACGGAAATTTGAGTTATTCATGAGGGCATTTCCAATCATATTTCCAAGTAATGCTCCTCCGGCTGCTGCGAGGATAGTTCCGCCAAGCCCCATTCCTTCCCCATGAGGCTCAGAGTTTAGTTCTGATTTACCCTCTTGCATTTTTTTATACTCTTGATCTGCCATATTTTTGAGTTCAGCTTCACTCATAACACGTTCAGTAACGGTACCATTTGCATCGGTAGAGCGGATAATAGCGTGACTGGGACCTGTGGTGGGAGCTTCATCGATAACGACATATTTACCATTTGGCTGTTGCTCGACTACGAGAAATTTATTTTGTTTTTCTTGCTCTTGAGGTGCACTTTGGCATCCACTAAGGGCACTTAATACTACTATTCCTGTAGTTCCAAGCATAATATTTTTGGCACTAATGATGTGTTTCATTTACTTTTCCTATCGTAGTTTTTTGGATTGGATTGAGGTGAGTTTAAAAATTTTAGAGGGGGTAAAAGAGTTAAAACCTCTTGCATCTTCAATGATAGTATCGCTATGAGAGAGACAAAAGTCTCTATCATAGTCGCGACCGCTTTTATTGGCAGAGGTAGAATAGAGCCAGCCATATTTTTGAATTAAACGGGAGTGTGTTGAGTCGTTTACGTATCGGATTGCCTGATTTTTAATAACAAACGTCGTCTGTCGTGCATGTCGAACCCATGAACGATATTTGAGGGGGACTCTCACAGTCGATTGAAGAAGGTTTAGTGAAGCAAAGACTTTTAAAAAAGGTTTTCCCTCTTCTCTCCCTTTGAGTCGCGCAAGTGCTGCACTATCTTGTGAGAGAAACCCGACGGTAGTATCGGTTTGGGTGAGGATGATTGACATCTAGCGTATCAAGAAATCTTGAAGAGCGTGCGGTTTCATCCAACTATCATCGCCCATATAAGTCATCGCTTCGATGGCTGCACGCGCCGCACTGAGGGTTGTGAAATAGGGGATTCCCATACGTAAGACCACTTGGCGGATTTGTTCAGCATCTTTTTTGGATGTTTTATTATCAGAGGTGTTGATGGCAAGAGAAATATCACCATTTTTCATTATATCTTCGATATTAGGACGACCCTCTGAGATTTTTAAAACAACTTCACAGGGGATACCTGCGGCTTCAATAATTTTCTGAGTCCCGCGAGTCGCAACAAGTTTAAATCCTTGGACGTGAAGACCGCGCGCGATTTCAGGTGCATGCATTTTATCCGTTTCGATGAACGAGAGGAAACAGGTTCCCGTTGTTGGGATTTTGTTTCCTGCTGCAAGTTGGCTTTTGGCAAAACTGACACCGAAATTTGAGCTGATACCCATAACTTCACCCGTTGATTTCATCTCAGGAGAGAGTACCAAGTCAGCACCATAAAGCTTGTTGAACGGGAATACGGCTTCTTTAATCGCAACGTGCCCTTTGAGACGAGGTTTGAGCAATCCATTTTCTTCCATAACAACATTGTAATTGTCATAAAATTTTAGAGCATTGCGGAGGGTGTCACCGACCATAACACGGGTTGCAACTTTGGCCAGTGGCATACCGGTTGCTTTGGAAACGAAAGGGACGGTGCGAGATGCGCGTGGGTTGACTTCGATGATGTACACTTCGTTCTGATAAATAGCAAATTGGATATTAAGCAATCCAATAACACCAAGTCCCAATGCGATTTTTTTGGTTTGCTGCTCTACTTCGGCTTGAAGTTCAGGGCTTAGACTTACAGGGGGAAGTGAACATGCACTGTCTCCTGAGTGGATTCCCGCTTCTTCGATGTGCTGCATAACCGATCCGATATAGACTTCTGTGCCATCGGTAATCGCATCAACATCCAGTTCAACGGCTTGATCCAAAAATTTATCAACCAAGACGGGAGAGTCATTGCTTACCGATACGGCAACATCCATATAGGTACGAAGTTCGTCTTCGTTGTAAACGATACGCATAGCCCGTCCACCCAAAACATACGATGGGCGTACTAAAACAGGATAGCCAAGTTCTTCGGCTACTTTAAAGGCTTGCTCTTTTGTCATAGCGATACCATTTTCAGGTTGCTTCAGTCCTTGTTCTACAACAAATGCCGAAAATTTCTCACGGTTTTCAGCCAAGTCGATCACTTCTGCCGAAGTACCTGCAATGACGGCTCCGATATTATGGAGTGCATTGGCAAGTTTGAGAGGAGTTTGACCTCCGAAATGGACGATAATACCGTTAGGTTGCTCACGTTCAACAACCGCGCGAACGTGTTCAAAATCGATGGGTTCGAAATAGAGGACATCAGAGGTATCGTAGTCAGTTGAGACGGTTTCAGGATTACAGTTGTACATAATCGTTTCAATCCCCATCTCTTTGAGAGCGAATGCGGCGTGAACACAGCAGTAGTCAAACTCGATACCCTGACCAATACGGTTTGGTCCGCCACCTAAAATCATCACTTTTTTCTTGTCACTGGCTCGAGGCTCTTGAGCTCCTAAGCGGGTGATGTTGGTCGTTGAATACAAATACGGGGTTAAGGCACCAAACTCTGCGGCACAGGTGTCAACTTCGTTGTATTCATGCGCGATTGCTAGGGTTTTACGTGCGCTATAAATATCTTCTTCTTTGGTTGCTTTATCATTAAGGGTGATGAGGCGTGCAATATTTTTATCTGAGAAGCCTTCGGTTTTTAGGCGACGAAGTTGTGGTTCATCGGTGAGTGTTTTGGACGTGATAAGCGGTTCTTGCGCGATGAGTTCCTCAATTTGTGTTAAAAACCATGGATCAATTTTGGAAAGTTCAAAAATATCACTGTGGCTTAAACCCATACGGAACCCTTGAGCAACGTAGAGAATACGCTCTGCATTGGGACGGCGAATTTCGTGCTTGACAAATTCTAAGTCACCTTCAATCGGGTCAAAACCGCTCAACCCTGTCTCAAGAGAACAAAGTGCTTTTTGAACCGATTCTTTGAAGGTACGACCGATTGCCATTACTTCCCCAACAGATTTCATACTTGTCGTCAGTGTTGATTCTGCTTCTGGGAATTTTTCGAAGGTAAAGCGAGGAATTTTGGTGACAATATAGTCGATAACAGGCTCAAATGCTGCCGGAGTTCCCGTAATATCGTTGGTGATTTCATCGAGTGTGAAGCCCACGGCGAGGAGTGTTGCTACTTTGGCAATCGGATACCCAGTTGCTTTGGAAGCCAATGCGGATGAGCGAGAGACACGAGGGTTCATTTCGATAACAATCATACGTCCTGTTACTGGATCAACCGAAAACTGGACATTGGATCCACCCGTATCCACTCCGATTTCACGTAAAATTGCAAACGACGCATCACGCATACGCTGATACTCTTTGTCCGTAAGAGTAAGAGCAGGGGCTACAGTAATCGAGTCACCCGTATGAACGCCCATAGGATCGAAGTTTTCGATGGAACAGACGATGATACAGTTGTCATTACGGTCACGAATAACCTCCATCTCGTACTCTTTCCATCCAAGAAGTGACTCTTCGATCAAAATTTCGGTGATAGGGGACTCATCGAGACCACGCTGTGCAAGGAGTTTAAACTCATCGATATTGTACGCAACACCGCTACCTCCCCCTGCAAGGGTATAGGAAGCACGAATGATGGTTGGGAAGCCGATTTCATTGGCAGCGCTGATTGCTTCTTCGATATTATAAGCATAGCGAGAGATTGGGAGATCCATTCCGATTTTGAGCATACACTCTTTAAATGCTTGGCGATCTTCTCCTTTTTTAATCGCGCTTGGGTTGGCTCCGAGGAATTCAATCCCCTCTAAAAGACCTTGCTCGTGCATAAGCATGGCGGCATTAAGTGCCGTTTGTCCCCCCATGGTTGGGAGGATGGCATCTACTTTTTCATCTTTGATGATTTGAGCAATAATTTCAGGTTTAATCGGTTCGATGTAGGTGCGATCGGCAAATTCTGGATCGGTCATAATGGTGGCGGGATTGGAGTTGATAAGTACAACACGGTACCCTA
>Ga0268283_1000829_pt1 | contig 17240 bp, 16 predicted proteins | sample saktaG_13_FD_190140 | JGI IMG/M metagenome (GOLD analysis project Ga0268283, IMG submission 190140) | Saline water microbial communities from Sakinaw Lake, British Columbia, Canada - sak_2013_06_06_36m | ecosystem: Environmental > Aquatic > Non-marine Saline and Alkaline > Saline ... | reverse complement strand
ACCTGCTGGGCATCTGCCCCGGCCGTCGACGTTGCATGCATCACAGCTGAATAGGCATCGAGCACATCAAGACCAGTGATGTCGTAGCCGTGTCCCAGCGAAATCCAACGCAGTGAAGCAAGTCCAGCTGCGAGCGCAAACTCAGGCTGGCTGTCGGCGAAGTCCCTGGCCGCACGTGTCAGCGTGCGTGGATCGGTTGGACTGGTGTTGGCCAACTCGATGGCCACCATGAACAGGCCGGTGTCTTTTGCGGCCGCGAACCATTTTCCCTCGGCGCCAGGCGTGCTGGCAACCAAGTCGCGCAGGATCTGCTCTGGCTGCGTGTTCGGATACTTCTTGGCGATGGCCCGGAAGGTTGCGAGGTTGGTTGTGCCCTGGTTGGCTTCGATGGCGTAGCGCTGGTACGCCTCGTCGGCTATGCCTGAGGACAGCAGAATTGCCTCGCAAGCCTGGGCGATCAGCCAGCCGGGATCGTTCAGTCCGCGCGATTGCTCGGCGTAGCGCACGGCTTCAGCCTTCTTGCCCATCGCTACCAGCGCTTTGACGCCCCACTGGCGGTCGTGCCACCACTTGAATGGCGCCCGCTCCAATAAGGCAAGCAGCTGATCGTAGCGAGCGGCTGCGTAAAGTGACGCAAGGCATGCGCTCGTTCCCTTGAAGTACCCGTGACCGGGTGACTTGGGACTCCAGACATGTTCGACAGTAGGCAGCAACTCGTCGACCCAGATGAGCGCAATGTCCGCCGTGACGCACAACTCGCCCCAATGCTCTCCGAGGGATTCAATGTAGGGCATACCGTCATCCTGCAAGGCCTGCCAAAGGCGCTCGAGCCAACGCTGTCGAATGCGCGGCTCTACTTCGGCCTTGACAATAATCGGCACCAAGGTCTCGATGGCCCGGTTCACTGCTGTGCCGATGGCACCCGATGAGCTATCGACCTGCTCCAATGCCGGCGAGATCTTCTCCAACAGGGTGACGGCACCCTCGGCGGCGATTACCGGTTCCTTGCGCGCGACCAGCTTGATTTCCGCGAGGGCTTCCTTGATGCGCTGAATTGGGGTATCGGATCGCCAGCCGAAGGCTTGACGGCGAAAGCGTGACGTGAACTGCCACTTGTGCGCGCTCATGATCGACGGGGAGTGAGCTATCGCACGGGGTACTGGCCGTTGTTGATGAAACGGTCGAAGGTATCTTCCTCCGGCTGCTCGTCGTCATGTTGCGGCTGGCGCCATTCAGCGTCGGGCATCAGCAGCAGCGTGAGCGTGTAGTCATAGTTGCCGGCGACCTTGGTCATCTCGCTCAACTCGACATAGGCAGGCTCACGCGGAAACCAGACTTGAGCTTTGATCGACTGAGTTTGATTCGTCGCCGAACAGTTATCGCTATAGGCCAGCGCATCGCATGGGAGTGCAATCGTGCGTTTGCGAGTAGAGAACACTGCGCCGGACTTGAACGCGGCATCATTTGATTTTGCCCAGAGCATGTGATCGTCACGGCTGGCCACCAAGACGGCACGCTCTTCAGCAATTTCCGTCCAGCGCAAGGCGGCCGCAGTCAGCGATACGCCATATCGGTCGGCGCAATGGCCGAGCAGATCGAAGTTCACCGGTTGTCCGTCAACTTGTTTATGGAAATCGTCAAAGGGCATGAGTAGTGTCGATGCAAACTTGTCGGCATCGGATTCGATATCCTGCTTCTCGTCGTCCCCGGTTTCGATGTCATCGTCACCGCACTCAAACCGGTCCCGTTGATGCCGGTGCAAAAGGTAGTGGCCGAACTCATGCGCGACAGTGAACCGCTTTCGGCCACTGGAGGTGACCGCGCTGTTGTACAGAATGCGCCATTTCGAGCGTGCTTTATTGGCTGCGAGCATGCCCTCAAAGCCTTCGAGATCGTGGCCCTCTACCTTGTCGACAGGGGAGTCCGGAAAGCACTGATCGGAATACTGGATCGCGACTTGGTCAGCCTCGACCGGAAACCGCGCCTCGCCCAAGACGATTCGCAGCATATTTGAGATGCGATGGGCCTCCACCTTGGGCTGCTTTGGCTCCGTCATTCATCCTCCCATCCGTCCAGGATCTTGCGAATCTGCTTCTTGGTACCTTCGGGCATGGTCTGGTACTTGCGGAAAAATGCCTGGTCGGTCACCCGAGCATCGGGTGTGGACTCAGAAGCGTTAAGTAGAAATTCGGAGGTAACACCCAGTGCTGCGGCGATGCGAGCCATTTTTTCTACGGAAGGATTGGGGGCATCTCTGTTTTCCAACTCCCACATGTAGCTCTTGCTGGAGTCAGTCAGCTCGGCGAGCTGCTCAAGACTGAGTTTCTTTTCCTTACGCAATATGCGAATCTTGTCACCCAGTGGTGAAGGCACTTCTTACTCCTCATGGATTCCAACGAACCTGCAAATAATACCACCATGCCGAACGATTAGGTATCTGCTTGACAAACCCCTATTGACTCTGATTAAATCCCAATCGTTCGGTGAAACGAACAAATACGGTCTGTAAATCCCAATAGGAAAAAGGGGCATCCGGACTTAACTCAACCTGTCACACATCAGCAAAGGGAAAGAAATGAACGATTCAGAGAATTTGTCAAAGTTGCTTGGTCACCTGCCGCCGGCGGTTTTCCGCGAATTCATGGTGGTGGAGTTCAGTCTGGTTATGCCGGAACTGGACAAGAAGCAGGGCAAGCAGGAACAGCGCGAAGTGATGGAGCTAGTCCTGGCGTCCCTGGCGGTGGGCGCGCGCCGAAAGATCGAGGAATTGGCCGAACGCATCGTGCTGCTCTCTGACGGCTCTGGGCAAGACGTCATCGAAGGCATCAGCCTAGACCTTACCGACGGCGATGCCAAGGCGGCGCTGGCTTGCATCCCGAACCAGTACCATCGCGCGCTGTGGCTGTATGTCCATGCGCCTGCACTGTTCGAAGAGGCGTTGAACGCGCGGCAGGCGGACGTGTTCCGCCAGAGTGTGTCATGCTATTCGGGCTACGTTGCTCCCAAGGATCTCACGGTCCTGGAGGATGCGCCCGCTCGGCAGGCATTTCATCAGGCTGTCGCTCAGCAACTTGGCTGTGCGGTAGAGGCTGTCGCCGTTCAGGTTTTCAAGCGGCTGCGCCCCGACACCGTGACTGGTGATGAGGTCGATCTCTACCAGGTCAGCGTGCACCACAACCGGCCGCCTGAACTCATCGACCGTGTACAGGCCAGCGAACTGGTGCCCCAGGAGGTGATTCGGGCTGTGTTATCGCACATCACGTACGAGCCCGCCAACGGCCACTTGGAGGTGCTCTCCAAAGACACCGACGGCCGCGAGGCTCTGGCGCGCATCATGGCCGATTCGCTGCTGCATTCGCCCATTACTGGCGACAAGATCGCGCTCAAACAGTATGACTATCAGAGTCTGGCTGGCCCTCGCCACTTCGATATTGCGGGGGAGGATGTGGCTTACGTCAAAGTGCTGGAACTCGGTGTCACAAAACCCAGCTTTCGCTCCTTGGTCGTCAAGATCAGCGCAAGGGACGCCGAGGACATTTACACGGCGGCCAAGAGCATAGTCGCACCCAGCTTCGACTTTCGCCATCATCACCTGACCAACGCGAAGCTCTCGATCCGTATCAAGAAGGTAGGGTCTGAGCGCGCCCGCACATTGAACGTAGTTCTTCGTGACGAAAACAAGTGCAACATTAAGACCAAGCGCGAGAAGGATCGCGCGCTGTGCGATAGATTGTTGACCAAGTGGAATCTGGTGCGGGAGGTAGGTGGTGACTCAGCGCCGACTATCTACAAAATCGCTGCTTGACCTGCTGGGGCTGTTCGACCAGTCGGTCAGCCCCATCCTGGATCGCGACGGTCACAGGCTGTTTGGTATTCCTGGATGGGCGGTCTCGTCTGCGACTGCGATCGACCAGAAGACTTTGCAGGCCTGGACGACTCGCGTGGGGTACGCGGGCAGCATCGTTGTGCCTTGCGGCGATGAGAGCACCTGCGTGGATCTGCTTGATACCGACGATCCGAACAGCTACGCCTACCGGTGTCCACAGACATTCCGCATGAAGCAAATGAGCGCAGATCGCGCTGCAGTGGTCGATGTCGACAGTTCCCGCCTTCTCAACGAATTGGCCGATCTCCTGAATATCGCGCAGGTCAAGCGCAACGGCATCCAAGCACCCAGGATCGATCGGACCCTGTGGCGATTGGGAGAGGCGCGCATTGGAGCAGCATTGACGCCGGTATGGATGGTGCGTGGGTTGGCTGCTCACGTGGACGAAGTCTTCCAATCTTTGCTGGACACTCGGCTGCCTGAACAGGGGTTGATCCTGAGCGCCGGACATGAACTGCCCAGGGTGATTCGAAGCCCACGTCGATACCGTGTTGCGTACCTGCGAGATGCATTGGTCGACTACTGCCCGTCACCTTGCATCGACGTCCATTACCTTGAACGCGTTCTGACCACTAACGAGGATGGCATCAAGCCCAGCGCACTGCCCGTCGATTTTGCCAACGGCGTGCTGCGAATCCGAACCAGAACGGACACCTGGACGATCAAAGGCAAGAGGCAGGCTCGAGCTGTGGCCTACATGTACGAGCAGGTCCAGGAAAATCGATGGGAGTTAGATGCCAGCGAAATACTGGCAGCGGCTTACCCTGAGCGACGGACCGAGGAATCCCGCAAAGGATTGAAGATGCAGGACCTGTTCAAGGGCAACGACAAGTGGCGCGAATTCATTGCAAACCCCGGCAAGGGCAAGTACGCGTTCAACCTGTATTGACCCGCGACGACCACCACCGCTTCAAAAGACCGCCTTCTGGCGGTTTTTTGCATTCTGGAGCCAGAAAACCTCCCTGAATTCCGCGCCCCCACATCAGCCCCCACATGGCGCGGATGGACGCCCCCACCCCATGGGTCAGAAGATGACCTCACGTTTTAGCAATCACTTGAAAGGACAAAAACGTGATTATCAAACACCTCAATCAACGCCAATTGGCCGACCGTTGGGACCTCAGCGAAGCCTCCCTGGAGCGATGGAGGACCGAAGGTATCGGCCCGGTCTTTCTGAAACTGCAAGGGCGCGTGCTGTACCGCGTCGAGGACGTGGAAGCGTTCGAGACCGACAGCCTGCGCAAGAGTACGTCTGAACGCGTCCTCGCGGGAGGTGCGGCATGAACACCTTCAACGTCGACCAGATTCTGGCCATCCCAGCGGGCGACCTGGCTGAGCAGTCCAGCGACACGCTGTTCACTCTCAAGAACGACGCCGCTGATCGGCTGACCAATGCGAAGGCCGCCGCCGAACACATCGATCGTGCGCTGACCCTCAAATACTCGGAGCGCGCACACCGTCTGCGTCTGGAAGCAGGCAAGGACACCGGTGTTGTTCACTTCGATGACGGCCATGTGCGCATTACCGCCGATCTGCCAAAGAAGGTCGAGTGGGATCAGAAGCAGCTGGCCAACATCAGCAATCGTATCGCTGCCAGCGGAGAAAACCCGGCGCAGTACATCGAGATCAGCTACCGCGTCTCTGAGACCAAATTTGGCGCGTGGCCCGATTCACTCAAGAACTCGTTTGTCGCTGCACGTACCCTTAAAACCGGCAAGCCTGACTTTCGGCTGGCCCTGGTCGTTGGGGGTCAATCATGAGCCTTCCTATCATCACGGCCGATCAACGGCTGGCTGAACAACGCGGCGTCAAGGGTGTGCTGGTCGGTAAAAGCGGCATTGGCAAGACGTCCCAGCTCTGGACGCTCAACCCCGTAGCGACTTTGTTCCTCGATCTCGAAGCAGGCGACATCGCAGTTGAAGGCTATGGCGGTGACACCATCCGTCCCCGCACATGGCAGGAATGCCGTGACTTCGCCGTCTTCATCGGCGGCCCCAATCCTGCACTGCGCGACGACCAGCCCTACAGCCAGGCGCACTTCGATGCGGTCTGCGCGCGCTTCGGCGACCCTGCGGTCCTGGACCGGTACGACACCATATTTGTTGACTCGATCACCGTCGCTGGTCGTCTGTGCCTGCAGTGGAGCAAAGGCCAGCCGCAAGCCTTCTCCGAAAAAACCGGCAAGCCTGACAGCCGTGGCGCCTACGGTTTGATGGGTCAGGAAATGATCGGCTGGCTGACACACCTGCAACACACCCGGCGCAAGAACGTCTGGTTCGTCGGCATCCTGAACGAGTCGCTGGATGACTTCAATCGCCGCGTGTTCTCGCTGCAGATCGATGGCTCCAAGACGGGTCTGGAGTTGCCCGGCATCGTCGATGAAGTTGTGACTCTCGCAGAGATCAAGGGCGATGACGGCGCAAGCCACCGCGCCTTTGTCTGCCACACGCTCAACGAGTGGGGCTATCCGGCCAAGGACCGCTCCGGTCGGCTCGACGCCATCGAGGAGCCGCACCTGGGCCGCCTCATGCAGAAGATCGCTGGCCCTGCCAAGCCTGCCAGCGAGCGACTTGCCTTCGTTCGCCCCAACCCCGTTCCAACAACTGAATCCATCCCCTCTCAGGAGTCCTGATCATGAGCTACTTCGATTTCAATTCCGCTTCCGAGCAATCTTCTTTCGACCTGATTCCCAAAGGCACCGTTGTGCGTGTGCGCATGACCATCCGGCCCGGTGGATTCGACGATGCCAGTCAAGGCTGGACCGGCGGCTACGCCACCCGCAATGTCAACACCGGATCGGTCTACCTGAACTGCGAGTTCGTGGTGACCGAGGGTGAGTTTGCCCGACGCAAGATGTGGTCGCTGATCGGCCTGAGCAGCCCCAAGGGACCGGACTGGTCGAACATGGGTCGCACCTTCGTCAAAGCGATCCTCAACTCGGCACGCGCCGTTCACCCGGGCGACAGCAGTCCGGCCGCGCAAAACGCCCGCCGCATCAACGGCTTCAAGGATCTCGATGGCATCGAGTTCCTGGGCAAGGTCGACTGGGAGAAAGATCAGAACGGGCAGGACAAGAGCGTCATCAAGTCGGCCGTCACGCCGGACCACAAGGACTACGCCGCTCTGATGGGTGTTGCACGCCCGGCATCACCACCTGCGGCCAGCGCGCCCAACGTTTATGCGCAAGCCACGGGTCGCGCTCCAGTACCCGGCCTTCCCAGCTGGGCGAACTAAGGGGCTGCCACCATGATGCTTCGTCCCCGCCAAACCCTGCTGGTCGAGCGCACATTGGCGGCGCTGCGCCAGCATGGCAACACGCTGGCTGTTGCGCCAACCGGTTCCGGCAAGACCATCATGTTGTCGGCGGTGGCTGGCAGCCTGCTCGTCGAGCCTGACGCCAAGGCCTGCATTCTTGCGCACCGCACTGAACTGACGGGCCAGAACCGTGCCAAGTTCGCGCGCGTCAATCCAGGCTTGAGTACCTCGGTATTCGATGCCCAGGAGAAATCCTGGCAAGGCAATGCCACCTTTGCCATGGTGCAGACCCTGTCGCGCCAATCTCATCTTGACCAAATCCCGACGCTCGACCTGTTGGTCATCGATGAGGCGCACCACGCATCGTCACCGAGCTACCGCGCCGTCATTGACACGGTGCAAAGCCGCAATCCCAAGGCAGCCATCTGCGGTGTGACCGCTACTCCGAACCGCGGTGACGGCCAGGCCCTGCGCGACATCTTCTCCAACCTGTCGGACCAGATCACGTTGGGGGAGATGATCTCCAGCGGTCATCTGGTTCCGCCCAGAACGTTTGTCATTGATGTCGGCGCCCGCGAAGCACTGCAAAAGGTCAGGCGCACCGCGGTGGATTTCGACATGGATGAGGTTGCGTCCATCCTGAACAAGACGCTGGTCACTGACGCTGTCATCAAGAACTGGAAGGACAAGGCGTCTGATCGCAAGACTATTGTTTTTTGCTCGACCGTGGCCCATGCCCAAAGTGTGTGTGATGCCTTTAATGCTGCCGGCGTCCACGCAGTCCTGATTCACGGCGAGCTATCGGACGGCGAGCGCAAGGCGCGACTTGCCCGGTACGAGTCTGGCAACGCGCAGGTTGTTGTGAATGTTGCAGTCTTGACCGAGGGCTACGACTACACGCCAACTGCCTGCGTGGTCCTGCTTCGCCCAAGTTCCTACAAATCGACCTTCATCCAGATGGTGGGGCGCGGCCTGCGCATTGTCGATCCGCAGGAATTCCCCGGCGTCATTAAGACTGACTGCGTCGTGCTTGACTTCGGAACGGCCAGCCTGATGCACGGAGCGCTGGAGGAGGACGTCAATCTTGATGGGCATCTGCATGACGGTGAGGCGCCCACCAAAGACTGTCCGCAATGCGGAGCGATTGTTCCGCTGGCTGTCATGGAGTGCCCGTTTTGCGATCACACCTGGGAGCGCCAGGGCGACGAGTGTGGCGTGCTCAGCGACTTCGTCATGAGCGAGATTGATTTGCTCAAGCGCTCGAACTTCCGCTGGTGTGATCTCTTTGGTTGCGACGACGCCTTGATGGCCACAGGCTTTAGCGCATGGGGCGGCGTGTTCTTCCTTAACGGACGCTGGCATGCAGTGGGCGGCGGCAAAGACATTCCAATCCGGCTGCTGGCTGTAGGTGATCGGATGGTGTGTATGGCCCAAGCCGACGACTGGCTCAACGAGCGTGAATCGGCAGACTCCGCCCACAAGACGCGTCGCTGGCTCAACGAGCCCCCGACCGAGAAGCAGCTGCGCTACTTGCCGCCACCGATGCGCGCCGATTTCGGCATGACCCGCTACCAGGCTTCCGCACTGCTGTCCTTCCAGTTCAACAAGTCGCAGATTCAGCGACTGGTGGTGGCGGCCAATGACGCTCACCGGGAGGCTGCTTGAAATGCGCCGTCTGCTCGCGAGAGGCCAAACATCTGGGCTGGTTCAACCCGCGGCTCAAGCGCAGCGATCCAAACCGTTACTCGGACCGCTGGGTGTTCTGTTCCATGCGATGCCAGAACGCGTTTTCTCAAATCATGAACAAGACGGAGGGGCGGATGACCGATCCGAGTGAGATGGAAGTTGCGGCGATGCGTTCCTGTCTGGAGCCGCTTGGCAGGTATGTCGGCGCGATCGGTATGCAGCGCCCGCTGGCTGAGTACAGCCGCGAGGAAATTCTCAGTCTGATTGAAGTCGTGGTCACGGCCTATCAGGAACACATGCTCGTCGAGCACGAACGCGAGGCTGCCAAGGACCGGGCCTATTTTGATGCGCTGTTTGCCCGGCAAGAACAGGAACGCCTTGCTGCGATGGGGAATGCCCGGTGATGCTGGACTTCAACCATCGACCAAAGCTTGAAGAGCAGATCAGCAGCCTGATTGATGGCGCTCTGACCAAGGAGCGTGCTGGTCAGACTGAGCGCAACTATCTTGGTGCGTCGCGTCTGGGCGTTAGCTGTGAGCGCGCTTTGCAATATGAGTACACGCACACATCGGTAGACACAGGGCGTGATTTCTCGGGACGCTTGCTGCGCATCTTTGAGGTCGGGGACACCTTGGAAGATCTGGCCGTGCGCTGGTTGCGACTGGCAGGGTTTGACCTGTACACGCGCAGGGCACAGGGCGGTCAGTTTGGCTTCTCGGTGGCAGGCGGACGGATCCGTGGCCATGTCGACGGCATCCTCAACGCCGGCCCGGCAGATCTGGGCCTGAGATACCCGGCCATCTGGGAGTTCAAGACCATGAACGACAAAGCCTGGCGCGAAACGGTCAAGCATGGTGTGTCCAAGTCCAAGCCAGTGTACGCGGCGCAGGTGGCGATCTACCAGGCCTATATGGAGGCGAGCATTCCGGGCGTCTCAGTCAATCCGGCGCTGTTTACGGCGATCAACAAGGACACGCAGGAACTCTGGTTTGAGCTGTTGCCCTTCGACGGCGGCCTCGCGCAGCGCATGTCTGATCGCGCGGTGCGGGTGATCACGGCCACCCAGGCGGCGGAAATTCTGCCGCGCCACACCACCACACCAACACATCAGGAATGCAAGTTCTGCGCATGGCAGGACCGGTGTTGGGGGGCTTCATGACGGCAAATGCCAATGACTGGCTCGATTTCAACGACGCTGCGGAGCAACGCGCCGACCTTGCTGGCGAACTTGATGCGCTGCGCGCGGCACTTCTGGATCGGCTTGAGGCCTTGCTGCATTACCTGTTTCCCCAGGGTCGGATTCGCGGCGGCAAGTTCTTCGTCGGCGACATTGATGGCTCACCGGGCAAGAGTCTGGTGGTCGAACTCGAGGGTGCGCGCCGTGGCCTGTGGAAGGACTTCTCCAATGACGATGGTGGTGATCTCATTGATATCTGGGCCATGTCGCGCGGCCTGTCCACGCAGCACGACTTTCCGCGCGTCGTCGATGAGATCCGTCAGTGGCTCGGCTTTGCGCCAAACGTCAACCGGGTGACGCATCGCGATGTGCGCAGCGTTCCCGTCGATGAGCTGGGCGCGTACACCGCCAAATGGGACTACCTCACCGCCCAGGGTGAATTGATCGCCTGCATTTACCGCTACGACCCGCCATCGGGCAAGGAATACCGCCCGTGGGACGCCCAAGCCCGCATGTGGCGTGCGCCGGACCCCAGACCGCTGTACAACCTGCCGGCAGTCGCTGCTTCCCGACTCGTCGTTCTGGTCGAGGGCGAGAAGTGTGCAGACGCACTGATCGGCATTGGCGTCACTGCCACGACCGCCATGAACGGTGCCAAAGCCCCAATCAACAAGACAGACTGGGCGCCACTCAAGGGCAAGCACGTGGTGATCTGGCCCGATCGCGATGCCCCGGGCTGGGACTATGCAGAAAACGCTGCACGCGCCTGTGCGCAGGCCGGCTGCCTATCGGTCGTGATTCTGGTGCCGTCGGCCGACAAGCCAGACAAGTGGGACGCCGCGGATGCTGTCGCTGAAGACTTTGATTGCGCTTCGTTCATTGCAAAGGGCGAGCGACTGGTTGTGAAGGCGCCGGTACCGATGCTTGCGAGTTTCACGCTGGGCCAACTGCTCGATGACGACTCACCGCTTCCAGAAGATCTGATTTCGCCTCGGGTTCTGACGCCGGGCAGTCTACTGGTCTTCGGTGGCGCACCTAAGGTCGGCAAGAGCGACTTTCTGCTGGCCTGGCTCACGCGCATGGCAGCGGGCCTGCCGTTTCTATACATGAAGCCACCACGGCCGCTGCGCGTGTTCTATCTGCAGGCCGAGGTGCAGTACCACTACCTGCGCGAACGCGCCAAGAAAATCCGGCTGCCCGCGAGCGGACTGGCCCTGGCCAGGATGAACTTCGTTGCAACGCCCCAGCTTCAAATGCTGCTCGATGATGATGGACTGGCCAAGATCATCCCAGCGATTCAGAACGCCTTCGGCGGTCTATTACCCGACATCATCGCCATTGACCCGATCCGAAACGTCTTCGACGGAGGGGATGCCGGAGGCGAAAACGACAACGGCGCCATGCTGTTCTTCCTGTCCCAGCGCGTTGACCGTCTGCGTCTGGCAGTCAATCCTGATGCCGGCGTGATCCTAGTGCACCACACCAAGAAGCTCTCTAAGAAGCAATTTGAGGAGGACCCGTTTCAAGCCTTTGCCGGGGCCAGCAGTTTGCGTGGCTATTACTCCTCCGGCATGTTGCTGCAGCGACCCGATGAGACGCTCACCACGCGCCTGCTGATTCACGAACTGCGCAACGGCGCGGCCATCCCGAACAAGTACGTCGACAAGATCGATGGCGTGTGGCGGGAGGTCGATGCCAATGATCGCCTGGTGATGAAGGAATACGGTGAGCGCCTGGATGCGGAGCGCCTGCGCAAGCTCGATGTGATCGTGCAGATCCTTCTCGATGAGGCGCTCAAGGGTAATTGCTACACCGCAAATCAGTTCGCCGAGGCCTTCGAGGGCAAGGCCGGTCTGGGCGGGGAGCGCACCATCCGCGACCGCCTGTCGGCCCTGGCCACACAGGGCTTCATCAAGTTCTTCCGCAACGCCGCTGACTACGCACTGCCGTCAATCGGTCGCTCCAAGTTTGGCTATCTGTGCGTCGAACACATGGTACTGAATTTGCCGCGTGGTGATCTCGATCCAGACACCGGCGAGATCCAGATGGTCGCCATGAAAGTGCTTCCCACCCACTTCAAGTGCCCTCTTTCCGGCGCGGCTTTGCCCGTCGAGAACAGGCAAGTGTGGGTCTACCCCGAATCCGACAACAACCCAAAGGAGTCCGAATGAATCCGATCTTCCAAGATAGAGACATCACCGTGCGCGTTTTGCATCCGGCCCGTATGGCTTCGCAAGAGCACCTACTCGCACTAACACGTCGCGTACCTGCAATGGCGGGCAACTGTCACCACTCACTCGCAGGCCTTGGCATTAATACGCAGGAGCAAGTTGGCAAAACTTTTGCCAACTGGAGCCCTGATTTTGCCAACTGGATTAAGTTGGCAAACCCTTGCCAACTTAATTCCCTTAAAAATCAAACACTTAGCGTTTTGTTGGAAAAGTTGGAAGTTGGCAGTTGGCAAAAGTTGCCAACTGAGCTAAGTCCTTGTTTTCATTCACTTTCCACCCCTTCGGAAGTTGGAGAAAACTCTCCTCTCCCTACGGGAGAGGGACCTTCGGTTCCCTCTACCCTGGTTCGAAGGGTTGCTGCCGATGATGACCTGGTGCCGGGACGGTGTCAGGTCACGCTGGCGATCGATCTGGGTACGACAACCGGCTGGGCGCTTCGAGCCCTGGACGGTCAGATCGCGCACGGCTTCGTGAGTTTCAGGCCACAGCGTTTCGAAGGTGGAGGCATGCGCTACCTCCGGTTCAAGGGCTGGCTCACGGAGATCAAGGCCCTGGCTATTGAGATCCATGCCGTGTACTTCGAGGAGGTGCGCCGTCACGCTGGTGTCGATGCCGCCCACGTGTATGGCGGCCTGATGGCCACGCTCACCACCTGGTGCGAGCACCACAAGATCCCGTACCAGGGTGTGCCGGTGGGCACGATCAAGAAGCACGCAACCGGCAAAGGCAATGCCAGCAAGGACGAAGTGATGGCTGCCATGCGTGCCTTCGGGCACACGGTCACCGATGACAACGAAGCTGACGCCCTGGCGATTCTGCACTGGGCAATTGACACGCAGGAGGTGTGACATGAAGATCCCCGCCCACAACTACCAATGTCCCCTGGGTCGCCTGCAGCCCAGGGTCACTGACCTTGACGCCATCAAGGAGCAAGGTTGGCGTGACCAGCACATCCTCGTTGTCAACGCTGAGGACACGCGTCTGGATTTCTGTGAACGTCAACTGGTGCGACGCATCGGTGAGCGTCTGTATGGCAAGGCAGGGCTGCATCGTGGATAGAACCAAATGCTTCGATACGCCTGTCAAACGCCCCGGCGTAGCCTGGACCCTTGACGATGTCTCAGCGCGCTTCTATGAGGCTGCAATCACTGCGCGGCGCCTGCCACCTGTTCGAGTCCAAGGTTTCTTCAACTGCTGGCCTGCTTTTGCGCGCAGCGAGTGGGAGGCGTACTCGGCTGATGAGCCTGTGCGTCTGTCCTTCCCGCCCACGCCTGAGGAGGTTGAGCGCATGCTTGAGACGATGCAATGGGTGCTCTGGCTCGAGGTGGAGCAGCGCCATCTGGTCTGGATGCGGGCCAAGCGATATGGGTGGAGGGAGATCGGCATTCGCTTTGCCTGCTGTACCAAGACGGCGCAGCGGCACTGGCAAGCAGCGTTGGATCATGTCGTCGATCAACTCAACGCGGGACCACTTGCGAAGTGAATGTCAGTGATGTTGTTAGGAATATTTAGCAAAATTGAAAATGATTTCGGGCTGTTTAAAACAGATGCCAAGACATGCAGGTTTTGGTCACTTTTTGGGTGTCGCATTTGATGGCGATTTGCCCTATATTCACGGCTATGGTTGCGAAAGGTCCGTGATCTTAGAGGCACTCTCAGAAATCAACGGGTCCTTCCTCGCCCTATCGCAATGCGGGGGGAGCGAGCGCAAGACTCCCGTAGCGACAGAGTGCAAACTTAGGTTTGCGGCAGTTTGCAGGGTTGCAGTGGTTTGCACCTTGGCGTCACCAAGTTTCATACCCCATCATTTTTTTGAACCCGCCCACGGCCTGACTGTCGGCGCGCCTCTTGACTAACTCCAGCGTTTGAAATAGCGCACCTCCGCGGTCCGCCACAGGCTCTCAAACACCTGTGGGGGCCGCATCTTTTTGGGAAACCAATTTTGAACACGTTAAACGTCGAGTACCGCAAGGTCGACGCGCTGATTCCCTTCGCCAGAAATCCCCGCACGCACACTGATGCGCAGGTGGCCAAGATCGCCGCCAGCATCGTTGAGTTTGGCTGGACTAATCCGGTGCTGGTCGATGGTGAAAACGGTGTTATTGCCGGTCACGGTCGATTGGCTGCTGCGCGCAAGTTGGGGCTTGATGCGGTGCCAGTCATTGAACTCTCGCACCTAACGCCAACGCAAAAGCGCGCTTATGTGATCTCTGACAACCGCGTGGCATTGGACGCCGGATGGGACGAAGAGATGCTGGCCCTCGAACTGGCCGACCTGACGGAGGCCGGATTCGACCTGGCATTGACTGGTTTTGATGATGTTGAACTCGATGCCATGTTCGGCCCCGACTCTGCTGACGCAGAAAGTGACGAAACGGAAAACTCTGATGCCGATGCCGCTGTCGATGATGTGCCGGAGGCGCCGACCATCGCAGTCTCAAGACCCGGCGATGTCTGGGTCCTGGGTCAGCACCGTTTGATTTGTGGCGACGCCGCCGACCCGGCCGTGATCGCCAGTCTGATGCAAGGCGAGAAGGCGGCGCTCTGCTTTACGTCCCCACCCTACGGCAACCAGCGTGACTACACCAGCGGCGGCATCACCGATTGGGATGGCCTGATGCAAGGCGTCTTTGCGCAAATGCCGATGGCACAGGACGCGCAAGTTCTGGTCAACCTCGGTTTGATCCACCGCGGCAACGAAGTTGTTCCGTATTGGGATGGGTGGATTTACTGGATGCGCATGCAGGAATGGCGGCGCTTTGCCTGGTACGTCTGGGACCAGGGTCCGGGCATGCCGGGTGACTGGGCCGGACGCCTGGCACCGAGCTTTGAGTTTGTTTTCCATTTCAACCGGCAGAGCCGCACACCCCACAAGATCATTCCCTGCAAGCATGCGGGTGAGGAATCGCACCTGCGCGCCGACGGATCGTCCACTGCCATGCGCAGTAAGGAAGGCGAGGTTGGCGGCTGGGCGCACAAAGGGCAGCCCACGCAGGACAACAAGGTTCCTGATTCAGTGATTCGCATCATGCGCCACAAAGGCAAGATCGGACAGGACATTGATCACCCGGCTGTGTTCCCGGTGGCCCTGCCAGAGTTTGTCATCGAGGCGTACTCGGACGCCGGCGACATTGTGTTCGAGCCCTTCGGCGGCAGCGGCAGCACCATGCTGGCTGCCCAGCGCACGGGCCGCCGCTGCCGATCAGTCGAGATCGCGCCGGAGTATGTCGATGTCGCGATCAAACGCTTCCAACAGAACTTTGCCGATGTGCCGGTGACGCTGATCTCGACCGGCCAGAGTTTCGATGCAGTCGCTGCAGAGCGACTCGCGCCAGCAACGCAGTCCAGTCAATCCGAAGAGGTAAATCCATGACCGTATCCTGGCTGGCCAACAAGATCGAGCAGTGGCCGACGGCCAAGCTCTTACCCTACGCACGCAATTCGCGCACCCATTCGCCGGAGCAAGTAGCGCAGGTCGCCGCGTCGATTGTCGAATTTGGATTTACAAATCCGATTCTTTGCGGCAGCGACGGCATCATCGTAGCTGGTCATTGCAGGCTCTCAGCCTCTCAGAAGTTGGGGTTGGAATTCGTCCCGGTGGTCGTCCTCGATCACTTGACACCCACCCAACGGCGTGCGCTGGTGATTGGTGACAACCGCACCGCAGAGCTGGCAGGCTGGGACGATGCAATGCTGCGCGTGGAACTCGATTCCCTGCGCGACGACGACTTCGATTTGTCGCTGACCGGCTTTGATACCGACGCGCTGGCCGATCTGTTCGAAGGCGAAGAAGGTGGCGACTCGGGCCAAACGGGTGACGACGAGGTACCCGAGTCGCAAGAGGCTGTGATCTCGCGCCCTGGCGACGTTTGGCTGCTCGACGGCCACCGTGTGCTGTGTGGGGACGCGACCGACGCCGCCAGTTACACCGTGTTGATGGCCGGGCAGAAGGCGGACATGGTTTTTGTTGACCCTCCGTATTCCGTCAACTATGCCAACAGCGCCAAAGACAAGATGCGCGGCACCAATCGACCCATTCTGAACGACAACTTGGGTGAGGATTTCGAACCCTTCCTCAAAGCAGCCCTGACGCCGATGCTCGCCCATTGCGCTGGCGCGATCTACATCGCGATGTCGTCGAGTGAACTCGACACGCTGCAGTCGGCCTTTCGCGCTGCCGGCGGCAAATGGTCAACCTTCATCATCTGGGCAAAGAACACCTTCACCATGGGGCGCTCGGACTACCAGCGCCAGTACGAGCCCATTCTGTACGGCTGGTCTGAGGGCGGCAAGCACCACTGGTGCGGTGACCGCGATCAGAGCGATGTCTGGCAAATCAAGAAACCGCACAAGAACGATTTGCATCCTTGCTTATGCCCGGGTTCGCAAGTGTTGACTGATAAAGGCTGGCGAGTCATTGAATCGTTGGTCGCTGGAAATCGTGTGCTGGCGGCAGATGGTGTATTTCGCCCCGTCAAATTGGTGTCCTCGCACTTTATTGAAAAACCTGTTTTTAGGATTGCTGTTTCAGATGTTGAGATGGCAGTCGACGCCACCGGCAACCACCCATTTCTCGTTAAACGAGACGGCCAACTGGCATGGATTGAAGCGTCTCAAATCGTTGTTGGGGATGAGATCGCCTCGGCTGTACTGGAGGATTCAATATGCAGACCCCAAAAGGTTACATCAGAAACTGGTACGGAAATCGGCAGCGAATGGAACACGATGTCGTGTGGGAGAGAAACTTCGGCGCCATCCCTGACGGACACTGTATCCATCACATTGACCACGATAAGAAAAACAATCACGTTTCAAACCTCCAACTTGTCTCCCACATTGAGCACAAGCGGATTCACTCCGGTTGTGAACTCCGAGATGGTGTTTGGTGGAAGCCCTGCGGTGCTTGTGGATGCGTCAAACCAGTCACTGACAAGCATTGGTATTTCACCGCTCAAGGATGGCCCTACGGATGGGGCTGCCGACCTTGCCACACCAAAAAAGTCGT
>Ga0268283_1000828_pt1 | contig 17256 bp, 17 predicted proteins | sample saktaG_13_FD_190140 | JGI IMG/M metagenome (GOLD analysis project Ga0268283, IMG submission 190140) | Saline water microbial communities from Sakinaw Lake, British Columbia, Canada - sak_2013_06_06_36m | ecosystem: Environmental > Aquatic > Non-marine Saline and Alkaline > Saline ... | reverse complement strand
TAGCATTTGCTGAAATATGTGGTAGAAGTCACGGTGGTGGCGTGCTTGAGTTAATGCCCAGTGAGGCGCAAGATATTTTTCTTCCTTATCATAAAAACAATGGTAAATTGCTTCCATTGATAGACGAAATGATGCGCTCCAAGAAGAGCATAGCTGAAATATTAAAAATTACGAACCAAAAGATTTTAAAAGAAAATTATGGTTTTTCTTCAGCGGATATTGAGTTAGTTGATGGTATTCGCAAAAAATTATCACAAAGAAGGTTAAATAGAAATTAAGGAATAAAGAATATGAACGAAATTATCTATATTTTAATTAACGAAGCAATGCCCGGATATATCAAGATTGGCCGGACGACTAATCTTGAACAGCGTATTCGTTCATTGGACACAACAAGTGTTCCACTGCCATTTGAATGTTTTTACGCTTGCATCGTGAATGACGCAGATTTTGTTGAAAAACAGTTGCACGACGCTTTCCTGGATCACCGTATTCGTTCTAGTCGTGAATTTTTTGAAATATCTCCAGAACGCGCCGTTTCAGCCCTTCGCCTTGCCGAAATTGAAAATGTTACACCCAAAAAAGATTTTGTGGAGACACAGGAGGATCAGCAAGCACTTAATGAGGCTAGGACAAGGAGATCAGTATTTAATTTTAAGATGGTTGATGTTCCTGTTGGCGCAGAATTGACTTTTAGTCGCGATGAAAATGCCAAAGCTAGGGTTGTTGATAATCGCTCCATTGAATTTAATGGAGAAGTTACGAGCCTTTCAACTTCTGCTCAAAAAATTCTCGGATATGACTATGGCGTTGCCGGAATTGATTATTGGATGTATGAGGGCGAAACCCTTGATGAGCGCAGGAGAAGGCTTGAAAATGAAGCATAGAGATACAAGGGCTATAATTATTATAAATCGGGTAATTTATCAGTATGCCATTAACAAACAAAAGTGAATTTTTTAAAAAATTCAATATCAATAATGAAGATTTTGATAAAACCGGATTGGTCTGGAAAGAGCTAGAAGATATTTACGATCATTACGATACGCAAATAAAAGCGGATGATTTTGAGTTGATTGCTCAATTTATGGCCAATAAATTGAATAAGATTAAAGCGGTTCATTCAACAAAATATAGACTAAAGAGTCCAGAACACTTAATTGAAAAAATAATAAGAAAACGGATTGAAAGTCCTGATGAGGTAATCGACTTTAAAAACTATCAAGAAAAAATTACGGACATAATTGGTGTTCGCGTTTTGCACCTATTTAAAGAGGATTGGGATGAAATTCATAATTATATAGAAAATGAACTGGATTTAGATGGAAGAAAGCCAGTTGCCTATTATCGAAAAGGTGATAGTCAGGAACAACTAGAGCACTTCACAAAAAACAACTGCGAAATAGAGGAACACAAATTAGGTTATAGATCAGTTCATTATCTATCAAACTCATCACTATTTAAAAAACAGTACGTTGTGGAAATACAAGTAAGAACTATTTTTGAGGAAGGATGGAGTGAGGTGGATCATAAATTAAAATACCCCTATATAAAGGATAATATTGTATTGGAAAAGTTCCTGGGGATTTTAAACAGATTTGCTGGAGGCGCGGATGAAATGTGTTCATTTATAAATTATTTACAAACAGAACTTGAAAAAAATAATCAAACCATTTCTGAATTAAAAGGCAAGATAGATAAGTTAGAGATTGAGGCAACAAAGAAGACCGAAATAAAAAAGAATATAGATGGGTTAGGTGGAATGTTTTTAGATACATCAGCTTTTGCTCATACAATGCAAAATGCGCGACAAATGCTTGGATCAATAAATGTTTCGGAAATTATGGATGCCTCAAGAGCAGCACACGAGTCAATCTCTTTATTTGGAGAGTCGGCAACAAAAATGTTGGGGAATGTTAGGGATACTACTATTTTAGCAAGTTTGTCTGATCCAGTGAAACCAATCAGGGCAGAAATCAAAGGGAATCTAAATATTTCATCAAAAACACCAGGGAGTGCAAATAATTAGAAACTTTGTAGTTAAATCTCAAACGAGGAAGATATTTATTAGATTAACAAAATAAGTTTTTTGAAAACTGGTGGGGAAAATTTCCCGCTCAATTTTTGCTTTTAGGTTATGTCGCCTTTATTTCCCCCCTGTTAAATACTCAAAAATGAGTGTTTGTCAGAGGGGTTGAAAATAAAGGTCGACAACTCCATTAAGCAACCATAAACGAGAAAATAAAATGGCAATCAAAAAAGTCATTACGAAAACCGGCGAAAAAGCGCCAGTCTCGGGTCAATATCGTCCGAAAGGCACAAAGGAAGAGATTACTCTTTCAAAGGGTGATCGCGTACCTCCGTATGATAAACAAGCGATGAAATTTATCCTTGTTGATAAAACCAAGCATAAGCGCTAGGTTTTAAATTGATCAACTCCCCATCAGCTTCCAGAAAATTATAGTGGTAACTGGTTTTATATGAAATTTCAAGGATTTGAATTTAAAATCGAAGAATTAGAGAGGATTTGGTATACAGATAAAGGCCTCCTATTGCTTTCAATTATTTTAATAGCTGGAGGTTTTTGGCTTGGAGGGATTATTCCAATAACCGATGACAAGTTGTTGTTAAATCTTTACATTGTTGAGTTATTGCTGTTGGCTGGATATTTTTCCTGGCTTTATTCGAGGCGGTTTCCAAGAGTTCGAAAAGGTAAAATTGGTATAATAATTGCGATAAGAGATAATACTCCGGAGGCCGAAAAGATTAAAAATGACATTATATCTAAATTTAAAGAGGAGACAGAAAATCTTCCAATAGAAAATAAAATTTGTGTAATTCCGGTTAATGATTTTATCGCCGAACAAGTTAAAAACATCGCAAGTGCCGATAAAGTTCTCGGTAAATGTGGGGGGCATTTTATTATTTTTGGGAGAACCCTTAACTATAAAGTCAAGGATAATGATCAGTATGAGTTCGATCTTACATTTAGGGTTAGACATAGGCCGCTTGATATAAAAGAAAAAACTGTCATTCAGCAACATTTTGATGAGTCTGTGTTGAGTAAGCAGTGGCGTTTTCTTGAAGAAAGTCCATTCACTATAATCAAGGTCACGGCAAACAATATTCGCGAGATTGCTTTGTATATCATCGGAATAGCCGCTTTTTTTAGTTTTGATTTTAAAACTAGTTTAGAATTTCACGAAACAGTTCATTCCTTATTAAAAGTCGACCAACAAAAAAGAAATGATTTTGATGTTATCTATAAAAGATTAAAAGGGTATATAGCTGATGCAAAAATGCTGCTTGGACTACAGGCGCATTATTTAAATCCAAATAGCCAAGACGTTCAAAACGAGGCCTTAAAAATGAATGAAGAGGCATTAAATTTAGTTCCAAATCATTACCCGGCGCTGGTTAATAAGGCGAAGTATCTATTTCAATTGGATGATATTGATGGAGCTAAAGCGATAATAAAAAGAATAAAAAGGATAAATAACAGACATCCAAATTTAATACAGGATTCGTCTTGGCGATATAGCGAGGCCTTTTTGTTATTTTATGATAAGAAATTTGATCGCGGCAAGGCTGCTTATAAAAAGGCGTTTTCTGGGTATGCAACACCTTTTACCTTAAATGGAATAATTTCCTTTCTTGATAATTATCTATTAAAAAACCCAAATGCTGTGCAGTTTTATTATCCTTTAGGAATGGTTTACTATTATAAATTGGATAACATAACAATGGCGTTAAAAGAATTTGAAACTTTTCTAAATAAAACAGAAAATGAGCCTGAATATGATATTTTGCGACAAGAGGTTCAAGGATACAAGCAGTCCATCGAAAAGCATATTGATAATAAAAATCAATAAAAAATGTATCAACACTTAAAAGACCCTATTTATTATGATGAGCTTTACGATAAGTTCACTATTGAAAAGTGCCAACGATGGGAAAATAACCCATATCAGGCGGATATTTCTAAATTGAAGGGCAAGAAAAAGAAGCTGGGAGAACTAAAAAACAAGTTTTCTCGTGCTAGTGTTATGCCGGTTGCTTTGCTTTTTTTGAAAATTGAACGCTCTGCCAAAAAATCGGACACAATTCAAGAGTGGATGGAGCGAGATAGGGCTAAAGATGAAAAACTGGCTAATGCTCGAGAGCCAGAAGGAGTTCGTTGTCTTGGGTGCAGTTCGCCTTTGAAAAATTGTATTTCGCGCGATCTTATGGACAATCATCAGGGCGAAGAAGAAGTCCTTTTTATGTTTGAATGTGATAAATGCGGAAAGTGTCGCGCATTTTGGGAAAATGGCAAAGAATGGGAGTATAAACCAACCTGCGCTAAATGCAAGGATGAAGTTCAAACAAGCATTATTAAAAAGGACAACATTATTACCACCGAGTATCATTGCTCAAAATGTGGCAATGTGGAAATTGATATGCTAGACTTAAATAAGGCTGATGATCAAATTGATCCGGATTTTGAGGCTAACCGAAAGAAGTATTGTTTGCCCGAATCAGTAGGTCGCGATCTTATGGACAAAGCCGAGCGTATGAGCAAGGTTGTGAGCGGATGGGAAGACGAGGAGAATAACAAAGAGATTTATGAGGCGGCTAGGAAGATAAAAAGACTTACTATTTCAGAGCTTAAAAATTTACTCAATCCGAACATTGAAAAGTCCGGATATGCCAAATTGGAGTTTGAAAAACCGGAAATTGAAAAGAATGTCATTTTGGGATTCAGTCTCCAGGACGTAAAAGTTGGCAGAGATAAACTTAATAGTGAATATGATTTCAAGGGACTGCTTAAAAAGACCCTAGAGGAGACGAATTGGCGTCTGATGAGTGATGGGGTCAACTATCGGCTGGGATTCTTATCGGGACGCTTGAAGGGCTTTGAGAGCGAGGAGGATATTCTAAAATTGGTATCGGGAAATAAAACAAAACTTGCAAACTGATAATTTTCGTGTATACTGTAGTAGAAACCAGTTTAATTTACAACTTAATTTACACTTTCCATAAATAAGCAAATGTAAGCTATTTTTTGCGGAAGTCCTGCGAGCTCTACGCCCGGAATCACCTCCTTTCTAGGGAGATATTGGTAAAATCGTAGAGCATTGCATGCTAAGACATTTGGGTCAAACTAAATGTTGTGCAGTGTGGATTTTACTTGCTGGTCGTAATCTTGGAGCAATCCAAGGTAACAGCTAAGTGTAACAGAGCTAAATAATTCTGTAGCCGTAGGTATTGTACACCTTACGCATTGATTCAGTAATGAATCTCTCAGAGGATTTAGACTTCGTTTTTTGGACTAATCGCAAAAGGATGTGATTTAAAAAATCTGCTTGTTTATGGCAGGTTTTTTGTTTTATGGAAGATCAAAAAAGTGTCGCAGAAAGTAGGTCTTTCTACGACACTTTTTATTGACTGTTTATCCTCTCCAAAGTAGCTTTTGGGATAAAATCGAAGTGTTTATCGTTAATCATCTCCTTAACTTTGACCTTTTCTACCGCCCCGGAATAGTATTTCAGGGTGGTCATAGGATCAGAATGCCCCAGCGCGGCTTGAACGACAGGCAAGCCTACCCCGCGCAAAAGATATTGCGTAGCAAAGGTGTGGCGAATCGTATGAACAACAAATTCCTTTTTTATGCCCGATCGTTTCCTATATTTTCTAAATGCTCGTCCGACATCAGTCTGTTTCCAACGCGAACTGCCGTCCTGAATGGCAAAAAGCGCCCTCTCACTGTCTTTTCGGATGGATAGATACTTATCAACCCAATGCAGAGTTTCATCCCTCAAGCACAGCGTCCGCGGCTTGCTCCCTTTGCCAATTATTTTGACCTCCTTGTTTTGCCTGTCCAAATCTTCAATATCAATTGACAACACCTCGCCTATTCTCGCTCCTGTCTGAAAAAGGAGCATTATGAAGGCCATAAATCTGATATTCTTGACCGTGGATTTTTTCTCAATGTCTTTCGTAACGCAATCCAAAAATCGCTCAACTTCTTTTTCTGTGAGATAATTTACCTCTTTTTTAGTAACTTTGGGTTTTTTGATAGTTAGCATATTGAAATTATTAAAAATTATCCCTTTATTTTGCATTTTATTCACAATCCATACCATTGCGGAAATAACATTCCTGATTCGAGAATTGCTTGCGCCATTATCTTTCATTTTAAGTATGAAGTCATCAGAATCGGCATTGCTCAATTCCTCCAGCTTTCCAACATTGATAACCGACAAAAACTTTCTGATCGAACTCCTGTATTTCTTTTCCGTGCCAACACAAATCTCGTCAGTAATTCTGGCGTCCCGGAAACATTCCTCTACAATTTTCTTAAAATCTTCCGCCATAAAAAAATTTAACTATACATTTTTTCACCTGTTTCCTTGTCTAAATAAAACATTGGCTCTTCGGCTTCTTCCAGCATTTTTTCATTTTCAGCCTCAAAATCAGCCTCCTCAAATCTTTGTTTTTTAAGCGTGTTATTTATCGCTCGTATTTTTTCTTTTTCTTTCCGCTCTTCCACTAATTTTTCCCTACCCTGTGTGATCAGCCTATTCTCCACTGACGCCCGATTCATAATTTTCATTTGAGCCGTGCTTTCGTGTTCACCAATACGAGCAATGTTTTTAACATTGATAAGATTACCCTGAATCTGAATAAATTCAGCGCCTTTGGAAAAATCTGTCCTTATCTTATTCATTTCTTCTGCTGTAATAGTCAGCATTTTTCCGTCAAAAAAATAAATTGCGTAATAATAATCCATAATCAACTAATAATTACTAACCTAGACTTTTTAGCTATTTGATCGTTCTTTTGTCTGTCAAAAAACGCTTTTACTTTCGCCAACTTTTCCTTGAGTTCCCACGGCGTTGTAACTGTCGGAGCGTATGGCTGACCCTGAATTGAAACTGCTGCCTCCGCCATATTTTTCGTCTCCGCTAATCCAAACTGCTTAATCAAATCAGCGGCAGAATTTCTAATCGTTTTGTTTGCCCAATTAAGAGTCGGGTTTATTTCTTGAAAAATCCCCATAATTTGATTAACTTCCCTACCTGTAGCGCCTTCGTTACCAATATGTGTTTCCTTAAATGTGTTTCCTTCTTCATTTGTTTCCTTATTAGCCTTGTCAGATACACGGCAACCGTCACTAGAGAGCTCCGATTCAGTCACCACAGGTTCACGGTCATCTCCCGTAGCCTTGTCAGAGCTACGGTATGGTTTAGGCTTCCAAACGGATTTGTCCAATAAAATATAGACGTTATTTCTAAAAGATCCGTTTTCCTTTTTTTCTTGATTCACAGTTATTATCCCCCAGTCTTTCAAATTTTTAATTCCTTTTTTGATTGAATTTATGGATACATCTAGTTCTTTTGCCATCAAGCTAATGCCGGGAAAACAATACTGATTCTTATTTGAATGTCTACAAAGGGACACGTAAACACCCGTTGCGTATATTCCACACAACCTTGCATAACCATTTAGATATTCATCGTCAATGATAAATTTGGCTTTTGATCTTTGATCTATAATTCTTTTAATTTTTTCCATAAATTTTATTCTGTAATGCGTATTCCTAATTTCTCTTCTTGCTCAAACTTTTTCGCATTTTCAGGTTTTATCAGAGACGGGAATATACACGGGTTCTCTGCTGTGAATGCAAATTTTTTAGTATCGGTCAGCATTCCCCTAATCCTAGCCAATACCTCAAGTGCTTTCACTGCTGCCATAATTGTTTTCGTTGCCCTGAATGAAACGGCAATATCAGCTAATCCGGCAATAATGAAATCGTCCGTTACTTTTTGCGTTTCAAGCCTATTATTGATTTCGTCCCGAATGCTACCCTTTGCTACCAGCCTCGGAGCGTGCGCCCTCGCCGACTGACTGCTGCTTTCCGGGTATGCTTTCAAATATGCTTGCGTCGCATTGCCCCCATTTTCTACATATGCGTCAACAAACTTTACCCAAGCTAAACGTAGCCCGTTATTCTCTACATCTACGGATATTCCCTCTTTTTCTGCCAGAGTTTTGATTGGTTTTTTGCCCATAATTTAGAAAGTGATTTTATTGAAAGCCGCCACTTCTTTTTTATTTTCTTTGCGTATTATTTTGCCTATTCTTTTGCTGGGCTTCTCTTTGTCGTTATTCTTTAAGCTGACCAAATTTCTTAATTCAACATTTTCCAGCAATATTTCGTCAATTAGTTTGGATATAGTCATTTCCTTTTCAATAGCCAAAAATTTCATCGCCTGGAGTATGTTCCAACTGATCCTAACTTGCCTCGTTATTCTTTTTTGTCTCTTTGTCGACATTTTTTTTGCGTTTCAGCTTTTTTCTCCCTCCATATATATCTATTTAGTAAATAATAATTACTAAAGAGATGGGGGGGGAATAATTATAAACTTGCAGAAAACATTTTTCTTAAATCAGTTGGAAGCTCTCCCTGGCGCTTCTAAATTCTTGTCTGATAAGAAAATTGCTATGTTGCCTGATTGCAGGCAGATGGAGTCCCTCGGAGGACAAGCTGAACAGTCCTCGCGAGGAGTTATATCTGAATGCAATCAGATCGCGGCCAAAATATTTTTCCGGAGGTTCTACCGATCACCTCTGTCCCGCAAGATTGTAAAAAACAAAAACCTATAGTAATTAAACTATAGGTTCATAATCCGCAACACCGCCGTTAAGGATTCCTTATCCTCCCGCCATTTTTTTCTTTAGTTTAGCTATATTTTTAGAAACATCATCTATTCCAATTCCCTTGCTACCAGGAATTTTCCTGATGACTTCATAAATTTCCCTGTTGCTTTTTCTTTTCATTTTTAGATCAAGCATTTTTTTATCACGATCAAAATAGATATTGCTCCTGTTTCTTTTTTTATCACCCCTAAATCCAACAGTGCTTTTTTGGAGTTGATTAACGAAACTCCATATATTTTGAATGTCTTTCGTGGTTGTATTTGAAAAAATTTCAATGAAAATTTTTATTTTTTCAGCATTGTCCTTATCTGAAATCCAAGATAATTTCAAGTTATTCTTTTCAATATCCGGCCACACATTAAGTGTGTTGAAAGTCAAATACTCATAAACCTTGTCTTTGTAATGGCTGTTCAGATTAAATGCAGGAAATACACTGTCAAAGTCGGAATTAAACTCATTGCTTCTATTAATATCTAATGACCGCATCTCCCACGCCTTAAATTCTTCCATATTGTCGAAGCCACCAGCCGGTATTTTCCATTTTTTCCTCAATTTATAAATAAATTTGGAAAAAACAGGGTCATTTACTAAAAGCTCCAGTTTTTGTTTATCATATTTTTTCATATTTCAATCATATAATATTCATTCGCCATAAGCAACATAACCACTTGTTTCCGTGCGTTTTTTGTGATAACTTATAGATGATACCACATTCAAATAAAATACCGTAAAAAGTGCATAACTTTGCCTTAATCGTGCCTTTCAGTGGGCGCTCGTCGCACGCGATTGAGGCACTTCGGTGTTTTCTTGAGTGTGGTATCCGTCGGGCGTCCTCTCAAGCGGAGACTTCCTGACGACTTTAATTATTAAAGTCGTTTTTATTATGAAAAAAAGCTCCCAATTAGAAGTTGCTTTGTCTTACGGTGCAATAATATTACTTTTGTTTGGTGCATTTTTCTTGAACAGCACGCCCGAACCCAAAACTTACCAAGAGATACTCAATCAAGCCACTGGTCATCGACCGATTATGGGCAATGGATATAATAATTTCTATTCTTTTTTACGGATTTACATTTTCAGCGTATCGCTCTATCTTATCTATCTAAATTATCCAATCAGAAGAATGGGAATAATTTATGGCTTTATTCTTATCGGCATTATTTTTAATCCAGTATTACTCTTGTCTTTAGATATTAAAACTTGGAAAATATTGGATTTTTTTACAAGTTTATTTTTCGCCTACTACTTATTTTCAATTCATAGATCCAGCAAAAAAATAATAATGGAAAGAGAGGCGGCGGAAAGACGAGAAAAAATAGACAGGCAAATTGCAGAAGAAGATAAGATGATTGATGAGTATGAAAAAAGATACGCGGAGAAAGAACTTGCAATCGGCCTTTCTCCAAAAAATGAATACGATAGTCAATTCAAGCAATCACCCGCTGTAATTTACTACAACAAAAATGATCTGCAAAAATCACCTGAAAATATTGTTGACCTTTGGGATTTAATGGACGCTGGAAATGTTGCGGTTTATTCGGAAATTGAAAATAAAATAATCTCCGAGATTAAAAGGGAGGTTTTTGATACTGATTTTGAACGCAGAATCAGATATTATCTTCCGGACGGAACTTGTTTTATTGATATGAAGACTATGTCTAAAACCCCCTAAAAAGTTTAGATTATAGATTAAAATATTGAAATTAAAAATGATTAAAAACTTCCTTCAAAAAAATAAGTCAGCATTGCTTTTAGCAGTTATAATATTAGTGGTGGCCACGGCCGCCGCATCAGGATATTTTGTGGTCAAAAATGAGAAAGAAAAAGCCAATCAGAAAGTTGAAGCCTTGCGAAAATCAATGGACGAGCAGCAGGTTAAAATAACCAAGCTAGAAACTTACAGCGACGAACAATTAAGAGCGGAGGAAGAAAAAAAGAAACAAGATGACGAAGCTAGAATAATAGCCGAAAAAGAAAATACGGAGCAAGAAATAAAAAGGAACCAGGAAGACACAAAAAATAGACTGGAAAATTGCGAATGGCGAAAAAAAGAATGTTCCGCACGAATCAAGGCCGACAAAAAACTTATTACTGAAAATAAAGAAGAATATGAGAAAGCAAAAGAAGAATACGAAAACGGGAGCATACCAATGGATAGCAAGAAAAATATGAGAAAAAAGACATTAGATGAATCAGAAGAATCACTTGAAAAAACTATTAAGAATTGCGCTGGCTATGAAGACCCCTGTATTTAAGGAAGAAGATTGAGAAAACTAATTTACAAAATCCAAATATTGCTTGTGCGCTTTTTTCGCTTGCTCCTTATCTACCCCAAGATAGTATTTGCAGGTTGTGTCCAGCTTCTCGTGTCCTAGAATCTCTTTAACGTGAATAATCGGGCAACCATTAAAAACAAGATTGGTCGCCACGGTATGCCGCAAAATATGCGGCGTTATTCTTTTGTTAATTTTTGACTTTTCGCGATGTCTTTTGAAAAATCGCCAAATGTCTCCGGGCGTCAGTCTTCTGGGATCGCCGGAGGTTATAAAAACAGCTTCATTGGCATCACAACGCTTTTCCATATACTTCCTTATCCAATCCAAAGCCCTGTCCGTGAAAAAAACTCGCCTCTCCTTATTTCCCTTGCCGATTATATTAGCTTCCTTCGTCTCCCAGTTGATTTGCTTGCGATTAAGCGACAACACTTCACTAATTCGCATTCCAGTGCCTAAAATCGTCTCCACAATCGCCCTGAAGCGCAAATCATTCATCCTTTTTGTGCTAATCGTAGCTATAAACGCTTCGATCTCCTCTTTGTTAAGAAAAACAACTTCACGCTTTACCATTCGCGGTGGCCGGATCTGTTTTGGATCAAGCGTAGTAATTTTAAGAAAATTTCGGCAATAATTCACAAAGCTCCGCGTAGCAAAAACCACGCTGGCAATTCCTGATTGTCCAACTCCCCTTTTCATCATCATCTTCTTAAGTCGGACAAAATCCTGAACATCAACCTCGCTGATATTTTTGTCCCCAACATCTTTAATGAACCAACCTAAAGACTCCTTGTATTTAATGACAGTCTTGGGCGAGAAGTTAAGCTCATATTCTGCATACTCCAAAAAATCACCAATGAGCTGGCTCATTTTTTGGATGTTTCCACTGCTTTTGTCGACAATTGCTCCCGAACTATCGACACTTTTTTGATCCTCCATAAACGCAAAAAACCCGCCATAAACAAGCGAGTTTTTGTATGTTCACAATCTTTTGCGATTAGTCCTATTGGAGTCTATCCGTGTCCTTGTACAAAAGACACTACAGATTATTTGGCTCTGCTACGCCTTTGGCAGTGCTCCGATAAATCGGAGTTCGACCGCCAGACAATAACCAATGCTGTCCATTATATCCTATGAGGGACATAACTTTTACTAGACAACATTTCTCGATTACTGTCAATTTCTCCCTAGAAAGGAGGTGATCCATCCACAGCTTCCGCTACGGATGCCTTGTTACGACTTCACCCTTATCATCGATCCTACCGTGGTCCCTGCTTTGAAACAGGGCCTTCGGGTATTACCGACTCTCTTGGTGTGACGGGCGATTATCTTCGTAAAACTACGAATTGATGTTCCCATCGTGCCTGCGGATTTCCCGCACACGACGAGCTCTAATGCATTTTAATTTCAAAGTCACATTTGAAAAATGAATTAAATTCATATGCAATAGAGTAAGTCCTTCGCTTTCATAGAGAAAGTTACTACGACTTAGCTGACTTCTAATAAAGCTCTTAGTTTTTTAACTTTATTAGATCTCCCGGGGTCATTTATCATTCTATTCCTGACATTCCAACGCGCTTTTTAAAGCATCTTCCCTAACCTCACCACCCAATCATAGGTCGATGCGGCGCTTTTATTGTTGGACTGCCATTTGTATCCAGGTCCTTCACCGCCATCCTCGCGAATAGCGACTACCTTTCAACTACGCTCTGATAACGAGTCAGAGGAGGAGATTTTAACTCCTTAGAAGTATAAACTGCCCGGCGCTTTTATTGTGAGTACAAGATCCGAGAACGTATTCACCGTGACATAGCTGATTCACGATTACTAGTGATTCCAACTTCATGAGGTCGAGTTGCAGACCTCAATCCGAACTGAGAACAGCTTTTTGGGATTGGCTCCACCTTGCGGTTTGGCTACCCTTTGTACTGTCCATTGTAGCACGTGTGTTGCCCAGGGCGTCAAAGGGCCATGCTGATTTGACGTCATCCCCACCCTCCTCCCAGAACGAAACGCGCTTCGCTGCGAATTTTTAATTTTTAAATAAATATAAATTTCTAATGTTTAAAAATTAAAACATTAAAAAATTATTTAAAAATTACAAAATTAAAAATTAAAAATTCACGAAGTGCACTTAGTTCTGGGCAGTCTCGCGTGACATATATAACACGCGATAGGGGTTGCGCTCGTTTCCTGACTTAACAGAACATCTTACGACACGAGCTGACGACAACCATGCAGCACCTGCTTAGCACCCTCGAAGGCTTATGTATTTCTACATAATGCAGCTAAGTTTCAAGCCCTGGTAAGGTTCCTCGCTTACCGTCGAATTAAACCACATGCTCCACCACTTGTGCGGATCCCCGTCTATTCCTTTGAGTTTTAAGCTTGCGCTCGTACTTCCCAGGCGGCATACTTAACGCGTTAGCTACGACACTGGAAGGGTCGATTCTCCCAATACCTAGTATGCATCGTTTAGGGCGTGGACTACTGGGGTATCTAATCCCATTCGCTACCCACGCTTTCGTGTCTCAGCGTCAGATGAGGGCCAACCAAATGCCTTCGCCTTTGGTGTTCCATATGATATCAACGCATTTCACTGCTACACCATATGTTCCATTGATCTCTCCCTATCTCAAGATATGCCGTTTCAAATGCAGTTTTCGAGTTGAGCTCGAAGATTTGACATCTGACTAACATATCCGCCTACACACGCTTTACGCCCAATAAATCCGGATAACGCTTGAGGTCTCTGTATTACCGCTACTGCTGGCACAGAGTTAGTAACCTCTTATTCGCAAGGTACCGTCATTGGTCGCTTCTCGCTTCGCTCGAGCGCCCCGCAGACTTTCGCAGACTTGACGCAGAATTTCGCAGACAAAAACTTTTCAGTTCCGTCCGCGTCTTTCCGCGTTCCGTCCGCGTCTTTCCGCGGGTCGTTTCGAACAGAGTGAGAAACGACCACTCGACTTGCATGCCTTATCCACGCCGCCAGCGTTCATCCTGAGCCAGGATCAAACTCTCAAAAAATATCAGGAGTAAACCTGATTATATAAAAGAAAATAAATTCTTTTTAATTTATTACAGCTCCGAAGAGTTATAATAAATATTTGAAATAGACTCGAATTCTTTGTCCCGCCGAGGCGGGACCGGACTAATCGCAAAAAATTGCGATTAATTTTGCTTCTCTAAATCAAAAGGTTGAATTTAGAGAAACTATTCACTTGTTAAAGTTCACCATGCTTATGCTCGTCCGCCGATGAGGCGGGAACAAAAAACACATCTCTGCGGACAAACACAATCATTCGCAAAGATGTATTTTCGATCTTATCTCTCACCCCTATTTTTAAAAGTCTTTATTGAGTATTATTTAATGCTTTATTGCTTTTAAATAATTATATCCGAAACTCAACTGTCTTTAGCCATTGTAGAGCGCTTTTCGAAACCTGTCAAGGGGAAATTTTGTGGCCATCTCAGACACGCGCCAAAGCCGAGTTTTCCAGCTTAACTAGGCGCGTTTCATGGCTTTCTAGGCGCCCATTCACTTTTTCACTTTTTTCTTTATTATTAACTAGCGTTGATTTAACATAATCCATGTCTTCTGCTAGAAGATCAACTTTTTCAGATAAGTCATCAACTTTTCTTGAAAGATCGGAAAGTCCTTCGCCAAAAACCTTAAAATCACCTCGCACATTTTCAAGCACAGCATCAAAGTGCCTCTTCATCTCTTCAGTGCTCGCATCGAAATGACCTTTCATTTCTTCGGACTTCGCATCAAAGTGCCTTCCCATCTCTTCGGCTTTCACATCGAAACGTTTTCCCATCTCCTCGGATTTCGCATCGAAACGTTTTCCGATTTCTTCTATTAAATTTTTATTTTCTTCGTTCATAATAATATTCTAGCACTTTTGAAACTATCGTCAAACATCAATCTTCGATTTCATTACTCTTGCAAATCTTAGCATATTCCAGCGCACTAGGGCGGATTTTTCGCTCTAGTGTTTTGTAGTCAATTTCAATCAGGCCAAAACGTGGCCAGAAACCACGCACATCGGGAAATTCAAAGTTATCCAAAAGTGACCAATGAAAATAACCACGAACATCAACACCCTCATCAATCGCTTGATGGAGCCACATCAAATGCTCTTTGATATATTCAGAACGTTTTGAATCATCACTATCAGCTAATCCATTTTCCGTGATGTAAACTGGCAGATTATATTTTTTTAAACTTTTTAGCACATGGTAAATTCCTTGGGGGTAAATTTCCCAGCCTAAATCATTTCTTTTTTCTGGTGCAATAGCCTTTTTTTGAGTAGACACGATATAGCGAGAATAATAATTGCAACCAATAAAAGTACAATATGGAATCGCACGCCGCAAGAAATATTTACTGAAAAATTCAACTACAAAAACTGTTATAGAATATAGCCCGGGAAAAATCTTAACGTCATAATGCGTGATACTATTGGCAACGCCGATTTCCGCTTTCGGATCGATTTTCTTAATCACCAAAGCCGCTTTTTTGAACGCTGAGAGTAAATTGAAAAATCCTCGCAAAAAACTAAAGATTCCTTTTTTGCCAGGTGGCTGCGTTCCGCGATAATAGCCAAAACCCATGCTCACATTCGGTTCATTGACCACCACCCAAAATTTTACCAAATCATTATACTCATTCACCATTCTCTCTGCGAATCTTGAGAAATATTCGACAGATTTCTTGTTCGTCCAACCGCCCAGCTCGCCAAACCAAACCGGTTCCGTCCAATGCCACAGTGTCACAAATGGCTCCATTCCACGGGCTCTTAGAGCCTGGAGCACTTGGCGGTAATGCTCGATTTCTTTTTCATCGAATTTTCCCTCAGATGGTTCAATCCGCGACCACTCAATCGAAAATCGATGCGCATTATGCCCGAGAGTTTTCGCCAAATCAAAATCTTCTTCGAAGCGATTGTAGTGATCACAAGCTCGGCCGGAGATATAGTTTTTCGGATCAAACATTTCCGGAAATTTTTCCTGTTGCCAAGGTTGCCATTTGCCAGAAGCTTCTTTCGCCAATCTTTCTGCATTATTTTTTTCCCATTGCGTCCAGTCATTATTTGTCCCACCTTCAACTTGATGCGCCGCAGTCGCCGCACCCCACAAGAACCCTTCGGGAAATTTTAGTTTTTTGTTTTGCATGTTTTAATACTTACGCGTTTAAACTTAAGATGTCATCCTGAGCGAAGTCCGTACTCGGACGTAGTCGAAGGATCTGCCATCCACTACCTCAAGTTTTCCGTAATATAGCAACGCTTGCGATAATTCATAGCAGATTCTTCGACTCCGCTACGCTTCGCTCAGAATGACAATGATGGTTTGTTTTTTCATTCTACCACTTAGTATTTTCCACAATCGCCTTGCCCACTTGCACGATGCGGATATTTCCATATTCTTTTTCTACTTCCATAATTCCTTTAATTGTAAATTCCTTCCACAACTTTCTCTTTAGCTTTTTCATAACAACGCCATCATAAACCCCAACGTGATATTCATACATACTCGATAATTCGTCATAAAGCATTAGGAGTTTGATAAAAGGAGATTTATTTTTATATTCATTTAGCGCTTGCCTATGATCTTCAAAAGTCATCGCCTCCACCGCCTCTTTCACCTCTGGCTCAACCCAATCTGGCAATTCCAAAGAAGTGTCTTCTAGGACATCATGCAAAATCAAAGCCTTAAAACCAATTTCGCGCTGCTCCCAAGGAATTTGTGTGTCCGTGATTAGCATTGACGCGCACCAAAGCGGATGCATCATGTAGGGCACTTTCCCGTCTTGCCGATAAGTCTGATCAGGGCTACTAATATTATTCTCCTGATAGGCCGAGTAGGCAAAATCGAAATACCTTTTAAATTCTTCGGATGTGATTTTTCCTTGCATTTTATTTTTTCACAATCTTCTCCAAATTCCCCGGCATCCATTTGCGCAAAACTTCCGGCACAGTCACTGAGCCGTCCTCATTTTGGTAGTTTTCTAAAATGGCAATGAGTGGTCGCACTGATGGCAGAGCAGTATTGTTCAAAAGATAGGCGAATTTTTTGTTGCCATCCTTGTCACGGTATTTCACATTCAAGCGTCTCGCCTGCCAATCGACAAAATTGGAAGCTGATCCGGTTTCGCCCCAGCGGTCTAGCCCTGGCATCCACGCTTCGAGATCAAAGGCGCGATATTTTCCTGGCGCCATATCTCCGGTGCAGATTTGCAATTTGCGATATGGCAGACCAAGTTCTCGGTGCA
>Ga0268283_1000827_pt1 | contig 17262 bp, 22 predicted proteins | sample saktaG_13_FD_190140 | JGI IMG/M metagenome (GOLD analysis project Ga0268283, IMG submission 190140) | Saline water microbial communities from Sakinaw Lake, British Columbia, Canada - sak_2013_06_06_36m | ecosystem: Environmental > Aquatic > Non-marine Saline and Alkaline > Saline ... | reverse complement strand
CTTTAGATTGCCTCCCTTGTCTTTCACCACGCCCACCAGGGGAAGCTTAACATTGGCCGTCTGAGACACGGAGAAGATGCTCTTTTTGATCTGGACTTCGTTCACGTTCTTGAACGTCGCCTTGCCGATGGTTATATTACAACAAAGGTTAAACATTATTTCAGCTCCAGTTCATAATACCAGTCGCTCTTGAGTTGTATCTCAAGAACCTGAGCGTTGATGATTCCTTGCATATCCGGAACACTGAACCCGGTTATTACGACATTATCCTTTGCCTGAAGGAACAGATCGGTGAGTGCGCATTTGAGCGTGAGTATCTCATTGCGTTTGACGAGTTTCACGTACTCATATAATTTACTCTCGGGAAAAGTGCCGTCTTTGTTGATAATCGTGGAAATGATACGTATTGAATAATCCTGTGTGTTGATGAATTCTTTTACTGTGCCGTTTTGTCCCACCAGATTTGTTTCAACAATACTTTTTGTAGCGGAAATTATTACCAGAGGGTTCTGCAGCTCAATTTCAAAGTCATCTCCCTTTGCCAACCAGGCAGGCATGAATACCGGCTGTCCGAGCAGGTTTTTACCCCAAAGAGCCGTTTCCTTACGTCCTCCCTGGTTCGCGCGTTTTTGCTCGGCTTTGGTCATCGTCTGGCTAAACTCGCGTGCGTCACTGTGCCTTTCAGGGATCAGGGGCATGGGGAACGGAAGCGGCGGCACGCCGATTGTTCTGAGGATATTCGATATGTCAAATTCGGTTCTCATTGCCCTACGGTGTTCATTGAGTTAACGGCCCTCAGCAGCGCATTAGTGATCTCGCCTTCCATCTTTTGTGTTCCTTCTTTGATGGCGGCCACATGGATTTCAGTTTTATCCTGAATCTTCTGGATATGGATTACCACGCTCGTGGGACGGGTTCCTCCGGAATTGATTGAATTAATCGTCTCCCTGGTTCCCGTATTTGTTCCCGTTGCAGTGGGAAAAACCGGCCCCGGAGTTTTTTTTCCGGAAACTTTGCCCGTGATTATTTCTTCAAGCCGTTTGTAATCGTCTTCATCCTTTTTTGATTTCTGGAAGAGTTTAATAAACTCCCCATATATTTTTTTGTCGCCGCCAATGATTTTCTTAAAGCTCTCACTGCCAATCCAAAGGCTTTGATAGAATAGCCTGGCTCGCTCTGCAATCTCTGCCCTCTCAGCCTCCTGTCGGGAAGATGTAGCAGCCTGATACGTCTGCTCCTGAGCCATCAGTTCAGCATTGGCGCCCTTTAACTTGCCCATGTAATAGCTCATGTAGGTGTTAATCCGTTTCTGCAGACCAGCCTCATCGCCTTGCATTAGCCGTGCACCCAGATCATTATTGACCGTGAACGATTCACCAAAGGTGGTACTGGAATAAAGCTGCTCGGCATCTTTTTGCCGCAGATGGGAGTTCTTGCCAGATGAAATGTTCTTTAACCGCTGAATCTGCATCTGTATGCGCTGCACCTCGTTCTGAGCCTCGTCCTTGTCCTGCTTTACTGAGCTTTCCGTTTCCTTGCTGGCAGCGAGTTGGATGCGTTTTTCATACGCCGAGTTGATCTCGTTGAGCTTTTTAAGCAGCTCATCGTTCTTGACCTTTTCAATATCGATATTACCGAATATCTCCGGATATTTTGAGGCAAGTTCCTGCAAAAGGTTTAGCCTGGTAGTTGAACTCGTATTATGATCTGTGATTACCCCCACCAGGGCATTCATCTCGCTGCGTTCATCCATAAGAGTATCGCTAAGAGGAACAGCGGCCCAGTTTTTAATTAGGTTAACGCCGCTGCTTAACAAGGATATTGTATCATTAAAAACCCCTCGGTTGCGGTTTCCCATCATCATCATGGTTTGGTCCCATGAATCCTTTAAATTACTGACCTGACCTGACAGGGTCTTGGTAACCGCTGCCATCCCGCCGGCCACACCGGCCATGTTTCCGAGAGATAAAACGTATTGACGGATTCCGTCTGTCGTGTTTTTTATAGTTGTTTTTTGATTTTTAAACGAGAAGGTGACCTTATCGTTGTTCACCGAAGCTTTGATACCGAACTCCTTTAAACGTTCAAACTCGCCGGTTTCAGCGTCGAGGATGGCCTCGGTTAATTGAGTGAATCCCTTGCCCTGCGATGAAGCCAGGTCGCCCAACAGGGTCATCTGGCTCATAGAAGGAGTGAACCCACGATTAACCAAACGGATGAAACTGTCAGTCAATTCATCGATCTGAAAAGGTGTTTTAGCAGCGAAGTCTACGATCATCGACATACTGTCGCGTGCCTTTTCATTGTTTTGAAAGGTGTTGCGCAGAATGGTTGACATCTTTTCGTACTTCGCCGTGGCATCGAATGTCTGGTTTACCATTCCCATTGCCATACTGCCTGCAGAGTACAACAGTCCGACACCCCCCATCATTCCGAGCATCGAACCCATTCCCGCGCCTATACCTCCCGTACCGGAGGATTTTACCGAAGACTGTATTTTACTCTGACCCTGCATCCGCTCGAGTTCTTTTCTCGTAGATTCGATCATTTTTCTGTACCGTTCAATCTGATCGGTACGAAATGCTTTATCATGTCCTTCCTGTAACCGGGACAACCTTTGGCGCAGCATGTCCACGCTCGGAGAGATGCCTGCAATATCGCTACGAAACGCCTTTGCATCGCGGGTAAGCTGGCGAAACATCGGCGAGTCAATCTTCATTTCTTTGAATTTGTCGGCATGACGATTCAAAATATCGAAGGTTTTAGTAATGGAGGTAAGTTTCTCCGTACCGCTGTCAACGATTTTAATGATATAATCGACCTGGCTGTCTGAACTCATTTCCCGCTTTTGTTTTCTTCAATTCGCACCCATTCCAATTCGGCAATCCTATCCGCCCACTGGGCGTCCGTTAAAGCATCCGGATCTTCAGTAAAATGATAGCGGATAAGTGCATTTCCCTGCCGAAGCCACTGGTGCGGTCTGATCGCGGCTTCGGCTATGCTTTTTCCAATTTTCCCTCAACGATGTCTACCAAATCAAGGATGCAGGCCGAAAGTCCGAGGAAGTATTTATCTTCAGTCTTTATCCTCTCATCACCGCCAAGCCAGCAATTATCTGCCAATATTTCTTTGAAACGCATGGTGTCATTGCGGGATGATGTGGTAGCAAAGGAAATGGTCTTTCGGTCGGGAGAATGAAAATAGGCGATGAGGCCGTCTTTGGTTGTGTACTTCAAAACGCACTCATCACCATATTGTTTTTTCCACTGGTTAACCTGCTGAGGGGTAATTTCTACAGTTGACTTGGTCATTTGGTTGTACTGATTAATTATACTGTGTGTTGAATTCTCAATGCAATCCAGGGCATATCGATTTCCATCTCGGTATCGCCTTGTTTCATGCCTTTCTCAAATTCGGTAAACTTGATACTCTTGACAATATCCCGTTCGATCAACCCGCCCGAGGCATATGCCACGTTCAGATCCACGTAAGGGAAATCAGTCGGATCAAAGGTAGGATCAATCTCCCTTGCCTTCAGTACCATCGCCTTGAGTTCACTTTGTCCGATCTTGATACTGCCGGCGTATTTTTTGTTTCCGGAATTGATCCCCAGGGGCTGGTTTCCCCTTCCATAGAACTCCTTATGTTCCTGGGATGTTTTGTATTTCACTTCCAGAAGACGTCCAATGACGCGTCCCAGCAGTACCACTTCGAGGTCTTTCCATGCGAACTCGCTGGAATTGAATGTTTCGTTTGCCATGATTTAAGCTGTTAAAGGATTATAGAAACCAAGATCCACGTCTATGGCCTTGATCTGGCCTTTGGGAATGATCCTCAAGCGGACGGCAACCTTATCGGTTGACAGCAGGTTTTGTTTCGGATCAACATATACCGTCACTCCGGAAATCTCTCCGGCCATATTGATCTTGATGGCATTTTCAATGACACCCTGAAAATGAGCGGTGAGCGAGGGAGGCAGGTACCCGGTGTTGACATCCACGTCAACATCGTCGAGGAGTTCCTCGGTATAGGTATCGTTTGCGATCACGATGGCCTTGTCAATGACACGGCCCCTGGACAGAGATGAGTAATCGTCGCTGTTGGGAGCTGCCGTCATATCGTCGTTGAAGTAAAAACCACTCCGGCGAACGAATTTGCGTAAGAAAATGTACCCTTTATCGTGGATGTTGTCAGCGGCATTGGCGAGTTCCTTGACCGTTGTGCCATCAGGGAAGAACGCGTTAAGCAGGCCGACATCGCCACTCTTGACCCTTCCGATGTTACGCTGTACCGGCATCGAAGCCAGTCGGCCCAATACCATGCCAACAGCAGGCGTTACACCATCGTCCGAACCGAGAACCGGCCCGACGCCCGGATTGGCGTTCTGGCGAAAATTATGCAAGGTGGAGACATTGGCCTTTGCAAAGCCGAGGCATCCGATCACAGCCCTGAAGGGCATGAACTTTGCCATATATTCCTTCCTTGTTGCATCCAGGTTCATCACCGCCTGAAGTACGTCTGCATCAAGACCGTCGGTGATCACCGGTGTGTAGCCGTTAGCAGGGATGCGGCTAACTCCCAAAATCCGGATCATCCCATCCGCTGCATCCAGCAACTTGGTGATGATCGTGTTGGTTTTATCGCACATATCGGTCATCGTGGTGGCATCGCTCACCAGCATGATCCAGAGCTCCGCGCCTTCGCCATACTGAGCATAGAAGGCTGTGATCTCTTTATGGGCAAGCGGATTGTTGCCCACCGTAATGCCAAGATCGACCATGTCCTGCAGTGAAAAAAGCTGCCGGGGATCACTGAGCTGGATCTTATCGGTAACCGCTGTTCCGCTCAGAAGCAGCGCAGCCGTTGCATCGTCGACCGGGATGACCCGGCCCAGTCCGCCATTGGAGAGCGTTATGTTAATTCTTGGTAAGGGCATGACGTTAACGTTTTATGGTTTCTACTGCCTTCTGAGGGTCAATGGATTTCTGGTGCAGGGCGGCCCACTGCCGGTCTTTGGACAAAAACACCTGGCCATCGCTGGAGCGCAGAAATTCGGTCTCATCAGGATAGGTATCGAAGTAGGATTTCATCCCACTGGCTACCTTCTTTTCCTCTTTTTTAGGGGGATGGGCAGGTGGAGGATCCTGCTTGTCATCTGCCGGAGGCGTCCCGCTTTCAGGGGGAGGCGGTGCAGAGGCATTGGTTTTCGGCTTGGAATCAGCTTTTGATCCCGAGGCCTTTGTTACTTTTTTGGTCACAAGATGAATTTTTTGATTTTCAAAAATGTAAACACAAGTATCCCTGCTAAAACGATCAGGGCTGGGATGATCCATCCCCAGGGGATTTTATAGATCACCAGGGTCTGTTTATCGGTGACGCTCTTTTGCAATCGTTCACTGGCAAGTTCCTTTTGCAGACGATAGGTCTCAAGGGTTCTTTGCAGCAGCAGATGCTCAAGGGAGTCACAAGAAGCCGTTGCAATGATTCCGGTGGGAGTGCGCTGAACTTTCACCGTAGCCCTTCCGGAGTGTTTCTCCTGGAGGGGCATGGAAAGATCAGCGAGCATCCGCTCAGGGATCACCACACTGGCCGTGTCGCGACTGACGCGAAACGTATCCACCTTGACGGTTTCCTTTGACCAGGAAGTGTCTTTGATGATGGACACGGTTTGCCTGTCAGACTCAGTCGATGTAATTCGGCTGGTCCGGCAGGAAACCGCGAGCAGTGCAACCACGCATACTATGAGAAAAAAACGCATCATTCCTGTGGCTTTTCGACCTTTCGGCCTCTTTTAAAACTTTCGACAAGTTGTTTTAACTCCAGGTTTTCAACCCGCAGTTGATGTATCTGGGTGAGCAACTCAATGTTCTGGTCCATGATCCGCTTGTTTTCACATTCCAATTTTTGAACCCGATCTTCCAGGCATTGGATTGTTGATTTTAGCGGCTCAATCAACGAGGTGTAGGCTGTGATTTCGAGGTTATTAGCCTCGGCATTATTCTTACGCCTCATCGTGAACCAGGCCACCAGGCCAGTAATGGCCGGGGCAAGGACATTGAGTACTATCGTATCCCAGATATTCATTAGGCCGAAGTTGCAGGTGAATAGAAGGCACCCATGTATTTATTTCTCAGAGGAAGGGCAATACCCCTCATCTGGAAGTTGATGATGTCACCCTTCTGTTCGGGGTCGTTCAAACGCTCGAACATATCGAAGGTTCCCCTGGCCCTCATCACTTCGTTGCCGATGAACACAACGGAACTGATGGTGTCGGTCGTAGGTGCTGCAGCTGCGCCAAAGGCGGCCTTTGCACCGGAGGATTTGTTGAAGGTCGGGGTCTTGGAGTAACGGTAAGGTTTAAACCCGAACAGGTCTTTACCGCCATTGAGGATGTCCTTTACCAGGGCCATGTCTTCCTTGACCAGCTGGCGGAAATGCACCGGGTGCAGCACCAGCACGCGAGTTCCCTCTACGTCAAGGGCATCGAACTTTGCAGCCATATCCAGGATATCGCTGAAAGAAAGACTTTTGAAACTTCCCCAGGGATTACCGGAGGCGGCAATGACCGGGGTCAGAGCTGCGTCCGAGGCAGGCGCGTAAGCGTGGATGGCACGCATGGCGAATTTCTTCAGCAGCGCGTTCTTGTGCTGGGCCACAATAGAACTGCGCTTATCATAAGCCAGCTCGGCCAGCTCGGCATTACGGATCACGGTACCCTCGGTATCGAAATAATCCAGGGTGATGTCAAGAGGAGTATCGCTTCTTACCGCAAAAGGCACAGGATACGTTGTATTATTGATCAGCACGCTGGGTTCAATGCCCGCCTCAGCCAGGTTGATCTTATCGTTATCAACAAACTGGTCCATGTTTCGGGCCTCATTGAGAAAAGATGAATCCGGATAAAATGCCTCCATGATATCACCGAGCCAGATTTCTTTGGCCAGGCCAGCATAGAAGTTTGTTGCAGGCAGGTTGGCAAAGTGAAGAACTACGCCTGCCCCGTTCATAGCGACGGCACCATACACTGGCTCAACGCCTATGACGGATGCACCAATTACGCCCACAACGCAGTTAAACGCCAGGGCAAACATAAAAAAGAGAATGGATTTCGTTTTCATTGGATTAAAAATTGAGTTTTGAGACTACTTGCTTAATTTGACGTTTGCTACTGCATTTTTACGATCAGGATTGTTTCTTTGAAGCCAGGTGATCGGCCACGAGTTTGGCGAACTTTACCGGGTCGCTGCGCTTGAGATTCAGAAGGCGGGCGGGATCCTTTTTCTGAAGTTCGTCGAAAGTGGGTTCCTTGGGTTCACCCTCGGTGCCCTGGGTTGCAGGTTTTCCCAGCTTGAGCATTTCGCTGATCCTCTCAACGATGGGCTTGTCGTCACCTTCCTTACGCTGGAGCTTTAGGAATTTAACGGCCTGCTCGGGATTGCTCTTAGCCAGCTCCGAGAACATGTTCTGGCCTTCGCCATCGGGAAGCATGCTGCGACCCAGCTCAATGAAATGGTTTTGCATGGTCTCGGCACGGGTGGCCGAAAGTGCAAGCTGATCCAGCTGCGTACAGATTTCGTCTTCTGTGGCATCTTCCTTCAGCTTTAATTTTAAAGCGATTTTTTTCATATCGGTTTCAAGTTTTAATGGGTTCAAAAAATTAGCAGCATCCTGATCCTTGCCCCCGCTGAGTTGCAGAACGGATTCTCCACGGCGGAGAATCAGACAGGCTTTGTTTCCGGGAAGCGGCGTTAAGGATGCTTCAATGGCCTCGGCTTCGATGACGGATTCAAACCGCTGGCCAGGGAGAACATATAAGGGATCACTACTCATCGTAATGACATCAAATGCCATTGATGCACCCTTGATGTCACCGTTATTTACCTTTTCAATGATGCCGGGCCCACGGGGATCCTTTTCGTCAATATTGGGCTGGGCAAGGATCCGGCCATTTTCAAGTATAATATTTTCCCAATGGCCAATGGGCATCTCCCAGGTACGGTGGTCATAGAACATTACGGAATTATCCCGGAACCGTTTCATGCGAATACCCAGGGTAATCACGCGGGTACCATAATCATTCAGTCCTTCATCATGGAGTACGAACTTTTTGTCAAGCAGCATCTTTTAGGCGATGTTTTTATGAATCAGAGCCGCAAATATGATTACATGCAGGCCTTCAAAGCAAATCGGATTTCTTTATTTGCGGAAAAACAGGTACGCATTTGCGGGATTTTAACACTAATCAGGAAATCCGATTTGCTTTGAACCCCTTATCAGATTAATCTTTGCAGCAAATAATAGTCTGTTATGGCGAAAGAAAACCCCAAACGTAAGCTGGCCTACGAACTTTACATGAATACGGGGATGACTCAAAAGGAAATTTCCGAAAGTATCGACGTAAGCGAGAAAACCATTTGCGCATGGGCCGCTGCCGGTTCCTGGGAAAGCCTCAAAACTGCCAATACGATTACCGAGCCTGAACTCGTCGCCAATTATTATAAGATCCTCAAAAAGATTCAGGGGGTAATGCTTACTGCCGACTCTATCGACAAGATGAATTCTTACGCCGACACCATCTCCAAGATCCACGCAAAAATCAAAGCGATCAAGAACAATGACTTCGACCTTTCTGCCCGAGTGCTGATCTGCGAGGAAATCGTTAATTATTTGCGCCGGTCTGACGTGGAACATCTTAAACTCTTTACCGGCATTATGATGAATTATCTGGAGGAAAAAGCAAAAGAACTGGATGCTAAATGAGCCTGAGACGTCGTGATACCATCGCCCTGGAACGATACCGCCTGCTGTGTGACCGCATTGCAGAGTTCACCGCCGTGGACCTAAACGAAACCGCCCAGGATAAAAAGCGAAGGATTGAGAACCTTCAGAAAGACTATCGCGCCTTTACCCGCTATTATTTTCCTCATTACTGCCGGGATGCCGAAAGCGGCAGACCCATAGAAAGTGCAAACTTTCATGTCAAGGCAGCTAACCAGGTCCGGCTGAATCCAACCGTCCGCCTGGTAGCCATGTGGGCACGGGCCCATGCAAAAAGCACACACTTTAATATCATGATCCCCATGTGGATCATGTACCAGGATCTGACCAAACCCCTGGTGATGGTGCTGGTGGGCAAGGGATATGACTCAGCAAAGACCCTGCTTTCAGACATTCAGGCTGAATTCACCGAGAATAAACTCCTGCAACACGATATCGGATGTTTAATGTCGCAAGGCAATTGGGAAGAGGGACGGTTTGCCACCAAGAACGGATGTGCCTTCTTTGCCCTGGGCCGAGGGCAATCCCCCAGAGGACTCCGCTACCGGTCTTCCCGTCCCAACTATGTGGTGATGGATGATGTGGACGATGATGAGCTGGTACGGAATCCAGACCGGGTTCGCAAAGCATACGACTGGGCCTTGCAGGCCCTGATGGGATGCATGGACATGGGAAGGGGCCGCTTTACTGTAGTAGGTAATAAGATCGCAACCGATAGTTTGATCAGCCGGTTTACGGAGAACATTAAATTTGACTGTATCCGCATTAACGCCCTGGATTCAAAGGGAAGACCTTCCTGGCCGGAGAAGTACACCGCAAAGCAAATTAATGAGCTGATCGAAACCATCGGACACCGCCGTGCCAGTGCCGAAATGTTTAATGAACCCATCGTCGAGGGATCCGTCTTTAAACAGGAGTGGATTCAATATACCGAGGTGTTGTCTTATCCCAAATACGAATATACAGTTTCATATTGCGACCCCTCGTTTAAAAACACCTCTACCAGCGACTATAAGGCCATTGTCACCATTGGTAAAACGGGAACCGAATTGCATATTATTCACTGTTTTGTCCGTAAATGCTCAATCAATGAGCTGGTGAGGCATTGGTACGGGTTTCATGAATCACTGCACGGCAGGGCGATCATTGACTATTTCATGGAGGCCAATTTTATACAGGATCTGATCTTTGATGAATTTGTGCGTGAGGGTGTGGAGAGAGGCTACCAGCTTCCACTTAGAAAAGACAACCGCTCGAAGCCTGATAAGTTTGCCCGTATTGAAGCCATCAGTCCCTTGTTTGAACGCGGCTTCGTAAAAATTAACCGGGATTTAAAAAACACCGAGGACTGCAAGCAGCTCGTTGATCAGCTGCTGTCCTTTGAAAAGGGATCCCGCGTTCACGATGACGGACCCGATGCCCTTGAAGGGGCCATCTTTATTCTTAATCAACGCACTAAACGCCGCGCTGATGCAGTGCGTAGTGGTAAATATCTTAAAAGCGACCGGAGGAGAATGTAATGAAAACATCACAGGCAGGCATAGACCTGATCAAAAACCATGAAGGACTGAAATTGTCCGCTTACCTGTGTCCTGCAGGTATACCAACCATCGGATACGGCCATACGGGCCCCGATGTTAAAATAGGCATGTCAATCTCGTCCGCTTTGGCGGAGTCCCTGCTTGCAAAAGACCTCGGAAAATTTGAATCCTGCATCAATCAAAACGTCCATGTGATCCTGACGCAGAACCAGTTCAATGCCCTCTCATCCTTTGTGTATAACGTGGGCCCGACCGCCTTTACCGGTTCAACCCTTCTGAGAAAGATCAACGCCAATGCGAAAGATCCTTCGATAAAAGATGAGTTTATGCGCTGGAACAAATCCAAAGGGGCCGTGATTCCCGGACTCACTTCGCGCAGGATGGATGAAGCAAATCTGTTTATTAAAGCATAAGCCATGTACGTCACACTGGAAGACTACCGCAGTTATATTACGCCAACCTTGTTGGATATGATCCTGGAGCATCCGGATGATGACAATACAGATATCATTGGCGATGCATCAAAATTTGCAGAAGGAACCATTGCCACCTTCGCCGGGTCACTGTACGATACCGCCGGGGAGTTTGCAAAAACTGCAAGCGATCGTAATTACCTGGTGCTGATGTGGGCCATTCATATTGCCGTCTACATCATTCACCAGCGCATCGCCGACGACCAGGTCCCCGAGAAGGTGATCAAGAATTACGACGATACGATGGCCGACCTGCATAAGGTGGCCACCGAAGACCTTCCCCTGAACCTTCCACCCGCTCCCGGAGACTCTACAGACGACCCTCTGGATGGGGGACTGAGGAGGATGGGATCAAACACACCACGCAGCCACGGACTATAACCCTGTTTAAAACCTGTTTAAATTCGTTTATAAATGAAGATCTTCGGACTTAAGGTACCAACCCTCACCCTGGCTAAGAAAACGCAGCCTAAGCCCTCTAATGCCGTTGCCGTGAAAAAGCGTGCAATCTATGCTGTCAAGGAACAGCCCAAACGGCAGGTCAACTACGAGATAAAGGACATCTACGCCGCCCTCTATATGGCTACCAAACCGCAGGATCCAGACCGCTCCCGGCTGCTTTCAATTTACGAGTACATTCTAAACGACGGGCACCTGTCAAGTCAGATCGAACAGGCACGCATGAAGGTACTGAGTGAACCCTTTTCCCTGTTCAAAGACAAAAAGGCCGACGAGGAGACCACCAAGACCCTTCAATCGGCATGGTTTGAAAATATCCTGATCGGGATCCTGGATGCTGAATTCTACGGATTCACTCTTCTGGATGCATTCCCCCTTGATAACCGTCTCGACGTGGTTATGATACCCCGAATAAACGTTTCCCCCGACGATCGCTGCCTGCTTATCGACGGACATATTCACGGACAACAACTTCCATACGGCACACTGGAACAAAAGCTGAACCTGCTACAGTTTGGCAAATCAAAAGACATGGGCATCCTGCTGAAAACCGCCTTTAATGTCATATTCAAGTATTACGCACGAAGCGACTGGTCCCGTGCGAGTGAAAAATTCGGCATGCCCATCCTGCATATTAAAGCCAACACCAACCAGGAAGCCGAACTGGACCGACTGGAAGCGAAATCCGCAGCCTTTGGCAGCGACGGGTATATCGTGACCCAGGCCGGGGATGAGGCAACCATCGTCGAGAGAAAGGGGCAGGATATGCATAAGATATACCTGGACAACATCAACTATTGCGATGAGCAGATCAGTAAGATCATCAACGGCCAGACCGGCACTTCAGACGAAAAAGCCTTCGCTGGTTCTGCCGAGGTTCATGAACGCGTACAAAACACCTTTACCTTGTCGCGGCTGCGCAGGATCAAATATGAAGTGAATGATCTTGTCATGCCCCGCCTGGTGGCCCTGGGATTGATTCCCGATGGTCTGGAGTTTGATTACATAACCTTCCGTAACGAACAGCAACAAGGTGGCAAGCCCCCTGACAACCTTGACACCGACGTCAAACCACAACCACAGAGCGGTAAAACGCAACTGTCAAAAAAAAAACTGAATTCGTTTCCAGACCTTATCCCGATTAATCCCCCTGTAAGAATAAACCTGGCCAGAACAAATGATCTGATAGACCCACTCATCGAAGGCATATACACCCATAAAGGATCTACGGAAAATTTATCGGCGTTTCTTTTCTCTGAAAATTATACTCGCCTGCGGCAAGGGGTTGACCAGGGTTGTAAACGCGACTGGTTTGAAACCCAGTACCAATCCACCGCCTATAACCTGCAGAAGAACCTGCGGTATAATGTCGGGGTGTTCTCAGCGTTCAAACGACACAGCGAAGTCGGCGAAATGGTTCGCGCCCTGCGTGATGAATCAGGCAAACTACGGGAATTCGGCGAATTTAAAAAATCTGCTCTTCAAATTACGGGCGATTACCAGGTGAACTGGCTTAAAGCCGAATACAACGCTGCAGTAAGGTCGTCCCAGACTGCCGTTGACTGGGAGAAAGCCGTTAAAAACAAACATCTCTATCCAAACATCGAATATACTCCCAGCCGCAGCGCGATCGCCAGAGAGGAGCATAAGGAGTACTACGGGATCATACGAACCGTTGATGATCCATTCTGGGATACTCACCTGCCACCCGTGGGATGGGGCTGCAAATGCGGTTGGAAGCCTTCACGATCAGCAGAAACAAAGGTGCCGGATAATCTCCCCGCTGTTCCCAAAGCCTTCGCGCACAATCCCGGTAAAACCGGTAAGGTGTTCGACAGCGGTCACCCGTTCTTTCAAATGGGAGATGACTATGCCAGAGTTGCCGATCTGGCAAAACATGAACTGATGCGGTTTGAATCGAAAGAAATCCTTGACTACGCCCGTAATAATAATGTGATCGGAAAAGAAATTGAGAAAAAGAATGTAGCGCGCAAAATTGAGAAAGACGGCAGATTTACCGACCAGCCGTGCAATATCTCAATAACAGTCAACCGCAATACGTTCGAAAAGAATCTCGGGCATACCGATCAATTCTGGGACAAGATATTTATCCTGCGACACATCGAAGATCTGGTAAACCAAAGCACGTTTTCTCATTACGAAAACAACAGAAAGCCCGCAGAAAGACCACTCAGGTGCGGAATGTTCGTATTCAAACTCTTGCTGAACGAGAAAAAAATAACCTTCAAGGTTGAGGATGCCGTTTCAGGAAAGACCGGACTTTACTGGATTGACACAAAATAAATAACCCCTTTTCCGGGGGTCCATCCTATTAACGGATGTGTCAGAAAAAGGGCTATTCGGCTACAAAGATAATACAAAATAACTAAAAGTCAAACGTTTTTATGAAACCGGATGAATTTTTACGGATGCTCAAACAGAAATCAAAAGAGTTTAACCGCCTGGTTCTGCATGATCTTCCCGAGATCATCGGGGTGGAGGCGCAAAATCACTTCCGCGAAGGATTTGAAAGATCCAACCAGGGCTTTACCGATGCCTCATTGACGAAGTGGCTGCCCAGAAAAGAAAAAAGGCGAGTCGACGGGTCGATGTCATCCAAAGAACGCACCCGAACCTCAAGGCCTGTGCTGACCGGCGAGAGTGGGAAACTCGGGGACAGCATCCAGTACGAAACCTCCCCCGGACAAGCCCGTGTTTTCAGCGACATGCCTTACGCCAAAGCGCACAATGAAGGCACATCAAATGCCGGAAGGAACAGAAGTGTGGTCATCCCTGAACGTAAATTCATGGGGGATTCAAAAGTACTTAATGAAAAAATTGAAACCATCTTAAAAGAAGAACTGAACAAACTATTCACACGATGAAAACATTCGCCGTTTACAAGGGCATTAAAAGCCATTTAAATTCCATTGCCCAGGTACTTTATTATACCGGCCAGTACTCCAAAGACAAGGGCAATACTTCCTATGTCGCCCCGGTGATCTACATTGAAATGCCTAAAACCCTGAAGGTGGATTACTTCCCTGGGGGCGTTAAGGTGGCCAAAGGGGCCGAGATCAGGATACACTACCTCAGTAATGCCCCGTTCCAGGGCCATGATAATACCGTTCAGGACTCCGCCGTCCAGGCCCATGAAACCACGGTGGCCGATATCATGGAAGAGCTGGAAGGCCTGGAGATCAAAGACAGCTCAGGAAGGGTTATTGCATCCGGGTTGATTCATACCGGCAGCACGCCGGTTGCCTACCGGCTTATGTATGCCTTTTCAGTGCTGATCTTTAAATGTGAGCTGAGAGATTATTCAGTTCGAAAGTACACCGAGAATTTGCCGGAGGATGCCGGGGGATTGGAAGTGACACTGGGATAAAACAAACGTTCCAGAGAAATTGCTAACCCTGGAACGCATGATTGCAAATTGGAAGCTTATCTCAACTTGACTGCTACAAAGATAATTCAATCAGTTTCTTATGTCAAGTGAAACTTATTAACCATGAACACACCAAAACGGATTTGCAGCAAGCTCAGACGTGGAAAACCACTCACCCCACATGAGCAGTGGTATAGAGATCATTTCTTAGAAAAACTTGAATTAATTCAACGGAATGAGCGTATCAGGGAAGCCACCTTTATTGAGTGTGTGAATACACTTTTCAATAAAATGCAGAAAACTCCCGTACGTTGGGAAACCACCCGGAGGCAGCGATTGAAGCATTGGTTTAATTCTCTCCTTTACCGGTATCGCACGTTTGTCCGGGTGATCACTTCCTGAAACAATATAAAAAGAAAGAATTCCAGCAGCATCATCCAGTTCATCATGGAGAATGTGTAGGCATGTTTTATGATAATCTTCAATTAAATCCTTGTCAAATGAACTCATTATTTATGGTTATTATCCTTCTTCAGGTGATCAATGAAGTCCTGGGCTTGAGCGATAAGTTGTTTCTGCGTCGCAATCACTTCATCGTTCTTAGTAATAATTTGATCCTTCATTTCAATTATAAGGTCTTTTTCTCTGCAAGTATTACACTGCGCGACAGTCGGGGTGATTTCGCTCTTCTGTCCTGTGAGTAGCCACCTAACATCTAAATCTGGGTAATGTTCGACTATTTTCTCTATAATATCACTACCGATAGACCCCTTTCTATCCCGTTGTTTGCCTAAATAACCATTTGAAAGGCCTAATTCACGCTCTACTTTGTGTAAAGTAAGCCCCTTGTTTTCAATGAATTGTAAAAATCTTTCGATAAACACAGAAAATAGTCTAAAAAATATTTGGAAATAGAGACAATAGTCTATTATATTTGTACCAGATTTAAGCACAAATATACAATATGAGAAAGACAAAAGTCAAATATAATTACGATTACCCTGAAAATCGTGCCATTGCGAAGGATCTGAGTGCCTCAGACATGAGAATGATCCACGAGAAGTCGGGGTATTCGATGGAGACCGTCAGGAAATGGTGCGAAGGCAAACGCCGTAATGAGACCATTGAGAAGCTTGCCTCCCTTATCCAAGCCAGCAACAAGGCTACCCGTAGCCTCGTGGCCAATGTGAAAATAAAACAGAATTAATCATAAAAACCAAGCATTATGGACAATTTACCAAACAAAGGACCCTGGGAGGTAAGACCAACCCCAGAAACATTAAGAGGTGGCGATTTTCAAGCAAGAATAATCGCTCCTGGCGCATTATTTGATGGCAATGATGCTATTGTAGTCGGTTGTTATACAAACAGAAACGGGATTGGAAATATCCATTGGCCCCCCAACGCATACCTGATTGCTGCCGCACCGGACCTTTTAGCCGCATGCCAGGCATTTAATGATTTTGAAAAACACGTATTTGATGTACCTCTTACTCCGGAACGTGCATCAGAATGGCTTTCATGTGTTGAAAAATGCCGGGCTGCCATCCAGAAATCTTTGGTACCCAAAGAATATTCTTTACCGAGTGAAACGCTCATTTCCACCCTGGAAACAATGGGTAAAAACACAATCCTTGACATCAGCATTAAAAGTCTCTTTAACGTGAATTCCGTTGAACTTGAACAGACCCTTGAAAGGGCCATTGGGAATGCAGTCTGGGCAGCCGTGTCTTCTATAAAGAGCAATCCGGAGAAAAAAAATGTCAAAACATATGACATGACTCCTATCAATGAGAGCTTGAGTAGAATATCGGTTTCCCTAAAAGAGGTGTTAACAGGTCTCGAAGAGAGAGCTCGTAGGGAACAACAGAAGGAATCTACTTCAGATAAGGTCTGATCGCTTCAAGTCTGTTCTCAATGGATACCAAAAGCTCTTTAATGCCTTCCAGTGTCTCTGTGTGCCGGTCATACTCCAGCAGATCATTATCATCAGTGATTTCAATACTCTTTGGAACATCTGGAAGTACCATGTCCAATTGCCTGACGGTATCACCAAGCAAAGTAATTTCTCTACTTAGACTCATATGCTTATGTTTTAAAAGTTTGACAAAACAAATGTAAGCAGTCGCCCGGAGAAAAGCAAGATGCGCTGATCGGATCAGCCTCCGGGTCCCACTTCAAAACAAAAAACACACATGCAAACCCTGAAAAAAACCACCGGAATCATATGCCTGGCCGTCTGCCTGACGCTGCTGTGCGTGTCTCCTGAACAGTTATCCTTGCTTGCCATGAGTCTCCAGTTTGGATTTATCCTTGCCTCCGGTTCAATTTCTTACAGGCTGCTCAATGAAGCTCGTTGAAAACACAACCTGCCTGGAATACCATGAGCTGGTGCCGGATATAATGTCCAAACCAGCATATGATATAGCCAAGCATCGTGGCAACATCAAAACCATCGGTCGGGGTGGCAACGGCAACCAGGTGCTGATCATTTATGACAGCCTGCCGCTGAAGTACCGCTTGAAGGTCGACCGTACAATCGGTTCCCCAAAGCAGAAAGCAGCGAGAGTGACCATTAAAGAGGCTTTCGTGATTGACGAAGTAGCAAGGATGTACTTTCACG
>Ga0268283_1000826_pt1 | contig 17279 bp, 18 predicted proteins | sample saktaG_13_FD_190140 | JGI IMG/M metagenome (GOLD analysis project Ga0268283, IMG submission 190140) | Saline water microbial communities from Sakinaw Lake, British Columbia, Canada - sak_2013_06_06_36m | ecosystem: Environmental > Aquatic > Non-marine Saline and Alkaline > Saline ... | reverse complement strand
ATTTAAAAATACAAATCTTTGTTCTAAATCTTGGGCATATCTTCTATAAATTTCAATAATTTCTTTAGGATATCTATTATAACAAATTTCATCAAAATATATTGTTCTAGGAATTTGAGGTTTTCGGCCGTAATCAGAAGCCATTTCAGTAAGTAAACCTATTGTAATAACATCACATTTACAATCTGAAAATGATTGAATATTACAATATCCTTGAACAACTATTAAGTCCCATGGTTTTGCATTGGTTTTAACAAATTCTGTTTTACCTACTCGTCTAGGTAATCCTAAATTCAATGTATTATATTCTAGAAAATATTGAACTCTATCCATAGTATTAAACAATACTCGATTTTGTCGATTTTGAAATACGGAATTATCAAAATCATCAACTATACTTTTTATATCAATTATACTCATTATCTTCCCACCTGTATTAAATATTTTTCTTTTGTTTCTTCCCATGTCATATAAATTAAGTCATCATAAAACAAGGATTCATATGATACTTTGTTTTGTTTTTTTAATTGACTAATTCGGCCTTTTGCATGTTTTTTCCAAATCTCAGTTAATGCTTCCGTAGAAGTATCAAACGATTTAGTCAACTCTGCTTCCTTACATTTACCAGCAAGAAAATCACATGATTTATCATATAATGGCGAGAAGTAAATTCCTCGAGCATGTTCTGACCTTATTAAATCCTTTGCAATTCCCATCTTACCATAAGTAAAATTTAATGACCGATTCTTATGGTCACGTTTAAATGGTTGGCCAGCAGGATTAGTTGCTGAGTACCACTCAAAATATTTTTGTGTATGATTTTTCTTTAACCAACTATTAATGTTTTTTCTAGTAGTTTTACTTGGTTCAAATGAAACTGAACCTGAGGTGAATCCCATAGGTAACCAATGGTCTAAATTATCATATTGACTTAATCCACCTGGTTTAGTTTTGCCATATAATGATGTTGTTGTTACAGCAATTAAAGTATCACCATATCTTTCTTTCCAATGTTTTTGAATATCATCAGATAAACATAATAATGCCAATAATTTGCCACCAACATAATTGTAACCTAATGGTTGTAATGGTACAATAGTAGAACCAATTGCGGTATGATTAATCATACGGCCTTGTGTTTTTACTTCTCTAGACCATCCAATATAGTTATCTCTAGGTGTTAAATCTAAAAAGTCAGATGAAATACAAATGCTTCCTAAGTATTTTCCGGTATGTTCGTCTTTAACATTATAGTATAAATTTCGCCCAATATTTGAATTGTTTTTCATTGTTGATGAAAAAGTTCTAAGTGTATTCCACTTTTCTTGTAAATCGCTGCGTTTGGTGTCTTTTGTATATGAACCAAAAGTACCTTCATAAACTACATCTTTCTTGGAATCATCAGTTAATTCTAATACTGGTTTTAATTTTAAGTAATCATCTGGTTCTTGTGGAATCCAAATGTTATTTTTAATGTCGGCAATAAATCGTTCTTGGGTAGGGTCAACCAATTGAACTTCTTCGCCAAATAGTGTACTTTCTACCTTTGTTGGATATTTTGTATGCACTTCACACCATTTTTGGTATAGAGTATATTCTTTAACGTCCATTTTAGAAACATATGACAAATCTGTAATAACTTGTTCTTTTAATGTATCAAAATCAATGTCGACAAAAGACTCAGGTGGATTACTGGCCTGCCATTCTTGCCATTGTTTCTCTATACGTTCATCGTATACTTTTTCTTCTTTTACTTCAATTTCTGCTAATGACATTATAATACCTTTGTTTTGATTTAGAGCGTCTTTTCATTGCCATTGAGAGTGATAATGGTTTACTCTTACTAGTATACACTACTCCATTCAAATGGTCAAGCTCATGTTGAAATATTCTTGCTGTCATACCATCAAATGTTTTTCTATGTGTCTCACCTTGAAAATCTTTATATTCAACTTCGACCATTCTTGGCCTAGTGATTTTTAAATATAATCCTGGAAAAGATAGACAACCCTCATCTAAGTGTGAGGTTTCAATAGATGAACCAATTAAAACTGGATTAAACATTGCAACATATTCATCTTCAGCACCCATCACAAACACTCGATATGGAAATCCACATTGAATTGCAGCTAATCCATATGCTTTGTATTTTAAAGCAGTATCAGTTAATGTAGATGCTAATGTATTTGCATTAGTTTGTGGCACTTCAAAGTTCCATTCTTCCGATACAGTAGTTAATAATGGATGGTTTTCTGGAAGAATATTATAAAAACTTTCTGCTTTAACTGCTGTTTTTTTAATAACTTCGTTGGTGTTAATTACAAAATCGGTCACGGTGCCACTCCTTTTTCAATTTGACTAAAGTTATTCTTTTTAACAAATTTAATTACAGACCTAAATTTATCAAATAACTGGTCGCCTTTATGTGATATAATAAAGACATTTGTATCTTTATCCATATCATTTAATAATTTAAGAAAATCTTCTGTACCTACTGTATCTAAACTGGAATCAAATACTTCATCTAAAACCAATAAGTTTGTATTGGTTGAATTTTTCATCTTAGCCACTTGGCGCCATGTAAATAATAAAGCCAAATCAATTCGTAATTTTTCACCTTCCGAAAATGAATCATATGTAAAATCATCTCGGTGTCTAGATTTAATGGTTTCTTGGAAGTTTTCATCGATATTAAAATTGACAAAAAAATCAAGGGCAGTTAAATACTTATTAATCAGTTTGTTCATAATAGGCAAATATTGTTTAATGATTTTGGTTTTAATACCAGAATCTTTTAACATATTAGACACATATTCATAATAGTGTTTTTCAATTGATAATTCTTCCTGTTGCTTTAACAGGCCTGATAATTCCAATTTTAATGTCTTTAATACTGAATTGTCAGTTGTAATATTACCATGTAAGTTTTGTAATTCTTCAATATCTTTATTTGATTTGGTAATAAATTTATTAATTGCTATGATGGAAGCATTATGTTTTACAATTTCAGATGAATGTTCGGTGATATCTTTTAATACCTTTTGCACTTCCGTTATTCTGGCATTTGCTTTTTCTATTCTGGATTTAATTTCTTTAAGACCTACATCAACCTCTGTTGTTGTTTTGGTTTTGGTGTCTATTTGTTCACTTCTGAATGTTTCATCGATATCTTGTTTACACGTTGGACAATTGTGATTTTCTTCATAAAATTTAATTTCTTTTTCAATTTTAGTTAATCTAGTTTCCAGTTTACTTTCTAATTGGCGATACTTAATATTTGATTGTTCCACATTAGATTTATCAGCAATCTTCTGTTGGAGTTTCTCTATATGTTTTTGAATTAAATCAATATCAATATTTAATTTTGATACATGTTGTTCATTTTCAACAATCTCCGTACGTTTCTTTTCAATTTGGTCTGTACTAGATTTTTTATGTTCTTCAATATTTTGTTTTTGTAATTCTATTTTTTCTGCAGTAAGTTTTGCATCATACCCCAATTTCATGGTACTTTCTTTAAAGTCCACAAGTTTTTGTCGAACCAATACATTCATTGATGTGAATATTTGTATATCCAATAAATCTTCAATGATAGTTCTGCGGTCAGCAGGAGATAATTGCATAAATGGAACAAACGATGCAGAACCCAAAATAACTACTTGGGTAAACGTCTTAAAGTTTAATTTTAATATGAATTTTTCTAAATGTTCTTGGTAATCTCTGGCTTTGGCATCTTGATTGACCATATTACCATTACAATGAATTTCAAAGAGATTTGGTTTAATGCCACGAATTACTTTGTAATGTTTACTTCCAATAACAAATTCAATCTCGACCACACCATTGGCTTGATTAATTGAGTTTAATAAATTAGGTTTATTGATTTTACGAAATGGTTTACCAAACAGGCCAAAGCATAACGCATCTAACATAGTAGATTTGCCTGCACCATTGGAACCAATCACCAATGTATTGGATGACCTATCTAATTGTATTTCTGTGAAGTAATTACCAGTTGAAAGTATATTTTTCCAACGAACAGTTTTGAATTTAATCATACATTCTCTAAGTTTAAAGCATCATTATAAAGGTCACGCATTATAGATTTTAATTTATTGGAATCTAAATTTTCAGATGTTAATCCATCTACATATTTGTTTAATATTGTCAAAGTATCTTCAGCCTCATTGACTAAATCTCCTTCTTCAAATTCAAAGGTATCAGTAAATTCTTCTACAATTTGTAAATCGACTGGATTAACATTATACAATTTATTTACAAACATGTCAAATAAAAATGGATTTGTTTTATTAACAACAACTACCTTCAAATACTTTTCTGAATATTGGGAATAATCAGCCGTTGTAATATCTTGAATTGTAGATACTTTGTCATCATATGATATTCTGTGGAATATTTCATATGGATTTCCAATGAATTCCAAATTTCTAGATTCTAAATCTAATATATGGAATCCTTTGGGGTCATTGTAATCTTGCCATGTCATTTGATACGGACATCCAAGGTAATGTATTCCATCAGCAGATGATTTGTGGTGGTAATGTCCAGAAAAGGTCATATCAAATTTACGAAACATAGACCTTTCTAGTCCTTCATCAGAAGGCATTCCTTTGTGCATTTGGAATCCAGATATCTCGAAATGTCCCATGCAAATTTGAGCAGATGTGTTTTTGATTTCTTCCAAACATTGCGCATAATTGTCTACACAAATCCAAGGTATCATACAAATATCATGTGTAGTTTCTGCAAAATCTAAATGTATTGTTTGCGGAGTATCATATACAGTTATGTTGGTATATTCTCGCAGAAGCAAATCTACCGAGTTCACATCATTGGTATTTTTATAAAATGTATCATGATTACCAGCCAACATATGAACTTCAATGCCCATAGCCTCAAGTTTATCAAAAAACATTTCTTTAGTGCGTTTTAATGAATAGAAGTTTACATATTTTCTTCGGTCAAATGTATCACCAAGAATTAATAATACTGTAATGCCTTCTTCAATTAATTTAGGAAAGAAAATGGTTTCATAAAAGTTTTGAAAGAAATTCAAAAACGTAGGTGAATCATTTCTTGCACCAAAATGTTGGTCTGTTATTATCGCAATTCTCATAATTTTATTTACTTATTCTTTTAACTTCAGCTTCATATGCACGTTTTCTCAAAGTGGAACTACTCCATGGATGTTCTCGTTGGTGGTAATACAATTCAACATGATTATCAATACACCATTTTTTACCAGTAAAATCTTTTTCACGATATTCATCACCTAAAAACCTAATATGAATTTTGCGAGTTTTTAATATGTTTAATAAATCTTCTTCTGTTTCATAAACAATAACTTCATCTACATATTTACAAGCCGAGACTTGGATAAATCTTTCCAAAATACTTTGGACTGGTTTGTTCTTGGAATCCGGTCTGTCTATTGTGGGGTCAGTTTGTATTGCAATTAATAGATATTCACAATGCTCTTTCTCTCGTTGGAGCATTGTTACATGACCAGAATGGAATAAATCAAACGTACTGCAATTAAATCCTATCTTCATATTCTTTCACCATTCAATTCAAATACCATTGTATCACTAATCTTCAAAGATGTCAAGTTCTGATTTTTTCTTTGGTGGTTTCTTAGCGTCTTTTGTTTTTTCATAGTTGTAAATAAACTCCATAATATTATCATACATTTCAAATTGTCTATTAGAACCACCTTCCATTTCTAATAGATGGTCCTCATCCAACACACCAAATTGTTCTGTCGATTTATATTTTACATATAATTGACGTTTTTCTTTAGCGATTCTTCTTAAAAAGGCAAAGTATATAATTTGTGTAAAATAGGCAAATGGATTTTTAGATTTGTCGGGGTCAAAGTTTCTAAAGTACATAACACAATTTTCAATACCATCAGCTACCATTTCATCACGATATGTGTAACCTAGAAAATTAGGTTTGTGTGATAGACCTTCTGCAATTTTCATAAAACATTCACCTATGTAATTTGGAATAATAGGTTCTGGTTTATTTTCTTTTGCATTATCAATACACTTTTGTTTGTATGTGGCTAATGCTTGCAATAAGTCAGGATTATTTACATAATGTTTTCTTTTCTTAGTTGCCTTTGGAACTATTTCTTTTTCAATTGGTTCTTCATCCAATTCGTCCTCGGTCAATTCTGGAAGTTCCATCTGATCTTCAATACTAAGTTCGATTTCTTCTTCATCAATTTCCATAATTTTTCACCTTTATTTTAATATTTGCTTGCCAAACTCTTGCCAATGGTGTATACTGAGTATGTCCAGTTTAATAATAGATAGAACTAATATTAATGGACACCACCATTGTCCTTTGCTCTCATCAATTGTTTCATTAAATCATCTGTTGCTTGTGCAGCATCAAAGTCATTATCATCATAATTATCACCAATCTCATCCTCAATGTGTTTATCCATATCTGTTACAACATTCATATAATATTCAGAAAACATAGCATTTGCATCTGACATAAAAAGAATATCAGACATATTCAATATTGTTTGATTACCAACAATCACACCTACTGGCAACCAGAATCCCATTTGTAATGTTTCTTTTGAACTAACATTAAAATACATGGGAGACTTAACTAAAATAGTTTCTGGTGTTAATACTTCCACAGAAGCGACAATATCTTCACTAGATTTAAATCTTATTATTTTTATATTATTCATTTTTTAGCTCGATTTTATAAAGTTTATATTTGAATTGTTCTTCATTATATATATCAATTCTTTCCATGAAATGTGTTAGAGTATAGTTTGTATAATTTTTATGTCGCATATCATCAGCCATATCATACAGTGTGGCCATATCTTTGTTATCACCTTTTCTTAAAGAACGACCAATCGATTGTAATACTCTAACTCTCGATTTAGATGGAGACCCTGATATTATGTTATGAAGATTTCGAATATTGGTACCAGTAGAAAATGTACCATATGAAGCCACAATAATTGCATCTGTTTCTTTTTCTGTAATATGTCGTACTTGTTCACGTTCATCAGTATTAACTCCGCCATGGACAAAGAATACTCTACGATTGCCAATATTTTTAGAATCCCTAATCATATCATATAATACTTGACCATGTTTTTCTACAAATTGGTACAATATTAATGTATTGCCTTTTAAAGATAAGGCTAAATTTCTAATAAACTTGTTGCGAGATTTATTGAGTACAAGGTACTCAATTTCTTGTTGATATGTAGTCTTACCAGCCATCAATTTACAAATTTCATCATCATGTTTTAATACCAAACATTTAATATTTAAATCTGCTGTTTGTTTGTTTTCAATTAACTCTTTGGTTGTAGTCACCTTACGAACAGCACCAAATAGTCCTTCTAATACCAATTTATGAGTTTTGGTACCATCTAATGTACCAGTCATACCAATTCTATATTTGGCATTAGTACACTTAGTTAAGATTCCAGTTAGAGATTGGGCTTTAAATAAATGGGCTTCATCTCCAATTACAAAATCAAATTGGTCAAAATATGATGCATCTAATGTGTAGATGGATTGCCAAGTTGTAATTATTAATGATTTACTGGAGTTTTTATCTCGACCTTGATAAACATAATGTACATTATTTTCGACATTCCAACCATTGGCAGAAGAATAATCTTGGAAGTCAGAATACAATTGAGAAACAAGTGCTGTTGTCGGTACAATGACAAGGCCTTTTAAATTTTGAAAATCTATTAATTGTTTGACAATAAGATAAGCAATTAATGATTTGCCAGATGCGGTAGGAGATAACAATAATGTTCTTCGATTTTGCATTGCATGAATAAAGGCATCTTTTTGATAATCATATACACCAATTGGATTGCCTCTAGAATGTATGTCTAATCCATCAATAAACTTGTCAGCAATGTATTCTGAAAAGGGGTCTTGTAAATCTGGTCTAGGACTACCATAACAAATAGTATAGTTTCGTTCTTCACAAAACTTTTCAATATAAGGTAACAAACCATAATATAATTGATTTGTTCTTAAATCGAATAATCTAATTTTTCCGTCCCAAATCTTATTACGAAATTTAGGAGTAAATTGATATCCAGGAACATAAAATGTAAAGTAATCAGAAAGTTCTTGTGCAAAACCTCTGTCACACTCGACCTTTAGATATACTTCATTTAATTTGGATATTGTATATTCAGACATTATTAATTACCAGCAATGAATCTTTCCCAATCGATAAATGATTTGATAGTCCAATTTCTTCCACTAATTTCCTTCATAATCGATTCACATACTGAAATCATTTCATCGTGATACATTTTCTTTTCTAGAATTTTGATTAATTCATCATCAGATTCTATGTAAGTTGTTATATCAGATTTGAGTACATATCTAAATGGTTCCCAACCTAAAGTTGATAATTCATCCTCATCCATTTTACCAGAATAGTATTCATGTTTTAACTTCTTCATACGATTATAGTTGTACATTAACTTCTGTCTAGCTGCACGATGTGCAACCAATATTCTTAAATACCTGTTATGCAAGGTAGGAATCTTTAATAGTTCCTTACCAGGCTCAGTTTGGTCGATAACAGAGTCTTTATCCCAAAGTGCTAATATTTGTTCTAGATTTTCCATATAGTTTTCTCATTCAATTAGTACCATTATACATCTAAATCATTGATTTGGCAAGCAATTGTATTTTTAGGTGAAATATATTTGATTTATTTTATCGGAATGCTTGACAAACGCTTGACATAGTGATATACTTAGTATGTCCTGTTTAATAATAGATAGAACTAATACTGATTAGTAACCAGTTACCGAGTTACAATTTCTCAATAGAATAGTATGCGTACTTAAATGAAGCAGTTGCGGTCAGAATAGTGTCGGCAGATTCGGTAACATCAAAGTTTATTCCTGTAACAGATAACGGAAACATATCAGTAAAACTAATTCTGTATTTTGGATTATTCAAAGCAGACAAGATTGTAAGAGTTGCATCTGAATACTGAGGTTGTGGTGTTTGGTTCTTCCAAGGCATTTGTCTTCCTAATGCTTTATAGTCATCAAACTTGGTTGGAATACCAAGTGCATATATCCAAGATTGTATTTGTTTCCATGATTCTAATTCCTCATCAATATTAAATTCCATAGTAAAATCATCAAATGTCAATTTATTACCAGGTACAGGTAAATTTCTAAACTCTGTCGGCTGTTCAATTGAACCAATAGAAATGCCTGGAATGTTTACAGACCTACAAAAGAATTGAGTACCAGGAATTCGAGGAAAAGTAACCAAGAATTTGGTGGGTTGTAAATAATCTGTATTTTCTGGTTGTCTATCTAATGCTGACATATCAATCTCCTTATCATCTATTTATACATAAAAAAAAGGGAGAACCGAAGTTCTCCCTGTACCATTCTTTACGATGGCTTCTTAAAACTACATCAAGTTACGAACACCAAATATACGGTAGTAAACATTACTACGAGCATTTAATGCACCATTACCAGAAGTTAAACCAGTTGCGAATGGGTTTGCAACCATACCGTAACGTGTTTTAAATCCGATTTTTGGTTGGAATGTATATTGGTCAACTGCACGAACCATTTGTAGAGGAACGTATGGGCAGTAGAAAATACCAGCATCATAAGGACTTGAACCTTTGTAACCAACAGTAACCAATTCTTGGTTAGATGTATAGCCACCGAAGTATGGGTCAATGTATACTTTGATACGACCATGTAACATACCAGCAAATGTATTGCCTGTATCGTCAACTTGTAAATCAGCAGAAAGAGCAGGAGTGTAAGAAAGAACACCAGCCATAGCCATTGCAGATGCTACGTCAGATGAAACAATCATCACGTTACCTTTACCTCTACGAGTTTGTTTTGCAATCACGTTACAATCACGTTCAATTTGGAAAATCAAACCTTTGAAGCGTTCAACTGACCAACGACCGTTAGAGTCTGTATCTAAGTCAAATAGACCAGCAGTTGTAACACCGTACTGAGCACCAGCAACAGCAGTAGTGTAGATAGTACGAACAACTTCACGGTTGATTTCAGCAAGAACTTCTGTTGAAAGGATATTTGACAATTCTGTTTCAGCATCTAAACCATGAACTGCTTTTAAATCTTGAGCAAGTTCTAGTGAGTATTCAGCTTTTAAAGCACGACTTTGAGCAGTTACAGAAACTTTCTCAATTGTGAATGCCATTTCTTGGAACACTTGGCCAGATAATACACCTAATTGTTCTGCTGAAGCAGTTGACATGCCGATACCTGTTGTGAAAGCATTAGCAGTTAAATCACCTACTGGGTTACCTAATACATCAGTTGCGTTGTTACCAGCGAAACCGTAAAGGTTATTAGTAGAGTTAGCACCAGAGAAAATGGTATTAGCTTCATTGTAGAAAGCTTCGTTAGCATTCGCAGTAGCACCTGTTTGAGCGTTATAACGAGCACGCATTGCGAAAATAAGACCAGTAGGTCCAGTCATTGGTTGAACACCAGCGATATCGTAAGCGATTAAGTTAGGTAAAGCACGGCGAACTAATGAAATCAAGATTGGGTCAAAGTTTTGAACACCACCGGCTACGTTAGTAGGACCAGTTTCATTCAATTGTTGACTTTCTGAACGCATTGCTTGTTGTTGGTTTTCAAGAACCATAGCTGTAACAGCTTTTTTGTATGGGTCTTTAATAGCAGCTAATTCTGGATGTTCCAGAACTGGTTGCCATTTAGCTTGTAATTCTTCTGATAAGTACATATTATCTCCTAGTTGTTTTTATTTAAGTACTGTTTTAGAAATTGATTTTGAATAAATGTCCATTGTTGGGTCATTTGATACAAATTTTTGTTTTTCTTCTTCGATTTCAACACCTTCTGACAAAGCAGAAGTTGAAGCGGTCACAACTGTTTTAGAACCAAAGAATGATTCTTTAATTGTTTCCATTTTTACAGCAAACTCAGCTTCCGTAGTGAAATCTACACTTTCTGCAAGTGATACTAATTTTTCTACTTGGGTTTGAGTGAGTCCTTCACTTACTGTGTAAAGAACTTCATTTTTTTTGTGTTCATTAATTTCTTTTTTCATTTCAACATTGTTTAAAAGTTCAACATTAAGTTGTTCTTCAAGTTCATGCACATGAGCTGCAAGTTCTTCTACAACGCTTACTTTTTCTTCTGGAACATCAATATAATGTTCTGCGAATAAATTGCGTAAACCACCAATAAAATCTTCAACAATTTCAGCACGAAGTCCAGATTCAATAGCTAATTCGTTTTCTGTCATCCATTCTTGTACCATATATGTCAAATAATCATCAAGTTTTTCTGAGAATTCTTCTTTAACTTGTTCAATTGATGTTTCAAATTGTTCTGTCATTTTTGCTTCGATATCTTCAGCAATTGCTGTAACTCTAGACATAACAGCTGCCTCATATACAGTAGTAGCTTTTGTTCTAAATTCTTCTGATAAATCTTCGCCAGAAAGGATTGCATCGATATCTTCACCGATACCAGCTGCATGTGCGCCAGATTCGTCAGCCCATACTGAATTTGGATTACCTTTAAATGTTGATGTTGCTCTTTTACCTGGTTTACGGTCACGAATTGTTTCGTATGAATCTTCGCCATCGGTTGGGTCTGTATCTAAATCTGCACGACCTTCACTCTCACCAGGTTGTTTGTCCAAGTGTTTGATTGGTTCTGAACCTACAGGCGGTGTAGCACCAGGTGGAGTTGCCGTAGGAACACCTTTAGTCGATTGAGGACCAGAATCACTAGGTTTTGTAACCTTTGTTCCAATGTCTCCAACTTCTTTAGTTCCATAAGCTGTCTCGCCTGATAGTTTAGATGCGCCATCTTGACCGGCACGTTTTGAAGCTACAGAAGCATTAAGAATATCTTTAGCTGCTTCTGATAAATTAAATTTTTTGACCATTTGAAAATCTCCTTGGGTTTATATCTTGTATTTATTATATTTATATAATATCTATTTTTTACAATCTTTTGATGAAAGTCTCAAAAATTCTAAGACTAACTTCTTCAATCTCTCTGCGAGAAGCTTTTTTAATTTGGACTTTAGCAATTTCTTGGTGTTCTTCTGTCCAAACACCATTTACTAACATCCACTCTTTATCTTCCATAATGCCACGAACAAAGGCATCATGTGCAGATGGATCTGCAACTATGTCAACTGTTGCTAGGTGAAAGTCTGGTTGAACTACATTGATGCCATTTTCTGACTTCAATGAACCCATACCTCTTGATGAAACACCTAATTTAACACCTTCATCAATGAAGTTCTTTGCAATTTTTCCGTACGGAGTATCCATAATCTTAGCACGGCCAACGATATCATTACCTTCAAATTTCAAGGCAGTAATTAAATGTGATACATTATGTAAGTTAATTGCTGGCGAGTCTGGATGTCCAAGTTCACCTAATGCACGTTTTTCTTCAATAAGTTTTCCATATCTATTAAGTTCACTTTCTAAAATGCCTTTTTTATAGATACGACCATTTTTATTTTGTTTTTCTGCTTGCATAAAAATGCCTTCGATGAAATAACTTTTCTTTCCATCTTCAGCAGATTCTATAATTGTTTGTGATTCAAACTCATTGAGTTCTTTAATTAGTTTCATTGTTATTCTCCTATGGTCTTACGCCATATGGTGGTGCATTAAATGCAGCTGGGTCTCTATCTTGACCAGCACTAAAGTATCTGTTATCTTTATGGAATTCCATAATTAACGTGTAGGCGGCATTTGCGGTTGTTCCAGCAGACAATAATGTTATATTTCCAGTAGGACCAATAGCATTATTTTTAATTGTTGGTAGATTACTTTGTGGATTTGTATCTCCATTGCCTTGACCTAATGCTAAAGCTGTTACTGTTGTAGATGTACCTTGCCATCTAAGTTGAACATGACCAACTTCAGAATCTATACTATAAACAACACGATATAAAGATAGACAATTGTTTGCAAAACCAGAAGGTAAAGTATTGCCAGTAGTGTAAATGTTACCATTAGCATCTAATACACCGTTAAGTTTTAATGGTTCTAATATTACGTTTTCTAGTTCAGCACCACCAGCAGTATCAAATATTCCTACTCGTTTAACTACAACTCGTTTAGTGGTATCAATTAATATCTGTGTATTATTTGCATATGCCATATATTATCCTTATTTTACATATTTCCAAGCAAAGTCAATGACTTTACTAAAATTTTGTTTACTTTCGTTAGCCATGTTTTCAATAATTTGTTTATTTTTCTTATCTAAAGATTCATATACAGTCAAAATAGAATTGGCCGTTTCTTTATCTACTTTAGTATAAGAACCATCTTCAAATTTAACCGTACCAACACCTTCTAATATAATTGTACTAAGTTGGTGTATAACTGAATATGAAACATCTTCCTTCATTGACAATGGAGACCATTGTAAATCATTGTAAGGTACTGTTACATATTTATCTAATTTATCAACATAATACATTGCTACTTTTTGACCATTTGGAAACATTCTAATTGACTTTCTGCGCATAACTAAAATGACAGGCGGGTCTTTTTCATGTTCGTGTACTTGTACACCTTCGCCAAGTTCTGGCATAGACTTGGCAACAAATGCCATATTAGTCTTAAACATATTATGTAATGGATCTTCATGGTTTACAATATTACCAGATGCATGGCTTTTTTGCGTTTGGTCTAATGTTTGCATGTACGGTTCTAAATATTCAGGATGTTGATTGTGAAAGGCAACTTGAGATGCATAATCATGCATACAAACCTTGCCATCTCCATTAACATCAAAATGACGGTGTAAATCTTCAGGAGAAATTGACCCATCAGGTTGCGTTTGTGCCGGCAACTCCTCTTGGATTTTATCTTTTAGAAAATTACTTAATCTTTTCATAGATTATTCTTCGTCATCTTCATCGTCTTTTTGTGCAGAACCGCCATAAGCTTTACCTTTAACTGTTCTACTTGAAGATTCACCTTTTTCTGCTTTTTCAGCACGTTCATCTTCTTGTTTATCTTTTAATGCTTGTAATGCTTTTCTTTTTGCAACTCTATCAGCATCTGGCGCATCTGGTTCAACTTTTGATTCTGATGTAACTAACGCTTGGGCTAATTCAATTTTTTTATCTTCTAAAGCTGCACTAATTTTTTCTTGAATAGCTGCATGTAAAGCAGCTCTCATATCAGCTGCATTATCTTCAAATGCATCATCTATTACTTGTCTTGCGTTTGTCATAATTAACTCCTAGTTGTATGATATATTTATATTACTTTTTACTGGCAGTATCAGGTTTTGCCGTGGCCACTGCATCAGCGGCCATTTGGTCTGTCTGCGCTTGAGTATTGTCTAATTGTGCTTGTTGTTGGTCTTGGCCCATATCAGCCGGCATTGATTTGCCAGATGCACGTTCGTCATCCATTTCAACATCCATTTCCTTAATTTCATCATCAGACATTCTTAATACATTTCTATTAATCCATTGGTGCGAATAATAACGACCAACATATGGGTCAATAGATTGTAATGTAATTAATCTATCTCTTAATAATTCAGCCTCTTTTAATTCAGCAAAATTATTATCTTTAATAAAGTCAAAGTGAATATTTTGTCTAAATGATTGGTATTCTGCTTCAGTACAAACACCTTTAAGTACACACTGCACTCTTAATGCTTGGTCAAACATTTCAGCAAATTTACTTCTCATTCTATCAACAAATTTAGAAAATTTTAATTCATCTCTAGTGATTTCGGTAACACGACCTAATGAAAATCCAGTGTTACTAGGGTCTAATCTAGAATAAGGAACATTTAAAGCTTTATACAATTTTCTTTCAAAGTATTTAACATCTTCTAGCTCGCCTAAGTTTTGACCACCAGGTAATGTTGTAATCTCTGTACCTTTACCTCCTTCACGGCGAGGTAACCAAAAATCTTCCAACATAGACATGTGTTTGCGGTCATCACGAACTTCACCAGTGTTTGCATCATATACAAGTTTGTTTTTGTATTTTACCATAATATCACGAAGATATTGTTCAGCTTTCTGTTTAGGTAAATTACCAACATCAATGTAAAATATTCTACGTTCTGGTGCTCTAGAAATTCTATAAATTACTGTAGCATCTTCAATCATTCTTAATTGATTGAGTGGTTTAATGGCTTTATGTAAATAAGAAAGCACAATTGCTCGTCTTGAATCCATTAATCCAGAGTTAATGTTAAGAATAGAATCCGTTGTAATTCTTGTTCCTACTGGTCCATAATTAGATGAACCGCCAGATGAAACTTTGTCATTGTAAATGTAATATTCATTCATTACATTCATCAAATCTACACCAGTTTTTTCATCTTTTTCTTTTTTGATTTCTCTAACCTTACGCAATTTGCGAGGGTCAATATATCGTAATTCTTTAATACCATCAGTTGGATTATCTCTATCAACAATAATATGATAGAACAATCTTCCATCTACATAATATCTTCTAAAAATATCATGTGCCATATTTTTGTAATTAAACAATTGTATTAAGGTCTCAAACTCACCCTCAATAGATTTTTTAATTTTATCAGAAACTTTTAAAGCATCTAAAATGATTTTAATTGAACGGCCATCATCATCATTTACAATAGCTTCATTGACAATATCATCAATTGCAGCTTCAATTTCTGGTTGCATAGCCATTTCTCTATATCGAGAAATTAACTCAACCTCATTCTTTGCAGTTCCGTCTAAATCTACATAAGTTCCATAGTATGCAGCTGACGTTACCGTTAAGGCGCCATCATCATTACTAGGTGGAGCAAAGGAAGGATTTACTACTTGTTCCTCTTCCGCCTTTATGATTTTAAAACCAAATAAACTTAATGCCAAAATTATATTCCTCTATTAATCAATCAAAATTATAAGAGGACCGAAGTCCCCTTATTATCATATTAAGTTGTTGTATCGCTTTCCCACCATTGGTAAGCCAATGTCACGCCAAATTCTTCCATTGAATCATTTGAACCCCAATCTAAATCGATTGGTGACACATCTGTTGGGAATACACCAACAAATTTGTAAGTTTTCAACGGCGCACCAACTTTACTAAATTGTGTTACCGAAGCATCAGTAGTATATAGTAATTGATTTGCAGCTGCTGGATTACGAATGTTCAAACCATGACTATTTAAACCATCCAACCAAGTTTCAAATGCGTTACGAACATTGAAATCTTCATCATTGATGATTGTTAGTGACCAGTCTGGGAATGTTTTATTACCCGCAAATTTAAGTTCACGGCCAAAATAGTGTTGAGATGTTGTTCCAATTGATGAACCAGGTAGTTGAGCAGCTTTTGCTAAAAACGACAGTCTTTGTCCTGCGACTGGTGAATTAGCAAATGCTGGGAATGTCAACGATACTTGGAACAGATTTGGACGAGCACCATCACCTATAAGGTTTGCTCTGAATTCTGTTACGTTAAAAGCCATTTTATTTCTCCTATATCGCTGTTATTTATTAAAACTTACCAACAATTTCTGAAAACTCAACACCTGTGCGTACTGCCACGAAGTTTAGTTGAATGAAATTGATTGATCTTGCTGGTTTAATGTAAATGTCACCAACAAATCTATTTCCGTCAATAACTTCTGGAGTATTATTTGTAGTATCACAAACAACACGGTAGTCATAGATACCACGGCGACCTTTAACGTCTCTTAAAAATGGTTCTACTAGAGCTACAAATTGAGCACGGGTAAATTCATCATTGAACTCGAACAATGTATATTTAGATGCTTTGGCAATTGCTTTTTCTAATACGATAAACAATCTACGAACATTGATACGGTCAAATGCTGATGGTTTTGATTGTAGAGTTTTATCGCCATACAATACAGTACCTTCGCCAGGGAATGAAACAACAGGATTTATACCAGCAACATATAAAGTATCTCTATCTGTTTTATTTGGGTTCCAAGAAAGTTTTACAACATTCTTAATGATACCACGATTTAGACCAGCAGGTGACCACCATGGGTCACGAACATTATCTGTATTTACACATAGACCAGCAATATCAGCATTTAATGGAACATAACGATAAACATTGTTATATTTGTCAAATTGATATTTCCAACCAGAATCCATTACAGCGTAAGATGAATTGATTGATAGTGTATTTCTGTATGTTACTATGTTCGTTGCATTTGTACTTGTACCAAC
>Ga0268283_1000824_pt1 | contig 17289 bp, 18 predicted proteins | sample saktaG_13_FD_190140 | JGI IMG/M metagenome (GOLD analysis project Ga0268283, IMG submission 190140) | Saline water microbial communities from Sakinaw Lake, British Columbia, Canada - sak_2013_06_06_36m | ecosystem: Environmental > Aquatic > Non-marine Saline and Alkaline > Saline ... | reverse complement strand
ATGGGAGTTATGCAGAGTTTCCCTAACTCCCTAGCTGATCGCCACCACGGGCACCAAGAGGCGCACACGAGTTCCGCCACCGTCGTTCGGGCCCACAGTAAGAGTACCACCCAGTCGTTTGGCGCGGCTTTGCATGATCTCCAATCCGAAATGATTGGACGGTGCCAACCCCTTTGCCAAAGTAATCAGCGTGGAGACAGCCGGCTCGTCCATACCCAACCCATCATCTTCAATCCTGAATTCCAGGTATTTTTGGTCACGTGCAATGGACACAATGGCCCGACGCGCCAGGGAGTGCTTCGCAATGTTGGCCAATGCTTCCTGAACAATATAGAACACCTGCACCTCCTGTTCATCCGTCAGGTTCAGACCATGCGCTGTGTTCCGGATTTCAAGCGTGATGCCCACCCGTTCAAAGTAACCATCGGCCACCCCTTGTAGTGCGTGCATCAAACCCAACGGGTCCATTCGCGTGCGGAAATAGGTCATTACCTCGCGCAACTTGTCATGCACTTCGCCCACGCCTTGCTTGACATCAGCCAAATACCTAAGTGAACGCTGATCGTCGTGGGCCAGCATGGATTCATTCAAAAGCGGTAACCGCATTCTCACATACGCCAGTGTTTGCGCTAGGGCGTCGTGTACTTCATTGACCATTTCCTGGCGCTCTTTCAACACTGTGACACGCAGCCGCTCACGCTCGATCCTTGCGTTGTGCAGCGTCAGCCCCAACAGCTGCCCGATGAGGCGCAGCATAGTTTCCACTTGCGGACTGATGTTGGCGGTGGAATCAAAAAACAGGTTGTAAATCCCCAAAACCTGACTGCCATGCGGCAATGAAATAGCAAGCACGCGATGGCACTGGATGCCGAAATAGGCATGTTCGGTTTGTTTGGCGCAGGTTTTGACATCGACAACCCAGCCCAAAACGTCAACAGCCGATGCAGCTCCGCACATCCCGCAGTCGCGGGACACCAACTGTTCGGCACTTTGCACGTCTGCCGGTAAGCCCATTTGCGCAACCAGGCGCATCGACCTTCCATCGTCGGTCAACACCCGCACGGCGCCTGCCTGCGCGCCGGCCAGGGCCAGGATCGATACGAGGAAGCGCTCCAGAAGCGCGGCCAAATCTCTGTCGACCGCCAGCTCGGCACTCAACCCCGGGATGATCGGGGCCCTGTCCATTGCGATCGTGGGGCTGGGTGGGTGGTGTAAGAGAGTCATTGCGGCTGGTAGTGCTCACCATGCTAATACATAACTGATCGCTAATGAATCGTAGAAACCCTGGGGGCGGCATGTCGACTGGCCTTCAGACACTACCCATTTGGGTTACACGAAGTCACCCGTGTCGGCTATAGACGCATATGGGTGCCGCTGCCTCTAATAGGGGCACTTTGCACCAGTCCTGTCCGCACTAAAACCCAAGCATGTCAGCCATACCGATCCACGATCCCTCGGGCCCAGCCGTGGCCGATGCCGTCAATGAGATGCGAACCACCACCTGCTACATGTGCGCCTGCCGCTGCGGCATCCGCGTGCATTTGCGCAACGGTGAAGTCCGCTACATCGAGGGCAACCCCGACCATCCGCTCAACCAGGGTGTGATCTGCGCCAAGGGTTCCTCTGGCATCATGAAGCAGTATTCGCCTGCCCGGCTCACCAAGCCACTGCTACGCAAACCAGGCAGTGAACGCGGAGACGGCGAATTCGAGGAAATCGAATGGGAGGCCGCCTTCTCCATGCTGGCAGATCGCCTGAAAAAGATCCGTGCAACCGATCCCAAGAAGTTTGCCCTGTTCACAGGACGCGACCAGATGCAGGCACTGACCGGCCTGTTTGCGCGGCAATTTGGCACGCCCAACTATGCTGCACACGGTGGTTTCTGCTCGGTCAATATGGCCGCAGGCATGATCTACACAATAGGCGGCTCGTTCTGGGAGTTTGGTGGCCCTGATTTGGAGCGCTCCAAGCTGTTTGTGATGATCGGCACAGCAGAAGATCACCATTCCAACCCGATGAAGCGCGAACTATCGAAGTTCAAGCGCAATGGTGGTCGTTTTGTCTCCATCAACCCGGTGCGCACCGGTTACTCAGCCATTGCTGACGAATGGGTGCCGATCAAACCTGGCACTGACGGTGCGCTGCTTCTGGCGCTCATTCACGAGTTGATCAAGCTAGGCCTGTACGACCGAGAGTTTCTCGCCCGCTACACCAACGCGGGCCAACTGGTGAATCAGGATGTTGCCAGCGACGACTTTGGCATGTTCCTGCGCGATGCAGATGCTGACATCTCCAACCCACTGCGACCAGCCAATTTTTACTGGTGGGATCGTTTGACCGATAAGGCCGTTGCAGACCACACAGAGAACGCTGACCCTGCACTACTGGGGCACTTTAAGCTGCCGCACGGTACGCCCGCTGTACCGGCCTTCCAGCTACTGCAAGAGCGCGTCAAACCCTATAGCCCCGAATGGGCCGAAGGCGTTACCGGCATTCCCGCCACCACCATTCGACGCCTAGCCCATGAAATGGGCATTACTGCGCGAGACCAGAAGATTGAGCTGCCCATCGCCTGGACCGATAGCTGGGGCAAACGCCACAACTCGGTGACCGGCAACCCGGTTTCTTTTCATGCCATGCGGGGCCTGGCTGCCCACTCCAATGGGTTTCAGACCATTCGGTCGCTCTCTATTTTGATGTCGCTGCTTGGTACCATTGATCGCCCCGGTGGTTTCCGGCACAAAGCGCCCTATCCGCGTGCGGTGCCCCCGAATGCACGCCCGCCCAAAGGACCACAGGCCGTCAAGCCGGACACGCCGCTGGACGGCGCGCCGCTGGGCTGGCCAGAGAGCCCGGATGATTTATTTGTAGACGACCTAGGCCAACCGGTGCGCATCGACAAGGGCTTCTCCTGGGAGCACCCTTTGTCGGCCCACGGCCTGATGCACAACGTCATCACCAACGCCTGGAAGGGTGATCCCTACCGCATCGACACCTTGCTGATCTTCATGGCGAACATGGCGTGGAACTCCACCATGAACACGTCGGAAGTGCGCAACATGCTGAACGACAAGCACACCACGGGCGAGAACAGCGGCGAGTACAAAATCCCATTCTTGGTGGTGTGCGATGCTTTTCAATCAGAGACGACTGCGTTTGCCGACCTGATTCTGCCCGATACCACCTACCTTGAGCGGCACGACACCATGTCGATGTTGGACCGGCCCATTTCGGAGTTCGATGGGCCGGTGGACGCCGTTCGCATTCCCGTCGTGGCACCCAAGGGCGAGTGCAAGCCCTTTCAGGAAGTACTGGTGGAACTGGCCGGCCGGCTCAAATTGCCGGCCTTCACGCTGACGGATGGTTCGCGCAAGTTCAAAGGCTACGCCGACTTCATCGTCAATTACGAAACCGCACCAGGATCTGGCATCGGATTCTTGGCGGGCTGGCGCGGCAAGGGCGGCGAAAAGTCTATGCGCGGTGAGCCTAACCCCAAGCAGTGGGAGATGTACGAGAAGAATAACTGCTTTTTCCATTACGAGATGCCACCGGAGCACCAGTACATGCGCAACTGGAACCGAGGTTATATGGAGTGGGCGCAAGGAGTAGGAATTCGGCGTGACAAAGATCCCGTCGTCATCCACATCTACTCCGAGTTTCTGCAGGGATTTCGCCGAGCCGCACAGGGCAAGCGTGCCGGCAAGCAGCCGCCAGATCAACTGCGCAAACGTGTGGAAACCTACTTTGATCCGCTGCCGTTTCACTACGTACCACTGGAAGAACAAGCCACAGATACAGCCAAATACCCGCTGAATGCCATCACCCAGCGCCCTATGGCGATGTACCACTCCTGGGACTCTCAGAACGCGTGGCTGCGCCAGATCCATACGCACAACTATTTAATGGTCAACGCCAAAACCGCTGCTGCCGCCGGCATCGCCGATGGAGGCTGGATGTGGGTTGAGTCACAGTGGGGCAAGGTGCGCTGTATGTGCCGCTACTCCGAGGCAGTGGAACCCGGCACGGTGTGGACTTGGAACGCCATCGGTAAATCGGCCGGCGCGTGGAATCTGAGTGCCACTGCCAATGAATCTCAGCGCGGCTTTTTGCTCAATCACCTGATTTCAGAGGTCTTGCCGCCATCCAGCGCCGGGGCAGCCATTTCCAACTCGGACCCCATCACAGGCCAGGCCGCATGGTACGACGTGCGGGTGCGCATCTACAAGGCGCAAGAGGGCGAACCCGAGCAGACATCGCCACAGTTCAAAGCCGTGACGGCCGCACCCGGGGTGCAACAGGTGCTGCCCAAATGGAGGGCCTACTTTGCGGGTCGAGGAGACAACAAATGACCCAGTTGGCTCTGGTTATAGACCTCAATGTATGCGTCGGCTGTCATGCCTGCGTCACCAGTTGCAAGCAATGGAATACGTCCGGTACGGCCGGTTCGCTGGTCGACATCAATCCCTATGCGGCCGAACCGAACGGCACGTTTTTCAATCGGGTGCAGACCTTTGAGGTGGGCGAGTTTCCCAACACACAGACAGTGCACTTCCCCAAGTCGTGCCTGCACTGTGAAGACCCGCCCTGCGTACCGGTGTGCCCTACGGGGGCAAGCTACAAGCGTGCGGCGGACGGCATTGTCCTGGTGGACTACGACAAGTGCATTGGCTGCAAATACTGCAGTTGGGCCTGCCCCTACGGCGCGCGCGAACTCGATGAAGAGCGCAAGGTCATGACCAAGTGCACGCTGTGCGTGGACCGCGTCACCGACACCACCCTGCCCACTTCCGAGCGCAAACCCGCCTGCGTGCTGGCATGCCCGTCCAATGCCCGGCTGTTTGGCGATATCCACGACCCGGAGTCATCGGTGTCCCGGGCCATTGCCGAGCGCGGCGGCTACCAGCTCATGCCAGAATGGGGCACCAGCCCATCCAACCACTATCTGCCACGGCGCAAGACCGAAATCCGCATCCATGCAGAAGACCTGGAACGCGTGGACAACCCGTTGAAGATCGACGGCCAGTTGCCCGAGCACGCCCACCGCGACCCGGGCCGCGAAGACTTCGCCACCTAGCGCCCCGCTCCCAGCACAACCTTGCACCAAACACTATGCAACCCGCTTTTTCAGTCATCTTCCTGACAACCCTCATCGGTGCCGCACAGGGGCTATTTTTGGCGCTGTATGGCACCGAGCTGGTCGGTCTTGGCGGCCTGAGCGAGGCGGATAGCCAACGCTTTTTGGTCAACGGTAGCGCAGTCGCTCTGGTTATGTCTGCACTGGGCCTGGTTGCCTCATTTTTCCATTTGGGTCACCCCGAGCGCGCGTGGCGGTCAGCTGCCATGTGGCGCACGTCCTGGCTGTCGCGCGAAGTTATTGCCTTGCCCTTGTTCATGCTGGGCTTATTCATTTACGCCGGATCACATGCGCTGGGGCGCGGCAATACACAGATCGTCGGCGCAGCGACCGCGCTGGCGTGTATTGCGCTTTTTGTCTGCACGGCGATGATCTATGCATCGGTGCGCTTCCTGCAGGAGTGGGCCAGTCCGCTCACCTTGATCAACTACCTGCTGCTGGGTTGCGCTTCCGGGCTGATGCTGGCCACCCTGTTGGCCGCGCTATCAGGGCTGTCCACTTTGATACAACCCTACGCACTGGCGACAACGGTACTCACCCTGCTGGCGTGGATCACGCGCAGCGCCTCACTGCATCGCAATGCACGGCTCAAGCCGAAGTCCACGCTGCAAAGCGCCATTGGAATCAAGCACCCCCGTATCGTGCAGAAAGCGCAGGGTTTCATGGGCGGGTCATTCAACACCCGTGAGTTCTTCCATGGTCAAAGCCCCAAACTGCTGTTGACAGTCAAGTGGGGCTTTTTGCTGCTGGTATTCCCCTTGCCGCTGTTGTGCATGTCGCTGGGTGTGATTGCGGCCTCCAAAGAAATGCTGTTCGCTGCCTTCGCCATGCAGTACCTCGGTTTGCTGGCAGAGCGCTGGTTCTTTTTTGCGCAGGCCAACCACCCGCAAAACCTGTACTACCAAAATATCTCCTAGCAGCATGCATCTCTTACGCCGCATTGCCAACACGCCAGGGCTCAAGCGCGCGGGCGTGTTCGTCATGGTGTTGCTGGCGCTGGCCGCACCCGCCTTCGCCGCCGACAGCGTCGTTCCCGCCAGCACCATGCCCTGGTGGTTCTGGCCGCTGGCCTTGTTCATAACCTGTTTCTTCATTGGTATTGTGGCGGTGCCTGCAGGCATTGGCGGAGGCACGCTGTTTGTGCCCATCATTGGCGGCTTCTTCCCCTTTCATCTGGATTTTGTACGGGGGGCGGGTTTGCTGGTGGCGCTGGCCAGCGCGCTGGCCGCCGGGCCCATGCTGTTGCGCGGCGGGCTGTCCAGCCTGCGCCTGGCGCTGCCGTTGGCACTGTTGGCGTCCATGAGTTCGATTGCGGGCGCACTGCTGGGCCTTGCGCTACCAGCCTCAGTCATTCAAACCGCGCTGGGCATGATTGTGCTGGGCATCGTGACACTGATGCTGTTCTCCAAAAAGTCTGAATTCCCCCATGTCGCACAGCCCGACAAGCTGTCCTCCGCGCTGGGCATCCACGGCGTATTCATCGATGGTGCCTCCGGGCAAGCCATCAATTGGCAGGTGCACCGCACGCCGATGGGCCTGCTGATTTTCCTGGCCATCGGCGTCATGGCCGGCATGTTTGGCATTGGTGCGGGCTGGGCCAATGTGCCGGCGCTCAACCTCCTGATGGGGGCTCCGCTCAAGGTGTCGGCCGGCACCTCGGGCCTGGTGCTGTCCCTGGTCGATTCTTCCGCAGCATGGGTTTATCTGAACCGGGGCGCCGTTTTGCCCATGATCGCCGTGCCGTCAGTCGTTGGCATGATGCTGGGCGCCCGCATCGGCGCCCGTTTGTTGCATGTCCTCAAGGGCTCGGTCATCCGCAAGATGGTCATCACACTGCTGCTGTTTGCGGGCATTCGCGCCCTGCTCAAAGGACTTGGGGTATGGGTATGACACAACAAGTCGAAGCACAACGCTACGCCCGTTTGCTGGATTGGGGCTCGCGCATTGGCGTGCTGGCCCTGGTACTGAGCTTTGCCGCCTACGTGTTTGGGGTACTACCACCGCACGTGCCGCTGGAGCAACTTCCCTCGGTCTGGAACCTGCCCGTTGGCGCCTATTTGCAGCAGACCGCCACACCTACAGGCTGGGGCTGGCTGGCACTGGCGCACAAAGGGGATTTGTCAGGGCTCATAGGCATATCTATTCTGGCGGGCTGCTCGCTGCCACCGTTGCTGGGCCTGATTCCCCTGTATATGAAGCGGCGCGACTATGTTTACGCTGCCATTTGCTGCATGGTTGCCGGGGTTTTGGTTCTTGCTGCGTCTGGCGTATTGACTGGAGGGCATTGAAAGTGTCTCAGCTCTTTACGCGCCTATTACTGGCCACTGAAGGCAGTGAATTTGACACTGGCGCTGAAAAAATGGCCTTCGCCATGGCACAGCGTTGCCAGTTGCCGTTGGCAACCGTCGTGCCGCTGGTCAGCAACCCCGAATATGAAGCTCTGGCTCCCCAACTCGCAGCGCGGGCAGAACAAGAAGCCGCCCAGAAGATTGCCAAATTGCGCAAACAAGCAGAAGCGGCACAAGTCCCCATTGAACTGCGCGTGCGTCGCGGCGAAGAGCCCTACCTTGAAATCGTAGAGGAAGCGAAGTCCCAAAACTCTCAAATGCTCATCATCCGCCGTCGCGGCAAGCGCGGCCTGCTCGCCAACTTGTTGGTCGGTGAAATGGTCAGCAAAGTGGTGGCACACGCACCCTGCCATGTATTGATCGTGCCGCGTGAAGCCGCCATGTGGAGCAGGCGAGTGCTCGTGGCAGTCGATCACACCGAAGACGGACGCCCCAGCGTTGCCGTTGCGGCAGGAGTCGCGGCCCAGTGTGGACTGCCTCTGCACGTCGTCAGTGTGGTTGCCGCCGAAGGACTGCGCGCCCAGGCACACGCTTTTGTTGCACAACTGGTGGAACAAGCGCAACGCGATGGCTTGGCCACGCAGGGCGAAGTACGCGTGGGCAAGCCCTTCACTGAGATATTGGCGGCGCGAGAAGCCAGCGACTCCGACCTGATTGTCATGGGCAGCCGCGGTGACAGCCGCATCGGCCGCGCACTGGTCGGCGGCGTAGCGCAAAAAGTTATGGGGCTGTCGGAGTACCCCGTGCTGGTCCTGCATCTTTAACCCTCTAGCTACAACAAACACCATGAGTGACGCACTGAATTACCTGCTCAAAGTCCGCCCGGACGCACTGGGCCACTACTTTGCCTTCCTGAAGGATGCCGGCAAACACCTAGACCCCAAAACACGCAATCTCATCTCGGTCATAACGAAAGTGCATGCACAGACTGACCGGGGCTTGCGCCAGTACCTGCGCCGCGCCCTGCGCGAGGGTTGCACGCCGGTCGAGGTGCTGGACGCGCTGCTGATGGCCTTTCCGGCGCTCGGCCTGGCAAAAATCATCTGGGCAGTTGATGTCATTCTGGACATGAAATTGCCCGAGTTTCAGTACCTTGCCGGACCACAAGATGCCGCAGCCGCTGCGCCCCCACCGGCCCGCTGGCATGACGTGATGGCCAGCACCGACGTGCGGACTGGTGAGGTGCAGCGCACCGAGTGCGATGGCATGGGCCTGTTCATCTACCGCGAAAAGAAAAAAATCACTGTTTTCGACAGCCGCTGCCCCCACCAAAGCACCAACATACCGGAGTTGGCGCTCCAAGGCACCACGCTTACCTGCCCCAAACACCATTGGGCGTTTGATGCCAAAAGTGGGGACTGCATCAAAAAAGGCGACAGCCCGCTCAAACGCATCGAATCCAAGGTCGTCAAAGGCCGCTTGATGGTTTTCTGGTAACCTCTATCCCTCTTGAAGCCCTCGCCCACGTTCACCACTAAATAACCTGAGACAACCATGACCATTTCAAAAAAAGTTTTCGCTCTGACCCCACTGTGCGCCCTGCTGGCTGCCGGGTCAGTGCATGCCACCAACGGCATGTTGATGGAAGGCTACGGCCCCATCTCAACCGGCCTGGGAGGCGCCTCCCAGGCCTTCGACCATGGCACGGCGGCCATGGCCCAAAACCCGGCCACCCTGGCTCTGGGTTCTGCAGAGGCGCGCCTGGACATCGCACTGGGTTTACTCGGCCCCAAAGTGACGAGCAGCGTGCCGGGCATGCCCGAAGCACAGTCCGGCGGCACCGCTTACACCATGCCTGCAGTCGGCTATACCCGCCGCTCCGGTGCCTTGACGTATGGCCTGGGCATGTTTGCGCAGGGCGGCATGGGCACGGAATACGCGGCCAACAGCTTCATGGCCATGGGTTCTGGAGACCCCGTGCGCTCCGAGCTCAGCGTGGGCAACCTTATTATTCCATTGGCCTACCAGGTCAACCCCAATGTGACGGTGGGCGCAACGCTGGACTACATGTGGTCCGGGCTCGACATGCAGATGGCCGCAACCCCCATGCAATTGGGTAGCATGGTCACGGGCGGCACAGGTCAGTTGGGTGGTGCCATAGGCGCCGGTGCGCTCAACAGCGCCACCTGGGCCCGCCTCAATTTCACCGACGACAACAAATTCACGGGTGCCGCCAAGGCCACCGGCTGGGGTGCCAAGTTCGGAGGCACCGTCAAGGTCAATCAAGACGTCACACTGGGCGCGTCCTATCGCCTCAAGTCCGCGCTGGACGACATGAAGACCAGCGCCAGTTCCGCCAGCATGACGGCCAACCCGGGTGGTGCCAGCACGGCGACCTTTACGGACGCTGGCCGCATCACCGTCATCAACTTCCAGATGCCAGCCGTACTGGCTGTGGGTGGTAGCTGGCAGGTGCAACCCAACCTGATGTTGGTCGCGGACATCAAATCCATAGCCTGGGCCGAGGTCATGAAGGGCTTCAAGATGCGTTTTGACAGCGCCGTCATGGGCGGATCGGTCAGTTTTGAGCTGCCACAGAACTGGAAGGATCAAACCGTGTTGAGTCTGGGCCTGGCATGGAAAGCGAATGAACAACTCACCTTGCGCGCCGGCTTGAACCTGGCAGACAACCCTATTCCTGATGCCACCGTGAACCCCCTGTTCCCCGCAACCGTGAAGAACCATGCCACCCTGGGATTGGGATACCAGGCTTCCCCCACCGATGCATTGAATGCCGCATTGACCATTGCGCCCAGTACCAGCGTTACCAGTGGCACGGGGGTAACCATTGCCCATGGCCAGACCAACCTGCAACTGATGTACACGCATCGTTTCTAGGCCCCTTCGTCCACACCCGAAACAGCAGATCGCATATGGCACACATCGTCATCATGGGCGCTGGCATAGGGGGCATGCCCGCCGCCTATGAAATGCGGGCAACGCTCCCCGCCGAGCATCTCGTCACCGTCGTCAGTGCCGTAGACTACTTCCAGTTCACGCCATCCAACCCCTGGGTGGCAGTGGGGTGGCGTGATCGCGAATCCATAACCCTGCCAATAGCCCCGCTGTTGGAGAAAAAGGGGATAGCTTTCATCGGCAAGGCCGTGACGACGATTGATGCCGCTGCCAACCGGCTGACGCTGAAGGATGGGCAGACCGTTGACTACGATTACCTTGTCATCACTACCGGCCCCAAGCTGTTTTTTGATGAAGTTCCCGGCTCCGGACCCCACGGCGGGCATACGCACTCGGTGTGCACCGTAGACCACGCGGAAGGTTTCTTCAAGGACTATGAGGAGTTTCTGAAAAACCCCGGGCCAGTTGTCATCGGCGCCATGCCGTTTGCCAGCTGTTTCGGACCGGCATACGAGTTTGCGTTCATTCTGGATACCGACCTGCGCCGGCGCAAGATTCGCCACAAGGTGCCGATCACCTTCGTCACCAGCGAGCCGTACATCGGGCACCTGGGTCTGGGCGGTGTGGGCGACAGCAAGGGCATGCTGGAGTCCGAGCTGCGCAGCCACGACATGAAGTGGATCACCAACGCCAAGACCACCAAGGTCGAAGCCGGCAAGATGTTTGTGACCCAGCTCGATGACCATGGAGCCGTGTTCAAGGAACACGAGGTGCCGTTCAAGATGTCCATGATGCTGCCCGCCTTCAAGGGCGTGGACGCGGTGGCCGCCGTGCCCAACTTGTGCAACCCGCGCGGCTTTGTGCTGATCGACGAATACCAGCGTAGCAAGGCCTACAAGAACATTTTCTCGGCAGGCGTCTGTGTGGCCATTCCGCCAGTGGAAGCCACCCCGGTTCCCACCGGGGCACCCAAGACCGGCTACATGATCGAAACCATGATTTCGGCCATCGTGCACAACATTACCGACGAGCTCAATGGCAGCACGGCAAGCACGAAGGCCACTTGGAACGCCATTTGCCTGGCCGACTTTGGCGACACCGGCGCGGCCTTTGTGGCCCTGCCGCAAATACCGCCGCGCAATGTCAACTGGTTCAAGAAAGGCAAGTGGGTGCACCTGGCCAAGATCGCCTTTGAGAAGTACTTCATGCGCAAGATGAAGAACGGCACCTCGGAGCCCATCTACGAAAAGTACGTGCTCAAGGCGCTGGGGATCGTGCGCCTGATCCGCTAAAGCGCCATCGGTCGAGTTACGACTGCGTCCAGGGAAGACCTTCAAACCGCCAGCCGCTCTCGGTGGAGCGCTGGCCGTTGTCGTCACGGTCGCCCTCAAAACCATCGAGCACATTCACCACGTTGGTAAAGCCCGCTTTTTCCAGCGCGATACCGGCGTCGATGGTGCGCTCGCCGCTGCGGCCCTGGGCTTTGCGCGCTGCGCGCTGGACGAGGGCCTGCGCCGCGCCAAGGGCCGGCAAATGTTCGGTCACACACTCGCGGACTTTCAGCTCACCCAGGCCAAACTCGCGCAGATGGCTACGACGATTGACTCCGCGGCCCTCCTAACCTACCGCGCCGCCTGGCAGCGCGACCAGAACAGGAACGTAACGCGTGAAGCTGCGATGGCGAAGATGGTGGCGACAGAAGGTGCGCAGCAAGTCATCGACTCCGCCCTGCAGCTCTGGGGCGGCCTCGGCGTCACCAGCGGCCAAACTGTCGAACGCCTCTACCGAGAAATTCGATCGTTGCGCATCTATGAGGGTGCCACCGAAGTCCAACAGCTCATCATCGCCCGGGAACTGTTGCGAGACGTTTCGGCCGAGCACTAGGTGTATGGACGCCATATTGCGTCCGATTCACGACTGACGGCTTTGGGCACAAAAGAGCAGTTCGCCGCCGACCGGTATCCGGCAACGAAAATGCGTTGTTTTCCATTGTTGGTTGACATATTCTGCGGCTGCTGGCAGGAGAAAGGACCAACCGCGACACGTATCTCTTGATCGCTCTTGCCGGGCTGCCTGCCTCCAACGGTAGGTTTCGTCGCCTGACGCTCATGTGGCTCTCTCGTGCAAATTCAGTTGACCAATCTCTGCATCGCGTCGCTTTACTAGTCCCGGTAATACATTGCCACCGCCGTAAACCCACCGACGCAGTTCCTCGCATGCGCTGCCCCAATCTCGCTGATTGACTCTTCTTCGCAGCGTCGATGTTTGCAGGCGTCCTGCACCGAGGTTGAAGGTGAAGTCAACGATGGCAGCAAGCCGCCCCGCAGGCTCGATGGCCAACACCGGGCAGTGACGCAGTGTGGCATTGAGTGCCAAGGTCAGATCGTCGGCAAGATAGACCTCTGCTTCGGCCTCCGTGATCGGCGGGTGATTTTGATCGCACAAATGACCCCAACCAATCGTCCAGTACCCAGCTGGGCAAACGTATGGATACGCCCGACCCGGGTCATTCTTTGGCACCCGATGAAAGCCCTCAAACCGCTTGGCCAGCATGATGGCCGCCAGGGGGACCTCCATCACGTTTTCGCCCGATCCCACACCCTACCGATGAACCAAAAGTTCAGCACGCCAGACCACAAGGCCTGATCGGCAGCAGACCAGGCGGCTTGAACAGCGTCAACCCAACCTGCACCACCATTGAGCGCCGCAAAGAAGGCCGTTCCCTTGGCCGTGCAGTACAAGACCATGAACAGATAGGTGATGACCGGACGCACACTGGTTGACAGCGCATCGGCCCACTTCACGCCTGATGGCCTGCCTTGGCCCGCCACCGCTTCCTTGAAAGCCTCAATCGCACCTGTGTTCCAGGCTGCATCGGCACTGGCGCCAATCTCCGCCATGCGACTGGCGCCGCGCAGCTTCTCAAACTCCAGCGCCTTGTCCTGCATCGAGAGCTCATGACTGCGCTCGCCATTTCGATCCAGCCACTTCAGAATCTCTGGTGCCAACCGGAAAGCACCTCCCAGCAGTCCGCCCAGCAATGTTTCAATCATGCACACCTCCGAACAGTTTGAGTTTCACAAAGGTGCCGGCAAGCAGCGCCATCACCAGTCCGGTGATCAGCATCTTGATGATGGTCAGACCGGCAGTGCGCTTGGCATCGTTGAACGCGTCAAGCAGCCCGCGCAGTTCACGAATATCACTTGCCGCCTGCGGCCCTTCCAGACCGACTTCAGAGAGCGCCTGCCTAGCGCCAAGTTCAGCAACGTGCACAAGCAGCTTCTCAAATTCATCCTTGGGTAGCGTTACCATGCCATCGGTCAACATGGGCGAGTTCGTGGGTGCATTCATCTTCAGTCTCCAAAAATGCGAAACCCACCTGATGTGCAAACATCAAGGCGGGCCTCAGGGTTAAGAACGGGGTAGCGCTCTTGCTTTAAATCTCAATAATCTCAAGTGTTAGATCTGACGCAATGGCTTCCAGGACACCGTCACGCACGAATACCTTCTGACCCAATGCAGCGCTGCCGCGGACTCGGATCAAGCCACCACCAGGCAGTTGCACCGTGATCACGCCAGCACCGACTTCGGTCACGACGCCAACTTGCAACGGCGTATCAGGCAGTAGTTGCCGAAACTGCTCATAGACGTTATGCATAAGCCTGCACTCCCAAGGTCTGCCAGACCTCCGGCAGTCCGGCCTGCACTTGAGTGGCGCGAACCAGACCGAGGCGGGTCACGCTGCCATCCTGGTACTCCACAAAGGCGCCGGGCTCAATGATTCCCGTCTCTGCAAGAACCGGCAAACGCAGGCTGACCTCGATCTGGCGACCGATGTCACTTAGCACTGCAATGCCACGCTGTCGTGCCGTGGCCGCCTCAGTGATCAAGGCGTCAACCACCATCGGTGCCAGAACATCGCCTGCGGTCCCGGCGCGCGTCACTTGACCGAGCACGCCGACCTCCTGGCCGGACACAAACACCCGGTTGTAGGCTGGTTTGTCCAGCCAACGAAGGGTTTCACGCTGAACTGCGTCCACCGGCAACACAAAGTCAGGCGTGACGGTGTCCCAATTCCAAGGTGCTACCGGGTAGCGATGCCGGACACGCATGCTCTGTGCAGTTCGGTGCGGAATCAGGTAGCCACCGGCAGCGCTGGCAATTGCCGTCAGGGCCTCGATCCAGGTCCCCTGCTGCGCAAACACCCCGGCTGGCACATTCCAGTCGGTCAAACCCCAATCGACGCTCCAGCCCAAGCTGATGCCGTTGACCGCGAGCACATCGTCCATCAATTGCCGCGCTGTGCGTGCCTCGGTATTCGTGAATGTCATCACCGGCGCATAGGGTGCAGCAAGCACCGCATTTCGTCCCCTGCCAGTGACTTTGATGCTCGCATCACCGAAGCTGCGCTCCCGGCTGATGCTCTCAGCCAGCACATGGAAGTCCGCACCATTGACATTGGCCATGAGTGCAACCGGTCCCATCGTGCTGCCCGGGTCAACCAGTGCCTCGGCGTTGGCCGGCAATGAAGCCTCGAAACCCCAGGCCCAGGAAGCTGCATCGAGCGAGAGCGACAGGCTGAACACCGGCACCTCGGCACCATCGACCACCCGTCGCAGACTCACATCATTGATCACAAAGTAAACCCTTCTGACAGGAACAGTTACAACGCCAGCCGGAGTGATCTCACACTGGTGCAGCCCAAACACCAGCATCGGCGTCGACAGCGGCGGACAGGCAAACAGCAGTTGCGAACCCCAATAAGGGATCGGCGTGATCGGCTGCACGGGCGCCACATCAATGCCCGGCCGCGGCACCCATGCCTCTTCAAACCGACCAATCCAGCCTTTGCTGCGCGCAACGCCGGGACCAGCGTGACCGCGGTGGCGTGACGCGGGGCATTTGTTGGCATCCTGAAACCTTGCACCCAACCAGTTGCGTCGATCCCGAAGCCCCTCTTGGAACCGCAGTCTTAGAGTCGCGCTCTGCGAACGAAGACCGTCGGTAAAGAGACCTTGATGCTGCGGCCTGCAGTCGCTCAACCCCTCCTGCCAATTGACCTGCAGCCTTGACCCAAATTGCTGACCCTCTTCAAACGAGCCACATCTGCGCGTGGCAGTGCGCTGCGCCTCAACAAACCTCATCCCCACCGGGATGCTCAACAGGACCGCCTCGGTGAACAGGGCCTGTGATCCGCTCTCCATGCGCAGTGCGTGCTGCTCGGGCGCCGTAATCCCTGTCTCAGTGGTTGCTGCCACTTGCGCTGCGGCCTGCACACTGGCCACAGTGGGCCGCTGCGTTTGCGACTGGTACTGCACCGCCGCGCTGCAGATCAAGCCCGGCAGCAGGGACCTGACCGACAGCGCCAGACCCAGCACAATGGCTTGTGCACCGCTGAGCCCTGGCAGTACCGCTTCGAGCACCACAGTCGCATCCGACTGTGAGCTACTACCTGTGTCGTCACCAAAAACCAGCCTGACCGGCAGGCGCGTGACCGGACTCCGGGCAAAGACCAGATCCGTTGGCGACCGAACGTCAGCGCCAAAGACCAGACGGACAGGCGAAGCCAAGACGGGCTCGCCGCCAAATAGCAAGTCGTTTGCCACGCCTCAACTCAGCGTGCTGATACCCAACAAGGCCCGTGCGCCGGCGTAGAGCATCGTGCCCGTCGTTCCCGATAACTTGAAATCCCCATCGCCTGCCGCATCACTCACACTGCCATCCGCAATCAGCATCTCATCGCCATTGACCCAGCGCGCCCAGAGCGCTGTTCCGGTCTGGGCGATCAGGTCGCCACCGGCATCGGCCTGTACCAGCGTCAGCACTTCCGCATCGATAGCTCCACAAGGCTTGGCCAGTGTTATCTCTACGAGAGGCGCAGCCAGCGGATCGCCGCCGGTAGCCGGTCTGGCCGAGGCGTAGAGCCGGATTCTTGCGCTCTGCGCACCCGAGTCGGCAAAGGCAAGTGTTCCCTGCAGCCGCGCAGTGTTGTGCGCCGCCGATATGGCCAGCGTCATGCCGGCAACTCCGCCAGAACCCGATCCGCGATGACTGCACGATAGGTTTCGGTGTGGTCATAACTCAGAACCGTGTAGCGCCGGTTCATGGGAATGCTGGTAAACGCATAGGCACCGGTCGTGGCATGACTCCAGGTGGAGCGAACAATCAGGTGGCTTGATTCGTCCATCAAGAGCACCTTGCGCTGCACCGGGGTAGCCGGTGAATTCTTGACAGTGCCAAGAATCTGCCCGGGACCGGTGAAGTAATAGTTATGGGCACCCAGGCCAGCGGACAGGGGCCGAGTTTTAAGTCCGCTGCTGTTCAGCTGCTGGGGTGGCGCCAGGGTCAACTTGCCCAGCGGTGCGTACATGCCTCGGTAGCTACCTGTGGTATCTCCCGCCAGTTCTGCCCTGGCAGCAGCTTCCATGGCTCTGATCTCTGCCTGTGTGGCAGTGCCCGACCAGATGCCTGCGGCATGCAGTGTGTCTGATGGCTGCAGGTTGTACGAGTTTCCATTGCCCACATGCCCGATGCGGTCCAGACTGGCCGGCAGAAACGTGTTCCAGGTGGCTGCACCAAGCTGGCTGCCATTGACGTAGAGCACAAACTGGGTTGCACCCTTGACGATGGCCAGGAACACATACTGGTTCAGCAGCAGGCCGCTTTGTGCGGCACCGGTATTGGCCCAACTGCTGCCGGCCGAGAAGTAAAACATGCTGTCGGCGGCGTAGTTGAACATGGTGGTGTTGCCGCCCACACCCAAGGACCATAGGGTATAGACGTGGCTGTACTTCACAAAGGCAGCGACCACGGCTGCGGCTGGCAGGGTCACGCTAGACGTCATGAGGAGCGGGTTCGAATTGCCTGCCACTCCCTTGTACTGCCAGTGAAAGGGCTGGATCAGTGCCGTGGACGACAGGTGGTTGCTCCCAACGCCGTCAAGCAGTTGGG
>Ga0268283_1000823_pt1 | contig 17292 bp, 12 predicted proteins | sample saktaG_13_FD_190140 | JGI IMG/M metagenome (GOLD analysis project Ga0268283, IMG submission 190140) | Saline water microbial communities from Sakinaw Lake, British Columbia, Canada - sak_2013_06_06_36m | ecosystem: Environmental > Aquatic > Non-marine Saline and Alkaline > Saline ... | reverse complement strand
TTTTTATGCTGGGAGGGCAAAGTTATCGACTGAAATCAAAGCTGAATAAGTGATTTTTCTCTGGAAAAGTGGCTCAATATTAATGGCCGAAAATGGCTCAATTCTGTTGGCCATTGACAGGTAGTCTGTGTATAATTCTAATTTTATTTTTTCCATACCAAAATGATACGCTTTTTGAGGGGTGGCTGCGTAACATCAGTTAATAAAACGATAAGTTACTTTATTTTAGCCATGATTATACGACAATACCAGATGATTATTGGGCAATTTATGTCGTATATATTACGTTAGGCATCTCATTAACACAGGAGGATTACTTTGAAACACTTGATTTCGGCACTTCTTATCATGTCCTTGGCGGCTTGCTCCGGTCCTTCAAGCGAAGAAAAAGAGATCGCCACAAAGGAATGTCCAGAATTTATTGAAAAAAACATGAGTGACAGAAAATCTATCGAGACAAAGATTCTCGACATTTACGCCAAGAAAGGAAAAGTAGTCGTCGAGGTTGGATACAGAGACAAATACTCCGATGATTCATACTCGGTGCGCCTCTGTGTCCTCGATAGCGAGAAGGGAACAATATCGTCACCCAGTCCGATGAACGATAGCGAATGGAGCAAGTAGCATTGTCACAATCATCGGTAACCCAGAAAATTGAGATTTACGCTGGGCATCTCAACAGTCTCATGTCGGCCAAATCTTTGAAATACTCGTCTTGGCCGCAAGATGCGAAAGATCATCTGAGTGAATCAGCCGGCATCTACCATTTCTTCGAGAGGGAGGAGCAGTCAATTATCTCGCTTTATGTTGGCAAGGCTGGCTATGGAGATGGCGACTGGAGCCTTTATCAACGGCTCAAACAACACTTTCAAACGTCGCAGAAAAACGCACTCATCGGGAAAATTGCAAAGTCTTCCAATCAAGATCCAAAATCGGTAAAAACCTCACTGCTTGAAAGAGAGGTTTACTTGCAGTGGCTGGAGATTGCAAGAAAGAGAAAGAGCAATACCACACCCGACATCGAACAAGAGTTGGTTTGGATTGAATGCTTCTGCAAGTCAATACTTAAGCCGAAATACACCAATGCCTAACCCGGCGTTCGAGGGGTGCTGCGCAAAAGGCCGCGCAGCCCCTCAACTTTACGTTAGACGACTCTATAAACAATCCCTGAGGACATTAAATGACTGAACCACTTTCTTGGATACCACTTGGTCTATTGACGGAAACATCTACCGATTTCCTCATTTACAGCAAAGACATTGGAATCTACCGAGCAATTCTTAATGATGAAGTTGTATACATTGGCAAAGCCACCGAGTTGAAGAATGGCGGCTTTCAAAAGCGACTACGTGATTACACGCGGCCAAGCTCCAGTGCGCGAAATTATCCTGCTGGTGAGTTGATGTATTCCAACCGAAACAACCTGCGAATTGAAATTATTGTGTGCAATCGAGCTGTGGAAAGCATCCCTGTGATCGAAGCGCTAGAAACGCACTTGATAAAAGAAATGAAGCCGATTTGGAATCGTCAAAAGAAGGAATAATAGAATGAGAAAAAAAGGGGTCAGGGGTCAGACCCCTTTTTTTAAAGAATAATAAGCGAAAGGCCAGGGTTTATAAAGATGCAGCCATATACGGCAGCAGATAAATACAGAGTGGAGCGCCTATCCACCATAAGCGAATAATCACACACACTTCTAGTATGTAGGTGATTTGGCTTTATCTTTGAGAGTTTAAAATACTATCAATGTCTCTGTTTCCGTGAAGGATACGTATAACATCGATGCCTGTTTGCGCAGGGCGATAAAGGGGTCAGGGGTCAGACCCCTTTTTTTAAAGAATAATAAGCGAAAGACCACGGTATATGTAGATGCAGCCATATACGGCAGCAGATAAATACAGAGTGGAGCGCCTATCCACCATAAGCGAATAATCACACACACTTCTAGTATGTAGGTGATTTGGCTTTATCTTTGAGAATTTAAAATACTATCAATGTCTCTGTTTCCGTGAAGGATACGTATAACATCGATGCCTGTTTGCGCAGGGCGATAAAAAATTAAATACGAATCGACTGGGAATTTATACAGTTTGCAGTATTCTTCTCTTTGAACCCCAAGCCCCGGCGAACTTGCTAATAGTTCGCAATATGCTTTAGCATTGCCATATATTGAGATGCAATTCTGGATTTATCTTTGGCAATGAAATCATGTATTTCTTTTAAATCGTTTAGAGCCAGTGGGGTAAACTTTGCGCCTGCCATCATGATCATGTGGTTTTAAATGAGTCCATTGAAAGCTGTGTCGCTATCAACCAATAGTCCTTGGTCGGCTTGGTGAATGCCGGCATTTAAATCGTTTTGCAATACTTGTAATTTTAACTGTTGGTAAGCCTTGTATTCACTTTCAGAGAGTATGACTGCGACGGGACGACCTTTTTTCTGGATAGTCACTGGGTTGCGTTGAGCAATATCGAGTAATGCACCAAAATGTGTTTTGGCTTCTGTTGACGTCATATTGATCATTGTATTAAATCCGTAATGGTTAAAATGATTGTTTTAATCATTATGGCTGTGAAGGATAGCTTATACAAGGGTATTTTTAAATGAATAATAAGGGACAGAGCTTGGTTTATGAAGATGCTGCCATCCCACCATGCTATCGATCAATGCAGAGTGGATTCGGAGCCTGAAGCGTGACGGGGTTTATAACCCCGTTACTCAGGTTTCGAAAGCTATTGAAATATCCAAACGTTTCGGTCGGGGTTGCAAACCTCGACCGGCATGCACATTATTCGTCACTGTATTTTATGAAATGTTAATGGCCAATTAAACTGAGCCAGTAATGGCCATTAATTTTGAGCCACTTTTTCAGATTTTCTTTTAAATAATGAATCTGAGATAGTCCCTGAATTTTTTATTCAAGGACTACTATGAAGGAGTGGATTGTGATCCATAAGATCAAATCGTTATACGATAACGGCAACGGCTTGACCGAGCGTAAGATTGCCAAAGAACTGGGTTTGTCACGCAATACCGTGAGCAAATATCTACACAGATCCGAGACCCAAATAGCCGGTCAACTTGATGAGATGGCCAGAACCAAAAAGCTGGATGCCTACCGTGTCTATATTATTCAGTTGCTGCAAACTTATCCGAACTTGTCAGCCGTGAAAGTCATGCGTAAGTTAAAGGACAAGGTTGATTCTTTGGCGGTTTCTGATCGTTCTGTGCGCCGCTATATTGAAGCGTTAAAGACTGAAATCAGCTTTAAGCAACCGCGTTATTACGAGCCAGTGGTTGATATGGTGCCAGGTGTGCAATGTCAGGTTGATGGCGGTGAATTGCGTGGGGTAATGATTGGCGGCAAAGAGACGACGGTGTACTTTATGGTATTTGTACTATCTTATTCCCGACTGATGCATGTATCACTATCAGCTCAGCCCATTGATACACAAGCGTTGATTTACCAACATGACGCCGCTTTTCGTTATTTTGGCGGCATGCCACAAGAATGCGTTTACGATCAAACCAAGCTGGTCGTCATTCATGAAATCTTCCGTGAATTGGAATTAAACCAACGCTTTCATCAATACGCTACTGGCGCAGGTTTCCATATTCGCGCCTGTGAGGGTTATGATCCTGAAAGCAAAGGTAAGGTCGAGTCCGGCGTCAAATACGTGAAACAAAACGGGCTTTATGGCGAAACCTTTACCGACTGGAAAAACCTGGAAACGTATATGGCGGACTGGTTGGATACGGTGGCAAACAAACGCCTGCATGGCACTACTGGCCAGCAGCCGTGGACACACTATGACAGCGAAGAACAAAGTAAAATGCAGCCGTATTTAACGCCCGCTGGCTTATCGGTCAAGTCGACGGCACCGGAAACCCGACAGGTTGATAAAACCAGTCTGATTTCCTGGCAATCGAATAAGTACTCGGTACCCATGGCCTATCAATCGGCAAAAGTAGCGGTATCGGCTGATGCAGGACAACTGCTGATCAATGATCTTGCCAGTGGCGATCGAATTGCCGAACACATTATCAGTCTGGAGAAAGGCCAGATCATTAAGAACACTCATCATTATCGGGATATGAAGCAGCGTATAGAGACCTTGGAAAGTGCACTGAAACAACAATTGGGAAGCCTTGCCAGCCAACGCTTATGTGCGCTATTGAAGGCAACCTCACCTAAAATCTACAAAGATCAGTTACTCGGTGCCAAGCAAGTCATCGCTACCCATACCGCGCAGTTTGGCGATATCGGTGCTGAATTGTTAGAACGTATTTTGATCGCGCCCCGTTTAACGGCGACGCAGTTGCGTGACACCCTGGACGCTTATCAACAACATCCTGAGCGCTTGTCAGCAGCAGCAACGACGAATCAACCCGCATCAGAGTCAGTCAGTGCGTTGGCGCATTATGCGGTCCTTAATGGCCAGTCTGGCGGGCAGGGAGAGAACCGTGTCGTCCATTGATAGCGTCGCCCAGAAATATCGTGGTTTGCATTTGTCGGCGATTGCCCAGGGGCTAGAACAGATGCTTGGGCAAGCCGAAACCAATGCCGTCTCTTATCTGCACTTTGCCGAAACCTTGATTGAACGTGAGCAACAGCAGAGGAATGGTAAACGGATTGAACAAAATAAACGGCGGGCAGGCTTTCCCGTGCATAAAAGTCTGGATGACTTTGATTACAACTTCCAAACCACCATCAGTAAACGAGAGATCAACAGTCTGTTGGACTTTGGCTTCATTGATAACCGAGAAAACGTGGTGTTCATTGGCTCACCTGGCGTCGGCAAGACACACCTGACGATTGGCCTGGGCGTTAAAGCCATAGAGGCCGGTTACAAGGTCTGTTTCAGTACCGCGCTGACCTTGATTGAAGTGCTGGAACTGGCGGAATTAAAAGGTGAACTAAAAAAGAAGATTAATCAGCTACTTAAATTTGACCTGTTAATCATTGACGAACTCGGCTACCTGCCGATGAATAAAAATGGCATGCACAACCTGTTTCAGCTGATTAATGCCCTGTATGAATATCGGTCAATCATCTTGACCACAAATAAGGAATTTACCCATTGGGGAGAGTTCTTTTTTGATGGCAATATCGCCGTGCCTATCGTTGACAGAATCATCCATCATTCACACATTTTTATGCTGGGAGGGCAAAGTTATCGACTGAAATCAAAGCTGAATAAGTGATTTTTCTCTGGAAAAGTGGCTCAATATTAATGGCCGAAAATGGCTCAATTCTGTTGGCCATTGACACATTGTCAAAACAGCTTTTAAATTGATGATATTAAAAACAAATAAAATAGTTATGCGGTAAACAGTATTGTTTTACAACTTAATGTATACTTTGCCGTAGATACAAAAAAACCCGCTTAGAGTTGACGCTCTTAGCAGGCTATTTTTTTATATCTTTTTACATCTTCATGGCATCTGGCAGGATGACCACAAAATAATTCCAGCGGACTTATTTTAAAGCAGTGCGAATATAAATGTACATTAAAATGTTTGTTTTTTAATTATTATATTTATTAAAACGTAGTGCCAATCACCCCTGCAGATGCCTTATTTTATTTTTAATAAGGTTAAGATAATGCAACCAACGACACAGAATCAAGATTCAATTAGCGAAACCCAGCTATGCGGACGCATAAATAAATGCCCAAGAACGCTTCTTTCTTGGCGCAAATCAGGCAAGACACCCCCTCACTTTTTAATTAATAAGCAGATCAGATACCTTTTATCAGATGTTCTTTCGTTTGAAGAAAATCTACGAGCATAAAAACCCCAAACTAACGCGACTTAGCCTAGGGTTTTTTGTTTTGCCAACGGTGTTAATTATAGCATCAAAGGCATAACAGCTCAGGCTTAAAAGGATATTTGCCAATGAATACAGACAATAGAATGACATCAGGTATAGGTCAACACCATACCGATAAACAAAAAGCTTTTTTAACCATTGGTTGGGGTGAAATAACGATTCTTGTCGATGACCCTCAGACGGTCGACAAAGCACAATCACAATGGTTTATTCCTTCCAATCACCCAAGCCGCACTTTCAAAGAACAAGAGCAGCATGGGCAATATTTTTGCTTATGGGCAGACCTGGACAAACAACCGCCACCGATTGAAGAGCTAAGCGCAATCATTAAAGACATTACTCAAAGTGACTATGAAATCTATAACACAAGCTCAGCGACACTAGACAACCAGAAGGCACGAATATTAATACCATTACTTGAACCGCTCATTTTTGCTGACTGGAGGCTGTCACAGCAGATATTAAACGACAAGCTTGAGGCATTGGGTATTGTTCCAGATCGAGCCAATGAAAGAGCCGCTCAGCTTTGCTTCTTACCCAATAAAGGCAAGCTTTATAACTCTGAATCAAGCCGTCAAGGCGTGTTTTTTAATGCTGTTCATGAATGGTCGGAGTTTATAACTATTAAGGTTTGTGAGGAGATAGAACAGCAAGCAGTAATAAGCAAAGACAAGCAGGAAGCCCTAGAGAAGCGGGCAGCCTTAAAGCTCAGTGATGCACCTAATCTTATGGAAGCCTTCAATCTAGCTTACACACCAGCCGAGGTTTTATTGAAAGCTGGCTATGCTCAGCGAGGTAATAAATTTTGTCGCCCAAATAGCAAAACAGGAGATTACAAAGTCTCTTTACTGAATGGTCGAGTTAGAACTTTTGGTAGTAGTGACCCGCTTTATACTGGCATAGATGGCGGTGCTCATGATGCCTTTAGTTGCTTTACAGTGCTAAATCATGGGGGCGATAAAAACGCAGCTCTTAAAGATGCTGGCGACAACTTTTTAACCATTGGTGGTTTGCCTTTCAATAAAGTTAAGCACCGTGAGCACATGAAGGGAAAAACAAAACAGCAACAAAATCATTTTACGGATGACTCTATTAATTTTGATGAAATGCCAGACTTTGAAGAAACAGCAGGACAACAGGGGTACAAACAGGGGTACAAAAACCAAAAACAGACAGCTTTCAAGTTAGTGTCAGCTAATGAATTAATGACTCAAAAAATTAATCATGACTGGCAGATCAAAGGCTTGTTTGAACATGGAAACATCGGGCAGATATTTGGGGCAACAGGATCAGGGAAATCATTTGTTGTCTTAGATATGGCGTATTGCATAGCATCAGGCATTGATTATCACGGTCGAGAGACTAAACAAGGGAATGTTGTTTATATATGTGGGGAAGGTTTTAGCGGCTTATCAAGGCGGTTTCATGCCCTGCAAAACAAGTATGAACAAGATATTGTTAATAAGCTTTTTATATCAGAGCAACCAGCGGCTTTTATTGAAACAGAAAGTACGGCATCAGTTTATGAAGCTGTTGCAGCGGTTGGCAATGTGTCTCTAGTAATTATTGATACTTATCATCGAAATATGGGGGGAGGCGATGAAAACTCAGCTAATGATTTTGCTATCGTACTTAAGAATATAGACAGGTTTCTAAAGCCTTTAGGGGTAACGATACTAATTATCCATCATTCAGGTCACATGGAAACGAGCAGGGCTAGAGGTTCATCATCTATCAGAGCGGCTATGGATTTTGAATATCAAACATCAATGACAACCAACGGCTTAACTTTAAAAAATACAAAGATGAAAGATGCAACCGCTCCAGATCCGCTTTCATTTGATTTTATACAAGTATCACTCGGGGAAGATGAAGAAGGCGAACCTATTACATCGGCATATTTAGAGGCTAAAGACATTAATTTAAGCAGTACAGGCAAGAGAGCTAAAAGGAAGCTAAACATTCGTGACAAGGTTATTTTAGACGCTCTTACTGATGCTATTACTAAAAACGGAATCGATCCTACAGCAGATATAAAGGCTAAATACGGTGGGTTTGATTCTGTGGTCGGGAAACTACAAAAGATCGTGTTAATCGATGACTGGAGAGAATTAGCATATAAGGCTATGGCAACCGATAGCGACACAGAAGAAAACAAAGCACAGGCCAAGAAAAAAGCCTTTAAGCGATGCAAAAATAAGCTATTTCAAGACGAATATACTATCGAGCATGGCGAATATGTTTGGCGTTTTTTTGATGCAGATTAACCATTGGTTTTGGGTTAGGGGTACAGGGTACAAGTGGGGTACAAGTGGGGTACATGTTGTACCCTACAAAAGTCTGTTTTAGGGGTACAAGGGGTACACATTTCTAGAAAAGAAATGTGTCCTGTACCCCTACAGAGTCATTTATCAATTTAAAAAAATAGCCTAGGGGTACAAAAACCCAATCCCACACACAATGGTTAAAAAAAAGCATCTATCCACGCAGCATTAAACGAGGGCTAAAAATGAAAGCGATCACGTTAAAACAAGCAGAGAAGCAACACGGGCTTTATCTCGTCGTCAAAGATACTAATGGCAATTATTTATATCGGTTACTAGCTAAGGAAGAAGACGCGCAAGGTATGGCATTGGCTTACAAGAAAGCAAATGATGAAAAACTAATGGTGATGGTTATCTGTAAATGATTAATGTTAGCCAGTAGGCGGTTAAGCTAACCCTATTGGCTAACTATTGTTATAAAGTGCCTTAAAACGGCTCACAATCCCGTAAACTAGGGGAATCTAGGGGAATCTAGGGGGAACGTAATCTTGCTTAATCTTGCTTAATCTTACTTTTAAAGGATATTTCGAAATGACAGAACTAAGCCCAAACCAACTAAAGGCAGCAATCCTAATTGTCGGTGGTGCTACGGTCACAGCCACAGCAGCCCAAACAGGCTTAACTAGAGTTACGCTGCATGACTGGCTCAAAAATAATGATTTATTTATCGCTCACTTAAATAGTCTTAAACAAGATTTAATTGATTCAGGAAGATCAGGCCTTCAAGCCTCCGTCGCGTTGGCAATCGAAACTATTAATTCGCTTATGGTTGGCTCAGATAATGATATCGTGAGACTTAACGCAGCCAAGGAGGTATTGAATCGGGCAGGTATTAATAATGCTCTTACGATAGGATCAGATAATCCAGAACGACTCAAAAAAGAGAGAGTCTTCAACAACAGCCTGGACTTCTTTTAATAGACGGCAAAACATAGCAATACTGCGACTTATAACGGCATTATAGACGGTTGCATGGTGAGCAGTAACGCAACCATTAATCATACACACACCAATGGTTAAAAGGTTGATACAAAGAGGGTTGAAAAGCACTGAATTTATAAGCTGTAAAAGATAATCATTTATAGCGTGTAATAACTATTTACAAAGCACATACCACCATATATAATTTGTAACAGATTAACGAACTAGGACAAAACACTATGAAAGCCATTATTTACACCAGAGTATCTACAGCGGAACAAGGCAAGTCGGGTTTGGGTTTGCAGTCTCAGTTAGACTCAGTCAATGAGTTTTGTTTAAAAGAGAATATTGAAGTTATCGGTTGTTATCAGGAAAGCGAAAGCGGAAAAGGTTTTGATGCTATAGAGAAACGTCCACAGTTAGCAAAAGCACTTGCCCAGGCTAAAAAAGAGGGCGCATCGTTAGTGGTTGCAAGGCTGGATCGTTTGAGTCGGAATGTTGCATTTATCTCAAGCTTGATGGAAATGAAAGTATCTTTTATTGTCGCTCAGCTTGGTAAGGACGCAGACCCTTTTATGTTGCACCTATACGCAGCTCTCAGCGAAAAAGAACGGGAAATGATCAGCACACGCACCAAAGCAGCATTGGCAGTATTGAAAGCGAAAGGCGTAGTGCTTGGTAACCAAACTAATTTAGACGAAGCACGTTTACTCAGCAACGCTACAAATAAAGAGCAAGCATCAAAGTTTGCTGATGTCGTCCTGCCTACCGTCTTACAATTCAGGAATCAAGGCGACACCCTGCCAGTTATAGCGGACAAACTTAATAACATGGGCGTTAAGACTAGACGAGGCGGTAAGTGGTACGCATCAACAGTAACTAACATTTTAAAGAGAGCGTAATTAATGAAGTCGTTTAAATTTGAAGTGGATAACACAGAGCATCAAGCGCAAGACTATGTCAAAGGCGTGTTTATCAATCCGGTACTGCCAGAGAACTTCTGGACAGAGCCACTCGAATATCGCTCAGAGGAACACATGAAGCATTGGGAGGCGATGCCGTTTATTTTAGTTGAGAGCGGTTTTTATAAAGTTTACTCCCTCGATGGAGGCGCATGGGATCGACCCTCATTAAAGGGCGGTTTTGATACTCAGGAACAGGCGATTAACTTTATTATTGAGAAGTATCGGACTTAATTTTAGCCATTGGTGGGGTGTTCTACTGACCGGTAACCGAACACCTTAGAGAACCGACACCAACCACCTAATAAAACCACCTACCCCCTATGCACCCCTTCACATTAAACCAAGCGGCTAAGGCTTGCCATAAATCAAAGTCGGCATTACTTGAGGCTATGCGTTCAGGTCGATTAAGCGCAGCAAAAGACGATAAAGGTTACTGGATGATTGAGCCGTCTGAGCTGTTCAGAGTCTACCCCATTAATTCTAGCTCAGATATAGCCAACCCAGTAGACTACCAGTTTCAAGAACCGATACCAACCACCACGCAGAACCACCAGAACACCCTGATTAACGCGCTGCAGGCACAGATTGATATATTGAAAGATCAGGTTACTAGAGAGCAAGCACAGGCCGACCATTGGCGACAAACTGCGACTATGTTACTAACGCATCAACCGATTGTAGAAACGTCACCAGCAGCAACACAGAAAGATTCAAAGCTATGGCTTAAGCTATTTGGCAGGACACAAAAACACAATGGTTAAAAGCTCTTAACAACATTGTGTTAATGGCCAATTAAACTGAGCCAGTAATGGCCATTAATTTTGAGCCACTTTTTCAGATTTTCTTTTAAATAATGAATCTGAGATAGTCCCTGAATTTTTTATTCAAGGACTACTATGAAGGAGTGGATTGTGATCCATAAGATCAAATCGTTATACGATAACGGCAACGGCTTGACCGAGCGTAAGATTGCCAAAGAACTGGGTTTGTCACGCAATACCGTGAGCAAATATCTACACAGATCCGAGACCCAAATAGCCGGTCAACTTGATGAGATGGCCAGAACCAAAAAGCTGGATGCCTACCGTGTCTATATTATTCAGTTGCTGCAAACTTATCCGAACTTGTCAGCCGTGAAAGTCATGCGTAAGTTAAAGGACAAGGTTGATTCTTTGGCGGTTTCTGATCGTTCTGTGCGCCGCTATATTGAAGCGTTAAAGACTGAAATCAGCTTTAAGCAACCGCGTTATTACGAGCCAGTGGTTGATATGGTGCCAGGTGTGCAATGTCAGGTTGATGGCGGTGAATTGCGTGGGGTAATGATTGGCGGCAAAGAGACGACGGTGTACTTTATGGTATTTGTACTATCTTATTCCCGACTGATGCATGTATCACTATCAGCTCAGCCCATTGATACACAAGCGTTGATTTACCAACATGACGCCGCTTTTCGTTATTTTGGCGGCATGCCACAAGAATGCGTTTACGATCAAACCAAGCTGGTCGTCATTCATGAAATCTTCCGTGAATTGGAATTAAACCAACGCTTTCATCAATACGCTACTGGCGCAGGTTTCCATATTCGCGCCTGTGAGGGTTATGATCCTGAAAGCAAAGGTAAGGTCGAGTCCGGCGTCAAATACGTGAAACAAAACGGGCTTTATGGCGAAACCTTTACCGACTGGAAAAACCTGGAAACGTATATGGCGGACTGGTTGGATACGGTGGCAAACAAACGCCTGCATGGCACTACTGGCCAGCAGCCGTGGACACACTATGACAGCGAAGAACAAAGTAAAATGCAGCCGTATTTAACGCCCGCTGGCTTATCGGTCAAGTCGACGGCACCGGAAACCCGACAGGTTGATAAAACCAGTCTGATTTCCTGGCAATCGAATAAGTACTCGGTACCCATGGCCTATCAATCGGCAAAAGTAGCGGTATCGGCTGATGCAGGACAACTGCTGATCAATGATCTTGCCAGTGGCGATCGAATTGCCGAACACATTATCAGTCTGGAGAAAGGCCAGATCATTAAGAACACTCATCATTATCGGGATATGAAGCAGCGTATAGAGACCTTGGAAAGTGCACTGAAACAACAATTGGGAAGCCTTGCCAGCCAACGCTTATGTGCGCTATTGAAGGCAACCTCACCTAAAATCTACAAAGATCAGTTACTCGGTGCCAAGCAAGTCATCGCTACCCATACCGCGCAGTTTGGCGATATCGGTGCTGAATTGTTAGAACGTATTTTGATCGCGCCCCGTTTAACGGCGACGCAGTTGCGTGACACCCTGGACGCTTATCAACAACATCCTGAGCGCTTGTCAGCAGCAGCAACGACGAATCAACCCGCATCAGAGTCAGTCAGTGCGTTGGCGCATTATGCGGTCCTTAATGGCCAGTCTGGCGGGCAGGGAGAGAACCGTGTCGTCCATTGATAGCGTCGCCCAGAAATATCGTGGTTTGCATTTGTCGGCGATTGCCCAGGGGCTAGAACAGATGCTTGGGCAAGCCGAAACCAATGCCGTCTCTTATCTGCACTTTGCCGAAACCTTGATTGAACGTGAGCAACAGCAGAGGAATGGTAAACGGATTGAACAAAATAAACGGCGGGCAGGCTTTCCCGTGCATAAAAGTCTGGATGACTTTGATTACAACTTCCAAACCACCATCAGTAAACGAGAGATCAACAGTCTGTTGGACTTTGGCTTCATTGATAACCGAGAAAACGTGGTGTTCATTGGCTCACCTGGCGTCGGCAAGACACACCTGACGATTGGCCTGGGCGTTAAAGCCATAGAGGCCGGTTACAAGGTCTGTTTCAGTACCGCGCTGACCTTGATTGAAGTGCTGGAACTGGCGGAATTAAAAGGTGAACTAAAAAAGAAGATTAATCAGCTACTTAAATTTGACCTGTTAATCATTGACGAACTCGGCTACCTGCCGATGAATAAAAATGGCATGCACAACCTGTTTCAGCTGATTAATGCCCTGTATGAATATCGGTCAATCATCTTGACCACAAATAAGGAATTTACCCATTGGGGAGAGTTCTTTTTTGATGGCAATATCGCCGTGCCTATCGTTGACAGAATCATCCATCATTCACACATTTTTATGCTGGGAGGGCAAAGTTATCGACTGAAATCAAAGCTGAATAAGTGATTTTTCTCTGGAAAAGTGGCTCAATATTAATGGCCGAAAATGGCTCAATTCTGTTGGCCATTGACACATTGTCAAAACAGCTTTTAAATTGATGATATTAAAAACAAATAAAATAGTTATGCGGTAAACAGTATTGTTTTACAACTTAATGTATACTTTGCCGTAGATACAAAAAAACCCGCTTAGAGTTGACGCTCTTAGCAGGCTATTTTTTTATATCTTTTTACATCTTCATGGCATCTGGCAGGATGACCACAAAATAATTCCAGCGGACTTATTTTAAAGCAGTGCGAATATAAATGTACATTAAAATGTTTGTTTTTTAATTATTATATTTATTAAAACGTAGTGCCAATCACCCCTGCAGATGCCTTATTTTATTTTTAATAAGGTTAAGATAATGCAACCAACGACACAGAATCAAGATTCAATTAGCGAAACCCAGCTATGCGGACGCATAAATAAATGCCCAAGAACGCTTCTTTCTTGGCGCAAATCAGGCAAGACACCCCCTCACTTTTTAATTAATAAGCAGATCAGATACCTTTTATCAGATGTTCTTTCGTTTGAAGAAAATCTACGAGCATAAAAACCCCAAACTAACGCGACTTAGCCTAGGGTTTTTTGTTTTGCCAACGGTGTTAATTATAGCATCAAAGGCATAACAGCTCAGGCTTAAAAGGATATTTGCCAATGAATACAGACAATAGAATGACATCAGGTATAGGTCAACACCATACCGATAAACAAAAAGCTTTTTTAACCATTGGTTGGGGTGAAATAACGATTCTTGTCGATGACCCTCAGACGGTCGACAAAGCACAATCACAATGGTTTATTCCTTCCAATCACCCAAGCCGCACTTTCAAAGAACAAGAGCAGCATGGGCAATATTTTTGCTTATGGGCAGACCTGGACAAACAACCGCCACCGATTGAAGAGCTAAGCGCAATCATTAAAGACATTACTCAAAGTGACTATGAAATCTATAACACAAGCTCAGCGACACTAGACAACCAGAAGGCACGAATATTAATACCATTACTTGAACCGCTCATTTTTGCTGACTGGAGGCTGTCACAGCAGATATTAAACGACAAGCTTGAGGCATTGGGTATTGTTCCAGATCGAGCCAATGAAAGAGCCGCTCAGCTTTGCTTCTTACCCAATAAAGGCAAGCTTTATAACTCTGAATCAAGCCGTCAAGGCGTGTTTTTTAATGCTGTTCATGAATGGTCGGAGTTTATAACTATTAAGGTTTGTGAGGAGATAGAACAGCAAGCAGTAATAAGCAAAGACAAGCAGGAAGCCCTAGAGAAGCGGGCAGCCTTAAAGCTCAGTGATGCACCTAATCTTATGGAAGCCTTCAATCTAGCTTACACACCAGCCGAGGTTTTATTGAAAGCTGGCTATGCTCAGCGAGGTAATAAATTTTGTCGCCCAAATAGCAAAACAGGAGATTACAAAGTCTCTTTACTGAATGGTCGAGTTAGAACTTTTGGTAGTAGTGACCCGCTTTATACTGGCATAGATGGCGGTGCTCATGATGCCTTTAGTTGCTTTACAGTGCTAAATCATGGGGGCGATAAAAACGCAGCTCTTAAAGATGCTGGCGACAACTTTTTAACCATTGGTGGTTTGCCTTTCAATAAAGTTAAGCACCGTGAGCACATGAAGGGAAAAACAAAACAGCAACAAAATCATTTTACGGATGACTCTATTAATTTTGATGAAATGCCAGACTTTGAAGAAACAGCAGGACAACAGGGGTACAAACAGGGGTACAAAAACCAAAAACAGACAGCTTTCAAGTTAGTGTCAGCTAATGAATTAATGACTCAAAAAATTAATCATGACTGGCAGATCAAAGGCTTGTTTGAACATGGAAACATCGGGCAGATATTTGGGGCAACAGGATCAGGGAAATCATTTGTTGTCTTAGATATGGCGTATTGCATAGCATCAGGCATTGATTATCACGGTCGAGAGACTAAACAAGGGAATGTTGTTTATATATGTGGGGAAGGTTTTAGCGGCTTATCAAGGCGGTTTCATGCCCTGCAAAACAAGTATGAACAAGATATTGTTAATAAGCTTTTTATATCAGAGCAACCAGCGGCTTTTATTGAAACAGAAAGTACGGCATCAGTTTATGAAGCTGTTGCAGCGGTTGGCAATGTGTCTCTAGTAATTATTGATACTTATCATCGAAATATGGGGGGAGGCGATGAAAACTCAGCTAATGATTTTGCTATCGTACTTAAGAATATAGACAGGTTTCTAAAGCCTTTAGGGGTAACGATACTAATTATCCATCATTCAGGTCACATGGAAACGAGCAGGGCTAGAGGTTCATCATCTATCAGAGCGGCTATGGATTTTGAATATCAAACATCAATGACAACCAACGGCTTAACTTTAAAAAATACAAAGATGAAAGATGCAACCGCTCCAGATCCGCTTTCATTTGATTTTATACAAGTATCACTCGGGGAAGATGAAGAAGGCGAACCTATTACATCGGCATATTTAGAGGCTAAAGACATTAATTTAAGCAGTACAGGCAAGAGAGCTAAAAGGAAGCTAAACATTCGTGACAAGGTTATTTTAGACGCTCTTACTGATGCTATTACTAAAAACGGAATCGATCCTACAGCAGATATAAAGGCTAAATACGGTGGGTTTGATTCTGTGGTCGGGAAACTACAAAAGATCGTGTTAATCGATGACTGGAGAGAATTAGCATATAAGGCTATGGCAACCGATAGCGACACAGAAGAAAACAAAGCACAGGCCAAGAAAAAAGCCTTTAAGCGATGCAAAAATAAGCTATTTCAAGACGAATATACTATCGAGCATGGCGAATATGTTTGGCGTTTTTTTGATGCAGATTAACCATTGGTTTTGGGTTAGGGGTACAGGGTACAAGTGGGGTACAAGTGGGGTACATGTTGTACCCTACAAAAGTCTGTTTTAGGGGTACAAGGGGTACACATTTCTAGAAAAGAAATGTGTCCTGTACCCCTACAGAGTCATTTATCAATTTAAAAAAATAGCCTAGGGGTACAAAAACCCAATCCCACACACAATGGTTAAAAAAAAGCATCTATCCACGCAGCATTAAACGAGGGCTAAAAATGAAAGCGATCACGTTAAAACAAGCAGAGAAGCAACACGGGCTTTATCTCGTCGTCAAAGATACTAATGGCAATTATTTATATCGGTTACTAGCTAAGGAAGAAGACGCGCAAGGTATGGCATTGGCTTACAAGAAAGCAAATGATGAAAAACTAATGGTGATGGTTATCTGTAAATGATTAATGTTAGCCAGTAGGCGGTTAAGCTAACCCTATTGGCTAACTATTGTTATAAAGTGCCTTAAAACGGCTCACAATCCCGTAAACTAGGGGAATCTAGGGGAATCTAGGGGGAACGTAATCTTGCTTAATCTTGCTTAATCTTACTTTTAAAGGATATTTCGAAATGACAGAACTAAGCCCAAACCAACTAAAGGCAGCAATCCTAATTGTCGGTGGTGCTACGGTCACAGCCACAGCAGCCCAAACAGGCTTAACTAGAGTTACGCTGCATGACTGGCTCAAAAATAATGATTTATTTATCGCTCACTTAAATAGTCTTAAACAAGATTTAATTGATTCAGGAAGATCAGGCCTTCAAGCCTCCGTCGCGTTGGCAATCGAAACTATTAATTCGCTTATGGTTGGCTCAGATAATGATATCGTGAGACTTAACGCAGCCAAGGAGGTATTGAATCGGGCAGGTATTAATAATGCTCTTACGATAGGATCAGATAATCCAGAACGACTCAAAAAAGAGAGAGTCTTCAACAACAGCCTGGACTTCTTTTAATAGACGGCAAAACATAGCAATACTGCGACTTATAACGGCATTATAGACGGTTGCATGGTGAGCAGTAACGCAACCATTAATCATACACACACCAATGGTTAAAAGGTTGATACAAAGAGGGTTGAAAAGCACTGAATTTATAAGCTGTAAAAGATAATCATTTATAGCGTGTAATAACTATTTACAAAGCACATACCACCATCAGTAA
>Ga0268283_1000822_pt1 | contig 17296 bp, 18 predicted proteins | sample saktaG_13_FD_190140 | JGI IMG/M metagenome (GOLD analysis project Ga0268283, IMG submission 190140) | Saline water microbial communities from Sakinaw Lake, British Columbia, Canada - sak_2013_06_06_36m | ecosystem: Environmental > Aquatic > Non-marine Saline and Alkaline > Saline ... | reverse complement strand
GCCACTGAAACGTATTGCTACGGGTCAATACCGAATAGAAGGTGAAATGACCGTCTACGAAGCAGAAACCCTCAAAATACCTCTTCTAGCCATATTAAAAGAGGCTTCCTCCCTTGAAATTGATCTCTCCGGAATTGAGGAATTAGACACGGCAGGGTTACAGCTTCTATTGCTTTTGAAGAACGAGGCACAACTCCAGAATCGAAAAATTCGTTTTTCTCGACACAGTGGCGTTGTCCGTGAGATTTTAGATTTATGTGACTTGGCCGCCATTTTTGGGGATCCGATTTTGATCTGTAAATCGGACGGGGAAAATTGATGGACATGCACGATGCGTTGATGACCTTCGTGACCGAGAGCCGTGATTTGCTTCAGATCATGGAACGGGAGCTGTTGGCATCTGAACAGTCGGCATCGGATCCAGATACCATTGGTAGGCTATTCCGAGTTGCCCATACCATCAAAGGTTCGGCTGGGATGTTCGGCCTCGACCACCTCGTCGGGTTTACACATGCAGTGGAAAGCCTTTTGCACCAAGTTCGGGAAGGAACACTCTCCCTCAACGCTGAAAACGTCGATCTATTGTTAGCTTCTGCAGACCATATTTCAGCACTGATAGACCTTGCAGAGCTAGAAGCTGGCCCTCCTTCTGAAGAATTAGTGCGGTGTGGTGATGCGTTGAGAGTGCGACTTGCCTCTGCCACATCGCCAAAAACCGTTTTAGGCGGACACGGCACCTCCGTAGTGGAAATGACTTCCGAAACAGAAACGGATACTCCGAGTGGCCAAAGTGCCGTAAGTGATTCTTGGCACATTTCGCTACGTTTTAGCCGAGATGTCTTGAAAAATGGCATGGATCCCCTTGGGTTCCTCCGCTACTTACAGCGTTTAGGTCGCATCGCCAGCATTGCCACAGTCACTACGGATTTGCCACGTGCCCAAGAAATGAACCCAGAGGAATGTTACCTAGGGTTCGAAATTGCATTGGATTCGACTGCCACTCAAGCAGAGATTGAATCGGTCTTTTCGTTTATTCGTGATAGTTGTCGATTGCGTATTTTGCCTCCACGGGCACGTCTCGCAGAATACCTTGACCAACTGGGTGAGATTGACGAAGCCGAACGGCTTGGGCAAATCTTGGTTCGGTGCGGTGCTCTGACCTCTGCTGGACTGAGTGAAGCATTGCGGCTGCAAGTAAGCATGGCAGAGGTACTACTCGCAGAGGTATCCAGTGACACCTCTTCGCAAGACTTACGAAAGCCTTTAGGGCAAATTGTAGTAGATGAAGGTTTAGTGCAACCAGAAGTAGTTGAGGCTGCTTTGGCAGCCCAAAAGCGCGCTCGAGAACGGAAAGCAACAGAGGCAGCTTCGTTACGTGTTAACGCGGCAAAACTAGACGCATTGATTGAAGTCATTGGTGAATTAGTCATTGCCAGTGCTGGTGCAAATCTATTGGCTCGCGAGAAGGGTTCTAGTGTCTTGCAAGAATCCAATGCCAGTGTGGCGCGTTTAGTAGAAGAAGTACGGAACGGTGCACTTCAACTCCGTATGGTTCAGATTGGGGATACTTTTCAACGATTCCAGCGGGTGGTGCGAGATCTAAGCAAAGAACTTGGCAAAGATATCGAATTGGTACTGGAAGGTGCGGAAACCGAGTTAGATAAAACGGTGGTTGAACAAATTACTGATCCCTTAACGCACTTAGTACGGAATGCCATTGATCACGGTATAGAACAACCAGAAGTCCGAATTGCCAACGGAAAACCGAGTCACGGTCGATTGACCTTGGCTGCTCGTCACGACGCGGGAGCGATCCTAATTGACGTAGGGGATGATGGCGCGGGTTTAGATTTGTCAAGGATTCGGAAAAAAGCGGAAGAACGTGGTTTGATTGCACCAGGTCAGCAAATGTCCGATGCTGAACTGCCAAAATTGATTTTTGAACCGGGGTTTTCGACTGCCAATTCAGTAACCAACCTCTCAGGCCGAGGGGTAGGCATGGATGTAGTCCGTCGTAATATTGAATCCTTGCGCGGAGAGGTCAAGATCGAGACGCAACTCAATCAAGGAACCATCATTTCATTGCGGCTCCCTCTCACCCTGGCCATCATTGATGGATTTTTAGTAAGTGTGGGGGATGCACAGTATGTGGTACCTTTAGACATGGTGGCCGAGTGCCGAGAATTTACAGATCAAGATGCCGATTTGGCAAAAACGCAGAATTGCCTCAATTTGCGGGGGGCAGTATTGCCTTGTGTACATCTTCGCGATTATTTTGGGCGGCGCGAATCACCTGCACGTCGGCAGAATGTCGTGGTGGCGCGTTCCGGAAATCGAAAAGCAGGGTTGGTAGTGGATCACCTGATGGGACAATTTCAAACCGTCATTAAACCACTTTCTCCCGTATTTGGTGCCATTCCAGGGGTTAGTGGGTCTACTATTTTGGGCAGCGGAAAGGTGGCCTTAATTTTGGACGTACCAGGACTAATCCAACACGCGGCGGAAAGAGAATCTTTTTACTTGAGTCACCAAAAGCGAATTTCACTGCAGTAACAACTTGAACACTCAAAATGGCTTCCTGTTTATCCATTCACCCTAAAAACCCACAGCCTCGGTGTATTGCCAAGGCAGTAGAAATAATACGCGAGGGAGGAGTAGTTGCCTATCCCACGGACTCCTCTTACGCATTGGGTTGTCAAATCGGAAACAAAGAAGCCCAAGATCGGATTCGCCAAATTCGACGTGTAGACGACAAGCACCACTTCACCCTCGTGTGTCGGGATCTCTCAGAGTTGTCGGTGTACGCCAAAGTAGACAATTCTATTTTTCGAACACTACGTGCTTGCACTCCGGGGCCTTATACCTTTTTACTCAAAGCAACCCACGAAGTGCCCCGAAGATTGCAAAACCCGAAAAGGAAAAGCATAGGTCTACGGGTTCCAGATCATGCGATCGTTCAGGCATTGCTCCATGCTCTTACTGAACCTTTAATGAGTTCTACTTTAATTTTGCCGGGGTCTACTGATCCTTTATCTGATCCAGATGAAATCCGAGAGGCTTTGGACTCGCACATCGATTTACTGATTGACGGAGGAAATTGCGGAATCGAGCCCACCACTGTAGTGGATTGGATGAATGAAACTCCCGTAGTAGTACGGCTTGGGAAAGGAGATCCTTCTCTATTTCAATAGCTTGGTATTTGCGTAAAAATTTGTACCGTGCTACGATTAAATTTCTTGATTTTTAAGACAAACCCGGATATTTGGAGGTTTCTGTCATGCGCCGCACTCTTCTCTTTTCTTTGGTTTTTTTTCAATGTTTTTTCAGCGTCGCTAGTTATGCAAAGACGTCTAGTGGCTCAGCCAAAGGTGCGGGTCGTGGTGCCCCACCCCAACTAATGACTGCCTTTATAAAGGTCAAATGTGCCCTTACGGAGTGCTATGTAAAGGCCGCGGAAGCTGTTGAAAAAATGAACCTTAAAGTTCCAGAAGACACTGAAAACAGCGAATCGGATTCTATCATTGCTTACGGAGAACAGAGCGTCGTCGTCATAGAGTGTCACAAATTCTCTAATGATTCTTACGTGCATATTGCAGTATCCAGCCACACCAAAAGAGCTGTAGAGGTAATCATGGAGTATCTAACAAAGTACTTCAAGGCCATTTCTGTGAGTGAATCGTCTGCTCCTACACCTGCTGCTAAGTAGATATCCTCAGAAGGACTCCAGTGATGAAGTTCCCAAGTTGGGTGTTTGCTTTTTTGTTAACCGGTTGCACAGACGAAATTATCCGGATGATGGATAAAAAGGATGCTCCTCCCCCGTTTTCGGAGGTTATTAAAAACGTAAAAGTAGACATGAATTTGGAAGAAGTAAAAAAAGTATTGGCTGGAAACCTCCCTAATCTAAAATTTACTAGTACTGACGCGAGCCATTCTTGGTGGGAATTTAAAAAACGCGAAACCGTAGACCCATCGAGTGAAACGAGTCCAATCGAAGAACGAACTACCATCCTTGATTTTGACAACCAAGGGAAGTTACATAGCGTACACACTTTTTCTTGCCTGTTTCCCGACCAAGAACCCCCTCCAGAAGAAGAACAAGGCGCAAAGTGTTACAAAGAACATATCTTTCCTGTTGGAAGAGAACTAATTTCCAAAGCACTCATACGCTTTATGATGGAATCCAATTTTCAAATCGGAAATTCAGAACGGGCGGCAGCACTAGAAATCATTTCTGCACATGGTACGCAGAGCATCAAGGGTGCAAAAGAAAAAGTCTATGTCTCTTTGACTTCGACCATAGAAGAATCACAAAAAGATAGCACGCAAGTTTTTATATCAGCTTCCTATGTAATTTCTGAAAAACAAGGTGCTGTCGGACAAATAGGAGCCATAGGAATTACTATTCCCATACCATTGCCATTTAACAAAAAAGAAGAGACAGTGGATTCTGGGAACGTTTCTCCAAAATATTTTCTGACTTTTTACGATAAATTTTCACGCATGCTCGCAGAACGGTACTTGGTATATAAAGAACCAAAGATAGCGCCTCCAGCTCCTGTTGTGGTCGATAAGCCTACCGAACCTACAGAAGTTGAAAAAGCTCCTCTTCTTGTTGAACCACTCAGTTTTGGAACTGCGGCCATTGATAGCGAGTTGAACCTAAAGAAAGGGCCTGCTGACGCGCCCAATCTTGGAAATGTTCCCATTGATAGTGAATCCAATTTGAAAAAGGAACATCCTAAAAAACCAGAAGCCCAGCCAGTCGTCGAAAATGTTCCCATCGACAGCGAACAAAATCTTAGGAAGAGCACTCCCAAGGTAGGCAAACCCGAAGATGTTCCTACTCCTAGACCTAGCAATGCTCCGATAGACAGCGGTCTTGAGAGCACTCCTCCCAAAAAACGGTAAACAGGTTTTTCCGAAAATGGACACTCGCCTACTTGAAATTCTGGTTTGTCCCCTCTGCAAGGGCAATTTGCGTTATGACGCACAACCCCAAGAGCTGGTTTGTGAGGCAGAGCAGTTGGCCTATCCGATACGGGATGACATACCCGTGATGCTAGAAGAAGAAGCTCGGCATCTCACTCAGGAAGCTTAGCTCTTGGAATTTTTCGTCGTCATTCCAGCGCGGTATGCCTCTACCCGACTGCCCGGGAAGCCTTTGCAAGACATTGCTGGCCTGCCCATGGTGGTGCATGTATATCGTCGTGCGGTGGAAAGTGGCGCAAAACAAGTATTGGTGGCCACTGACGACGAGAGAGTAAGGGAGGCTGTTGAACGGTTTGGTGGTCAGGCAATGATGACCAGTACCCAGCACCGTTCTGGAACCGAACGGCTTGCGGAGGTCGCGGATTACCTCTCCCTAGCAGATGATTCCATTGTGGTCAATTTGCAAGGCGACGAACCCATGATGCCCGCAGCCTTGCTTCGGCAAGTGGCTAAGGCACTTCATGACCATCCGGCAGAAGTTTCTACCTTGTGTGCTCCTTTTCTAAATGTTGAAGATTTATTCGATCCCAACATAGTTAAGCTAGTCCGAGATATTCAAGGCTATGCCTTATATTTTAGTCGGGCACCCATTCCTTGGAACCGAGCAACCTTTACATCTTCGCCCACTAAAGGGCTAACATCTTTTCATCAACGCCACATCGGTCTTTATGCCTACCGTGCAGGTTTCATTCGAAAGTATGTGACCCTTCTTCCCAGCCCAATCGAAGAATTGGAATCTTTAGAACAACTCAGAATCTTGTATCACGGTTTTCGAATTTATCTTGAAGAGGCAATAGCCGCTCCCGGCCCCGGAGTTGACACACCCGAGGATTTAGATCGGGTGCGCCAACTATTTTAGAACTTACTAAGAATTGTCACGGAAGCGTTGCTTGGCCGTATCCGTTTGTGCTCCGAAAAATTAGAGAGTTGTCAATTTTTACGAAAAAATGATTAGGTTCGAAGGAGGTAGGCTAGTTTCTAGTGGCTCTGTTGCGAGTACACGAACCGTAGCTAGAAACGTAGTTCTAACCCCCACTCGGATCGGACTCCAAAAATACTCCTAAAATAATACACAAGCAGTACTAGACAAACTGAGTGAAATCTTAAAATATATTATTTTGAGAGCACTCGATATTAGTATACTAATGTGTCACGTAGGTTTTAGAGCTGCCATGTTCCTTCGCAACCTGTGGTCTAAGCAAAAATACGGAAGCCTAATGTTGGCTAGCATGGGTCTCGTAGGCTGTTTTCAAGGTACTTCCGAAGTCAGCTATCGAAACGATATTCGTCCCATTTTGATTGCTTACTGTGTGGATTGCCACACGCCCGGAGGGGGAAATCAAGCTCCAGGGCAGGGCTACGCAAGAAATCAATTTAGTATGGAAACTTATGACGAATTGATTAAGGGAACTAAGTATGGCCCAGTCATTAAACCAGGAGATGCCGTTTCTAGTACTCTTGTCCGTGCAGTTCAAGGCAAGCTCGATCCTAGGATTCGCATGCCGCACGCTAGAGGCCCGCTTCCAAAAAGGGACGCTACATTGATTCGGCTTTGGGTGGATCAGGGTGCACGAAATAACTGAAGCAAAGAGCGTAGTCCTGTTATCGGGTGGACAAGACTCTACGACCTGCCTCTACTGGGCTTTGCAGGAGTTTGGTTCTACGGTTGCCCTGACTTTCGACTACCAACAGCGTCACCGAGTTGAGTTAGAATGTGCGCAACAGGTCGCACGCCTAGCGGGTGTGCCTCAAAAAACGCTCCCGATCAATACCTTTTCTGCTCTTGGGAACAACGCACTAAACGAAACACTCCCAATCGGTGTAAACCAAGAGACTGGACTCCCTAACACCTTCGTACCTGGTAGAAATTTTATTTTTCTCACTTTTGCTGCTGCCTATGCCTACCCACGTGGGATTCGAAATCTCGTGATTGGTGTGAGCCAAATAGACTACAGCGGCTACCCAGATTGCCGAGAGGGTTCGCTCAAAACCTTGCAACAAGCCTTGTGTCTTGGGCTGGATTACGAGATTTCGATCCATACGCCACTGATGCACTTATCCAAAAAAGAAGTCATTGAGTTGGCTATACAGTTGGGTGCTTTTCCCGCGTTAGCACTAACGCATACTTGTTACTTAGGGCAACAACCCCCCTGCGGAAAATGTCCTGCTTGCCGTATTCGAGCACAAGGCTTTGCTGCTGCCGGTGTTTCGGATCCTTTGCTTTTCTCAGTTTAGTTGGTTTGGACTTTTAGGATGATCAAAATGGACAATTCTACACACGATTTTACGATGGATCTTTCCAGTGGCCTTTCTGCTTTCGAGGCAAAACACTTTTCTCGGGCTATGCAATTGCTTTCTCCAGTAGCGGAGGAAGGCGACGCAGAAGCCCAATATCGCCTAGGGGTGATGTTTCAAAATGGGTTGGGCATGGCTAGGAATGATCTGCAGGCTTACCGTTGGATGAAGGCTGCTGCTGAGCAAAACCACGCTTTGGCACAACATGGCCTAGGGTTCATGTATTTAGATGGTAAGTGTATTCCTGCTAGTCCTGCCCTTGCAGCTCATTGGTTTACCCTAGCCGCGGAGCAAGGGTTGGCAGGTGCTCAAATGAATTTGGCGAATATGTACCGGGAGGGCAATGGCGTCGCACGTGACGAGGAAAAAGCTAGGGAATGGATGAAAAAGGCTGGTTTTGAAGATACCTACTAGTAGTAGAGTCCTACTGTTGATATCTTCCTCGTAAAGGACGGAGTTTTTCGCACATACTGATGAAATAGGTATTTGGGTTTTGTGCTTAGGTTGTTAGGAGTTACGCAGTTGAAAATACAACTCATTGATTTTTATACAAATTTTCTTTTTCGTCAAAAACAATAAATCAAACTAAATCAACAACTTACAAATTCAACTGCGTAACTCTTAGTTGTTTACAAACATCAATATTTCTGTCTTTACGCCTAAAATAGAGCTGTATAATGCAGGAGAAGTCTAAAACGGATTCCCGCGTTCCTCTCTATGGCTAAAACCAGGGGATTTTCGCGGTTTTTTGATTGACATGCAGACTAACATTGTAGGCACACCCGATGGGACTCGATTTTTTTACCAACCCTGAGCACGAACACAGGGTACGACCTGCTAATCCCCCGATTTCTATGGACCTAGAAGACCTTCAAAACCTGAAGGCAGCTAAGAAGAGATTTCTTGCGATTAATCATGAGCGACTAAACCGCACACAAGAATCACTCCGAATGCGGCAAAGAGAATTTCTCCCGATTTTGCCACTCTTATTTCACATTAACCACCGGCTGTTACCTGGATATGTCTCTCAATCCACGCCCTGTGTTGTATCACAGTATCAACCAAGCTCACAGGCAATGGAAGCTGCTCGCCAATTCAGCAAGACCTTTGGTTTCAATAAACATCTTTTGCCAGCCAAAGCAAGTATTTATGGGCTCTTTGTCATTGGGAGTGCAGGAACGGTAGCACATTCTGAAAAAAGCGATTTGGACATTTGGCTTTGCCACGATCCCGCATTGAGTAAAGCAGAGCTTCAAGAACTTAGCAAGAAAGCAGTACGGATTGAAGAATGGGCCAACACTTTTGACCTAGAAACCCATTTCTTCCTAATGAATGCCGATACATTCAGGAGTGGTGAAACTGTCGATTTAAGCAGTGAAAGCAGCGGAACGGCACAACATCAGCTGCTCTTAGAGGAATTTTACCGGACGAGTCTTCTGGTTGCAGGTCGGGTACCTGCCTGGTGGCTCATTCCTCCTAATCAAGAACGAAACTACGAAAGCTATCTCAAAAATTTGGTCGAAAAGCGGCTAATTTTAGAAGAGGATTTCTTAGACTTTGGCTCCATCGGGCACATTCCCGCAGAAGAGTTTTTTGGCGCAGCAGTTTGGCAAGTCTATAAAGGGGTGGATTCCCCTTATAAATCGGTTCTCAAGATTTTGCTCATGGAGACTTATGCCGAAGAGTATCCAAATCTGGATCTGCTTTGTGCCCGTTATAAAAAGGCTTTATATTCTGGAGTAGTCAATTTAGATCTGCTAGATCCGTACATCATTCTGATTGAAAAATTAGAAGATTACTTAGCCAAAAAAAGCAATTCGGCGCGTGTTGAGTTAATTCGGTTATGTTTTTATTTTAAGATTGGCCTATTGCTTAGTACGGTTCCAGAAAGCGAGATGTCGCACTGGCGCAGTGCTTTGATGGGAGCATTGGTTAAGCGTTGGGGTTGGGACGAGAGATATGTTTCGTTTTTAGACTCCAGAAAGAATTGGAAGATGCTCCAAGTCGTAAAGGCCAGGCAGTCCTTGGTCAAAGAGCTTAGCGATAGCTATCTTTTTCTGTCCAATTTCGCTCGGGAAAATGCTTCTATTCTGCAAATTAGCCAACATGATTTGAATATCTTGGGTAGAAAGCTCTACGCTGCTTTCGAGAGAAAACCCGGCAAGATGGAAATGATTAACCATGGCATGGGTTCCAATCTTTTTGAAACTCATTTAACCTTGGAACAGGTTGTGATGCAGGATGGAAAAGAGGGTTGGAAGTTCATTAACCCAAGCCAAGCATCTAAACCGGAAGAGGCATTAGATGCAGAGGAATCTGGAGCATTAAAGTATGGCTCAAGCGTGATCAGTTTGTTGACTTGGTTCCATTTTAACCAAGTCATTAGTCCGCGCACAGTCGTTACGGTACACTTGCGTCCTAATTCATCTGATAGTGTTGGTCAACCTCGTGTGCATGTTTTAAGTAGTAAGGAAGTTCATGCCATTACTCAAACACTCCAAGATTTTGTCCCCAATGGCAAATTCAAACACTTAGAGATCGAAACACTCAAGCAACCTCCTCATATCATGAAGGCTGTGACCTTTGTTGACGTCGGGATGGATCCTCTTGCTTATTATGGTCGGACTGGTTCTGAAATCATTAGTGGACGAAATGATGCACTTCGATACAGTAGTTTTTCAATCAATTTAGTGTGCAGCATTGATCTAATTGTCATTACCAGTTGGCATGAAGTATATTGTTTCTCGTACACAGAATCTACGGCTATCCTGGATAGTCTCGTACAGTATTTGAGCTGGAACCTAGAAAATAAACTGCCTGAACCTCCGATTCCAAAGGCTTATAGTTTCTCTTCCTCTTATGGCTCGTCTATCATGAGGCGAGTCACCGAGTTATACCAGGACGTAGTTCCATTTTTTGCCAGTGGTGAACCAAAATCCTCGCTGCGTTATGTATTAGCGTGTGGTGCTGACCACTACATACTTTATGTAGAGAACAATACGCTCCAATATTCAAAAAAAGAATCTATTTTAGAATTGCAGAGAGCATTGGCAGCACCAGTATCTGATTTTATGCGTGTCCAAATCGATCGACATGCACTCACGGATACGGTTTTATCTACTATTTACAAAATTAATCAGAAGAATGCAGTGCAGTTGTTTTATCAAGTTACAGGCAACATGGTGAACATTTACGTGTTGGATGAGCATGGATCCCTATTCTTCCAACGCACTACGTTTTATGATGAAGATATCCTCATGAGTCATTTTGAGGATTTTTTCAACGCTATCTCGAAACGAAAGGCGGCGTACTTGCGTAGTGCCAAAGCGTCTCCGCAAAACATTAGTTTTCATTTCTATCAGATTTCTAGAGAAGCCAATACCTTTACCCTGAAGCCTGCTACTCGAAAAAAGCAACAAAAACGCTACTTCGACATTCAAGCACTTTCCGATGTCGGAGGAAATGTTGGGAATTTCGTGATTCGTTGTGAAGGGCGCGAGTTCTCTGCCTACGTTCATGGAAACTTTTTATTTAAGGAAGTGGCCAACCATGTGTTTGAACTTCGAAAAAGTGCTGCTCGGTATCCGATTTACATCACAGATATCGATCTTACGGCCGCTTTTCTTCAGGGGAGGTCACTAGAGATGGCACAAGTAGTCGACTTCTTGAATTACAAGAAACGAATCGAGGACAAACTCAATCTCGAACTAGGGCAGGCAGAAACGGTTGTTTAAGAAAATACTGAAAAAGATTGAGGCCATGCAATCGTTAGAGCGATGGCCAAGAGTTTTTCTCCTAGTTGCTGCCTTGCTGTGGTGGGGTCTGTACTTAGCTTTGACCCCGCTTTCAGAAGCTTTCGTAGCACAGTTACCTATACCACAAAATACTCACTTAAGTAGTGCGTTACAATTTTTCTTCTACGACACACCCAAGGTGTTGATGTTGCTTGCTGCTGTCGTGTTCGTGATGGGCATAGTTAATAGTTATTTTACACCGGAACAAACTCGTCTCCTGTTAGCAGGAAGACATGAAGGGATAGCCAATGTAATGGCGGCTGGTCTAGGTGTTTTGACACCGTTTTGTTCCTGTTCTGCTGTACCACTGTTTATTGGTTTCGTTCAAGCAGGCGTTCCACTTGGGGTAACTTTTTCCTTTCTAATCTCAGCACCAATGGTTAACGAGGTTGCATTGACTTTGCTATTCGGCATGTTCGGTTGGAAAATAGCATCGTTTTATCTTGGAATGGGCTTGTTAGTGGCCATCGTATCTGGCTGGATTATCGGAAGGTTAAAAATGGAAGCATATTTGGAAGATTGGGTACGTGATATGCCAAAAGTTGATCCCCAAATTGAGACTTCGGGGACTACTTTAAGTGAGCGTATTGCCGCCGGTTTCCAGAGTGTGCGCGAGATTGTTGGTAAGATTTGGCATTATATTTTTGCTGGAATTGCCATTGGCGCAAGCATTCATGGCTATGTACCAGAGAGTCTTATGGCTCCGATCATGGGCAAAGAGGCTTGGTGGTCTGTACCACTTGCTGTGATCGTTGGTGTCCCAATGTATAGTAACGCCGCGGGCGTGATCCCCATTGTTCAAGCACTGTTATCAAAAGGTGCAGCATTGGGCACTGTTCTAGCATTCATGATGAGCGTAACTGCACTATCACTACCTGAAATGGTGATTTTGCGTAAGGTGCTAAAGCCACGCTTGATCGCCACCTTCATTGGGATAGTTGCCAGCGGTATCTTGTTCGTGGGCTACGCATTTAATTGGATCCTATAGGAGAAATTTTGTGAAGGATATCAAAGTACTAGGTACTGGCTGCGCTAACTGCAAAAATACCGTTGCCTTGATTCAACAAGTCGCTCAAGCTAGGAATATCGAAATCACGTTGCAAAAGGTAGAAGAGATCAAAGACATCATGGGCTACGGTGTGATGAGGACACCCGGCATCGTGATCAATGGAAAAGTTGTTCATGCCGGGGGTGTTCCCTCACGCGAAAAAATCGAACAATGGCTAGACAGTTGACAAATACTTAACTAAGAACAGTTAAGGCAGTTGCTTAAGCCAGGTAAGGTTGCAAACTACTTAGCCAACACGGGATAGCATAAGTACCTTCCATGACTCCAGAACCAAACACTGATCCGGTTGACATTTCCCAACACAATGTTTTAGCGGAGCTTTCTCACGAGGGTATAATTCGCGTAGAAGGAAAAGATGCACTTTCTTTTCTCCAAGGGCAGCTAACTTGTGATGTGCGGGAGATCACGTCTAACCAGAGTAGACTTGGTGCTTGGTGCACTGCAAAAGGCCGAGTTAAAGTAATCTTCAGAGTTATTTTTAGGAAGGATGGGTTTGAACTTGCGTTGCCTGCAGAACTCGTAAAAAACACCCTGAATGAATTACAACAATACATCTTCCGGTCTAAAGTGACGTTGGCCGAAGTAAGCAATAAAGTGGCGAGGATTGGATGTGCAGGGCATACCATTAGAACAGTATTACCAAATTTTTTTTCGAATCTTCCGGAAAGCCACGACCAAGTTACACAGCAAGGCGAATTGGTTCTTCTTCGGAGGCAAGGCATTCTCCCCACTTTTGAAATTTGGGGCGAACTAGAAAATGTCAAAAAGGCTTGGGAAGCATTAAAACCGAATGCTACCTCAGTTGGTTTTTCTCACTGGTCTATCTTGGAAGTCTTGTCAGGTGCGCCAATCATCACCCAAGCCACAATGGAGGCTTTCTCTCCTCACATGTTGAATCTTCCAGAATTGGGTGCGGTTAGTTTCCGAAAAGGTTGTTACGTTGGACAGGAGATCGTGGCCAGAACGCAGTATCTCGGAAAGTCGAAACGCCGTCTCTATCTTGCCAGTGTGAAAGGTACCCCCCAGCCAGGAGATCCTCTTTGGGTACCAGGAGGGGAAGAATCCGCAGCGGGACAGGTGGTCAACGTAGCACCTTTCGATGAGGGCAAGTGTTGGGTTCTCGTGGTGCACTCCGCAGAAGCTCCACTGGTTGGAGTCCGGCTCGGGAGCCGAGAAGGCCCCGAGCTGGTATTTCAGCAGACCTAGAGGCTGTAGGCGCGCTCGTCGTGTTGCGAAATGTCAAGACCTTGGGTCTCGTCTTCCTCAGTAACGCGTAAGCCAATGACCAAATCTACGAATTTCAAGATTAGGAAGCTCATGGGTACGTCATACAGGATCGTCACTCCCACGCCAATCGCCTGGTCCATAAATTGCGTAGAAATGTTAAGACCTACTTTGACGCCGCCTAAACTGGACGCTGCGAATACTCCAGTCAGTAAAGCACCCACGATACCCGCTATCCCGTGGACTCCGAAAACATCTAGGGAGTCGTCGTAGCCTGCCATTCGCTTGAGTTTGGTAGAAGCCACGAAAGCAAAAGCCGTCCCGGAAGCACCAATGACCATGGCACCCATTGGGCCGACAAACCCAGAGGCTGGCGTAATGGCTACTAATCCTGCGACGGCTCCAGTCACGATCCCCAACACGCTTGGTTTTCCATGCGCTAACCATTCTAAAAACATCCATGTGATGGCCGCGCAAGCTGTCGCAATTTGCGTCACCGCCATAGCCATGCCCGCAGCACCATTGGCCGCTACTGCGCTCCCTGCGTTGAAACCAAACCAACCTACCCAAAGCATGGAAGCACCAATGACGGTCAGACCAAGATTGTGAGGAGGCATGGCAGTCGTGGGAAATCCTTTCCTTTTTCCCAACATCAAGGCTGCAATCAAACCTGCAATACCCGCGTTAATATGAACCACGGTGCCACCTGCAAAATCTAAAACTCCCAAATCACCTAAGAAACTACCCGCGCCACTCCAAACCATGTGCGCCACTGGCAAATAGACCAAAGTAAACCACAACGCCATGAACCATAAAAGTGCAGAAAACTTCATTCGCTCGGCAAAAGCACCCACGATTAGCGCAGGAGTAATGATCGCAAAGGTCATTTGATACATCATGAACACGGTTTCAGGAATGGCATTTGGCACGGTAGCATCAGGCTGCCAAAGTGACTCCACACCAATCCCTCTCAAAAACAGTTTTGTCCATCCACCTAAGAATGAGGCAATATTAACCACGTCTTTGGTCATGCCTGTGGTGTCAAAAGCAATGCTGTAGCCGTAAAGAACCCAAAGTACAGTCACCAAACACGTGATCGCAAAACACTGCATCAATACGGAAAGGACGTTTTTGCTTCGGACCAACCCACCATAGAATAGGGCAAGCCCCGGGATGGTCATGAATAGCACCAAAGCAGTAGAGGTCAACATCCAAGCAGTGTCCCCACTATTGAGGACTGGGGTTACCTCTGCGGAAGCAATGGCAGGAAATAGCAAAGACATGCCTACAAAAACGGAATACAACATGATGTTCTCCCAAAGATTATAGGGCTTCTGGTCCAGTTTCACCGGTGCGAATGCGCACGACCTGTTCTAGGTCATAGACAAAAATCTTGCCATCCCCAATTTTTCCGGTAGAAGCGGATCGCTGAATGGCATCCAGTACCTTTTCTAGTAGATTGGCTGGCACCGCGGCTTCTAACTTCACTTTGGGCAAGAAATCCACGACGTACTCCGCTCCTCGGTACAGTTCGGTATGGCCTTTCTGTCGGCCAAAACCCTTTACTTCGGTAACCGTGATTCCATGGACTCCCACTTCAGAAAGTGCCTCCCGAACATCGTCCAATTTGAAAGGCTTGATGATTGCAGTCACCATCTTCATGAAACAATTCCTTAGAAGTTTTTTGAGAGGGTAAGCATCGCGCGAGCACTACACAAATCCCTTTGGCCTGCGAATGCCTGACATTTATCTTTACTTAAGCTGGTACTAAAGTAGGCCAATTCCACTCCAAAACCCGAGATCTGTTTTGAGACACCCAATTTCCACTCTGTGTAGCTCTTAGGTAGATAAGCAGTATTAGCGTCTACGAAGGTTTGGGAGACAGGCAAGTCTTTATCAGACTTAAGCCACTGTTCACCGAGGTGGGCATTCAAAGCAAAATCATTAGGCAATGGAACATCTAGCCCAGCCATAAGGTACATACCAGATTTTGCAGGACCAAAGAAGTCTGGACTGTAGGCAAATTGACCCGTGATTTTCGCGGATCCTAGGTCATAGACAGCAGTGGGTAACACTTCCCAGTAGCCATATTGGGCATGGCCTTGTGGTTTTGAGCCTGGGTAACTGTAGTAGACAGCAGATAAGTCCCAAGTGAGTGCATTGCTGAACTTTCCGCCATACCCTGCACCATAATCGAGCTCTAGGTCTGCGTTGTCATTGTCGGGGTTTGGCTTGTCTTTGGGCTTAAAATTGATGTTTGAACCCCACATGCTGCCGTGAAATCCACTGTCGTGGGTGTAGGTTAACCCTCCTTGAATGGCATGTTTCTCTTGGGTTTGCGAAATCCCGCGAAATAAATAATCACTGGCAAGTGTAACGTTGATAACTACTGGAGAGGCTGGTGGTTCCTCCGCAGCGGCCAAGCTACAACAGGCAAGCAATCCATTGGCCACAATACGTTTCATGCTCTTTTCTCCGAAACTTGATATCGGAGGTTCTATCTGCATGAAGCGTGCCAAAGATAAAAAAGATTTTCCCCTCCTTAAAGTAGACCTTACCCCCTATCTCTTAAATAAGCCTCACCCCCTGACCCTTATATAAGTTAGAAAAATAGAAGATTTTAGGATACCATTATACTCTTCCGTCTGGAGGTTTCAAAATGATATCCCGTGAATTTTCCAAAGGTTTCCGGTGTACCTTGAACATCAGCTACGGGCGGTAGGCCTGAAAGTAATGCGCGTGTGTAGGGGCGATAAATACCAAGCGTCGGCGGGGCAAAGTCACTTCCGAAATGCTGGCATCCAAACCGTGAACCGATTTTACGTGCGTAGAGAGCGTCATGGATGACGATCGACTGCGCACTCGGATCGGACTCCAAAATATCCGAGCTCCCCACCTCTTCACATGGGGCCTGATCCTGTTGTTTGCAGGGTGTACGGCGACAGAAGATCCTCTTCGTATTGGTACGATTCCTTGGCCAGGTTATGAACTGATACACATTGCCGAAAGCTTGCACTATCCCGAGATGAAGCAGGTTCGCATCATCGAACAAGCCAACGCAACTCAGACTTCACAGTCAATACGCAATGGTGTGATAGACGCGGCTATGCTAACCCTAGATGAGACGCTTAACCTGATGCAGGACGGTGATGATCTTCGCATCGTGTTGGTAGTCGACATTTCTAACGGTGCGGATGTCGTTATGGTTCGGCCAGGCATCAGGGATCTACAGGCTGTGCGTGGCTTGCGGGTTGGGGCAGAAAATTCTGCAATTGGGGCAGTGATGCTCGATGCCTTACTTACCGCAGCAAAGTTGGAACTGAGCGACATTCAGTTAGTTCCTCTTTCGGTGAACGAACACGTTGATGCCTTCCGTGATGAAAAGGTGGATGTTATCGTCACTTTCGATCCTGTTCGTACCGAACTCCTAAATTAGGGTGCCCAGATTATTTTTGATAGTGCCCACATACCTGGACGTATCTTAGATGTACTCGTAGTACGAGGAGACGCCTTAGACAAATACAGTCAGCAAATCGCAGACGTCGTCTCAGCACACTTCAAAGCACTGGACTATTTGGCAAGACAACCGATGGATGCCGCTACAAGGCTCGCACCTTATCTGAGAGTGAGTGTGGATCAAGTGCTGCCGCAGTTTAAGGGTATTACCCTGCCAAACTTGGCTGAAAACCACGCACAGCTTGGCGGTAATTCACCCCAGTTGTCAAAGCTTGCCACTAGCCTGCGTGATCTAATGCTGAAGCGTAAACTTCTTCGTCAATCTTTTGAGTTAGAACATCGGAACTCGACAGGGAAGTCGAGTGACCCCGCCGATTTAAGCCATGGAGGAGCGGGTGACCGGTCTCATCGGTCACAGAGGAATCGGATCTAGGGGATTTACCGATTCCGATAGCGAGGTCGGGCG
>Ga0268283_1000821_pt1 | contig 17303 bp, 13 predicted proteins | sample saktaG_13_FD_190140 | JGI IMG/M metagenome (GOLD analysis project Ga0268283, IMG submission 190140) | Saline water microbial communities from Sakinaw Lake, British Columbia, Canada - sak_2013_06_06_36m | ecosystem: Environmental > Aquatic > Non-marine Saline and Alkaline > Saline ... | reverse complement strand
AGAATCTCGCCGCTGGAGCGGGAGTATGAGCAGTCACGGCAAAATTTTGATAATATTCTCGGATACCTTGATGGCAATGAGGCTTTTACGATGAGCCACAGCGAACTTGAACGTGAACTTGAAAAAAGGGCCGTGAATTGATGCGTGTTTTGCTTCAGGAGCACCTGGACAAGCGCAGCCCCGGCCAGTGTGAGCACCCCGTGAAAGACGCCGACGGGGTAGAGCGTAAGCCCACGCGAGCTCAGCCGCGAAAGATCGAAACAGTTTTTGGCACCGTCACGTTAGAGCGTGCGGGATATGGCCTGAAAGGCACAGAGAGTCTGCACCCATTGGATGCCGAGCTCAATCTGCCCGATGAGCGTTATTCGCTGGAGTTGCGCCGCCGGATAGCCATTGAAGCGGCCAAGAGCTCCTTTAACGAAACGATGGATAGCATCGACAGAGCTACCGGCGGCCATGTGCCCAAACGCCAAATCGAAGAATTGGTCAAACGTGCAGCCCAGGATTTTGATGCCTTCTATGAGACACGTCATGGTACGGCTGGCAAGAATGCAGATGCCGGATCTGTGCTGGTGATCAGTGTCGATGGCAAGGGCGTGACGATGCTCAAACGGGACTTGCGCCAACAAACCCGCAAAGCCGCTGAAGAGCGCGCCCATAAAATGGGTACACGACTGTCCAAGGGCGAGAAGAAAAACGCCAAACGCATGGCCTGTGTGGCAACTGTGTACACAATCAAGCCTTTTGTGCGCACCCCTGAAGAAGTGATTAACCAATCCGGCTGCACCCTTGCCAAGAGGCCGCGTGCCGGTCCGGAGCAAAAACGTGTGTGGGCCAGTCTCGAAAAGGAGCCCGAACAGGTTATAGCAGAAGCGCTGACCGAGGCCCGCCACCGTGATCCCACGGGTGATAAGATATGGGTGGCATTGGTCGATGGTAACAAACCCCAGATCCGCCATCTGCGTCATATGGCCCAGGAAAATGAGATTGAGCTGACAATTGTTGTAGATATTATCCACGTCATCGAATACCTGTGGTCGGCAGGCAGGGCATTTCATCCTGAATCCGGACCGAAACTAGAAAGCTGGGTACAGCATCGGCTACTTGAAGTGCTTCGAGGAAAAGCCAGTCTGATGGCTGGGGGGATGCGTCGTAGTGCAACACTTCGTGGTCTTTCGGCCAATGATCGAAAACCGGTGGATATCTGCGCGAACTACCTTCTGACCTATGCGCCCTATCTTCGTTATGATCACTATCTCGACCAGGGATTGCCCATTGCCTCAGGGGTAATTGAGGGGGCCTGTCGTCATTTAGTAAAAGACCGCATGGATGTTACGGGTGCCCGCTGGAGCCTATCCGGTGCCGAGGCGGTGTTGAGACTGCGCGCCCTTCGCTCCAGCCATGACTTTGATGAATACTGGCCTTTCCATGAGACGTGCGAACATAAGAGAACCCATCAGGCTCGTTACGCTGGCGGTATCGTACCACCAACCACTGCTTCACATCCAAATCGCAAACGCGCTCATCTAAGAATAATCAAGTAATTTAATAGGGAAGGTGTGATCACTATGAACTATTAATTCTAACTATTTTTGGGTTTATGCAAAAGAGCCAAACCCAAATCAAAAGAGAGATCAACAGGATCATGCCCAGCACCTCGATGCGCTCAGGCTTTTTCAGAAATAGGCTATTGACGATCACCGGATCTTTCAGAAAGCTAAAGTTCTTCTCGATGCCGTTTTGCTCCTTGTAGAGTTGCAGGAATTTATCGGCCGGCCAGTCCTTGATTTCTTGCTCAGTGGACAGATTGGCGATATTAGCTCGTCGGAGCAAATAATCTTTTGTGCGGGTTCAAAGCGCTGATCGTGAATATGACGAATGAATCTTGAGCTTTTTTAAATTGCAAAAATGCGACATCTTTCTTGACAACGACCGCCGAAGCAGTCAGGGATTTCGACGCCCTCGATGGTACAATCCGAAAGGAAATCGCAAAAAAGATCGATGCCCTTTCTGAAAATCCGCTTCTTGGTAAGCCGCTCGGCAACAAATTGGGTATGGACCTCCTTACCGGATTTTTCAAGCTTTATGCAGCCAGGAAGAAATACCGCATCGTGTACCGGCTTTTAAAGGGTCGCCTGGAAGTGGTCGAAATCATCGGCATCGGGAAGAGGGAGAAAGAAGAGATTTATAAATTAGTCATCAGACGTCTTCAGGAGTTGAATAATACTTTGTAACCACTCCGTAGACGACTGGATTACCTCTTCGATGCGAGTGATTTTATCTATTTTCAAATTCATCAGTGCTTGAAACTTCTCTGCCCCGTATAAACCATAGTGGCTTCGGCTTCGTTGCAGGCTTCGATGGACTGGTAGTCATTGTCCGATCCGCCGGGCTGGATGACGCAGGAAACACCTTCGCAAAGGCCGACATCCACGCCGTCCCGAAACGGAAAAAACGCGTCGCTGACCATCGCGGAACCTTTCAGGCCGCCGTTTTCAGCGGCAACACGCCGGTCGATTTCAGCTTTCTTTTCCGGATTCTTCAAATCGTTGTAGGCCATGCCGAAGGTTTCGAAACAGTACCGGTCGGAAAGCTTGCGGTAAGCCTTGTCCCTTGCGATTTCAGCCACGCCGACCCGGTCCTGCTCCCCGGTTCCGATGCCGACAGTAACCCGGTCCTTGACATAAATCACCGAATTGGAGGTGACGCCGGATTCGACCAGCCAGCCGAAAAGCATGTCCCGGTATTCGTTTTCCGTGGGCTCCCGCCGGATCGCGTAGGATTTTCCCTTGTAGTCGCAGGCAGCCAGTTTTACATCCGCCTTTGTCCGGGCCTGGGGAACAAAAGACCACTGGGCCACGAGGCCGCCGTCCATCAGACTCTTGAAATCCACAAAGCGACGGCCCACAAAATCCTGGAGCCGGGCGATGTTTTGAATACGAACGACCCGCAGGTTTTTTTTGGCTGAAAAAATAGCCATGACACCGTCTTCAAATTCGGGCGCCACCACGACTTCGGCGTATTGGTTGCAGATGGCCTCTGCGGTCGCTTTATCGACTGGCCGGTTGACCGCGATGCAGCCGCCAAAAGCTGCCAGCCGGTCCGCGATCATGGCTTTGTGATAGGCATCCGAAAGCACATCGGACTGGGCAACGCCGCAGGGGTTGTTGTGCTTGACAATGACGGCGGTGGGCGTATCCATGAAATACCGGAGAATGTTCAGGGCATTGTCCGCATCGGTCACATTGGTTTTTCCGGGATGTTTTCCGGACTGAAGCAGTTCGATGTCGGATGCCAGGTACTGGCCCGGCTGAATGGTCCGGGTTTCTCCGAGAAGCAGGTTGCCGTTGACCAGCTTAAAAAGTGCGGCTTCCTGTCCCGGATTCTCGCCATATCGCAGGCCTTTCTGCTCACCTTTGATATCCCAGAGGACTTTTTCATAAAACAGGGTCTGGCGCCCGGTTTCGTCGATAAAGCTGATTTCCATGCGCGGCGGAAAATGCTCGTCCACGATGGTTTTGTACATTTTTTTCAGGTCGTCTGCCATCTCATTTCTCCTTCATAATGAAGCGGCCTTGATCAATTTCTTCGGCCGCTGTCCTGATTTATGGTAAGATTCCCCCCTTTGAAAAAGGGGGGCCAGGGGGGATTTCATGTTTGACGGTAGTGGAGCGCCTGCTTTAAATCCCCCTTAATCCCCCTTTGTTAAAGGGGGAAATTGTTCGGATAACATTCCCTGACGTTATCGATTGTCCGGCTGTACAGGTATTCGGCGATCATCCGGTCATAGGCGGCGGTGTGGCCAAAGGCTTTCTGGGCCAGCCTGAAACGCAGGTCCAGAGAAATCCGGCCATTGCCGGCTCTCATTTCGGACAGAATGGCGCTGTAGTCTTCCGGATCCACCACGGAAGCCACCCGGATGAAATTTTTTGCCGATGCCCGGATCATGCAAGGGCCTCCGATGTCGATGTTGCCCCTGGCCTGCTCCACGGTCACATCCGGCCTGGATATGGTCTGCTTGAACGGATAGAGATTGACCACCACCATATCAAACGGCACGGCCCCGGTTCGGGCCAGATCCTGCTGATGTTCGTCATTGTAGGTTTCGGTGAGAATGCTCAGATAAATCTTAAAATCCAGTGTTTTGACAAGGCCCCCCTGGGTTTCCGGCTGCCCGGTATAGGCTGAAACCTGTTTGAGACGGGTCTCGGCCCGGTTTCCCAGAAACTCCCGAATGGCGTTGAAGGTGCCACCCGTCGAATACAGGGTCACCTTCGGATTGATCTCCAGGAGCTGGGTAACCAGCAGATTCAGATTACTTTTGTCCGAAACGCTGATCAGCACATTGCGAATTTCGATAAGCGGGTCAATTTGGGTAACCACATTCAGTGACATAATTTACATCTCCCCCTGATATTCCTGTAAAAACCGGTTAAAAAATGCGGTCATGAACCGGTGACGCTCACCTGCCATGCGTTTGCCTTCGGAAGTCATCATGCGGTCCTTTATTTTGCAGAGCTTGACGCGATATTCCCTGAAACCGGTATCGTCAATGGAATACGGAACGCTTTTTTCAGCGGGAATATCGGGGCTGTGAAGCCTGGCACCGATTTCTCCGGCAAAGAGATACGCTCTGGCAATGCCGATGGCGCCGATGGCATCCAGCTTGTCGGCATCAAAAAGGACTTTGGCCTCGAGGGTTTCTGGAACATGCAGTCCCCGGAACCGATGGGTGCGGATGCAGTGAAGGATATTGTCTTTCTGCCCCGGCGAAAACACCAGCGTTGCAACGATCGGCTCGGCCATCACGGATCCGTGGGCCGCGTGACACACCGAACCCCGGGACGCATCCTGATGGGGCCTGCCGATATCGTGAAGAACGGCCGCGACCCGCAGGACGTCCATGTCCGCCCGTTCCGCCGGGCCGATATGCTCGCACAGCCGAAGGACCCGAAGCGTATGATCCCAGTCGTGGCTGGCGCGCGCGCCGGTGAACATGTTCCGTGCGATTGTCCGGATATCCATGTCATGCCGCTGCTTTTCCGGTCAGCTCCGTGACAGTGACCCGGATAACGACGATTTTCTCAAGGGCGGATTCCGGATATGTGAATACTTCTTTTGAGTATTGACGCATGATGATATCCAGCGCCGCCCGCTTTTCCACGACATCCTCGATAAAGGCCGCAACGCCGAACGCGATGGCGCTCTGGAAATAAAAACCCCACTTGCAGGCGCTGTCGCCTGTTTTCAACCGGCAATCCACATCGAACTCGATGCACACGCGGGGATTTTTTCGAAGAATTTCGATTTTTCTCCCTTCGGGCGCGCAGTGGAAATAAACAGCGCCGTCCTGGTACCCGAAACTCATGGGAATCACATAAGGCTGGTTGTCATCCGACATGCCCAGGCGGCACACGGTGGATTTTTGAATGACGGATGCGATGGCTTCCGGATCCGTCATTTCCTTGTCTTTTCTTCTCATAAGCACCCATGAACCAGCAAGTGATTCACCCTCCGGATATAAAAATGGTTTCTACTGTTGTTATATTCAACCAACTCATGACAAACGACAGCCTTGAAGCATTCATCCCAAACTCATGACCGATTCCCACCGCTGAAATTCCGTGGATACCGGAAGATTCTTTTTTTTCAGAACTTCAATAAATCTGCTGTCATTGAACCGCAGATAGGGGTTTACCTTCAGCTCGTCGCCAAGGCGTGAACAGACGTGGGCCGGGTTATAGGCTTTCAAGTACGGGTCAATGTCCGGGTTGCCCGGCTCAATCATCCGGGTAAAAGACATGGCGTATTTCAGGTAGTCATGCCCGGCATAGACGACCGTATCCCCGGGAAAAGTCATCAGAAATTTGATGGAATTATAAAAGGCCCGGATATCGCCGGAAAAACAGTTTCCGATGGTCCCGTTAAACAAGGTATCCCCGGTAATCAGGCAATTGCCGGCATGGAAAGTCACCGAATCATCGGTATGACCCGGCGTTGCATGAACGCCGACCGTCAAGCCGTCAAACTCGATTTGCGCATGCCCGGACAGAAACGCTCCGTCCAGAAGGGCGGCGCCGGATCTGGCCAGCAGTTCCTGCGTTCCGCAGGTATGATCCGGATGCAGGTGGGTATGCGTGACATGGGTGAGCGTGAGCTTGTTTTTATTAACGAAATCAAGAATGGACGCCACCGCACCGCCGTCGATGGCCAGCGCCGAATGCTCTCCATAAATGACATAACTCAAATTATCGGAAGAATATGGGAATTGCTGAAGGTTCATGGGTCTCCTGGTAATCGAATTCAAGAAGTTACCGACGGTTCACTCGCTGATTATCTATAGCAGCAAATTTTCTTTGTCAATGCGTAACTGCTCGGTCAATAACTCCCCCAGTCCGGATGCACGGTGGGTGCGCCGCTCCACGGCCTGTGGCAGAATATCCATGGCCGGGCTGACCAGCGTGAACCAATTACGGGCCCGCGTAACACCGGTATAAATCAGTTCCCGGGTCAGCACCGGATTCATGGCGTCCGGCAGCACCATGGCCGTATGCTCGAATTCAGAACCCTGGGATTTATGCACGGTCATGGCATAGACCGTTTCCACATCGCCGAGGCGGGAAGGCAGCACTTTTTTCAATGTGCCGTCGGCCAGGGGAAACACCACCTTTATGACGGGTTGACCCATCCCGCGATCGTCGGTAACGGGCAATACGATACCGACATCGCCGTTCATCAGCCCCAGACTGTAATCGTTTCGCGTAACCAGAACCGGACGCCCCGGATACCAGCCCTCCGTGGTCCGGATAAGCCCCTCCCGGCAAAGGATTTGCGCTGTTTTTTCATTCAGCCCTTCTACCCCCCACCTGCCCTTTCGGACCGCCGCCAAAAGCTGAAATCGGCCAAAAGCATTCAGCACGGTCCGCAGCCAGTCATCCCCGGCTCCGGGTTCCCGGACCGGACCCGCCTTCACGCATTCCAGATATGCGCGATACCCGACGGGCGCATCCGTTGAACCGGCGCCGGCGAATGCACCGGGATTGCCATCCAGCACCAGACGGGCAAAGTTTTCATCGCCAAGGCTCTGCACGTCCAGATGGGCAATATCTCCAAAACCCTGACTCCAGACAGCGGCGACATTTTCAGGATCTCCCGCGTTGACGGCTCTGGCCAGTTCGCCGATGCCGCTGTCTTTACCGAAACGATGGCTTCTGCGCAGGACCACAATGCGCTGGTCCAGTTCCGTGCCATTTCCTGCAAAGGCTTTCAGATCATAACCCGTGTTTTTTTCCAGCCACGCAAGGGTTGCCGGCAAATATCCGGCCTGTTCCGCATGACCGCAGATATCGCCCAGCACGGACCCGGCTTCCACGGACGCCAGTTGGTCCTTATCCCCCAAAAGAACCAGTCGGGCCTTGGGCGGCAAAGCGCCAAGAAGGGCCGCCATCATTTCCAGGTCGATCATGGAGGCTTCGTCCACGACCAGAAGATCGACATGCAGGGGATTTTGCGCATTGTGGGCAAAACGCCGGGAATCCGGCCGGGTTCCAAGCAACCGATGCAGGGTGGTCGCTTTCAAGGGAAGTCTGTTTTGCATATCAGCCGGCAGAAGGTTTACCGCACTTCCGATGGATTCCGTCAGCCTTGCCGCGGCCTTGCCCGTGGGCGCCGCCAGACAAATCCGCAGGATTTGCCCCTGCTCCATCGCCAGCCCCTGCAAAAGCACCAGCAACTGAACCACGGTTGTGGTTTTGCCGGTGCCGGGTCCGCCGGAAATCACGGTGAAGGCACTTGTTGCAGCAATGGCGCAACCAATGCTCTGCCAGTGCACCTCGGTTTTCGCCCGCTCTTCGGGACTGCGCAACGGCCCAAACAAGGCATCCAGCCGGCCAATTAGATTCTTTGGTAGATTCTCCGGCAGATTCCTTGGCAGATTCCTTGAAATATTTCCGGAAAAATCATCCGGGGAAACAAGCGGATCGGCAATTCTTTGCAGAATCCCCCGAGCCACCTGCTGCGTGAATTGCCAGTAACGGCGAAGGTATAACCGGCCCGATGACAACACCAGCGGCGTGTTGCCGGCGCCGGCGGCAACCAGCGATGACTCGCGCAGGCTTTGCTCCCAGGTTTCCGGGGTCATTTCGGACAGCAGTTCCGATGGCCCGCCGAACAGGGATTCATCCCCTTCCGGAGGCAGAGACAGGGTCAGCTCTGGATCGGCCAGCGCAGCCCGCAAATCCAGGCAGATATGACCTCGCCCCAATTGATGGCTGGCCAGAACCGCTGCCGAGAGCACCGCATCGGAGACATCCGGCTGCTGCTCCTTCAGAAAGCGGACAAAAGCCCGGTCCAGTGGTCTGATCCAACCCCGATCCACCCACTCGCCAAGCACGCGAAACAAATTTTCAGGCTGCATGGCGTCTCTCCTTGCCGGCAAAAGCCGCATCCAGCGCTTCAATCAGGGATTGCGGGGGGTTATCCGGATAGATGCCCTGCCCCCCGTCATTCACCCCCCGCAGGAACAGATACACGGCGCCGCCCATATGAAGCTGGTAATCGTAACCGGGCAGCCTGGCTTTCAGCAGCCGGTGCAGCGCCAGGATATAGAGTACATATTGCAGATCGTAGCGATGTTCCAGCATGGCCTTTTCCATGGCTTTTTTTGCATAAGCCGCTTCGTTTTCTCCCAGGTGGTTGGACTTGTAATCCAGAATATAATAGCGATCCCGATAACAGAAAACCAGGTCGATAAAGCCTTTCAGCATCCCGTTAACCACGATCTTTGAAAGCCGGGGTCGGGGAGCCGCCGGCAAAATGGCGGCTGTGATCGCTTCATCCAGTTTCAGGGTGTCAACCCCATGGCCGGCAAACAAAAACTCCAGCTCGGGCTGGTAGTCTTCCGGCAAAAGATCGGCCAGCGTCATTTCGCCCGATGCGTCCGGCAGCGTGATCCGGGTCCGGAGCAGCTTCTGCAGCCAGTCCGTCAGCACTTCCTCCCAGTCGTTCCAATCCCGACGTTTGCAGAAATCCCTGATCTTATAAAGCATGCGCTGACGATGGGGAGCCAGTGCCGCAAAGCCTTCACGCGCCGCCCACTCCAGCAGGTCGTGCAGAAAGGTTCCCGGCTCCGGTCCCCGGGGAAAGCAGTGAATGGAACGGGCGGAACCCGGAGTTTGCGGCGCTGCCATGGATTCGATGTCAGCTTCCAGCAACTGATCTTCTTCGGCTGAAACCGGAGAATGGGACGTCGGCAAGACGGGATGATCCGGCTCCCCCATCCGTGCGCCGGCCAGCATTCCCGAATAACTGGTAATCCACCAGTCATGCGGGATTCTTCCGGTAAACGTCAACGCCAGGGTCAGATTCGCCGTTTCAGACCGCGGCCCGTAATACGTATCACCGGGTTCGGGCAGCGGTTCAATGGTAATATGCTCGCAATTTCCTTTCAGCATGTCCAGTTTTTCGGCCAATTGCGCCGGCTGAATCATATCTCCTGCCGAAAGCAGGTAGCCCAGCCCGGACAAGTGCAGGCCGCCGGGTTTTCCCACCACGCCGATGCCCAGCCAGCAGGCATATTGGGCGCGGGTTAATGCCACATAGAGCATCCGCAGATCTTCCGCCAGTCTTTCCCTGTCCGCTGCTGCAAGGTCTTCATCACCTGGCTTCTGAATGAGGCGAGCGAGACCTTTTTCATCGTGAATTTTCACCACCGGCGAATTCCTTGCCGTCACCTGGCGGAAGCTGCAAATAAACGGCAACCACACCAGGGGATATTCCAGGCCTTTGGACTTATGGATCGTAATCACCCGAATCAGTTCTTCATCACTTTCCAGACGCAGAATCTGCTCTTCGACCCCGGTGCCGGGTTGCTCGATTTGCTCCGCCAGCCAGCGAATCAGTGCCTGTTCACCATCGAGTCCGGCATCCACGGCCTGAAGCATTTCAGCCAGATGCAGCAGATTGGTCAACACCCTTTCGCCGCCGGCCACGTTCAGCAGGCGGGACGGGACAGCGAATTCCCGGAGCAGCAGGCGCAGCATGGGCAGCACGCCCTGATGCCGCCAGATCTGTTGATAGTTTCGAAAACGCTCGATCTCGATTTCCCAGGCCAGTTCGTCCTGAACCAGCCGATCCAGTTTTTCAAAGGACAGGGCCAGGACATCGGTCGCCAGAGCCGTTCTCAGAGCGCCATCCTGCTCGGGTTCCGCGCAGGCTCGCAAGAGATAAAGCAGGGATTTTGCCTCCGGACTTTCAAAGACGGAATCCTTGTCGGAAAGATAGACGCTGCGCACCCGGCGCTTGTTCAGCGCCTGACGCATCGCGTCGGCTTCGCTGCCGTTTCGCACCAGAATGGCAATGTCCGCCGGCCGCAGCGCTTTAAACGTTCCGTCCGGGGCCTGAAACCCGGCCTGTGCCGGTTGCGCTTCCGCCACATTCAGCAAGCGAACGATTTCACTTGCCGCGGATTCGGCCATCCGGCTGATATAGCCGTCAGGGCCGGATTTATTGAGGGTTCCGGCTTGCGGAATCAGCCAGAAAGTCATGGCCTTAACCACCTTTCCATGAGCCCTGAGCTGGTCACCTCGCCCCTCGGCCGCAACGTCGGCAAACGGGATGCGGTCCTTGAACAAAAACGCGCCTTCCGGGTGTCCGGCCCCTTTCCCGAAAACCTGATTGACCGCCCGGACCAGACCTTCGGTGGAACGGAAATTCTTCCCCAGCGCGTATGCAGCCCCGTGGGAGTCCCCGCGCGCGGCCAGATACGTGTAAATATCCGCTCCGCGAAAGGAATAGATGGCCTGTTTGGGATCACCGATCATGAGCAGCGCCGAAGTCGGAGGACAGATGACGGATGACGGATGACCATTGTTCCTGTCCTCCGTCATCCGTCCTCCGTCGTCTGCTGTCTGCGCGTTCAGATAGACCTTGCTGAAAATGGCGTACTGCACGGGATCGGTATCCTGAAATTCGTCGATCAGTGCTGCCGGAAACTGCTCGCGAATGACCCGGGCCAGCCGCCCGTTTCCCGTCCTGTGCAGGGCTTCATGCAGGCGGGTCAGAAGGTCATCAAAACCCATCCGGGCACTGCGTTCCTTTTCCTGCCGGACGCGCCGCCCGATGCCTTCCGCCGCATGGTTGAACAGCGCCGTATCGATTTGAAGCGCGGCCAGATGCGCAACCAGGCGGTCAAGCGCCTCATAGGCCGGATGCTGCGGAACGGATTTGTTCCTGGCCGCGCCGGCATTCAGCCCGGAGCTGGAAAATTTTTCCAGTGTCTGATCATCGGGCAGCGGTCCGTTGTCTTTCACCCAGGAGCGCATCGATTCAATCCATTTGATCAGAGAAGCGGTCCGGTATTTATTGCCGTTCAGGGTTTTATCGGCCTGAGCCCGTGTAACCCGATCGATCGCATCCTCAAAGTCCGGATCCCAGATCCGCCGGGCTTCTTCTATCACCCGAAGGCGCTGCGCGATCAAAACAACCGGGTCGGCCGACGGGCTCAGCTTCTCTCTGAGTAGGGGATTGATTTTTTCCAGCAATGCCTGCGGTGTCGCGCATAGACTTATCAGCTCGGATAAGATTTCCTTTGGCTGGGAATAAAAATGACTCCGCCAGTAGTCGCATGCGGCTTCTTCCAGCAGTTCCCGATCGCCGGGGGCCAGTTCCAGATCAAAAAGGCCGCCGCTGTCAAAGGCGTGCTGGCGGATCATTTGCTGACACCATGCATGAATGGTATGGATCGCGGACTCGTCCATCCACTGCGCCGCCTGATCCAGCAAACGGGCACAGCCCGGCCACCGATCGGCAGAGTAATCGCTTCTTAAGGCATCCAGATAAGCGTCCCCCCTGCCCTGTCCGCGGAAAAAAGCCGCGGCTTCCGTCAGCCGGCCTCGGATCCGGTCCCGCAGCTCCTCTGTGGCGGCGTTGGTAAAGGTCACCACAAGTATTTCCGGCGGAGTCAAGGGCCGGTAAAAGGCGTTTTCTCCCCCATGCCCCAGAATCAGCCGCAGATACAGGGCTGCGATCGTATAGGTCTTGCCGGTGCCCGCACTGGCCTCGATCATGCGAACGCCGTGCAGGGGAAAAGTCATCGGATTTAAAGGATTTCCCACGGTTTGCTCCATTTTATGACGCAATCTCATGAACCCGGATGGCTTGTAAGAGCGGCGCATAAAGCGCCTTTGCCAGATGGTCAAACTGTTTGCCGTCCGTCTGCCAGAGCGCGCTGAAATCAGGATAGGTTCGCGCCAGATAGAGGCTGTACCCCAGCTCTCCGAGTGAATTGTAGCCGTCTCCCTGATAAGCCTTGCGGGCCGTATCCCCGGCTTTTTGCCGTGTCATTTCCAGGGTGTCCTTCGGATTGTCGGACTGCAGCGCGGATAGAAAGGCCAGGGCGGTTTTGGCTGTCACCGGCAGGGGCTGCATCAGGCCCGACGCATACTGCGCCATGATTTCAGCCAGAAATTCTCCGGCGCCATCCGGGTCCAGGGGCCGCAGTTCCGCAATGCCATCCGGAGCCACCAGATAGCTGGTCAGAGAAAGACCCTGCGCGCAACCGGCCAGATGCTTCACCCAGGAACCCACCAAAGCGGACAAACGGGAGACATCGCCCCTGGCATTCATGAGGGTACCGCTATAAAACTCCCAGCGGGCAAATTGTTTCGCCCCCCGCAACCCGTCCAGCCAGTCTTCCAGAATCAGTGTCGATGGCGCCGGGATGCGTTCAACCGATGGTTGTTTCTGCTGGAGCGGAAAGCGGATTTCCATCGTTTCTGCCGCATCCGGCCATTGTTTGCACAGATAGCGGTGATACTGCAACATCCGCAGCACCGGCTCGGCCAGTTCGGCTGCGGCCAGCTCGCCGAAACCATTCATCGGCAGACTGCCGCTGCGGCGTAGCCGCTCCGCTTCTTCCAGTACAGCCTGCCGGCATGTATCCGGTTCAGCAGCCAGACCCGCTGCAAGCAATTGGGCCCCCAGGTTAAAAGGCGCCAGACGATCCAGGGCAAAGGGCTCCTGGTCGTCCGCCGTGACATGGCCCAATTCAGACCGGTCATCGAAATAAACTTTCAACCGCCGGTTGAAAAAAACCTGGACCGGATTTTTCAGGAATCGAATCAAGTCACTCAGTTGCAAGGGGCTTTCAATCGGGAGAGACAATAGATCTCCTGGCAGCGGGGTTTCAGGTGTCCGAGATGTCCGCGGGTTCAGAATTTCCCGCCATTCATGGGCGTAGGTAAACAGCCCCGGGTCCCGATCGGACTTAAAATAGGCTTTGCTGAAGGGCTGAAGCGGATGCAGGCAGGTCAGATGATCCAGAAGCGCTGCTCCCGTCTGCCCGGCCGGCAAATCCCGGCCTGCCGAAAGATCTTTCAGCCGCCATCCGGCTGATAGATAGTCGCGAAGCTGGCCGACCAGCACCGAAGGCATTTTCGAACTGTTATCTCGGACGCTGCGACCGATATAGGAAATATAAAGTTTTTCCCGGGCCGACAGCAAGGCTTCCAAAAACAGATAGCGGTCATCTTCCCGGCGGGAACGATCTCCGGGCCGATAGGCGCCGGGGGCTGCCATCAGGTCGAAATCGGGCGGCGGGAAGCTTCGCGGATACTGCCCATCGTTCATGCCCAGCAGGCAGACCACTTTAAAGGGAATGGCCCGCATCGGCATCAGGGTGCAGAAATTGACCATTCCGGCCAGAAACCGCTGGGACAGGCCGGATTCCCGCATGGCCCCCAGAAAGGCTTCGCGGACCACCGTCAGGGGCAGCGCTTCTTGCAGACCGGCATCCCTGCAGGCGCTCAGCCACTTTTCCAGCACCGTTTCAATCCGACTCTGGATCAGCCGGTCCGAATTATCCATCGGCAGAAAGAAGTCCCTCGACAGATCCAGAAGGCGCTCGCACCAGGTCTGGGCCTCGGCCGGCTGCGCCAGCACGCGCCAGTGTCTCTCCAGCGTTTCCAGCATGGCCGCCAGAGGGCCGACCCGTGCGGCTTCCAGACCGCCGACTTCATCATAGGGCTCAATCCCCTGCCAGGGCCGGCCAACGCCCACCGCATACCCCAGGAGCATGCGACGCAGGCCGAACAACCAGGTGTTTTGTTCCAGACCGGCAGGAAGTCCGAACCCCCTGCGCTGCTCGGCGCTCAATCCCCAGCGGATACCGGACCCTTCAATCCACTGCCGCAGCCTGGGAAGATCCGCTTCCCCCATGCCGAAACGCGCACGAAAGGCGGGAACATCCAGCAGATCCATCACATCACTCACCGCCATGCGGGATTCCGGCAAGTGAAGGAGTTTTTCCAGGGCCTGCAGCATGGAAACACCTGCCCGCTCCGGGCTGTCCGCGATCGTAAACGGAATGTAACGCGAATCCTGGGGCCGGATGTTGCCGAATACGGCCTCGATGTGGGGCGCATAAGCGTCAATGTCCGGGGTCATGACGATGATATCCCGGGGTTTGAGATCCGCAATGTCTGCAAAAAATGACAACAGTTGATCCTGCAGGATTTCCACTTCGCGCTGCCGGCTGTGGGCCAGATGAAAGCGGATCGATCCATCGCCTGGATCGATCCGCTGTTTGTTTTCAAAAGAAGCGGGTAAGGGCTGCAAATCCAGAATCGCCTGCTGGACCTGCTGCAGCAGAGCGACCTTTCCGTCATCCGGGACAAAATCACGAAAAAGATCAATTTCGGCAAAGTTATCCCGATAGGTCTCCGGCCGGTCATAGCCGTAAAGCAGCCCCATAAAGTCGCGTCCCTGCTTGCCCCATGCTGCCAGAAGCGGATTGACATGTTGTTGCAAAAGCTCCGGATTCAGATCTTCGAGCATTTGGGACTTTCGCGGATGCCTGGCGCGCTCGATTCGCAGCAGGTCCCTGTCCGCCATGATATCCGCCCAGAAATGCCGGCAGGGATTGTGAACGCAGACCATCACCTGGCTGAAGCGGGAAACGGCATGCAGCGCTTCCAGCGCCTGTTTGGGGAGGGAACAGATGCCAAAGACGATCACGCGGCGCGGCAGGCCGGCAGGTCTTTTTTCAAGGGACTGCGCAGTTTTCAGAAACAGGCGATGCAGGCCGGATCGGCTGTTCCCGCGATGATCGATGGGAATGCTTTGCTGAATTCTTCGCCAGAGTTCGGCCTGCCAGAGCTGCCGCCGCGGCATTTCAACCGGTTCGCCTCCGGCGTTTCTAAGAAGATCCAGACCGCTCGACCAGTCCTCCAGCCAGTCGGCCCGGTAGACCTGATACTGATCGAAAAGGTCCGCAAGGCGGCCGGCCAACTGGTATCGTTTGCGCAGGTCGGGATCATCCAGCAGATACTGCGTCAGCGGCAAAAAACAATCCTCCTTCAGCAAGGACGGCAACAACTGAAACAGCCGCCAGGTCAGGCGGTCTTTATCGTAAGGCGATTCCCTGGGGATTGCCTCATCCCCCAGGACCGTGCGGTAAGCCCGCCACAAAAAGCGCGCCGGCAGTTGCATATCCAGCGCGGCGGCTATGCCGCACCCATCGTTTTCCGCCAGCGCCAGCTTCAGCCACTGAGCCATGCCATTGCTCTGGACCAGAAACAACTCGTTTTCCAGCGGCTTCAGTGGCCAGCGCCGGATCCACTCCACCACCACCTGCCGCAGGTCTTCCAGATGATTGGCATGAATCATCGAAAGGCCGGGAGTCAACATCTCCTCACCGGCCATTCGATTCACCTTGCGTGGCTTCCTGCGATTGTTTGGCAGGGATCGGAATCTCTTTTTTCAACTGTTTTTCAAGATCAGCCAGCCCTTTACCTTTTCGCGTTTTTTCCATTCGGATTTCTTCTCGTTTATAGGGTTGGTTCGCCAAAACACGAATTTGAGGAAGCTGAGCTCATTCAGGAAGGTTTCTCCAAATCGACTCGGCAGGTAACATGGATGATATCGAATATCGCTCGACTGTAAATCATGGATCACAGATTGTCAAACAGGATTAAATAAGGCTTGACGGCCCTCCAATTGTTGAAGAATTGAAGAATGTTCGGAATCGACCTTTTTCAAAAAAGCGCTTCAAATACTGCTTACAACTGAAAAGGATTGCTGTTCGTGAATATTATCCAGAAACTGTTATATTCATTTTATTGCATGATATACAGAAGGAGAAATAAAATGCCAGAATTGTCTTGTCAAGTATTATCCCATCTTATATTGTAAGATTAAAATGAGATAGGGTTTTACATGGCGGAAAATATCACCTCCGCACCTCGGACAAATGGTGCCTTTGGGCCATGCTGCTGGCCGGGATTACAGCCGTTTTTCTGAAGTTTCTGCGCTGAATGGAAGCCAATGTTTTTACAAATGAAGAACATCTTGATAGATCGGTAAAAAAAGGATACGGTAACTCCCAAAATGTAGCGGTTTTAAAGAGGAACCTCTTTTTGAGGTTCTCCTATAAAAAACGATCTTAACACTTCATTTACTTAAAAATCATTCGAAACTGAGTTCTTAATGTCATATGTGTGAAGGACATGCTACCGATTCCAGAGAACGTTTTACAACAATTCAACGAAGTCTTAAAACAACGGGCAGTCGTTGAATCCTTACAGATCCATTACAGAAAATGGCTTCGATATTTTCTTGATTTGGAGATCAACGCGATGTACCTCGTGCAAAAAAATCCAAGTATATACCCGTTGTTCTTTCGCGGCAGGAAATTGACACGATTGTGAAACATCTGGATTATCCATTTGATCTTGTAGTCGACCTGCTCTATGGCTGTGGGCTTCGCCTCTTTGAATGCCTCAGTCTTCGAGTGCAGAATTTCAATTTCGAGGATGGGATTCTGACGGTACACGGCAAAAGCAACAAAGACCGGACCGTTCCACTTCCACAAACGCTCATCCCAAAATTGAAGATCCAGTTGGAGTCTGTGAGTAAACTCCATGACAAAGACTTGGCGGCAGATTATGATGGAGTATTTTTAGTTGATGCACTCGATAAGAAGTACCCGGCTGCTGCCAAGGAATTCATTTGGCAATGGATTTTTCCGCAAAAGGAACTAACCTTGCTACCGAACACAAAAAAGCGCAGGCGATATCATTTGCATGAATCGCAGCTTCAGGAAGCATTGAAAAAAGCAGTAAGACATGCAAAGCTTACCAAGCGCGTCAAATCGCATACTTTTCGGCACAGCTTTGCCACACACCTTTTGCAGGCAAATTATGATATTCGTACGATCCAGACAATGCTTGGACATTCTGATGTGAGAACGACGATGATTTATACGCATTGCGTGCCGAGCAAAACAGCAAAGGAAGCAAAAAGTCCAC
>Ga0268283_1000818_pt1 | contig 17370 bp, 13 predicted proteins | sample saktaG_13_FD_190140 | JGI IMG/M metagenome (GOLD analysis project Ga0268283, IMG submission 190140) | Saline water microbial communities from Sakinaw Lake, British Columbia, Canada - sak_2013_06_06_36m | ecosystem: Environmental > Aquatic > Non-marine Saline and Alkaline > Saline ... | reverse complement strand
AGCGTCTGCGGGTGCGCGGTCTGCGCCAGTTTGCCGGCGCCGTCAACGCGCAGGCATTCGCGCTCATAACCGCGCGTGATGCCGCGCAGCACCTGCGCTTGTCCGGGGGTAAAAAATTGCTGGACGGCGTCACAGCAGGTGAACTTCAACATGGGGGGCTTGCTTTCTCTTGCACTTCAATGGGCCGACTTGCCAGTCGCAGCCTTTCCTTTGCTTACCTTGGCTTTGCTTACCTTGGCTTTGCTTGGTGTTTCATCTTGGGGCACGAACCCGATAGATCGCCTGGCAGGTGGTGGGGGCGCGGCAAGCAGTTCTGCCATCGAATCAGCGAGCTCTGCGATGCTGCGTTCATGAACGGACACTTTGCGCTCCAGTTGATGAACTTTGGTCGCCAACTCCCTGTTGCTGCTGAGCATGCCGCGCAGTTCGACAAAGGCACGCACCACGTGAACACTCAAAGCTGTAGCGCGCGGGCTGTTGAGCAAGGTGGCCGCCATGATGGCGCCATGCTCCGAAAAAACGTGGGGAAGGTACTTGCGATGCTGCCCGCGTCCCGCCTTTAAGGTTGCAATTTGCAACCTTAAAGCGGAAAACTCCTGCTCATTGAGCTGGAACATAAAGTCAACCGGAAACCGCGCCAAATTGCGGCTAACCTGCTGGTTGAACCGCTTTGTCGTCTCGCCATAAAAAGCCGCCAAGTCGGAATCCAGCACGACCCGCTGGCCACGAATCAGGTGAATGCGCTGAGCGATCTCTCCTATGGAAAGTGGCTCGCGTTCCGGGATCGTACTCTCAGCAGACGGCTTGCCGTCGGGGGTGTTTCCCCCCTTCATACAGGCTCCCGTGACCACACGACGCGCGGACTGGACCGTTTGCAGCAGATGTACATGAATTGGGTTCCAGTCATGATTCCGGGATGAGACGGTTCAAATCGACAAGCATCGCAGATTCTAAGCGGCTCGACTTGCCGTCGCTGTCGTTGGCATTGGTACCACTGGAACGTGGTAAGGTAACTGGCATGACATCGTTTTTGCTCACCGACGTCCTGCAGGAGAAGTTGCTGCAAGCCGCCCGCGCGGCCAGAAGTCGTGCCTACGCGCCTTACTCCAGGTATCGGGTGGGTGCTGCTGTGCTGGATGAGGCTGGGCGCATCCACGCCGGCTGCAATGTGGAAAACGCCGCCTACCCGCAAGGGGTCTGCGCCGAAGCCGCTGCGCTGAGTGCCATGGTGCTGGCCGGGGGCAGCCGGGTGCGCGCCGTGCTGGTGGCGGGTGCCGCTGCCGGTGCATCGTGGACCACGCCCTGCGGCGGTTGCCGCCAGAAGCTGCGCGAGTTCGGCGCACCGGAGACGCCGATTCTCACCGCCAGCGACGATGCAATCGGGCCAGTCTTTACGCTGGCGCAACTGCTGCCCGAGAGTTTCGGGCCAGACCACTTGGGCAGGTCATGACAGACGACTGCGCTTTTGAAGCCGCCGCGCTGGTTCGGCAGCGCAAGCCCGGTTTTGTGCCACGCCTGGGACTGATTCTGGGCTCCGGCCTGGGACCTCTAGCGGAGCAGTTGAGTGACGCTGTGTCAGTCCGCTTTGACGAACTGCCGGGCTTTCCGGTCTCGACCGTTCATGGCCACGCCGGTGAGTTGGTGTTGGGGACGCTCGCCGGCCTGCCGGTGGCCTGCCTGAAAGGGCGCGCGCATTTTTACGAAGGCTACGGCCTGGGTGTCATGACCAGTGCGGTGCGCACGCTCAAGCTGCTGGGCTGCGAGACCCTGCTGGTGACCAACGCAGCGGGTTCCTTGCGCCGCGAGGCCGATGCCGGCAGCCTGGTCGCGGTCACGGACCACATCAACCTGCTGCCTGGTACACCCATGGTAGGCCCCAACGACGAGCGCTTTGGGCCGCGCTTTTTCAGTCTGGCCAACGCCTACGACCGCGAACTGCTGGCGCTGCTCAAGGCCAGCGCCCAGACCAGTGGCATCGGGCTGCATGAAGGCGTCTATGCCGCCTTCCCGGGGCCGAATTTTGAGACCGCAGCAGAAATCCGCATGATGTCCATCCTGGGCGCGGATCTGGTGGGCATGTCGCTGGTGCCGGAAGTTATTGCCGCGCGTCATTGTGGCTTGAAGGTTGTAGCGGTTTCTGTCGTCACCAACCTGGCCGAGGGTTTGGGAACGACGGATCTTTCGCACGAGCAGACGCTGAAATACGCTGCCCTGGGGGCCAAGGATCTGGTGTCCGTGCTGTTGGCCTTCGTGACCGAACTGGCACGGCGGCCCGCTACGCCGGCGTCCACCTGAGGACAGGCCAGAGTCGCAGCGAGCCAGCATGCCAAGAGCCTTCATCCTCCTGCTTGATTCGCTGGGTCTGGGCGCCGCCCCCGATGCCCAGGCTTTCGGCGATGCCGACACCAACACCCTGGGGCACATCGCGGCCTGGGTTGCCAGCCAGGGGACGAGTCTGCAGTTGCCGAATCTGGAGGCCTTGGGTCTGGGCGCCGCAGCGCAACTGGCCTGTGGGGAGTGGCCGCAGGGCTTCGATCAGCGCAGCGATTTCGGCGCGGCGTATGGCGCGGCCCGCGAGCGCTCTACCGGCAAGGACACGCAAAGTGGCCACTGGGAAATTGCCGGATTGCCGGTTGATTTTGACTGGGGTTACTTTCCCCGCCAGATTCCGGCCTTCCCCCAGGAACTGACCGACGCCTTGCAGGCGCGTACCGGCGTGCCGGGCTTTCTGGGCAACTGCCACGCTTCTGGCGTCGAGATCATCAAGCGCCTGGGTGACGAGCACGTGGCCAGCGGAAAGCCGATTCTCTACACCTCGGCCGACTCGGTGTTCCAGATCGCGGCGCACGAACAGCACTTCGGACTGGAGCGCCTGTATGCGCTGTCAGAAGCGGCTTTTGAGCTGGTCAGGCCTTATCACATCGGGCGCGTTATTGCGCGGCCTTTTTTGGGCGAGCACGGCCAGTACCGGCGCACCTCGAACCGGCACGACTACGCTGTCAAGCCGACCAGCGCAACCCTGCTCGATCACGTTCAGGACGCCGGTGGGGAAGTGCTGGCGCTGGGCAAGGTTGGCGACATCTTCGCCCAGCAAGGTGTCTCGCGCGTGCTCAAGGGCAAGGACAATAGGAGCCTGTTTGACGCGCTGCTGCAAGCCGCCAGTGAGGCGGCGTCGGGCTCGCTCAGCTTTGTCAATTTTGTGGATTTCGACCAGCTCTTTGGCCACACGCGCGATGTCGCCGGCTACGCCGCAGCGCTGCGCGAATTTGACGCGCGCTTGCCCGAATTTGTGGCCAGACTCCAAGTAGGCGATCTGGCCGTGATTACCGCGGACCACGGTTGCGACCCGACCTGGACCGGCTCCGACCACACGCGTGAACACATCCCGATGCTGTTCTTCGGCCCCGGTCTGACGCCGCGCTCGCTGGGTGTCTCCGATACCTTTTCCGACATTGGCCAGACCCTGGCCAGCCACCTGGGCGTTGCCTCACTGGGCCATGGACAGAACCTGCTATGAATGATTCAAGCGAACTGCAACGCAACCAGGCAGTCGCTCTTGATCTGGGCTGGGTGCAGCAGATCAGGGTGAACCGCAACGCGGCGGATCGGCGCGCGGCCAGCCTGGTCAATCGTCGCGGTGTGAAGAAGGAGTATCAGGCGGCCTGGCTGCTTAAAGCCATCGAGTGCATGGACCTGACCACGCTCGGCGGCGACGATACACCGGGCCGGGTCGAGCGTCTGTGCCGCAAGGCACTGCAGCCGCTGCGCGCCGATCTGCTGCAAGCGCTCGGCGTGCACAAGCTGACGACGGGTGCCGTCTGCGTCTACCACGAAATGATTGCACCCGCCTCCCGTGTGCTGGCCGGGCGGCTGCCGATTGCAGCTGTTTCCACCGCTTTCCCGGCGGGGTTGACCAGTCTGGAAACCAAGCTGCGCGAGATCGAGTTGTCGGTCGCGGCGGGTGCCAGCGAAATTGACATCGTGATCACACGCCAGCATGTACTCACCGGCAACTGGCAAGTGCTTTATGACGAGATGCTGGCTTACCGCAAAGCCTGTGGTGCCGCCCACGTGAAAGCGATTCTCGCCACCGGCGATCTGGTAACGCTGGAGAACGTCGCCCGGGCGTCCTGGGTCTGCATGATGGCAGGCGCCGACTTCATCAAGACTTCCACCGGCAAGGAAGGCGTGAATGCCACGCTGCCGGTGGCGCTCATCATGACGCGTGCCATTCGCGAGTACTTTGAGCGCTACGGCTTTCGCGTCGGTTTCAAGCCAGCCGGCGGGGTCTCGTCGGCCAAGTCGGCGCTGCAGTACCTCGCCGTGATGGCAGAAGAACTGGGCCGCGCGTGGCTGGAGCCACAGCTCTTTCGCATTGGCGCGTCCAGTTTGCTGACTGACATCGAACGCCAGCTGGAGCACCATGTGACCGGCAATTACTCGGCCAATCATAGGCACGCACTACCATGACAAGCATCCCCGACATTCTCAAGACCATGGATTACGGCCCCTCGCCGGAAAGCCAGAAAGAAGCGCTGGCCTGGTTGGCGCAGCACCAGCGCCGCTTTGGCCTGTTCATAGCCAACGACTGGAGCGCGCCGGGCCAGACCTTTGTCTCCTTCAATCCGGCTGACGGCAAGGAGCTCGCGCAGCTGACGCAGGCCACCACCGCCGATGTGGATCGTGCCGTGGCAGCAGCGCGCGCCGCCCTGCCTGGCTGGCAGGCGCTGGGTGGCCATGGTCGCTCCAAGGTGCTGTACGCACTGGCGCGCCAGTTGCAGAAGCACGCGCGCCTGTTTGCCGTGCTGGAAACCCTGGACAACGGCAAGACCGTGCGTGAATCTCGCGACGTCGATCTGCCGCTGGCAGCGCGCCATTTCTATCACCATGCCGGCTGGGCGCAGTTGCTAAGCGAAGAGTTTGCAGGCTACCGCGCGGTCGGCGTGGTCGGGCAGATCGTTCCCTGGAATTTTCCGCTGCTGATGCTGGCCTGGAAAATTGCGCCGGCGCTGGCGGCGGGCAATTGCGTGGTCTTCAAGCCGGCCGAGTTCACCTCACTCACAGCCCTGCTGTTTGCCGAAATCAGCCAGCGCGCCGGGGTGCCCGCCGGGGTCGTCAACATCGTGACCGGCGACGGCGAAGTGGGCCAGGCCATCGTGAATCATCCCGGTATCGACAAGCTGGCCTTCACCGGCTCTACCGAGGTGGGTCGCTTGATCCGCAGCGCCACCGCTGGCAGCGGCAAGAAGCTGTCGCTGGAACTCGGCGGCAAGTCGCCCTTCATCGTGTTTGAGGATGCTGATCTGGACGCCGCCGTGGAAGGTCTGGTCGACTCCATCTGGTTCAACCAGGGCCAGGTCTGCTGCGCCGGCTCACGCCTCTTGGTGCAGGAGTCGGTGCAATCGCGTTTTCTGGCCAAGGTGAAAGCGCGCATGGACAAGCTGCGGCTCGGCTCACCGTTGGACAAATCGATGGACGTCGGCGCGCTGGTGGACCCGGTGCAACGGCAGCGCATCACCGGTCTGGTGGAGGCGGCGCGCGCCGAGGGCTGCGAGATCTGGCAGTTCGCCTGCGAACTCCCTGCCACCGGCAGCTGGTACCCGCCGACCCTGATCACGGGCGCCTCCGCCTCTGCTTCTGTGGCACAGACAGAAATCTTTGGCCCGGTGCTGGTAGCGATGAGCTTTCGCACACCACCCGAAGCCGTGCAACTGGCCAACAACACGGTCTATGGACTGGCGGCCTGCATCTGGTCCGAGTCGATCAGCCTGGCACTCGACATCGCACCGCAAATCAAGGCCGGTGTGGTGTGGATCAACACCGCCAACCAGTTCGATGCTGCCTGTGGCTTTGGCGGTTACCGCGAATCGGGTTTCGGGCGTGAGGGCGGGCGTGAAGGCATGCTCGAATACCTGACGCCGCTGGCTGAAGATGCGCGCCCGGCATTGCCGCTACCTGCTGCTACGCCCGCGGGCAGAGGCAAGCTTGTGGCGCCGCAAGCGGGTGCTGGCGCCTTCGACATTGACCGCACCGCCAAGCTCTACATCGGTGGCAAGCAGACGCGCCCCGACGGCGGCTACAGCCGCACCATTCACGACGTCGCCGGCGCCTTGCTGGCCGATGTCGGTGAGGGCAGCCGCAAGGACATTCGCAACGCCGTCGAAGCGGCGCACAAGGCCGCTGCCTGGGCCCGTGCCACAGCGCACAACCGGGCTCAGGTTCTGTACTACATCGCTGAAAATCTGGCGAGTCGCGCGCCGGAGTTTGCGGCGCGCCTGCAGCGGATGACGGGTGCTGCCGACGCTGAGCGCGAAGTTCAGGCCTCAATCGAGCGCCTGTTCTACTACGCCGCCTGGGCCGACAAATACGATGGTCTGGCGCACCAGCCGCCGATGCACGGCATCACGGTGGCGCTCAACGAGCCGCTGGGCGTGATCGGCATCATCTGCCCGACCGAGCAGCCGCTGCTGGGCTTTATCTCGCTGGTGGCACCGGCGATCGCGCTGGGCAATTGCGTCGTTGCTGTGCCCTCCGAAGCGCATCCGCTCTCGGCCACCGATCTGTACCAGGTGCTGGATACCTCGGACCTGCCCGGTGGTGTGCTCAATATCGTTACCGGCAGCGCTGACGAACTGGCGCGCGTGCTGGCCAGCCACAGCGATGTCGATGCGGTCTGGCGGCATGACGGCTCGGCGGCGGGTTGCGCGGAAGTCGAACGCCTGTCAGCGCAGTCGCTCAAGCGCACCTGGGTCGGCGGCGGCAGAGGACGTGACTGGTATGACGCAGCCCAGGCCGCCGGTCGTCCCGTGCTGGCGCATGCGAGTCAGGTCAAGAACATCTGGATTCCCTACGGTGTCTGAGCCGTGATCTTGCTGCCCCAGGAAATCATCCGCCGAAAGCGCGACGGCGCGACGCTGAGCGGCGCCGAGATCGAATTCTTTGTGCGCGGCATCACCGACGGCAGCGTCAGCGAGGGCCAGGTCGCCGCCTTTGCCATGGCGGTGTTCTTCAAGGACATGGCGATGGAGGAACGCGTTGCCTTGACGCTGGCCATGCGCGACTCGGGGCAGGTGCTGGAATGGCGCTCGCTCGACCTGCCCGGACCAGTGATGGACAAGCATTCCACCGGGGGCGTGGGCGATGTGGTCTCGCTGCTGCTCGGGCCCATGATTGCCGCTTGTGGCGGCTTTGTGCCCATGATCTCGGGTCGTGGCCTGGGCCACACCGGTGGCACGCTCGACAAGTTCGACGCCATACCGGGTTACTGCAGCACACCCGACATCGACAGGTTCCGCCAGGTCGTGAAGGAAGTGGGTGTCGCCATCATCGGACAGACGGCGCAGCTGGCACCGGCCGACAAGCGGGTTTACTCCATTCGCGACGTGACCGCCACGGTGGAGTCGGTGCCCATGATCACCAGTTCCATCCTGTCCAAAAAACTCTCGGCCGGGCTGGACTATCTGGTGATGGATGTGAAGGTGGGCTCCGGCGCCTTCATGCCAAGTTACGAGAAGTCACTGGAACTGGCGAACAGCATCGTCAGCGTTGGCACCGGCGCGGGTCTGCCCACCGCAGCGCTGCTGACCGATATGAATGAATCGCTCGCGCCCAGCGCCGGCAATGCGCTGGAGGTGCGCCTCGCGCTCGACTACCTGAGTGGGCGAGCGCGCCCGGCGCGCCTGCATGAGGTAACGATGGCCTTATGCGCTGAGATGTTGCTGCTCGGTGGTCTTGCCACCAGCCTGGACCATGCACGACAGCGCTTGCAGGCAACGCTCGACAGTGGCGCTGCGGCAGAGCGCTTTGCGCGCATGGTGAGTGCACTGGGCGGTCCGGCGGATCTGCTGGAACGCCCCGACGCTTATCTGGAGGCAGCGCCTGTGCTGCTGCCGGCTCTGGCGCCACGCTCGGGTTATGTGCAGCGATGCGATTGCCGCAGTCTGGGGCTCACGGTGCTGGGTCTTGGCGGCGGTCGCAGCCGCCCGACGGACAGCATTGATTTTGCCGTGGGACTGAGTGAACTGGTGCAGATTGGCGAGTACCTTGAAGCCGGCCAGCCCTTGGCCGTGGTGCATGCGCGCACAGCGGCTGCGGCCGAGCAGGCTGCGCGCGAACTGCAATCGGCCTACCAGATCGGCGACACTTCGCCCGTGCCCGGGACAGCGATCTACAGTCGGATTGGCAGCGGCAAGCGAAGCGGAAATTGCTGATACACCATTGCCATCCCGGACTCGGCAGTTGTCATCCCGGACCTGCCTTTTGTCATCCCGGACTTGCCTTTTGTCATCCCGGACCTGATCCGGGATCCAGTGCCACGCCAATACTGGATTGCGGGTCGGGGCCCGCAATGACAAGGCCTGGCCCGCAATGACAAGGCCTGGCCCACGATGACAAGGGCACCCGCAATGACAAGGCCTGGCCCGCAATGACAAGGCCTGGCCCACGATGACAAGGGCACCCGCAATGACGATGCAGGGCGCAATGACAATGCGGCAGTAGCCCTAAGGCTTGAGCTGGTACAAGGCCGAGCCGTCGCCGTTGTCCTTCAGCCACTGAATATCGGGGTGTCTGGCCAGGTGCTTCTGCGCTGAGCTGGCTGAAAAAAATACCATTCTCACCCCGGGCACATTCTGGATGTGCCAGTTCCGATCAGCGCTTGGATTGACCTGTTTGCCGGGACCGAGCACGTCCATCATGCGCAGGTACTCGATCAGCACCTGCCGGTTTTCTTCGGGCGCGTCCAGTATCACTTTGGCCGCCGTCAGAGCCGGAAAATTGCCGCCGCCAAAGGCGCGGTAGTTGTTGGTGGCGACTATGAATTTGGCGTCGAGCGAGATCGGTTGACCCTGGTAACGCAGGTTCTTCACGCGCTGCGACTCGGGTGCCGCCAGGCTGCCGTTCACGGCGTAGCGGGCCCGCTGCGTCACGTCGATTTCGTAACTGACGCCATCGAGGGTGTCAAAGTTGAAGGACGGGAAGCCGCTGTTCACCAGCGCCTGCTGTGCCGGGCCCTGCGGATCGATGCGGTTGAACTGACCGGCTGACATCTCGATCCACTCTTTCACCTCGGCGCCGGTCAGCAGCATGGCTTTGAGCGTGTTCGGGTAAACGTACAGGTCGGCCACATGCTTGATCGCCAGCGGCCCGGCCGGGATGTCGGTGTAGTTGGTCGAGCCCTGGCGTCCACCGGCCTTGAAAGGCGAGGCTGCCGACAGCACCGGGTACTTTTCATAATCGGTGCCTTGAATGGCGCGTTTCACGTAGGCGATCTGGGCGTTCGAAACGATCTGCACCGAGGGATCATCGCTGACCTGGGCAAAGTAGCTGTAAATCGGTGCGCTGCTGAAAGCAATTTTGTCGCGCAGATAAGCCAGGGTCTGCGCATGTTCGTCGGCAATGACCTGTTCCACCGAAGGGTCAGCATCTGCCAGCGACTTGCGGGTGACGCGGTCAAACACCGGCCGGATGGACGAGCGGCTGTCGGTGACCTTCCAGCTGCCGCTGCTGTTGTCCAGTTTGAAATCCACGATGCCCAGGTGGTCGCCCCAGCGCCCCGGCATCACGGCCGCCACGCCGTTGATGGTGCCGCGCTCGATGTCCACCCTGGGATAGTTGGCAAAGCCCTTGCCCGGAAACTCGGAATGCGCGTGGCCGAACAGAATCGCATCGACCCCCGGCACCTGTGCCAGCCGTGACACCACGTTTTCTGCAAACAGTCCGACCTCGCCTTTTTCAAAACCCGAATGCGCAATCGCAATCACCAGCTGCGCCCCCTTGGCGCGCATCTCCGGCACATACTTCTTCGCCACCTCAACCATGTCGTGTGCTACCACGCGGCCTTCCAGATTCGCCTTGTCCCACAGCATGATCTGCGGTGGCACGAAGCCGATGACGCCGACCCTGATGGCGTGCTTGTGGCCCTGATCGTCCTTGAGCTCCCGCTCCAGCAGCACATAGGGCGTGAACGCGTGCCTGGCCTGCGCTGAATCCTTGTCCTTGTCATCGATGTAGACGTTGGCGTTGACGTAGGGGAAGTTGGCGCCAGCCAGCGAGCGGCGCAGAAAGGCCAGCCCGTAGTTGAACTCATGGTTGCCGACATTGGCCGCGTCATAGGCCATGGTGTTCATCACCTTGTAGGCCGGATGCACCTGCCCTTCCTGCAGCGGCTTGACACGCGCCACCCAGTCGCCCAGCGGGTTGCCCTGCAGCAGGTCACCGTTGTCAAACAGCAGGCTGTTGGGCGCCTCGGCGCGCGCGGCCTTGATCAGGCTCAGCGTGCGCGCCAGACCATACTGGTCCGTCGGCTGGTCCTGGTAGTAGTCGTAACTGAGCATGTTCATGTGCAGGTCCGTCGTCTCCAGAATCCGCAACTTCACTTCGACAGCCTGCGCCGAGCACACGAACAGCGCGGCCAGCAGGCCGGCTCCCAGCCAGGGTTTCATCATCTTCATCTCCGACTTATTGGCGGTAGTACGCCGGCAGGGCGCGCAGGTACTTGGGCAGATTCGGGTTTCTCATCAGGCGTGAGAAGAACTCCGGATCATCACTCGTGGTCAAACTGTTCAGCCGTGTCTTCTCGAACGGCAGTTTGAAGCGGCAGGACAGCAATCGCCTGGCATCGGCCGCTGTCGGGCTGGTCTTGGGTGGCTCCAGGCCGCACTGGGCAAAATCTTTGGCAAGCTGCTCCTGGCTGAGCCTGGCCGCCAGTTGCGCCGGATCCAACTTCAGGCCTTGCTGGATGCGGCTCATGGTCTCGGCGATGCTCATGGGCGCCAAGCTGGTGGCCGGGCAGTTGGGTGTCATGGCCTTGCTGCGCTTGCCCTTGAAAGTGGAGGTGGTCTCGATGTCGTCGGCCCCGCCGCGCGCTGTCTTCAGCAGGGCAAGATCGCCGTACAGGGGCTCGCCACGTACTGCCACCAACTGGATGTTTTCTTCAATCGCCTGGATCAGGTTGCGATACGGGTCCGGATGGCGGTCGTCGAGCACGAGCACATCGGCCAGATAGCCTTCGCTGATCTGGCCCAGGCGCTTGCTCCAGCCCATGGCATCGGCCGGTTTGCGCGTCACCATTTCAACCAGATCCCGGTCTGACAGGGCACCATGCAGCGCGTGTTTGTTGACCAGGTCGGCCACCTTGAGCTCGCCCAGGCTCGACTTGCTGCCCGACGGACCCCAGTCCGGCGCCAGGCTGATGGCCACACCCGCGCGCCGCGCGGCATCGATGTTGGCGGTCTGACCGTAAAGCATGAAGTTCGACAGCGGCGACCACACCAGTTTGGCGCCCACTGCGGCCATTTCCTTGAGCTGTGGCTCGGTCAGGCCGACGCCGTGGATCGCGATCAGTTCCGGCCCGAGCAGATTGCTGTCCTTGATGGCGTAGAACTCGGTGGCCATGCGCGGCGAAGGTCCTTCAGCCAGGTGCACCACCAGCGGACCCTTGCTGCGCTCGGACTGCATCGCGCTCCACTCCTTGGAACTGCGACCCATATCGACCCGGCTGGCCGCCACGCGCGACTCGACCGGAGAGTTTTCAATATTGCGGACCAGGCACTCCTCCTTGGAATAAGCCAGGTTGGTTCTGCCCCCCTGCAGCGAGGTGGTGCCGCCGGCCAGCGCCTTGTACTCGCCATAACGGCCGATCTCGATGCCCAGGTCAAGGTAGTAGGCTCGTGTCAGCAGCTCCTGCGGGAAGGTGATGCGCTTGTTGTAGGCATCGTCGTACCAGCGCCATTCGTAGCGATCGCGGTATTTGCGCGTGATCGGCAGCAGCGGGTAGATGGCGTATTCCGGGTGGTTGTGCAGATCGATGATGCCGGGGTAGATCGCGCCCTTGCTGTCAATCACCGGTGCGTCCCTGGCCGCATCCGGCAGCGCCTCACCGGAGCGCGCAATCGCCATGATCTTGCCGCCAGCGAGCCAGACCCGGGCGTTGGGCAGCACATCGCCAGCATCGTTCATCGTCACCACCTTGCCCACCAGCACCAGACCCTGTTCGGCGTTCCAGGGCGTCTGCGCGCCAGCAGGTGCAATCAGGGCGGAGGCAGACAGGAGGCAGGCAGTGACAAGGCTGGCAGCGCGCATGAGGGTTCCCGGTTGTCGGCAAAGAAGGAGGATGCGGACATCATAGCCTTGCGCAGGAATTTCAATGTTTGCGGTCCGCCCAGTCTTCCCAATCGACGTTGTGGGTCTCGCGATAACTGCTGACAGCCGAGCCAATGGTCGGAAAGAAGAAGTGCTCGCCAAGCCGGGCAAACAGTCCGAATCGTTTGAGCTTGTCCTTGACCGGGCCCTTCATCTCGGCAAAACACAACCTGATGCGAGCTTCATGCAAGACATCGTCGAGTTCGGCCAGCATGTCGGCGGAGGTCACATCCACGCCGGTGACCGGTTCGGCCGCGACGACCACCCAGCGCACTGGCGTGGGCGATGCAGCCACCGCGTCCAGAACCTGGTCATGGAACCACTCGGCATTGGCAAAAAACAAGGGCGCATCCCAGCGAAACAGAACCAAACCGGGGATCAGGCGCGCCTCGGGATGGCGCTGGATGTCGTGGTAGCCCTTGACACCGTCGGCGCGGCCCAATACGGCGGAGTGCGGGCGCCAGCTACCCCAGAGAAACTCGATGACGGCAATCACGATGGCCAGACCAATACCGGGAATCGCGCCCAGCACGACCACGCCGACGGTACAGGCGATAGCCAGCCAGAACTCCCAGCGCTGGATGCGGTAGATCCGACGCAAGTCGGTGACCTCGATCATGCCAGTGGCAGCAGCGATGACGACCGCAGCCAGGGCGCTGATGGGCAGGTTCTTCAGCAGGTTCGGCGCCAGCAACAGCAACAGGGCAACCGTCAGCGCGCCGACGACGCCGCTCATTTGGGTTCTGGCGCCGGCGGCCTCGGCAACCGGCGTGCGCGAGGCACTGCTGCTGATGGGGAAACCCTGAAAAAGACCGGCCGCCAGATTGGCAACGCCCAGGCCCACCATCTCCTGGTTCGGATCGACGTGGCTTCGCGTCCTGGCCGCATAGACGCGCGAGAGCACACTGGTATCGGCGAACGACACCAAGGCAATGGCAGTGCCGCCAATCAGGACGGGAACGATATCGGTGCTGGTGATCCACGGGATGGTGAACGCGGGCAGACCCTGCGGCAGGGAACCCAGCACCGAAACGCCAGCGCCTGCGGCAAGGTCCAGCGCGCCAACGGCGACGGTGGCGCCAACCACAGCGGCCAGGATGCCCGGCACGCGCTTGCTGCTCTTGAGCAGAAATATCACAGCCAGGGTGGCCGCGCCAACCGTGAAGGTGCTCCAGTTGACCCTGCCATCAAGCACTGAGGTGACGATGGCCCCGAGGCTGTGCAGCGGAGCGTCGCTGTCGATCGAAAAACCGAACAGCTTGGGCAGTTGACTGATCAGCACGGTCAGCGCGATGCCATTCATGTAGCCGTAGCGGATCGGCTTGGAAAGCAGTTCGGTGACGAAGCCCAGACGCGCCAGGCCGGCAACGATGCAGACGATCCCCGACACCACTGCCATCATGGCGGCCAGGGCAATGGCACGGTGGGGGTCGCCGCCAGACAGGGGCAGAACCACGGCGAGAATGAGCGCGGCCAGCGAGGAGTCGGGTCCCAACACCAGAATGCGGCTGGGGCCAAACAGCGCATAGGCCAGCATGGGAACAATCGTTGCATACAGCCCGTAGATGCCCGGCACGCCCGATGCCACCGCATAGGCGATACCCACGGGAACCAGCATCGTCGTCAGCACCAGTCCGGCTGCGATGTCGTGGCGCAGCCAGGATGCTGGGTAGTGCCGAAGCGTTTGCAGCCCCGGCAGCCAGCGCGCCCAGCCGCGCCGGGCAGAGGCTCTTGAAGGGAGCGCGATGCGTCCGGACTGCCGGCTTGGCGTTTCAGGAGTGAGCTTGCTCATTGGCGTGGACAGGTTGATAGGAAGATCACAGCGCAATTAGACTACCAGGCATTATTGATGTTTCCGAAATTGATGACAGCGCCCAACAAGAACGGCTGCTGGGTCCTTTCCGGCGGACGGTCTGTCACCGAATCTACGGCATCCATCTGGCCCTCGCGCAGTCCGTCGCAAGGGACGTGCAATCGAAATCCAACGCCAATACATTCTCCTCAACCGGCCACTGTGGCCTGAAACTGGAGAGAATCAATGAACACAAATCGCACAACCCGCTTTACCGGACTTTTGATTGCCGTCCTGATGACGGTCGTCGTCAACGGCGCCATGCTGTCCGGGTTCAATTTCGTGGCACATCGTTTGTAAGCCGGTGACAACACTTCTGTCCCTGCTCGGCTGGTGCATTCTGTTCCTGCCAGCGCGTATGCTCCGCTAGCAATCCCTCATGGTCAGCTAAAGACGCCGCCGTACTTCTTGCGCAGGTCGCCCTTTTGCACCTTGCCGGTGCCGCCGACGGGGAGTGACTCCAGAAAGATGACGTCGTCGGGCACCCACCACTTGGCGACGCGCTCGGCGAGGAAGGCCAGGATTTCTTCGCGTTCGACCGTTTTACCGGGCTTGCGCACGATGAAGAGCAAAGGTCGCTCGTCCCACTTCGGATGCTTGACGCCGATCACCGCCGCCATGGCGACCGCCGGGTGACCGACCGCCGCGCTTTCCAGATCGATTGAGCTGATCCATTCGCCGCCGGTCTTGATGACGTCCTTGGCGCGATCCCGGATCTGCATCACGCCGTGGGCATCGATGGTGGCGATGTCGCCGGTCGGGAACCAGCCGTCCAACAGCGGGGAAACATCACCCTTGTAGTAGCCGGTAACGATCCACTGCCCGCGCACCATCAGCTCGCCTTGCGAGACGCCGTCGCGCGCCAAGGTGGCGCCCTGTTCGTCAACCACCTTGATCTCGGTACCAAACACCGACTTGCCCTGGCGCGCAATCACCGCATGCTGTTCGGTGGCCGACAGTTCGCGGTTTTTCGGCGACAGGCAACTCATGGTGGCCACCGCCGTGGTCTCGGTCATGCCCCAGCCGTGGCGCACTTCAACACCGTAGTTGTCAACAAACTTGGCGATCAGGGCCGCCGGCATGGCTGAGCCACCCACGCCGGTGCGCTGCATCGTCGAGAAGCGCAGGCCATGTTCCTCCACGTGCTGCATCAGCGCCAGCCAGATCGTGGGCACGCCGGCGCTGACGGTCACGCGTTCGCCTTCCATCAACTCATACAGACTGGCACCATCCAGCCGCGGCCCCGGCAGCACCAGGCGCGCGCCACCAATCGGCGCCGCGTAGGGAATGCACCAGGCGTTGATGTGGAACATGGGCACCACCGGCAATATCGTGTCACTGGGTGAGAGCGACAGAATGCCCGGCAGGCAGCACGAAAGGGCGTTGATGACGATGGCACGGTGCGAGTACAGCGCGCCCTTGGGGTTGCCCGTGGTGCCGGAGGTGTAGCACAAGGCAGCGCCGCTGCGCTCGTCAAACTCGGGCCAGTCAAACTGCTCGCTGTGCGGGGCAATCAGGTCCTCGTAGCACAGCGTGCTGACACCCTCGACCGCCGGCAGGTTGGCAGCATCGCTCAGGCAGATCCAGTGCTTCACCTTCGGGCAATACGGTGCAATGCCCTTGATCAGCGGCGCGAACGTGCTGTCAAACAGCATGGCAGCGTCTTCGGCGTGGTTGATGATGTAGATGAGTTGCTGTGCCTGCAGGCGCGGGTTGCAGGTGTGCATGACCATGCCGCTGCCCGACACCGCAAAGTAGGCTTCCAGATGGCGGTGGTTGTTCCAGGCAATCGAGCCGACAACATCGCCTTGCTTCAAACCCAGCGCTGCAAGTGCGTTGGCAAGTCGACGGGATCGGGCAGCGCACTGCGCGTAGCTGTAGCGGAAAAGTGGCCCATGGGTTTCACGCGACACCACCTCAACGTCACCAAATTGAGCCGCAGCGTGTTCGATCACACTGGAAATCAATAAGGGGCGCTCCATCATCAGTCCGGCTTGAAGCATGGTTTGTTCCTATGAAGTGCTAAGTGAAAAATGCATCTGCCAGTCGCTCGCCTCAATCAAACTGGCGAGCGATCGCTCTCAGGAATTCTACCGATTCAACATCCCGATTGGTGGCCTCATCCTTGCTGGTGCCGTAAGCCCGGTTGGATGATTGTTTATAGATCACAACGCCACACGACCGATCCGCATAGACGAGCTGGTTGTAAATTCCAAGGGCGACGAACTCGCCACGGGGACCCTCTGGAATCCACCATTGGTAGCCATAGCCAAAGGGCAGCGCGTGGTCGTTGAGCAGAGGTTTGCCAGGCATCAAATGCGGTGCGTCAGGCGTGACAGACGCCTTCACCCAGGCCTCAGGAACAAGCTGCTTGCCTTCCCAAACGCCATGGTTACGGTACAGCTCGCCCAGCTTGATGAAGTCTCGTGCGACAAGATTAAGACCGGCAAAGGCCATTTCCATTCCGGTCTTGTCGATCAGCCAGTAGCCCGGCATATTCATGCCAAGGGGTTCAAATAGTTTCTCTTGCATGTAGTCACTCAAGGAACGTTTGGTTGCATGAACCAGCAACGAACCCAAGGCCTGAGTTTCACCGGAGTTGTAGCGGCAGACCGTACCTGGCTTGCTTTCAGGTGCCATTCCAGCAACAAATTCTTCCAGCGACATGGCACCACCCATGGCTGCTGCCAATCGAAAAACATCGCAGTTTGGATCCGAGTAATCTTCGTTCCAGCGAGCGCCAGACGACATCTGCAACACGTTCTTGATGCTGACCCCAAAATAGGCCGAGCCGGGCGGCACTGGAATGTAGTCACTGATCGCGTCCTCAATGCTGCGAATATGACCTTCGCCGACGGCGATGCCGACCAGCGCCGAAATAAAGCTTTTCGAGACCGACCACGAAATCCAGTGCACGTCGGCCCCACCCGTGAGGGCATAGCGTTCGTAGCGCACAGCGCCGTCCTTCAAGACCAGCAAGGCAGTGGTATCGGTTGCAGTAAAGAATTCCTCTGTAGACCGGGTTTTTCCCTCAAACTCGTAAGCAGCTGGCAAGTCCATCGCCTGGCCTGTGGGAAAGGTGAAAGGCTTGGTGGACGCAGCCATCTTGCTGGTCGGGACCATGTCCTTGAATCTGCAAAAATTGTCGTGTTGCGGCGAACCGCTGAAAAGTGCTAACTGGTCAAACGGGGTTGTCTCTGGAGTGCTCATGGCGTGGCCTTTGAAGTCTTGTTAATAGGGAGAATCGCAGGGGCGAAGTTACTGCAGGCAAGGGCGCACCAACAGCCCTGCTAATGAGGGGTCTGCAAATGCAGACGGTATTGGCATCAGGTAGAAGGCTCTACAAGCAGCCGTTACTCTGCCAAAACTCAGCTTAC
>Ga0268283_1000816_pt1 | contig 17406 bp, 18 predicted proteins | sample saktaG_13_FD_190140 | JGI IMG/M metagenome (GOLD analysis project Ga0268283, IMG submission 190140) | Saline water microbial communities from Sakinaw Lake, British Columbia, Canada - sak_2013_06_06_36m | ecosystem: Environmental > Aquatic > Non-marine Saline and Alkaline > Saline ... | reverse complement strand
CCGTCGTTAATTCCGCTTTTAGTATTTTAGGTTTGGATTTTATCCTGACCGCACTCATGTTTGGAGACCATTAAGATGCAGCACACCAGTACTCAGGACACGCTTGTCGGGCTTTTTGTCGCGTCAGGTATTGTCGGACTGTTTTTTCTTGCCATGCAAGTCAGTAATTTAAGCTCTTTTAATGACGGGGATAGTTATACTATAACCGCGCGTTTTGAAAACTCAGGCGGACTAAAACCTAAATCTCCGGTTTCTGCTGCCGGCGTCAAAATCGGCAAGGTGAGTTCAATTAGCTTTGACCCAAAAACCTACGAATCAGTCGTTCAGATGAGCATTGATTCAAAGTACAACACGCTTCCTGATGATACAACTGCCAGTGTGTTTACCGCCGGTTTGTTAGGTGAGCAGTACGTCAATCTTGAGCCGGGCGGTTCAGATGTGTATTTGCAAAAAGATGGCAAGATTGAAATTACCCAGTCAGCCATCATTCTCGAAAAGGCGATCGGCCAATTCCTGTTTAAGTCAGCGGAAGAAAAAAAGTGACAAAACTGAGCATCATTGATCAGGGAGCGGGACACTTTATTATTGATGGCGATTTAACTTTTTCGACCATTGACAAGCAGACGGTAAAATCATTTGCGTTTTTAAGTGCCGCGAAACCGATTACTATCGACCTGTGTCGTGTCGCTTGCACAGATAGCGCGGGTCTTGCGTTAATGATTGAATGGATCAAATATACGCGACATCATAGAATCCAGATAGCATTTAAAAATATTCCCGAGCAACTGCTCAACCTTGCCAAGCTCAGTGGTTTTGATAAAACAGGCCATTTTGCCGTGCAAACGGTAGGGGGTCAAGATGTTGAGCCCTTACCTTTTACAGAGAACAACTAAGTACCCTTATGGATAAATTAATTATTACCGGCGGCACACGACTTTCTGGAGAGCTGCGCATCTCTGGTGCTAAAAATGCTGCGTTACCCATACTAGCAGCCACTTTACTTTCTGATAAGCCAGTGAGTGTGGGTAACATTCCGCATTTGCATGACATCACGACGACTATGGAATTATTGGGTCGAATGGGTGTGCATCTGGTGGTCGATGAGAAAATGAATATCGAAGTCGATAGTAGCACCATCACCAGTTATGAGGCTCCTTACGAATTGGTAAGAACCATGCGTGCCTCGATATTGGTGCTGGGGCCTTTGTTGGCCAGGTTTGGTGAGGCGCATGTGTCATTGCCGGGCGGTTGTGCCATCGGTACACGGCCTGTTGATATTCATCTCAATGGTCTTATCAAGATGGGCGCTGATATTGTTGTCGAAGGGGGGATTATTCATGCAAAAGCGGCGCGTCTAAAAGGCTGTCGTTTATTGCTTGAACAAATTACCGTGACCGGTACGGAAAATTTATTGATGGCAGCGACTTTGGCTGAGGGAACGACTATTATTGAAAATGCGGCCAAAGAACCTGAAGTGACTGATTTGGCTTATTTCCTTAATGCCATGGGTGCAAAAATTTCGGGCATAGGTACTAACGTTCTGGTGATTGAGGGGGTTGAAAGGCTGGGTGCAGACAATTTGCATTATGACATTCTTCCAGACCGCATTGAAACCGGCACTTATCTGATTGCAGCGGCCATTACGGGCGGTAAAGTTAAACTTAAAAACACGCGCCCTGATATTCTGGATGCTGTTCTCGAAAAATTGGTTGAAGCAGGCGCTGAAATCACCACCGGTGAAGACTGGATTGCGTTGGATATGCACGGCAAAAAACCTAAAGCGGTGTCTCTTCGCACGGCACCTTACCCAGCTTTTCCAACGGACATGCAAGCTCAATTTATTGCCATGAACTGTGTTGCCGAGGGCGTAGGTGTTATTACCGAAACTATTTTTGAGAACCGGTTTATGCATGTTCAAGAATTGCAACGTATGGGCGCTGACATTAAGCTGGAATCCAATACCGCCATTTGTACCGGCGTTAAAAAACTCACTGGCGCACCGGTCATGTCAACGGATTTACGGGCATCAGCAAGCCTTGTGATAGCCGCCCTGGTTGCCGAAGGCAGTACGCTGGTTGATCGTGTTTACCATATTGACCGAGGTTACGATCACATCGAAGAAAAACTCTCTCAGATAGGTGCGACCATCCGTCGTGTTTCAAAGTAAGGATTAACATGTTAACCATCGCCGTATCCAAGGGCAGAATTTATGAAGAAGCGTTGCCCTTGTTGGCAGAAGCCGGCATTGTGCCTATTGATGACCCTAAAACCTGTCGCAAATTAATTCTCGCAACCACCCGTGATGATGTCCAGTTGGTGATTATCCGCGCGACCGATGTACCTACTTTTGTAGAATATGGTGCTGCGGATTTGGGGATTGCCGGCAAAGATGTATTACTTGAGCATGGTGCTGAGAGCCTGTATGAACCGTTGGATTTAAATATCGCCTGTTGCCGGTTGATGACGGCGGCACATAAGGATGCCCCGGAACATCGGGGGCGCATTCGTGTGGCTACTAAATACGTTAAAATTGCCCAAAGTTATTTTGCCAGTAAAGGCATTCAGGCCGAGATTATTAAGTTATATGGTTCAATGGAGCTTGCGCCGTTAGTCGGTCTTGCTGATTGTATTGTGGATTTGGTTGATACCGGCAATACCTTAAAGGCCAACGACCTTGAGCCACGTGAACTTATTATGAATATAAGCTCCCGACTGGTGGTTAATAAAGCGGCCATGAAAATGAAGCATGAAGCGATTTCGGCGTTACTGATTCAATTTGAAAAAACCTTGGCAAATAGGTAAGGCTTATCTAACACGCTCACTATTTTAAGTAAGCTGGCGGAATTATTATGTATATCAAATCCCTTATTTATGAAGACCAATCTACGGATTGGGAGCTGAAATCGATAAGTTTTAAACAGCTTACGCTATTGGTAGGTGCTTCTGGGGTAGGAAAAACGCAAATATTAAAGGCATTACTGAATTTAAAAAAAATATCACGAGGGCATTCTTTAAATGGTTTGAAATGGGAAATTGAATTTAGCACAAGCACTGGGCATGATTACAAGTGGCGCGGTGCATTTCAGAATAAGGGGTTTATTCCAGAATTTGTATCTCGATTTGATGATAGCGATGAAAAAGATAAGCCTTATATTGATTATGAAGAGCTAATTATTAATGATGTGCTGATTGTTAAAAGAGACAAAGACGGTATTGTTTTTGACGGTGAAAAAACTGTTAAATTATCACAGCAGGAAAGCGTTCTTTTTTTATTAAAAGAAGAAGAAAAAATAAAGGACGTACATGAAGACTTTAAAAAAATTATATTTGATGATAATGCTGGAGATAATTCTAAAATGCCTCGTTTCGGTTTTGATGATGAAATCGATGCAAAATTGGAACAATATAAAAGTTTAGATACTATTAGAAATAGTCATGAAGATATTAGAACAAAACTTTTTTTATTGTACAAAAACCAATATGAGTTATTTAGAAAAATAGAATCCTCTTTTATTGACATATTTCCATATATTGAGTTTATAAAAATAGAGCCAACTAGGAATGGTTTTAAAAAGTTACCTATTTTTCTGAGAGAATTACCCTTTATTCAAATTAAAGAAAAGGGAGTTCCTCACTGGATAGAGGAATTAAAAATATCGTCAGGTATGTTCAGAACGTTAATGCACATTGCTGAATTACATTTATGCGCTGATAATACTGTTATATTAATTGATGAGTTTGAAAATAGCTTAGGTATTAATTGCATTGATGAGTTGACTTCGAGCATTGTCTCTTCTGAGCGTAATTTACAATTTATTATTACCAGTCATCATCCTTATATTATCAATAACATAGCTGTCTCTCATTGGAAGTTAGTCACAAGAAAAGGTGGGGTTGTGACCGCTACTGACGCTGAAGCTTTTGGTATAGGTGCTTCTAAACACCAAGCATTTACTCAATTGATTAACTTAGATGCCTATACGGACGGAGTGGTCATTTGAATCTCTATTTTTTAGTTGAAGGAAAAACTGAAGGAAAAGTATATCCGCAATGGCTCGAACATCTATTGCCAGTTGATTTTTCTCGTATAAATAATGCAAGTCAGGCTAGCAAAAACAACTATTATTTAATCAGCGGTGGTGGCTATCCCAGTATTCTTGATAATCATTTAAGAAACGCGGTTGAAGAGGTTAATGAATACGGTAATTACGATTGGCTTATTTTAGTTATTGATGCGGATGACATAACGGCACAAAGTAAAATTAAAGAAGTTGAACAGTTTATAATAAATGAAAATATAGTTTTGAATTCAAACTGTCATTTACATGTTGTTGCTCAAAAATATTGTATCGAAACATGGTTTTTAGGTAATTGTAAGGTTTATCCACGCAATACAGATGGTAGTGATTTTTTAAGTTACGCCCAGTTTTATGATGTCTCGCAACAAGATCCAGAAGGAATGAATAAGCCAGCGTGGTTTAATAATGGCTCAGTTTCTATTTATCATGAAAATTATTTAAGAAAAATGTTGGCTGAAAAGAATATAAGATATTCTAAAGCAAACCCTAATGGAGTAGGTGAAAAGTATTATCTGGATCAATTGCAAAAGCGGGTTAAAGAAACCAGTCATTTATCCAGCCTAAAAAGTTTATTTAACTTTTGTGAATCTATTTCAGCACAAAACTTGTCCTGAATTATTTAATTTTTACTGACTTACTGACTTACCACCATGTCCTATTTAACGATCACTAAACTTGATGCTTCATCCGTTGATTTTGATCAGCAATTGCAGCACCTTCTGGCTTGGGATGAAGCCGACGATTTGGATATTCAGCAACGGGTGTTGGCGATTATTGCGGATGTCCGCAAAAACGGTGATAAAGCGGTTATTGACTACACGAACCGTTTTGATCAGCGCAACATTGCCAAGGCAAACGAGTTGGAATTGTCCCAAGAAGCGCTTAAATCAGCGTGGGAACAATTGCCGCCTGAGCAGGCGCAAGCGCTGCAAATAGCGGCTGACCGTATTCGTGCTTATGCGGAGCATCAAAAAATACAGTCTTGGCAATACACCGAGGCTGACGGTACGGTTTTGGGGCAAAAAGTGACGCCATTGGATCGTGTTGGTCTTTATGTGCCGGGCGGGAAGGCATCTTACCCCTCATCCGTGTTAATGAACGCGATTCCCGCAAAAGTAGCGGGGGTTAGTGAATTGATTATGGTGGTGCCTACGCCTCAGGGTGAAACCAATACGCTGGTTTTGGCGGCGGCGTTTCTGGCGGGTGTGGATCGGGTTTTTACTATCGGTGGCGCACAAGCCATTGCTGCGTTGGCTTATGGCACTGAAACCATTCCGGCGGTCGCAAAAATTGTCGGCCCCGGTAATATTTATGTTGCGACTGCCAAAAAACTGGTGTTTGGGCAGGTGGGGATTGACATGATTGCCGGGCCTTCGGAAATTTTGATTATCTGTGACGGCAAAACTAATCCTGACTGGATTGCCATGGATTTGTTCTCTCAGGCAGAGCATGATGAAAATGCGCAGGCTATTTTAATCAGCGATGATGCTGATTATCTTAAAGCGGTTGAGCAAAGCATTAATAATTTATTGCCGGGTATGGAACGTGCCGGGATTATTAAAGCATCGTTGTCAACGCGAGGTGCATTAATTAAAGTGGCTAGTTTAAAGCAGGCTGCCGATATCGCTAACGTTATTGCCCTTGAACATTTGGAGTTGTCTGTTGAAAATCCCGAAGCATTAAGTGAGCACATTCGTCATGCCGGCGCTATTTTTATGGGGCGCTATACACCTGAAGCTTTGGGTGATTATTGCGCGGGCCCTAATCATGTTTTACCGACATCCGGTACGGCACGCTTTTCGTCACCCTTAGGCGTTTATGATTTTCAAAAGCGCTCCAGTTTAATTAACTGTTCACAAGTTGGGGCAGATACCTTGGGTAAAACGGCATCCATCCTGGCGCGTGGTGAGAGTCTGACAGCGCATGCACGATCTGCTGAATATAGGATGGAAGCAGGCTAAAAGCAGGTGAAAGGTTAAAGGCGCAAACAATCAAATAATTGCCTTTCACCTTTCACTTTGAACCTTTCACTTTGAATCTTGAGACTTGAACCTTGAACCTTGAACCTTTAACCTTTTCAATCTCTTCCATTTTTCGTAAAGAAGTGCTGGCAATGGCGGCTTATAAAGTAGCCGATGCGCAGGGTTTAATTAAGCTGGATGCCATGGAGAATCCGTATAACTGGCCTGACGACATTAAAACTGACTGGTTGGCGGTGCTAAAAGATTGTCCGTTAAACCGCTATCCAGATCCTGAAGCCAGTCAATTGACTGAAACTATCCGGCAGTTGAATCAATTGTCTGACCCGTTCGATGTGTTGCTTGGCAATGGCTCGGATGAAATTATTCAATTGCTGTTAATGGCGTTACCGATAACTGCCAGTGTATTGGCACCGGCTCCCGGTTTTGTCATGTATAAACAACTGAGTGATTGTTTGGGGTTAACTTATCTGGGTATTCCTTTGCAAGCTGAGTCGTTTGATCTGGACTTGCCTGCCATGCTTGCTGCTATAGAGCAGTATCAACCTGCCGTTATTTTTCTGGCCTATCCCAATAATCCTACCGGCAATTTATTTAGCGAAACCGCTATGCTGGACATCATAAAAATAGCCAATGGATTGGTTGTGGTCGATGAAGCCTACTCGCCTTTTGCCAATGCCAGTTTTATCAACAAGCTGGAGCAATACGATAATTTATTGGTGATGCGTACCGTTTCCAAGTTAGGGTTGGCAGGTTTGCGATTGGGTTACCTCATAGGCAAGTCGGCAATCATTGAGCAACTTAATAAAATTCGTCTGCCTTACAATATTAACAGTCTGACTCAAATTAGCGCTGATTTTGCGCTGTCCAATAAAACACTTTTTGATCGGCAAACTGAAAAAATTTGTGCTGAAAGAGCGGTTGTTTTTAAAGAACTGAATGAGCTTGACGGCATTACCGCTTATCCAAGCGCTGCGAATTTTATTCTGTTCAGGACACCTAAAAATAAAGCATCGGATATTTTTTTATCGATAAAACAGCAAGGCGTTTTAATTAAAAACATGAGTGGACAGGGCGGTTTATTAAGCGATTGTTTGCGGGTGACTGTTGGCAAGCCGGAGGAAAACAGGGCTTTTCTTAATGCCTTAAGAAAAAGTCTCTAAAGCGTATATGCACAATAAATAGAGTAATTTAAAATATCTTTTCATTAAATACAAATAGTTATAATTAAATATTGCTTTAGCTCTTGCGGGAAGGCTGGGCGGTTGACATAAAATACCCCGTTATGTTTAAGTAGCTTCGATGATCTTTCTGAAGTGTTAAGATGCCGGTATTTATATCAATACCCAAGGTCTGAATAATGAAAAATTACGGGCAAACCGGTTAAATACCAACTAACATCTTTAATTATTCACATTAAGCGCTTCAAATTCACCTGCTTCTAATGGTATATTGACGCAAAATAAAAATGAGCTGTAAAGCCGCAGATAAAATCAGGAGAGTTCCATAATGAATAATAAAGGCGTCGATAAGTCTAAACGCCAGTTTTTAACCTCGGCTATGACCGTGGTTGGAGCTGTTGGTACAGGCTTTTTAGCTGTTCCTTTTCTTGCTCAAATGCAACCCAGTGTTAAAGCGATGGCCGCTGGAGCACCTGTTGAAGTTGACATTAGCAAGATGGAAGTCGGGCAGATGATTAGGGTGGCCTGGCGAGGCAAGCCGGTATGGGTGCTCAACAGAACACCTGAAGTGCTTGCCACATTAAAAACACTGGATAGCGAGTTGCGCGATCCGCTTTCTAATGAATCAGAACAACCGGCTTCCAGCAAAAATCCGGGAAGATCACTTAAACCTGAAATTTTTGTTGCGGTGGGCTTATGTACTCATTTAGGTTGCTCACCTACATTTCGCCCTGAAATAGCACCTAACGATCTCGGTGATAAATGGAAAGGTGGTTTTTTCTGTCCGTGTCATGGCTCTTGGTTTGATTTGGCGGGCCGCGTTTATCGTGGTGTACCGGCACCTACCAACTTGGAAATTCCTCCTTATCGCTATGTTAGTGATACCCGAATAATCGTTGGCGAGTCCTCTGAGGAGAATGCTGCATGAAACCAACCCGTTTAACTGAGTGTGGCAACTGGGTTTTAGATCGCTTTCCCGTCACTAAATTCTGGAATGATCACATGGCGCATTACTATGCGCCTAAAAACTTCAACTTTTGGTACTTTTTTGGTTCTTTGGCGTTATTGCTTTTAGTCAACCAAATTCTGACCGGCATTTTATTGACCATGAACTACAAACCGGATGCCAAACTGGCATTTGATTCTGTAGAGTACATTATGCGTGATGTGCCGTGGGGTTGGCTGGTGCGCTACATGCATTCGACCGGGGCATCTGCCTTTTTTATCGTTATTTACCTGCACATGTTCAGGGCTCTGATTTATGGTTCATTCAAGCATCCGCGTGAATTAATCTGGATTTTTGGCATGTTGTTGTTTGTGGCTTTAATGGCGGAAGCGTTTATGGGGTATTTATTACCTTGGGGACAAATGTCATTTTGGGGTGCGCAGGTTATTATCTCGTTGTTTAGTGCAATTCCTGTTATCGGCGATGATTTATCCTTGTGGATTAGAGGTGATTATGTAATTGCCGATGCAACGCTCAACCGCTTTTTTGCTTTTCATGTTATCGCCGTGCCTTTAGTTTTGGTAATGCTGGTTTTTATGCATTTAGTGGCGCTACATGAAGTCGGCTCCAATAATCCTGACGGCATTGAAATCAAGGATTCCAAAGATCCTTGGGGACATCCGGTGGATGGTATTCCTTTTCATCCTTATTACACCGTTAAAGATTTGGTCGGTGTTGGGGTGTTTTTATTGTTTTTTGCGACGGTTATTTTTTACATGCCGGAAGTCGGTGGCTATTTTCTTGAACATGCCAACTTTATTCCTGCAGATCCCATGAAAACGCCGGAACACATTGCTCCCGTCTGGTATTTCACACCGTTTTATTCTATCTTGAGGGCTATACCTGATAAATTTGCCGGTGTTATTGGTATGGGTGGCTCTATCGTCGTGTTGTTTCTGATGCCTTGGCTGGATCGTTGCCCGGTTAAATCAATTCGTTATCGCGGTGGTATTTTCAAAAAAGCCCTGTTTTTGTTTGTTATTAGCTTTTTGGCATTGGGTTATTTAGGTACCCAGCCGGTAACGCCCATCGCAACTACCATGGCCAGGCTGTTTACCACTATTTATTTTGGATTTTTCCTGTTGATGCCCATCTACACGCGCTGGGAAAAAACCAAGCCGGTGCCAAAAAAATTGACCAAATTACAGAGTCTTGAAGAGCAGTTGCATGCATTTGAAGAGCACTTGCCAGCATTAATTGAGGAGATCACCGTAAAACCGGTAGCTACCGAAATTGGTGACCCTGCATTTAAAAGTACCTTTTTTAATAGAAGACCTAACCCTCAAGGTATAGCTCATGTAATTAGTCGATTGGCTAAAAAATTAAAAGGGAGTCTCGACTGATATGAAAAAATTAATAACCCTACTTTTATTATTGACCTTATCTTTTGGTGTGGCAGCTTCCGAAGCAATAGAATTGCAAGAGGCGGATGTAGACCTTTCAGATAATGAGTCATTGCAGCGTGGCGCTCAGCATTTTGTCACTTATTGTTTAGGTTGTCACTCTGCCAAGCACATGCGTTACTTGCGTTTTGCAGTCGATGTGGGTGTGGATCAAAAGAAAATGTTAAAAGATATTGCGCCTGAAGGTGCCAGTATCTATGACCAGTTCCACAGTGCGATGAACAAGCATGATGCTGAAAAATGGTTTGGTGTACAACCACCCGACTTGTCGTTAATTGCCAGGTCGCGTGGGGCTGATTGGCTGTATAGTTATTTAAAAAGCTATTATACCGACCCTTCCAGACCCTTTGGCGTTAATAACCTGGTTTACGAAGATACCGCTATGCCCAATCCATTATGGCAGTTACAAGGCGAGCAGCATGCTGAAGCCAGAAAAACTATCTATGGTGAATATACCAAGTTGGTTCTTGAAGAGTCAGGCGCTTTATCAGAAAGAGAATTTGATCTTTTCGTTAACGATCTGGTTAATTTTTTGGTGTATGTTGGAGAGCCCGTGCAACTGGAGAGAGAGCGGCTCGGAAAATACGTGATATTTTTCTTGTTGCTGTTCTTGGTGATTGCTTATCTGCTGAAAAAAGAATATTGGAAAGACGTTGATTAATTTTCATAGTCAAGAAAACAGGGATGTTTTCATTTAACCCAACATTATAAGCACTAACAAACACCAGAAAGCTGTCCTAGAATAGAAACGGAGTAGGTTTTCTATTCTAGGACAGTCTCCAACATCAAAAGCCTGATTATTTATGTTATAATAAACTCTTTTATCGCCCTATACGTCCAAAGAGGTTGCTATTCGTGGCAAATATTATTACTCGTAAATCTGTAATGACGCTTTTTTCATCTCCGACATGTGCAATGAGTCATTGCGCTCGCTTTGTTTTACAAGAGAAAGCAGTTGCCGTAGACATAGAATATTATGACCCGGCTAATCCGCCTGAGGATTTACTTGAGCTTAATCCCAATGGTACCTCACCCACATTGATTGAACGTGATCTGGTTCTTTATGATTCGCGTATTATCATGGAATATTTGGATGAGCGTTTTCCGCATCCACCTTTACACCAAATGGATCCGGTTTCGCGTGCAATTGCCAGAATGCAGATTAAAATAATAGATCAACAGTGGTATGAATTACTGGATGAGATTTTATATTCGGGTGAGAAAAAATCGGCCCGTGCCAAGAAAATGCTGAGGGAACGCATACTTTCTAATGCTCCGGTTTTTGCCGCCAGCCCTTATTTTATGAGTGATGAATTTTCATTGATTGATTGCGCCATTGCTCCGCTTTTATGGCGACTGCCCAGTTTGGGTATAGATGTATCGACACCGAATGAAGTTATCACTAATTATGCTCAGCGACTATTTAAACGGCCTGCATTTAAACGCAGTCTTAGTGAAGCTGAACAAGAAATGGCCGAGCCTTTAAAATAACAATAGAACAATGACTCCTTTAAAGCCTTATTTAATTCGTTCAATTTATGAATGGATTATTGATAATGATCTGACGCCTTACTTGCTGGTTGATGCGGAAAACAGTAATGCAATTTTGCCATCCCAATTGATTGAGGACGGCAAGATACTTTTAAATGTAAGGCCTGAAGCGATACAAGGGCTTACGATGGGTAACCAAGAAATTGAATTTAATGCCAGGTTTAGCGGAAAACCCATGCATATTGTCGTGCCTATAGTCGCAGTAATGGCAATTTACGCTAAAGAAAACGGTAAAGGCATGATCTTTGATCAGGAAGATGAGGAGGCGGATGAAACGCCGCCACCTGAAAGCAAGCCGCCAACAAGACCTACTTTACGCATAGTCAAATAATTATCGGATTTGAAAAGTCCATGTAAGCTACGAAAAAAACGAAGGAAATTAAGTTTTTCTTCGTCTCTTCGTGGTGATAATCGCTTAATTTTTTAGTCCCCATACCATCAGATATTCTATTGTGTAGATACCGTTAGTCGTTCGTATAATCATCTTTTTGTAATTATTCAGTCCCCCTCTTTGAAAAAGAGGGGTTAGGGGAGATTTTATGGCTCTTCTGACTTTGGCGTGATCAATAAAATACTTAAAAAACAATATGATATGCCTATTAATTACTTGGCAGATTATAAAATAATAACCACTTTTTCGTTTTTGTAATATTGTTAACTGATTGTTTTATCTACGAATTAATAAATACCTACCCTTGGTATAGCATTTTAGGTGCTAAAAAATGGTTACAGTGCATATCCACAGAGATTTTAAAATGTCTCATAACTATTTGATTTTTTTGATATTAGGCGATCACGCCAAAGTCAGAAGAGCCATATGTATGACAAAGTTGTCGCATATAAATTTGTAAATTGTCGCATAATCATTTCCAATTAAAATAACCGATTGTTTATGTTAGCTTGAGCATAAATAAACGCGACAAATAATGCAAAAAAATACGACAAAAGTGCTACCAAAAAAAATCGATAGAGCCAAACTCGATTAATCGACCCCCATCAATTTACTGCGGATTTTTTTCGTTTTCCAGCGCTTCAACTAATTTTTTTGCCGATTTATACCCCTCGTAGATGTTGCCGTTTTCAGAAACAATCATGGGCGTTCCGGTTATCTTAAACTCCTCGGCTAACTGCATGTGTTCATCAATGGGGTTGTCACAGGTTTTAGTCGGTACTTTTTGATCTTTTTTCGCGGCGGTTAAGGCGGCATTGCGATCATCAGCGCACCAAACCGAGATGGCTTTGGTGTAGGATTCTGAACCTTTGCCGGCTCTTGGGAAAAACAAGTATTGAATGGTAATGCCTTGTGCCAAATACTGATCCATTTCTGAATGAAGCTCACGACAGAAATGGCAATCTATATCGGTAAAAATTGAAACGGTATATTTAGCAATTTTGGGTTTAAACACAATCATTTTGGCTTGGCCCATTTTTTCAAGCGCCAGTTTTCGGGTATTATTTAACTTCTCTTGGGTATTATTTAACTTCTCTTGCGTTAAATCTTTGCGGGCTGGCACATCAATCAAGTGACCTTGTAGCAAATACTTGCCATCCTTGGAAACATAAAAGATATTGGCTCCCACGATAACCTCATAAAGCCCTTTAATTTCTGACTGCTTTACGGAATCAATTTTCATGGTAGGCATTGACTGGGTCATTGATTGCCTGATGGCAGCTTCATCCGCATTAGCGGTAGATAATGTCAGACCCAATAATGATAACGCGGCAATCTTAATAACTTTTCTCATAGTGTTCTCGTGTTTACTGGATTGGATTTTTAAAGGCTAAAAAACGGGGGATTTATTAATTAAATAAACGTTGAACATCAAGAACCATCGCCAATACCATTAACGACATGAGTAAAGCGATGCCGACTTGCTGAAAAAAGGTTTGTATCTTTTCTGAAACCGGTTTGCCTTTAATGGCTTCCAAGCCAAAAAACAGCAAATGCCCACCATCCAGCACAGGCACCGGCAGTAAATTTAACACGCCTAAACTCACACTAACCAGCGCCATAAATTTTAAGAAATGCACCAGACCCATTTCTGCTGATTGCCCTGCATATTGCGCGATGCTGATAGGGCCGCTCAGATTTTCTACGGAGGCTTTGCCAATCAGCATTTTTCCCATCATTTTCAATGTTGATGCCGCATAATACCAGGTCGTTTCAAAGGCAACCGGTATGGCTTTTAGTGGTGACAATGAATAGTCAATACTGACTGACTTTATCAGATCTTCCGGAACAAAAACGGACGCACCAATCTTGCCTTCTGTTTTCTGCTCAACTTGCACACTTTTGGGGGTAATCGTGAGGGGCAACTGAACGCCATCACGCTCTATCAGTAGTTGGATAGCAACACTCGGGCGGGTTTTTACGGTGTCTACCCATTGCATCCAGTCATTCATAACCGTGCCATCAGCACTGATAATCAAATCACCTGGGCGCAAGCCCGCAGTTAAGGCGGCGCTATCGGGAAGCACTTTGCCTATCACCGGTTTTAATTTGGGAGACCACGGCTTAAAGCCCAATTTTCCATACAAGGCATCCGGATTTTGAGCATCACTTTCGGCAATCTTGAGTGTCCTGACCGCTTCCTGTTCATCACTATTTTTTACGGCAACCTTAATACCCTGATCACCATCCATTGCCGAGGCTATTATTGCACCCATGGCTTCAGTCCAGGTCGGCGTCAATTTGTCATTAACTGAAACAATCTGATCGCCTTCTACAAAACCCGCAGTCGCGGCTAAGGTGCCCTGCCCGACTACGCCGAGTATAGGTTTTATGCCGGTTTCACCAATAACCAATACACTCCAAAACAAGGCGACCGCCAGCAGCAGATTAAAAATGGGGCCTGCCGCAACAATTGCCGTTCTACCCGACAAAGACTGCCGGTTAAAAGCAAAAGCCAGATCTTCTTGTTTAACTTCGCCTTCCCGCTCGTCGACCATTTTGACATAGCCACCCAGCGGAATGGCTGATAACACATACTCTGTGGACTCAGGATTTTTCTGATAAGACCATAACACCTTGCCAAAACCAACTGAAAACCGAATTACTTTTACGCCGACTTTACGTGCCACCCAAAAATGCCCAAATTCATGAATTGAAACCAGAATACCAATGGCAATGACGAAATAAAACAGTGTATGTAATAGATCCATTAATGAGCAAGCTCGGTAATAATTTGTTGGGAGACCTGTCGGGCCTGTTGATCGGCTTCTAATATAATCGCTAGCGTACTGGCTGGCTTAGCGTCAAACTTTTCCATGCAACGCTCGATAATAACGGGAATATCGGTAAAACGTACCTGCTCGTTAAGGAATGCTTCCACGGCTATTTCATTGGCCGCGTTTAAAACAGTCGGGATAATTCCACCCTTGTTAATGGCTTCATAAGCAAGCCGTAAACAGGGGAAACGCTCCAAATTAGGTTCTTCAAAATCCATGCGTCGAACATCAAAAATATTCAAGGGATCAACACCCGAATCAAACCGTTCCGGCCAAGCCATTGAGTAAGCAATGGGAACACGCATATCCGGGTTACCCATTTGCGCCAACACCGTACCATCAACATAATCTACCATCGAGTGGATAATGCTTTGGGGATGAATCACAACCTGTATTTGATCCGGTCTCATAGCGAATAAAATACAGGCTTCAATCATCTCCAAGCCTTTATTCATCATGGTTGCAGAATCAACCGAAATCTTTCTGCCCATATCCCAATTAGGGTGGGCTACGGCTTGATCAGGTGTCACATTAGCCAGTTGATCCAATGGCATTTCACGAAACGGCCCGCCTGAAGCAGTTAATAAAATGCGTCTGGCTTGTTTGGCATGCATACCCGATTTATAACCGGCGGGCATACATTGAAAGATGGCATTATGCTCACTATCGATAGGCAACAATTGCGCACCGGATTCGGCAACCGCTTGCATAAAGATATCGCCGGACATCACCAACGCTTCTTTATTGGCCAATAAAATTATTTTACCGGCCTTTGCCGCTGCCAGACTTGGCAACAATCCCGCTGCACCAACAATGGCTGCCATCACCGAATCAACAGTGTCCAGGGTGGCAACAAACTCCAGCGACTTTGCACCTGACAGCACTTTAATCGCTGAAATGGGTGAATCTTTAAGCTTTTCAGTAAAGGCTAGCGCTTTATTTTCATCAACAACGACGGCATATTCTGGTTTATGTACCAGGCATTGTTCAAACAGCAAATCAATATTGTTATTTGCCGTTAAGGCGACCACATTATAAAGATCGGGATGTCTGGCGGCTACGTCTAACGTACTAACACCAATTGATCCGGTCGCACCGAGTATGCATAAGCCTTTCATAAATCAAGCCCAATCAGTACGATACCGGCATAAAAAAATGGAATACCGGCAATCAGACTGTCTATTCTATCCAAAACACCGCCGTGTCCGGGTAATAATGTGCCGCTATCTTTAACACCGCACTGACGCTTTACCACACTGATAAACAGGTCGCCATAAATCGAAATCAATACCGTCAATACCGACAACAATACAAAATCAAATATCCTGGCCCATATAAAACCATCTTGATAGGCAATATAACCAATGAAAGACGCTGCAAAAATAGCGCCCACGATTAATGCGCCAATCATTCCGACAACTGTTTTACCCGGACTGATTTCAGGAGCCAGCTTGGTTTTACCCCATTTTTTACCGGTAAAATAAGCAGAAATATCCGCCGCCCAAATCAAAACCAGAAAATACATCGTCATTTCCGGACCATAAAAAGCTCTTAACCGGGATAAAAACATCCATGCCGATAATAAAACAAACCAGCCGATGAAAACCTTATAGCCGGTTTTCATTTTCAGATTTAACACGCCGGATGGTGTATTTCTGATTAATATCATAACCAATATCCAAAATAATACCGGTGGTATAACCAGCCATTCCAGTGCACCTGAATAGTCTCGGACATCTGGCCAATCAACTGCTTGAGCGATCAACTCAAGAATTTGTGTCCAAAAATGAAGACCAGTCATTGGCAAAATTAAGGCCAACAGAAATAAGACACGCTTAACCGGCGAAGTAACGCCTACAAGGTTAATCCATTCCCATGCCGCTAAAAGAGTGATGACACCGATCACTAAGGAAAAATTAAATGAAAAACTTTCCGTTGGCAAAGTAAATACTGCCAGTGCAATCAGGAAAGCAAGGACTGATGCCGTTATAATTCTCTTTAGTAACATGTTTGTAAGCTATTTAATAGTGAAGTTATAGAGTGACTGATTTATCAAGAACTTGCTCACTGGTATGACCAAAGCGCCGTTGCCGACTTTTAAAGCTCTTGATAGCATCTTCAAGTGAATTCTGGTCAAAATCAGGCCAGAGTGTTGTTGTAAAGTACATTTCTGCATAGGCTAATTGCCATAACATAAAATTGCTGACACGTTGTTCGCCACCTGTTCTTATAAACAGGTCAGGGTCCGGCAGTCCGGCCGTTGACAAATGCTGGCTGATAAGTTGCTCACTAATCCCCTGATTTTGCAATTCTCCAGACGCTATTTTTGCAGCGACTTGCTGAAATGCCTGACACATATCCCAGTGACCACCATAATTGGCTGCCACAATCAGTGTCATAGCTGTATTATCTTCCGTTTGCGCCTCTCCTTCGGCCATTTTTTGTTGTAACTTATCTGAAAACTCAGTTCTGTCACCAATAAATCGCAAGCGGATATTATTACGATCAAGTTTGTTGATTTCCCGTTGCAGGGTTGCCATAAAAAGCGCCATTAGCAATGACACTTCAGCGGCCGGCCTTCGCCAATTTTCACTACTAAAAGCAAACAACGTCAAGACTTCAACATTATTGGTAACGCAATACTCAACAATTTTTCTAACTGCTTTAACCCCAGCCTGATGGCCAACCGCTCTGGGCATAAACCGTTTTTGCGCCCATCGACCATTACCATCCATGATAATGGCAATATGACGAGGATTATTGCTATCAGATTCCGGATTGTTACTATCATCAACAGGCATTATTATGTCCTTTTTTAAATTGATAACAGATCGGCTTCTTTCACTTCCAGTAACTTTTCAACTTCCTTGACATACTGGTCAGTTAACTTTTGGATTTTTTCTTCAGCGGCACGCGCCTCATCTTCAGAAATCATCTTTTCCTTTAAGGCTTTATTTATTTCTGAATTAGCATCACGGC
>Ga0268283_1000815_pt1 | contig 17417 bp, 7 predicted proteins | sample saktaG_13_FD_190140 | JGI IMG/M metagenome (GOLD analysis project Ga0268283, IMG submission 190140) | Saline water microbial communities from Sakinaw Lake, British Columbia, Canada - sak_2013_06_06_36m | ecosystem: Environmental > Aquatic > Non-marine Saline and Alkaline > Saline ... | reverse complement strand
GCTGTAACCTCTGTCCCATTGGGGCCTGCGTTCAAGGTTGAGTATCCCGAAGTAGAAGAGTTTGTTCGACTTTTCGGTGGTGATGGGATGTTGATAGAGATTGATAAGAATCAATATTATGAAGACCGTCTGTTCTGGGCTGATTCAACAATATTTAATGTTTTCACACATGAGTTTATTTATGGTGATCCAAAGAATGCATTAACTGAACCCAATACATGTGTGATAAATGAAACCCTAGCGAAAAAATATTTTGGGAAAAAAAACCCAATGGGAGAAGTTATTAAAGCAGTCAATGAAATTCCCTTTAAAATTACGGGAGTTATCAAAGATCAGCCCGATAACACCCACTTAAAATACAACGGATTATTTTCGATTGTTACTTTGTCTGAGCGAATCGGACGAGAACGATTTAATAGTTTCGATCCGGCTACATTCTGGAATATTAATCCTTATACATACATTCTTTTGAAAGAAAATTCTTCAATGGAATCTATATTGGAGAAATCACCCATGTTTTATGAAAAATATATGAAGTCAGTCGGCGATCAAATCAATGCTAATTTTGCTCCAATGGCCACTCCTTTAGCTGACATCCATCTAAATTCTAAATTGAAAAGTGATGAACCTACAGGAAATAAAGCTTATGTATTGATTTTTACCATAGTTGCATTGTTTATCCTTGTTATTGCAGGGATAAACTATATGAATATGGCAACTGCCCGATCAACTAAACGTGCTAAAGAAGTTGGATTGAGAAAAGTAATTGGTGCAGTTCGTTCACAACTCATGCGTCAATTCTTAAGTGAGTCTTTAATTCTGGCACTGATAGCTTTTTTAATATCACTAGTTGCAGTGTATTTAATTTTACCTTCATTTAATGAGCTTGCCGGTAAAAATTTGGTTTTTGGGATTAAGTCATTAAACATTATTTTATGGACCTTACTCATTTCAATTGGTGTAGGTTTGTTATCAGGAAGTTATCCTTCATTTTATCTTTCATCTTTTGCTCCAATTAAGGTTTTAAAAGGAAAAATAAATACTGGAAAATCGAAAGGCTCATTAAGAAAAATTTTAGTGGTTTTTCAATTTATTATTTCTATTTCGATGATCGTCGGAACGCTTGTAGTTACTAAACAATTGAACTATATGCGTTCAAAAGATCTTGGATTTGCCAAGGATAATGTACTTGTAACAACTATTCAGGCGGATACCAATTTACTGAAAAAAATGCCAACTTTTAGGAAGGAGCTTCTACAGAACCCTAATGTAAAAGATTTATCAACCTCAAATGGATATCCGGGTAATATTGGTGGAATTGTTGTAATGAAGGTAGAACAAGACTCTAAATTGGGGACTATTGATTCAACAGGTAATACAGAAACAGGAAGTCAGATGGTCGAAGAAACCCTCAATTTTACAATGATTGATTATGATTTCTTAAATCTTTATGAGATCAAATTTAAAGAAGGCCGCAATTTTAGCCGTGAAATGGGAACAGACTTGCAGGAGGGAGTGATTATCAATGAAGCATGCGCCAAAGAACTCGGATGGATCAATAACCCTCTGGGTAAAAAAATTGGATTTGGACTTCAACTTGATGGAACCTTTACCAGAAGTACCAAAGTTATTGGGGTTGTTAAAGATTTTAATTACCGATCATTGCATAATGCCATTGAACCTCTGGCCATGTTCCTCAGTAATCGGCCATTAAATGCTGTATCCATAAAAATTGGACCTGAAAATCGGCAGCAAACACTTCAATTCATTGAAGATAAATGGAATGAATTTGGAGCAATAAACCCATTCGATTATAACTTTCTTAAGGATACCATGGATGATATGTATCAGGCAGAAGCAAAAATCGGAAAGGTGTTTACCATTGCTTCATTACTTTCTGTATTTATTGCATTGCTTGGATTACTGGGATTATCGTCATTTATTGCTGAGCAGCGAACCAAAGAAATTGGAATTAGAAAAGTGGTCGGAGCTTCATTGGAATCTATTCTGACCTTCCTATACAAAGAGTTTGTTATACTTATTTTAATCGCTTTTGTGATTGCCTCGCCAATTGCTTGGTATTTGCTAAATAACTGGCTTGATTCAAATTTTGTTTATCGTACCGATATTGGATTGTTGACTTTCTTAATGGCAGGTTTTATTGCTTTTGTTATTGGGATAATAACCATTAGTTTTCATATTTACAGAGCAGCAAGTTCAAATCCTGTAGATGCATTGAAATATGAATAGATTTTAGTATCATTTTACTCAAATAGTTAATTCATTATAGGGTTAAATCGTTTTTGTTTATCTAACTAAAAATATAGTTGAATTAAATTATTTTTATTATTTTTATCTGGATATTAACCTAAGCCGGAAACAAGATGATCAGTAATTATTTAAAAACAGCCTTGAGGGTACTATTTCGCCAAAAATCCTATTCAGCAATTAATATTGGTGGCTTGGCTATTGGTATTTCTGTTTGTATTCTAATCTTAACTTATGTTCTGTATGAACTGAGTTACGATAAATTTCATGAAAAATCCGAGCAAATTTATCGGGTTTGTGTGGATGCAAATATTGGCGGTACAGCCATGAATCTGGCTTTAACCAGCGGTCCTATGGGACTGGCATTGGATGAAGATTTCCCGGAAGTATTAAAACAAACGCGGATTTTTCAAACTGGTAGAAAAATACTGGTTACACAGGGTGAAAACAAATTTTATGAAGGGAATTTTTATTATGCTGATTCAACTTTTTTCAATATTTTTTCTTTTCACCTGATCAGAGGCGAAGCAGATAAAGTGCTGACTGCCCCGAATAGTATTGTCCTGACTGAAAAACTGGTTCATAAATATTTCAACGAAGAGAATCCAATTGGCAAAGTGCTACGTATTAACGACAATTCCAATTTTACAATTACCGGAGTTGTTTCTGATGTTCCGGGCAATTCACATTTTCAGTTCGACGCGTTGATTTCGGTCTCTACGGTAAATGGAAATCCTCAATTCGGTTTGGAAAGTTGGGGAGCTGTATCAAAAAGCACTTACATCTTATTAGATAAAGGTATTGATTATCTTGCTTTTCAAAATAAATTTAGAGATTTTGAAGATCGCCACATGAGTAACTTAAAACAGGCGAATGTGATCTTTAAATTGTACCTACAACCTTTAACCGATATCCATTTACATTCAAAATTACGGGGAGAACTTGGAACAAATGGAGACATTAAATACATCTATATTTTTTCGGCAATCGCAATTTTTATCCTGATTATTGCATGTATCAATTATATGAATCTGGCTTCGGCCCGATCTTTTAAAAGAGCAAAAGAAGTTGGAATGCGAAAAATCCACGGTGCAATTAAGGGGCAATTGGTCAGACAGTTTTTAGGAGAATCGGTTTTGTTGAGTTTCATTGCACTGATTATTTCGGTTGTAATTGTTAAAATTAGTTTGCCCGGATTTAGCGATTTGGTGCTTAGCCAGGGGACTCTTTCCGTATTCAATAACCTTTTGATCATCCTGTTGTTCTTTTTAATCCTGACTATTGTTGTCGGATTAGTGGCCGGAAGTTATCCCGCTTTCTATCTATCTTCTTTTAAGCCTATTTCCGCATTGAAAGGAGGAGGAATTATTGGTAAAAAGAAATCGTATGTTCGCAATATTTTGGTGGTGCTTCAATTCACCATTGCCACTGTGCTGATTATTTGTACAGGAATTATTTACAGTCAGCTCAATTATATGAACCATAAAGATTTGGGCTTTAATAAAGAAAATAAAATGGTGATCGACCTTCGCAATCAAAGCTTGATTTCGAAAATTGAAACCCTGAAAGCCGAATTTGAAGGATTATCTGCCGTGAAAAATATTACTATCGCCACTGGTCTTCCCGGATCGATCGTAAACGGAACGGGATATTTCCCTGAAGGTAAAGATCCTAATACACCGATTATCATGTTTAATTTGACTACTGATGAAGATTTCTTCGACACCTTTGAAATGAAATTTGTTGAAGGCAGAGGTTTTTCAAAAGAAAATGGAACTGATTCTTTAACCGTGGTGATTAACCAAACCCTTCAAAAGCAGATGGAGTGGGATGAACCAATTGGGAAGATAATCAGGACTAATCCAACCAGAGAAGACTCAAAAGCATATAAAGTGATCGGTGTGGTAAAAGATTTTCATTATACTTCATTGTTGGATGAGATTGGACCTTTGCTCATACATTATTATCCTTCAAGAACTAATACCCTGATTTTAAATCTGAACGAATCAAGCTCTAAGAGTCAAATTGAGCAGGTTAAGGCCAAATGGGATGAATTGGTACCCGAAATGCCACTGGAATATAGTTTCGTAAAAGAAAATTTTGAACGCCGTTATCTTTCTTATTTAAAGATGGGTAAGCTGTTCACAACCTTTTCATTAATAGCGATTTTTATTGCTTGCATTGGATTGTTCGGGTTGGCTTCATTTCTTACCGAAATCAGGACAAAAGAAATTGGAATTAGAAAAGTGAATGGGGCTTCGGTATTAGCCATTGTTCGCTTGCTTAATATTGAATTTGTAAAATGGGTGCTGATTGCCAATGTGATTGCCTGGCCAACTGCCTATTATTTTATGTCGGACTGGATTCAGAATTTTTCATATCGAATTGAAGTGACCTGGTATTATTTTGTGATAGGTGCGATTATTTCACTTTTGATAGCACTACTAACGGTAAGTTATCAAACGATTGTAGCTGCCTCCAGAAATCCGGTAGATTGTATGAGGTATGAATAAAAAAGTAAGGGATGGCTTCCCAAATTTTGGGATGCCATCCCTTAACAATTTCTGCTCTAAAATTTCAAACTAAAAGTAGTTTCTTTTCTGGTGCTTCGATTCAATTCTAAATTTACTTTTTAGGGGATACTTGCCTGATTCGGGCGAACGGAATTACTCCGGCAAATACCAATGTTTTTTATGGAGAAATATCAGAAAAAAAAGTCAGATCGATCTTACCTGAAGACTTTCAAATAAAAACAAAGGAACCTTTACCACTTTCTCCGTTTTTATTAATTTTCTATCAGAAAAATTCAGGCGATGTTTTAATCAAACAATTCCTCGTGGCTTTCTGCGAAGTTTCCTAATACCTTTGTCTTGGAGGGATAATCAACTTTAAGAATTTTCTTTATTTTAGAATTGTAGTGAAAAATTAATAGTTTATATATATCAGATTTGTTCATTTGTTGTGAATATTCAGAGGTATGTCGAATAATCAAGTATTAGCCTGATATTTAGGCCTTTTTTAACAATTATTTATGATTTCATGTGTCTATACAAGTACTAATTTATTTAATTTTGACCCATTCTGAATAATCGCATATTATGATTTTAAATAAGGTGTTCAGAAATATTTGATACAAATAAAAAAAGACGAATGAATAAAAATGTAAAACGGGGATTAACAATTGTTATAATTATTGTTATTGCCGGCATTATTGCTTACCCAAAGGTAAAGCCACTTTTAACTGCGAAAACAGAAGATTCTGGAGACGCTATGCGGAACTCAGGTCGACAGGCACTCAATGTAAGTGGTTATTTGATAAAACCGCAACAACTTAGCGAAATGGTTGAATCAACTGGCACCTTGCGACCAGATGAGGAAGTTGATTTGTCGTTCGAAACTTCGGGTAAAATTGTAAATATTTTGTTTACTGAGGGAACTAGAGTTAAAAAGGGTGATCTACTCGCGAAGATCAATGATAGACCTTTACAGGCGCAATTACAAAAATTGCAGGCTACCAAGAAATTAACTGAAGCAAAAGAATTCAGGCAAAGAAGCTTACTCGATAAAGATGCTATAAGCCAAGAAAGTTATGATCAAATCGTAACTGAACTCCAAACAATTTCAGCAGATATAAACCTAATCAATGCTCGAATATCTGAGACTGAACTTCGAGCTCCATTTGATGGGATTATTGGTTTACGTTATTTGAGTGAAGGAGCCTATGCTAATTCATCTACAAAAATCGCAAAGCTCATTAAAATTACTCCATTAAAAGTTGAATTTTCAATCCCAGGTAAATATGCACAGGAAATAAAAATTGGTTATCCTATAACTTTTAAGGTGAATAATAATTATTTTGATGCTTCAGTTTATGCTGTTGATCCTAAAATAGATATTGAGACCAGAACACTTGTTCTCCGTGCACTTTATCCCAATAAAAATGAAGAACTTAAATCCGGAAACTTTGCTGAAATCTCATTACTGATGTCAAAAATTGACGATGCAATTTCAATTCCTACGGAAGCTTTAATTCCTGAAATGGACGGTGAAAAGGTATTTGTTTACAGATCGGGGAAAGCAAAATCTATAAAAGTTGAAATAGGGCTTAGAACTGCTGCAGAGATACAGATAACTAATGGCCTCAAATTTGGCGATACTTTGTTAACAACAGGAATCCTGCAACTTAGAGAAAACCTTCCTATAGTTCTGGATACACTTTTGAATAAAAATTAAAACTATGAGTCTTTCATCAGTTAGTATAAAAAGACCCGTTCTTGCAACGGTAATGGCCTTGGTAATTTTACTGTTTGGATTTGTCGGATTAACTTATTTGGGTGTTCGTGAATTCCCAAGTGTTGATCCTGCGGTTATTTCGGTAAGCACCTCATATCCTGGTGCAAATTCGGATGTTATCGAAACCCAGATTACTGAGCCACTTGAACAATCCATCAATGGAATACCTGGGGTTCGTTCGCTTACAAGTTCAAGTAGTCAGGGGAATAGCAGAATAACCGTTGAGTTTGAACTTTCAGTTGACATGGAAACCGCTGCCAACGATGTTAGGGATAAAGTTTCTCAGGCCATGAGGCAGCTTCCGCGCGATTGTGACCCATCTACAGTATCTAAAGCAGATGCAGATTCAAGTCCGATCATGTTTCTAACAGTGGGAAGCAAAAAAAGGTCCCTGCTTGAGATTTCAGAAGTAGCAGAATTAACCCTGAAAGAACAACTTCAAACAATATCCGGGGTTTCCAGTGTAATGGTTTGGGGTCAGAAACGATACGCCATGCGATTATGGCTTGATCCGGTTAAGCTTGCCGGATATAAACTCACTCCGCTTGATGTAAGAAATGCAATCAGTCGTGAAAATGTCGAATTACCTTCCGGTTCTATTGAAGGTGATAATACGCAGTTGACCATTCGAACCTTAGGATTAATGACTACACCAAAGGAGTTTAATGATTTAATTATTAAACAATCAGGCGATCAGATTGTTCGTTTTAGAGATATAGGCCGTGCTGAATTAGGCCCTGAGGATTTAAGAGGAATCCTTAAACGGGATGGTATACCGATGGTTGGTTGCGCAATTGTACCCCAACCAGGGTCTAACCATATCGACATTGTTGATGAAGTTTATCGTCGACTTGAATATATCAAAAAGGATTTAGCTGAAGATATTGAAGTGAAAATCGGATTTGATAATACCCAATATATTCGCTCATCAATAAAAGAGGTTAAAGACACTATTTATATTGCTTTCGTTCTGGTTGTTATTATCATTTATTTCTTTTTGCGTAGCTGGCGTGCAACATTAATCCCAATTCTCGTAATTCCCGTTTCATTGATTGGATCTTTCTTCATCATGTATCTTGCCGGGTTTACTATCAATGTTTTAACGCTGCTTGCAATAGTACTTGCCATTGGTATTGTTGTAGATGATGCCATTGTCGTAATGGAAAACATCTATGTAAAAGTTGAACAAGGCATGAGTCCGATGGAAGCAGCTTTATCCGGTTCAAAGGAAATCTACTTCGCCATTATTGCAACAACAATTACATTAATTTCAGTATTTTTCCCAATCGTTTTTCTTGAGGGATTAACAGGACGGCTTTTCCGTGAGTTTAGTATCGTTATGGCTGGTGCAGTTGGAATTTCTGCCTTCCTAGCATTATCTCTTACCCCTATGGTTTCAAGTAAACTGTTAAAGCGTCAGACTAAACATAGTTGGTTTTTTCGAAAGACAGAGCATTTTTTTGATAGTCTTAATGCCGGATACAAAAAAAGTCTAAATTCATTTTTGAAAAAACGTTGGATTTCATTATTAATTATAAGTGCTTCCTTTGGCCTAATTATTTTTCTTTGGAAAATTATTCCAGCAGAGATGGCTCCTCTAGAGGACCGTTCACAGCTTTCAGTAAGTACTTCTGCATTCGAAGGTGCAACTTATGAATTTATGCTTGCATATACCGATGATATTGAAAAAGCGGTTATTGAGGAAGTTCCAGAGTTAGATGGAATTACTAATATGATAAGAGGCGGTGGCTCGGGCAGTATTACGGTAATGTTGCCAAAACCGGATAAAAGAAAACGTACTCAGCAAAAAATAGCGGATGATTTAGCAGATGTACTCAGAACAAAAACTAAGGCGAGAGCTTTTGTTAATCAACAATCAACGTTTGGTGGAAGACGTTCCGGAAGGCCTATTCAGTATGTTCTTCAGGCAACATCAATTGAAAAGCTGAGGGATATCATTCCTCCTTTTATGGCTAAAGTAATGGACAATCCCACTTTCCAACAGGCAGATGTAAACCTAAAATTCACAAAGCCAGAATTAAGGATACATATTAATCGTGAGAAAGCGACTTCACTAGGTGTTTCTACTCAAAATATTGGGCAAACCCTTCAATTAGCGTTAAGTGGTCAGCGATTCGGTTATTTCTTTATGAATGGGAAACAGTATCAGATATTGGGCGAACTTGCACGAAATGACCGCAACAAACCATTAGATCTTCAATCATTATATGTAAGAAATAATGCTGGCGATATGATTCAGTTTGATAACCTTGTTACTTTTTCTGAAGAAACGGCCCCTCCCCAACTATACAGGTATAATCGATTCGTAGCCGCAACAATATCGACAGGTTTGGCTAAAGGAAAAACCATCAGTGAAGGTTTGAAAGAAATGGATAAAATTGCAGCTGAAGTTCTTGATGATACTTTTAGAACTGCTTTAGATGGTGATTCAAAAGACTTTAAGGAAAGCTCATCAAGTTTAATGTTTGCTTTTATTTTAGCTCTGATATTGATATTCCTTGTTCTTGCAGCTCAATTTGAAAGTTTTAAAGACCCGCTCATTGTAATGATGACCGTGCCATTAGCACTTACAGGAGCATTGATTTTTATGTGGTACTTCAATATAACAATGAATATTTTTAGCCAAATTGGAATCATTATGCTAATCGGTCTGGTTTCGAAAAATGGGATTCTAATTGTTGAATTTGCCAATCAACGAAAAAAAGCTGGGATGCCGAAGATAGAAGCTATCAAATTTGCTTCTGCCTCTCGGTTCAGACCTATTTTGATGACTAGTATGGCAACAATATTGGGAATTGCACCTTTAGTCCTCGGATTAGGTGAAGGGGCTCAAAGTCGTATTGCAATTGGAACTGCTGTAATTGGTGGATTATTAATATCTACCTTTTTAACCCTTTACATAGTGCCGGCTATTTACACATTTATTTCTGGTGAAACAAAAAAGTCTAAAAATGAGATTAATCTATCTTAGTTTATTAATAATTTCGTCATTTTCTGCAATTGAAGCTCAAACAGTATATGGGCTTAAAGATTGTATTGGGATTGGGTTAGAAAGAAATTTTTCTCTTCGTGTTGCCCGTAATAGCGAAACTATTGCAAAAAATAATAATACAAAGGGAAATGCAGGATATTTGCCTAGTTTAGATCTTAGCAGTCGATATAGCGGAACCCTTAATAATACAACTTCAAATCCTGTTGAAGGGGAACAAACAAAAACAAATGGTGTAAATAATACTACTGCTAATGCTGCTTTGGCTTTGGGTTGGACTATTTTCGATGGATTTAATGTTCAAACTACTTATAAAAAGCTTGGTGAATTGGAACAGCTTGGTGCTTTAAATACTCAAATGTCGGCAGAAAACTTAATTGCCAATATCATTTCGGGATATTATAATTATATCCAGCAGGTTCAGTTGCTCAATAATATGGAGTACGCAATGGAACTTTCAAAAGAACGTTTAAGAATTGATGAGGAAAGATACCTTCTTGGCTCTAGTTCGAAACTACAGGTATTACAATCGCGTGTTTATTTAAACGCCGACAGTTCAAAACTTTCTAAGCAATTTGAGGTAGTACGAACAGCCCAAATTGGATTAAACGAACTTATGGCCGTTGAGGATTTAGGAACTGAATTTAAAACAAAAGATGCTACTATTGATGTAATTCCGCAGTTTGTGTATGAGAAATTGTTAGATGAAACACTTGCTCGAAATACCAGCTTATTAATCGCGTCTAAAAATAAAATTGTTTCAGATTATGATTATAAACTGATTGAATCCAGATCGTATCCCTACTTAACATTATCATCCGGATATAGTTATAATCTGTATACTTATTCAAATAGCACAAATAAAAATCAAATCACCAATGGGATGAATTATGGCTTAACTCTTGGGATGAATTTGTTTGATGGATTTAATCAAAGAAGAAGCCTTAATAACTCTTCGATTGAAATACAAAATAAAGAATTGAAGTATGCAGAAGTTGAGCTGGGTGTAAAAGCTGATTTGATTAGTATTTACAATGCCTATATTAATAATCTGAGGCTTATAAATTTAGAAGAACAAAACGTTCAAACTGCTACCGAAAATCTAGATATTGCATTGGAAAGCTATAAGCTTGGAAGTCTTTCAGGACTGGAACTTCGTGAAGTCCAGAAGAGTCTTCTCGATGCTAAGGACAGATTGTTTTCTATTCATTATCAGGCGAAACTTGCTGAGATTTCATTACAACTCATTTCTGGGAATATAATGGCTTATTACGAATAAACCAATTTTCTGATCATAAAAGGGACGCCATCCTCGCGAGGATGGCGTCCCTTTTATTTTCTGAGTAAATGGGGGCACCCTGAGTGTTCCGACTATGGTCGGGACGTATCGAAGGGTATTTTTAAATCATACTTACTGCCCTTTCCTAAACCCTATTTCATCTAAAATAATTACAGCTTTTGAGGTTTTATTGAAAATGAATTTGATCTGCTCCAAATTTTGAACCGAGAATTCCGGATTTTTTAATTTAAATAATGCCATTGGAATGGCAACAGTTTGCAAAACTGGTTCGCTGGATTTACCAAAATCGGTCTCTAATTTCTTATATCTGGTATAAATAACTTCCAGTGGAGGCATGATTGAAATAATTTCAGAAACTGGAATTGATGAAACATGGCCCTCTAAATCTCTTAACTCAATTGTGAAATCGACAGGAATTTTAGCCTTGTCTTTTTCATCATCTTTCTTTTTATCCTTTTTCTTGTCGTTTTTCTCATACTTGTTTTTGTTCACATTTTTATTCTTGTTCTGATTCTCATTAGTATTTTCATTCTCCTTTTCAGCTTTATTATTGTTATTATTATCATCATTGAACGACCAGTTTTCTTTTTCTTCTGAAGTATCTAAACTATCATGTTTAGGCACTTTTTCATCAAGTTGAGCAATAGAAAATACCATTGTTAAATTTGAACTCTTCAATATTTCGAGTTGAGAAGTGTTTGGTAATGTTAATGAATAAGAAGGATAAGTTTTGATTAATGAACAGGTATCCATTACTGGAATAGTATCGGCCTTACCAATCATTTCAGTGCTGTCGGAAGTTATCGAATCTTTTTTGATTTCAGGGTTTTCCCAGCCGAGATAAACCGCTTTATTTTGACGGAGACCGGTTCCTTTTCTAAATCCAAGATCTTCTTCACGCCAAACTCTTAGATCCTCACCCATCAGTTTACCATTAGCTAAAGTTGTTGTAGTTACATCTATGTCTTCATCATAGTCAGCAATAATGTTGGTTTCTGAATCTTCAAAACGATTAATGTAAAGTGTTTCGGGCAACCATTTTTCAGCATACCGGTAATCTTTAAATATTGGGAGGTACGATTGATTTCCTTTTAAGGTCATCTCCAGAAACGCACCCATATAAACTTTGGCAATTTGTTGTTGTTGTTCTCCTTGAAGCAAAGCTTTTGTATTTAAAATAAGTGCCCCGGGCATCCCGCTATCATGATTTCCCCAAACGGTATTAAATTGTCCGTGATTGGCTCGGTAGATATAAATAGAAGTTTTGAATTTATACGTTCCATCATCAAACTTAATTCTTTTAAATTGCTTGTCGCCCGAAAAGGAAGAAACATCCGAATCATGTGATCCGTGGAAAAGCAAATAGTTAATGTTTTTAAGTGGTGTAGGTTGATCTGATGGCTGATACTGCCCATCAACAGGTGAAATGGCGATAATTGATTTAATATTAAAATTAAAATCGAATGCAACCTTGGCATCATCCGGATAATGAGATAAATTATTAAAGGAGGCTGCGATGGCAACTGCTTCCCCGCCTCTCGAATGTCCGATCAATGAAATATTATCCATATCAACCTTGCCATAAAAAGGATTTTCAGGATCTTTTTCCCATTCTCTCCAAACCGATAAATGCTTCAACACAACCCAACCACGACCATCACTTTCGGTTTTGTAATTTTGGGTCCAGTCGCCATTTAAAAAGTTTTCATCTACTGAAACAACAATAAAACCACGACTAGCTAAAAATTCGCCCAAATAGGCATAACCGGGATCAGAATATTCGCGCATACTATGATTTCCATGAACAATTAATACCAATGGGAACTTACCTTCACCTTCAGGATACCAAACCCGACCATTAATGGGGAACTTAGTTCGGTTAAATCCCCAGTACTTCAACCTAAGCTTATTGAAACGGCCACTCAATTTATTCACGAATGGTTTGGCATTTACACTTTCCGTAATGATTTGGGCATCCTTACCAAAAATATCCCGCCTATCTTTTCCGCTTCCGTAACTGGTGGTTTTTACAACATATTCTCCATTGATGGAAGGATCTGCAACATTTTGCAATTCCTTGGATTGATATTCGTATTTATCAACTTTTATCAAACCTTTTTCGGACCCTGTTTTTCCAATCCAAATAATGAAAACAACAATACTGGCAACAGAAATAAGAAAAGCTACAAGGACGAACACTTTACTTAGTACCTTGATGTTTTTAAAACCGCCAAAGAAAAAAGCAGATATTGAACCTCCTAAAAGAGCAAAAGACAAATAGACCCATACAATGAATGGAAGTGCATTCGCTGAAGATTCTGAAAAAAGTATTAATGTGATAAATCCTGCGATAAATAAACCACCATATTTAATGGGTATTTTTGATGCAATTTTTAATACTAATCTGATACCTAAAGTTAGTAGTGTTAGGCAAAGCACACCAATTACAATTCCAATGGAAATGTCAAAAAGAATTCCTTCACCGGATTTAAGGGTGATTGCAGCCAGATATCCCAAATACACTATAATTGCGAAAAATATGGACACGACTGCACCCTTTTGCGTCTTCAATGATGGTCCGTTCTTAATCAGCCAATTTTGAAGCTTTATGAAAATTCGGGTTAAAAAACCCCAAAATTTGAGGGCTGTTTTCTTGATATTTTTCAGGAAATTTAGAATGCTTTGCATAATGAGATTTTTTTAATTGCTATAAATTTAACTATTTAGAATTTAAGCGTGAATGTACTTCCAATATCTTTTTTAGATTCAACTGAGATTGTGCCTTTGTGTAAACGCATAATCTGACGCGAAAGGCTTAAGCCAATCCCACTTCCTTTTTCTTTTGTAGAAAAAAATGGGATAAAAATCTGGTCGATGATTTCGTCATTAATTCCTTGTCCGTTGTCGCTTACTATGATGATGGTATTTTGCTCTTCAATCCTAGTGCTTAAAATAATTTCGGCTGGTTTGGTTTTAGAGGTAAAATAAATGGCATTGTTGATCAGGTTAATAAGCACTTGTTCAATCAGTTTTTGATCGGCTATAATTTTCAAATCATCTTCCGCAATTGCCTTGAATTGGATGTTTTTTTGATTGAATTCTTCTGCAAAAAGGGTTTCCATGGTTGAGAAAAGATAATCTACTTTAATCTCTTTAAATTGAGGAGCAGGAATCTGCATAGATGTTCTGTAATCTTCTACAAATGCTGACAGGCCTTTACTTCGACTTTGGATCACTTTCAACCCTTGAAGTAAATCTTTGACATTTTCAGTACTAGTTTCTAATGCCTCTTTTTCGTGTTTTTCAAGATTGTTTATTAATCCTGAAGAAAGCAGAGTTATCGGGCTTACCGAATTTAAAATCTCATGGGTCATCACCCTGATCAATCCTTGCCATGCTTCCATTTCTCCTTGTTCGATTTCATTTCGGATATCCTGAAAAGAAACAAGTTTGATTGCTTTTTTATCAATTATAAAGTTTGTAGCGTGAAAAGATAATTGCTTTATATCGTGACCAATTTTGAGTTTTAAAAGTTCTGGCACATTTGGTTTAAGCTTTTTTAAAGTTTCATCAAATCCAGATTTAATTTTATTCAATGCCTCAATGTTTATAAAGACTCGAATATTGAGCAATTCATTGGCTGCCTTATTACATAAATGAATATGCCCAGTTTCGTCAAAGGCAATAATCCCAACACCAATATGTTGGATGGTTGCCTGAAAAAACTGGTATTCACCTTCCTTTTCAGCCTTAATTTTACCAAAAGCATTAATTACTTCTTCAAAACTTTGATAGAGTTCGTTAAAAGGACTCCTGACTTCTGTGTTAAACTTAACGGTTGAATCGTTATATTTTATCGATTGAAGAAATCGGCTCAATTCGCGATTTGTTTTCTGAACATATCTAATCAATAAAATAATTTGAATAAACCATAGCAGGATTAAGGAATACCGTGTTATTAGCATATATTCCATCGAATAGGTCCAGACCAATAAAGTGGTGTTAAGCCCAATCAAAAATACCTGTAGTATGATCGATAAGTTGAAACGATTAAAGATCATATTTTTTCATTTTTTCGTAAAGTGTTGAACGGTTAATTCCAAGCTCTTTAGCCGTTAGGCTCATATTTCCTTTAAATTTTTGAATCGCTTTTAAAATAATTTGCTTTTCATTTTCGGCCAAATTAAAAGATTCAACATCCATATTTTTAGAAGTTGTTTTCCCGCTGAAGGAAAAATCGCTGGCCACAATCTGTTCACCTTCCGTCATAATTACTGCCTTTTCGATGGTATGCTGAAGTTCTCTGATATTTCCAAACCACGGATGTTTTTTTAATTTCTCAATGGCTGCTTTACTGATCGTAATGGGTTTGTTTTTATATTTCTGAGCATAAAGATTTAAAAAATGAAGGGTCAGGGTTTCTATATCATCGGAACGGACGCGTAAAGGTGGAATCTCTATTTGAATGGTATTGATTCGATACAGCAAATCTTCCCGAAAATTATTTTCGTCAAGCATTTTATAAAGGTCCTTATTCGTGGCACAAATAAGACGGATATCAATAGGTATTGTTACAGCAGAACCCACTCTCGTAATTTCACGGTTTTGAATTACTGAAAGTAATTTGGATTGAAGATGAAGTGGCAGATTCCCGATTTCATCCAAAAACAAAGTCCCTCCTGATGCAATTTCAAATCTCCCGAGCCTGTCTTCGTTTGCATCTGTAAACGAACCTTTTACATGTCCAAATAATTCTGATTCGAATAAACTTTCACTTACAGCCCCCAAATCAACACTCACGAAAATTTCGTTTTTTCTTTTCGAAAGTTGATGAATTTCACGGGCGATTACTTCTTTACCTGTACCGTTTTCACCTAATAGTAAAATGCTTGCTTCGGTTGCCGATACCTTATTAATGGTTTCAATTACTTTCATCATTGAAGGTGAAGACCCGTGAATGAAATGATACTTTTCCTGAATACCTTCGTTGAGATGCTTTTGTTTTGATTTTAGTTGATGGATTTCCTGTTTTGATCTTCGCAATTTGTAGGCTGCCATTACAGTAGATAGAATTTTCTTTTCATCCCACGATTTTTGGATGAAATCAGCGGCCCCTTCTTTAATTGCTTTAACAGCTATTTCCACATCGCTATATGCAGTAATGAAAACGATGCATGCCAGTGGATCGATTTTTAGGATTTCATTCATCCAGAAAAAACCTTCGTTTCCTGAGTTAATCCCTGCCGAAAAATTCATATCCAAAAGGATAATGTCAAAATTATCTTTAACTAAAGCAGGGATTAGATTTGGATTCTTTTCCGTTACAATTTTTACAAAATGAGGAGCCAGAAAAACCTTCAGCGCCAACAACATTTCCTCATTATCATCAATAATTAAAATGCTTCCCTGTTTATTCTGCATATTTAGATTTAAATTTACATCATAAAGGTATAAAATAATTTGTCGGAAAAACAAGCACAGGTGTTGGAAAACCCAACATAAAATACTGAGTTTATAAATGCAAATACCAGAAATACAGCACCTAATGAATTTGGCATAGGTATTGGATAGTTGGTTTACAAATAAAATCAGAAAAACGCAGAAAACAAATTATGATAACTAACTATTTAAAAACCGCTTTAAGAAATTTGCTTCGTAATAAAGTATTTTCTTCAATTAATATTTTTGGTCTTGCAATTGGCATGGCAGCATGCTTACTTATCATGCTCTGGATTCAAAACGAGTTAAATTTTGATAAATTCCATAAAAACCGAAATAAATTTTATAGGGTAATGACCTATGGCATTGGAGATGGTTCTGAAACTGCTCCGGCGCAATTGGGAATACAGGTTTTTGAAAAAATGCCTGAGATTGAAAAAGGCACCCAATTTGAAGGAGTTAATGATCTATTATTTAAATATGGTGATAAAGGTTTTTATCAGGATGGTGGAATTTATGCTGATACTGCATTCTTCAATTTTTTTGATTTTGAATTTATTGAAGGAAATAAAAATCATCTTTTTTTAAATGCCAACCAGGTTGTGATAGATGAAGAGATTGCCCATAAATTGTTTGGTGACGATCAAGCACTGGGAAAAGTAATTGAGATGGCTGGTGAATCGGTAACAGTGGTGGGTGTTATCAAAAAGATCCCGGATAATTCATCAATTGATTTCAAATATGTAATTCCTTTCGATTATACTCAGACTAATAGCGGACAATTTAGTTGGGGGCGTTTTATGTTTTCAACCTTTATTCAATTGAATGAAAAGGCCAATATTGATACAATTGCCAATCGGTTAACACGGTTTGCAGCCGAGGCAAAATGCCCTCAGGTACTAAGTTATGGTTTTTATTTTAAGCTACAGGAGTTCTCTAAAGTTCATCTTGATGGGGCTCGGGATCACGGTGGTTTTAGAACCTATTATAAACTTACAGATAAAAAGTATGTAATCGCGTTTAGCGTAATTGCCCTCTTTATCCTTATTAATGCCTGTTTTAATTATATTAATTTATCAACGGTCAGAAGCGAAAGAAGGTCGAAAG
>Ga0268283_1000814_pt1 | contig 17425 bp, 14 predicted proteins | sample saktaG_13_FD_190140 | JGI IMG/M metagenome (GOLD analysis project Ga0268283, IMG submission 190140) | Saline water microbial communities from Sakinaw Lake, British Columbia, Canada - sak_2013_06_06_36m | ecosystem: Environmental > Aquatic > Non-marine Saline and Alkaline > Saline ... | reverse complement strand
GGCCGAAATAATCGGTGCAACTTTCGAGGGACAATCTGATTTTCTAATCAGCGGGATCAACGAGATTCATATGGTGGAAGCAGGTGATCTTACGTTTGTAGATCACCCGAAGTATTATACCAAAGCCCTGTCATCAAAGGCTACAACTATTATCATCAATAAGCAAATGGGCGCGCCCGAAGGGAAAGCACTGCTATTCTCCGACGACCCTTTTGCAGCATATATGACACTTGTCAATAAATTCCGGCCTTTCGAAAGAAGCAATCAGAATATAAGCCCTTCTGCTGAAATTGGCGAAGGGACAGTAATTCAGCCGGGAGCTTTTATCGGAAATCATGTTAAAATTGGACGTGATTGCATTATTCATTCCAACGTAAGTATTTATGATCATTGCCAACTTGGTGACAGAGTTATCATACACGCCGGCAGTGTTATCGGAGCTGATGCGTACTACTTCCAGCGTAAACCCGAAGGATACCGCAAGTTTGAATCCTGTGGCCGTGTAGTTATTTGTAACGATGTGGAGATTGGCGCGTTATGCGCAATAGATAAAGGCGTTTCGGGAGATACTACTATTGATGAAGGCACGAAGATGGATAATCAGGTACAGGTTGGCCATGATTCATATATCGGCAAAAACTGCCTTATTGGCTCAAAATGTGCGATCGCTGGTGTTACGCGGATAGAGGATGATGTTATTCTTTGGGGGCTTGTTACTATCAATAAAGATATTGTTATTGGAAAAGGAGCTGTGATGTTAGCTACATCCGGTGCTGATAAATCGCTGGAAGGTGGCAAAACCTACTTGGGAGCCCCGGCCGTTGAAGCACGGCGCCGCTGGAAGGAACTTGCTGCCATCCGCCGCTTGCCGGATATAATTGCAAAACTTGACATTTAGCATTTTGGAGTAGCCTATTTATAGTTTCTATTTGAATATAAAGACAGCTAGGCGATCAATTGCCAGGATTTCTCAGCAAAAATGAACCTAATAAGTCATATCTGCTAATCACGATAAAATCAGAATTATTTTCTATTCAGGAATCAGTACAAAGGGTTGCGTAGTCCTAACCTGAATAATTCATCTCGCAAAGACGCAAAGTTTTGAATTGGAACAGTCTAAATATAAGGAATACATTCTGTAAATACTTTTTGAATTATCAAAATAAATCAATCAATTACTTGTAGTTAGCAACTTTGCGGCTTTGCGAGAAATTTTCATGAATAATACAGGCTAAATTAGTCTGGTTATTGAACTTCCTCTTCTTCCTTCTTGTCTTTTGAACTGTGAAAGATATCGATAGCCACGATAATTGCAGCAAACCCCCAAAAAGGTACAGAAGCCTTGTCGGTGTCCAGAAAGTTATTCATCAGACTGTGCAAGGCATAGGTGATAAAACTAAGAACTGTAACCAGGCTCAGAATTTTAACATCCTTTCGTTCAGCCCGCCTGTACGACCGGATTCCGCTCCGGATAATCAGCACAATTATCGCAAGGAATGTAAGCATTCCCAATAAACCCGACTCTGCTAATGGTCCAATGTACTCACTATGTGCATTGCCCATATCTCCTGCATTTGTACTGATGATAGTTTTTTCCTTTGATCGCTGATAAGGAGCATATTCGAATTGGTATGTTCCAGGCCCCCATCCAAATACCGGCCGTTCATCAAATAGGCGCAATGCTGCCTGCCATCGGTTAACACGTTCGAGGTTGGAAGCATCGGAGGAGATATTGGAGATAGATTGTATATGCTCAATAATATTAGCAGATGATTCTTGTTTATTTTTTTCAAGGCGATCAAGAATCTCAAACTTAAAAGTGAAAAATACGGCTAGGAAAAGGACAACAAATGTAATAATCCATCGGAATCTGATTCTAAGCAAGATAACGAGATAAACCACAAATGTTAGCACAAGGCTAAGCCATGCGGCACGGCTGTATGAGAGAAAAAGCGCAATCAGCAAAATCCCGCTGAAAACCAATGCAAGTATTCTTATGTTTTTTGAACTTGATTTATCAAGACCAAACCCAAACATAACTGGAATAAAAAACGCTAAAATGGCACCATAAGCCGTGTGGTCGTTATAGAATGGAGACATTACCCAATGGCCCTGCTCTTCATTAAATGCAAATTTCGAATGATTATAGATGGTATATCCAATCACAATAATAAGTGATATCACATAAATCCAACTGAATAATTTGGTATTTTCAAATTTTTTAAAAAGGATAAACCCGACAAAATACATAGGTATCACAAACCATAATCTGGCCAGAAAAAATTTGAACGAAACCAGGGGTAAATCACTGGTTATACTGGTGATTAATAACCAGGCCAGGTTGATAAAAATAGCAATAGTTATTGGATGTTTCAGGAACCGACGATCGAGGCTGCTGCTAAAAAGGAGCTTGATAAAAAACAATATTAACATGCCAAGAAGTAATGGCTCTGTTGGCAGCGATACACCAATACCCATATCAAAATCCCGGATATTTACAGCCAGTGGTGTAGCTAAAACTACCAGCCAAAACACCATGTCAAATGAATATAGGTACATTAAAACAATAAGTATCCCAATTGGAATAAAAGCAGCCCAATACAAATCTTTAATCACAAAATAAATGCTCAACGCTATGAAGAGCGAAGTGATAAGGTAAACCAGGGGTATTTTTAACTTCTCAGGCAAGGATAATTTGATTTGTGATGCAAGTATAAATACTATATGCCGGATGCGTTTTCATTTCTTCCAAGCTGTTTATTGTCGAGAATAGAAATGACCACAAGGCTTGTAAAGAGTGTAATAGTTGTAACATAAAGCATAATGAGCCACCGGGTTGGATAGGATTTTTTATCTGCTATCTGTGGTTTGGAAATCACATTGATATATGTTAAATCCATCCTGGCATTAAATAAAGCCTTGTCATAGTTCTCTGTTATCACACTATATTCTCCTGCAATATGCTCAAGTCTTGATTTCAACAAAATAAGTTCTCCACCCCTCTCTTCAATATTTTTCTTCAACCTGAGAACATCCTTAGTATTAATATTCGATCCGCCCTCTACAGTACGAAGGTAGCCCTTCGAAACTTCAAGCGTCTGATTATTGTAGTCAATAAGGTCATATCCGCTTCCTAATGCCCGCATCTGGCTTTCAACCGAATCCATCTCTATTCTTTTTATATCAAGCATATGTTGAGAAGCAACCACAACTTCCTGATACTTTATCCGATGTATAAACCTGATTTTTTCATTACAGAAATAGAGAATTGTATTTACCATATCGCGGGCTAGCTCAGGGTCAGTGTCAAGAACCACAATCTCAATTGACTCGTATTGCGTTTTGGATATTCTTACATTTTTATCATACAGGTAAATCATTGTAGAAGAAAAGTATTTGTAAGAGGAATCGATGCCGTAATGCTTCGCCAGATCGAATTTTCGCATCACACTATCTTTGATATCCTGAGAATTAAGCCATTGAAGCATCTGCTCGGTTTCGCTTTCATCGGAATAAGGGGCAATGTTAGACGGGTAAATGATGCAGGCCGACTTGAACTTAGGTTTAATAAAAAAGGGCGCAGAGAAAATGAAGGCAAACACAGCAGCAATTGCAGCTATGACAAGAAAGTGCCATTTCCACTTTACAAATATTTTTACAAGGTTTATATTATTGAAATAGCTTTCCATGTTGATACGTGTATTATTTAGAAGATTGCGATTAATACTGAACTTCGGAAGTATTAGTGTTTTTTTTTTAATGCCGGCAGTTCCGGAACTTTATCAAAGAGAATTATTAAAACCACAGCCAGCAATAAAGCTGAGAATGTGGTAGTCAGCATTATTAGCCATCGGATCGGATAAGCCTTCTTTTCTGCTTTATATGCACTTTCAACCACAAATTTTTGCGGAAGCACTTCGTTTGCATCAATCTTTGCTTCATCGTATTTAGATTTTATTAGACTAAGCTGCTTCTTTTCATATTCCAGTGCATCGCGTAACGAAACATAAGGCCCACCAAATTTTGAAAGGATCTTGAGTTTATCTTCCAGTGCCATAATACCATGGGTATTATTCTTTGCAATTTCAATGGCAAGTTGCTGGTTCATCATCTCGGCCTGTGTTTCATAATCATTCACGCCAAGCATGCGAAGTTTTGAAAGCGAATCTTCCATTAATTTCACTTCATTTTTGAGTGATAAGTATTCAGTCTCTACAATTTTGAAACCTTGCATAGCCCTATCCCTTTGCATATCATTCTTAACTGAATCGAGAAGGTCGGCAATTGAATTAGCAATATCAGCTGCCATTTGTGGATCTTTGTCGAGAACAGACACCTTAACAGCCATGAATTCAGTACGCTTGAAAGTGATATTGCTTTCATATTCCCTTTGCAGACGTGTATTTTTGAATTCCGATTTTGGATCAATTTCGTAATGTTTCATCAGCTCAAACTTCTTGACCACACGCCCCCTGATTTTGCTCGAGTTCAATATCTGTAACATTTGTTCAGTCTGGGCATCTTCTCCAAACTCAAGAATATCTTGTTTCTCACCAGGATTATCACTGAGTAACGCTTTTGAAATAGAATTACTCGATGTCGGAAACATGATTACAGTAGACCTGAATTTTGGCGTTATGAACCATGATGATGAAAAAACAAACGACAATACAAGGCTGATCGCGGCAATGAACAACAGAGTCTTCCGCCAGGGAATAAGAAAAAGTACCAGTTTATTAGAATCAAACTCCCTGCCGGGAAAAAGTTTATCAGACATGATCAAAATTCTGTTTAATAGCGTTCAAAAATAGATAATTATATTGAATATGCAATGGTTTAGCATTTCCTGTCATTACAAGTATAAAAGTTAAATTTATAAAAAAACACTGATAACGCTGATATTCAGCAACGGATAAGAATAGGACCATCTAATAAATCTACACACCTGAAACGTTTCCCTCTGTATCCTAAAATAATTCGTTGACCTTTAGCTGGCAAAACCAACCAAAATCGCAAATTCTACTTTGACTATTAGAAGCGATTTATTGCAGTCGGAATTATATTGATGAAGAAGGCTGTCCGAATTGCCTGAAGAGGGATCGAATGTCGAGCAGACGAAGCATAAAAGCCAGCATAGCTGACACCAACAGTAAAGATAAGAAAGAGATTTTCCAGTCAAATGGCAATAAACGGCTCAGGAAACTGATTAAAATAACTCCTGAAACATATTCCGTCAGGTTAAAAAGATATCGGATATTGGTTTTTAAACGGAAGGTTTTGATGACAATAAAAACCTGCAAAGCTGCAATTATAAACTGCGTAATAAGACTGGCCACAGCTGCCCCCTGTGCCATAAACTGTGGGATAAAAAACAAATTAAGCACAATATTAATAAACATTCCTGAAGCTGCTAAAATATTCATGATTTTCAGGCTTCCATTGGCTGTAAGCAAAGTACCAAAAACGTAGGTTGTGGAAACAGCAATAAAATCAATCATTAGTAATCGGAAAACAAAAGCAGCATCAGCTACGTGGTGATCATATAAAAGATCCATTATTTCATAGCTATAAAAAAATGAAGCTGCAGCAACTGCAACCGACAATGTAAAAAGGAGTGTGAACGAGAGTTTGAGAATGCTTTGAACAGATTCACCCAATTTAATCATTCGGGCAAATATCGGGAGAAGTAAAACCGCAAAAAGGTAGGCTATCATGTTGGATGCATCCAGCAACCTGTATGCCATGGCATATATGCCTGTCTGTAAATCGCCTAACCATCCGGGAAGCATCCGCTCCATCATAACCGAATCAATCCTGTTATAAAATGTCATAAGAAGACCCAGTATAGCAAATGGGAAACTCTTTTTAATTATCATTAAGAAGAAGAGTTTGTCCCATTTCAACTTCCTGAATGATGCTTTTTTTCCAACCACAATTACTGCAGCAAGGGCTGTTAACAAGTATGCTGCTGATTGGGTATAAACAAACCACTCTATTCGGAATGGTGTTGATGTAACATTTCCCCATAGTAACACACTGCAAATGAGAATCATAAGGATTCGGTCGAGCACTGAAATAAAACTATCCGTCTTAAAATGTAAGAGACCGGAAATATTGGATCGCAGGTAAAGAATAAATGAAATAAGAAACTGATTAAGACCCAGAATTACAAGCAGTAGCATTTGATGTGAATCATAACCCCAAACAAGCCCTGCAGTGAGTGTAACCATCATATAAACAACAGCAAACAGGAACTTTATAACGACGATGCCGGAAAAATGCTTGTTTAACAGATGATTATTTTGCGAAATATTTTTATTATTAAAGTTGGTGATACCAAAATCAAGCAGAATATTGAACAGAAAAGAAAAGTTGAATACAGCATAATAAAAACCATAATCCACAGGCCCTACTACATTTTGAACAGTGCGGTCAATCCCCAATATCCAGAAAGGTTTTATCAGGATATTCACAAAAAGCATTAAGCCCAGGTTTGTCAGGAACTTACGATGCATATGCTGCTTTGCTAATTTATTTGGGGTGATGATGAAATAAAGAAAAAGTTTTGAGTTTTGTGATTCTCTATGCTATAAGGTTCCAACTTTCCACGATTCAAAACCATCACATTGTAATCCAAGGATTTCAGTAATGAAAAACACTTGCTGCGGTTTTCGTTTTCCCATAATTCGGCGTAAATTATCGGGCGATGAAGCCTAATAAGGTTTTCAGCTCCGGCCAATACAAAGTATTCAAAATTTTCAACATCAATCTTTATGGCACTCAAAATTAGTCCTTTATCGAAAAGTGGGGCAATACTATCTAATCTTTTTATTTTTATCTGGTATTTCCTGCCTTCATTAAGATCAGGGATGCTTTCGTGTATAACATGGCTCAATCCCTGCATTGGCGTATTTCCTAACACAGGCATCACCATTTGCGCCTCACCTTCTGAATTGCCAAGTGCAAAATCCATTACCGCTACATTATTCAGGTTAAAATAATGGATAATTCTGCGCAAAGCTTTGATATTAGAAGGAATAGGCTCAAATGCCAGTACATTTGCCTGAGGGAGATGACGCGCCAGATGAACCGTCATAATGCCAATATTTGCACCTATATCAAGAACAGTCCCATTATTTGGCAACATACCAAGGAAATGCAGGAAATCCCGTTCTTTATGATTCCATTTAAGTGTAAAAATAATATATAATGAAAAGAAGAACAGATAGTTATCGAAACCTAACAGGGTTTGCAATATTTTCTTAACCAGTTGCTTCATTTATCTTTCAATTTCTGGCAAATTTATTACAATTTAACTCTCGGAAGCAACTCTATTGTACAATTTCAGATAAAGCCCTTACATTTGTGCAAATTAATTCCATTGAAGATAGCTGTTAATACCCGTTTACTTTTAAAAGACAAACTTGAAGGGATCGGCTGGTTCTCTGCTGAATCTTTGAGCCGGATTACACAGCAGCATCCAGAGCATGAATTTATATTTCTATTCGACAGGCCATTCGACAGCAGTTTCATCTTTTCGTCAAACATTACTCCTCTCGTTATCCCTCCTGCTGCCAGGCATCCTTTCCTATTCTATATCTGGTTTGAACTAATGCTGCCAGGAGCATTGCAAAAGTCAGGAGCGGATATATTTCTCTCGCCTGACGGTTTTCTTTCTCTGGCATCCAAAATCCCTTCGATAGCTGTTTTGCATGATCTTAATTTCGAACATAACCCAATGGATTTGCCTTGGTTGGTAAGAAAATACTATCTCTACTATTTCCCGAAATTTGCAGCTCATGCAAGCCGTATCGCAACGGTTTCCGAATTTTCAAAAAACGACATAAGCAATCTTTACAACATTCCACTTGAAAAAATCGATGTTGTTTATAATGGTGCCGGCGAACAATTCGTGCCTTTACGTATCGCTGAACAGGCTACAGTAAAAGCAGAATTCTCCCGCGGATATGACTATTTTCTTTATGTCGGGTCTTTGCACCCACGCAAAAATCTGGCAAACCTTTTCAAGGCATTTGATCATTTTAAGGAAAGCGATACAAAAAGAATGAAATTAATTATTGTAGGAGCACGCTACTGGTGGACAGATTCGATAAAACATGCTTATGAAAACATGCGATATCGGGATGATGTGATTTTTACCGGGAGGCTTTCTTCTGCCGACTTGCGTAAAGTCATGGCTTCCGCATTTGCCCTAACTTATGTATCTTATTTTGAAGGATTTGGCATTCCACTCGTTGAAGCATTTAATTGCGATATACCAGTAATTACTTCAAACATTACTTCTATGCCGGAAGTTGCAGGAGATGCAGCTCTACTGGTTGACCCATATGATTACCTTTCAATTTCAGCGGCCATGCTAAGTCTTGCGAACGATACTACTTTCCGAAATCAACTAATTGAAAAAGGCCGGATACGCAGCAAAGAGTTTTCATGGCAAAAAACAGCGGACAAGCTTTGGGAAACATGCGAAAGGGTTATGGCTTCACCGGTTGTCCGGAAATAAGACTCAAAGAGTAATTGAGATATAAATGCTGATTAATGACAAAGTAACTGAACTTCTCAAATCTAAAATCGTTGTTTCTGGGCTGTAGCTAGCTTGTTCTTAAATCGATATATTAGCACAATTTGAAGTCGCCAACCTCTTAAAGTATATTAACCTCCATTTCCAGCTCAACCCCAAATTTCATTGCTACCGATTCCTGGATTTCATTTGCCAGCTTAAGTATTTGATTGCCGGTTGCTGTTCCATAATTCACCAGAACAAGAGCCTGGGAACTATGTACCCCAACATCTCCATGTCTAGCTCCTTTCCAACCACATTGTTCGATAAGCCATCCAGCCGCTAATTTGAAAGTGCCTTTCTCCTGATGAAATGATGGGATATCACTAAATTTCCCGGAAAGATGGGCAAAGGCTACTGCACTTATAGTAGGATTTTTGAAAAAACTACCGGCATTGCCTAATACAGTGGGATCAGGCAGTTTATTGCGGCGGATTCGGCAAACAGCATCACGCACATCCACTGGTGCCGGATGTTGTATGCCCATTTCAGCCAATTCCCGGCTTATTGCACCGTACTCCAGATAAAGTTCAGGACTTTTCCTAAGCTTGAAAGTGACAGCAATAATTACTGCTTTTCCTTTAAGTTCATGTTTGAAGATGCTGTCGCGGTACCCGAATCGACAATCCTTGTTTTGCAATATTTGTCGATTTGCATTTGCAAGGTATATGATTTCCACTTCTTCGACTCTATCCTTCAATTCAACTCCATAAGCACCAATGTTTTGGATAGGGCTGCTACCTACATTCCCTGGTATAAGCGACAGGTTCTCGAGCCCGGAAAAGCCCTGTTCCAGACTCCAGGCTACAAAGTCATCCCAATTCTCTCCTGCTTCGGCACGTACTAAAACAGTTTCACTATTTTCAGAAATGATTTTCCGCCCCTTTGTACTTATTTTTACTACAAGGCCATCTACATCATCAGTAAATAAAATATTGCTACCTCCGCCAAGGAGAAGTAGGGGATATCGGTCAAATTCCGGTTCCTGCATAAGTTCGTTTAACTGCTTCTCTGCGATGATTTCGCAGAAAAGACGGGCACGGACATCTATACCAAAAGTGTTGTAAGGTTTTAAAGATTGGTTGTGACTGATTTCGAGCATTGAATTAGAAAAATGTTTCAGTAAAAGTAAAGTTTATAGTTAATGGTTTATTAGCTTTAGGCGATAACCCGCTGTTATTTCATTAAAGGAGTATAGATCACGTTGATTTGGTTTGACTAAGCCAATAACAAAAATTATATAAAGTTCAACAAAAAACATAGATCATAATAGGATTATCCGTTCCGAAATGGGGCATTATATATCTTTAATCAGTTTTGCAAAAGTAGGCAAACTAATGATTTAATGACAGATACATACTATGGCACAATTTTGGAAACAAGTATTTTATATGTTACTAGATTACTAGAATATCAACAACTAACAATTAACAACTAAGCAACTATCACTAATAACATAATCCATGAAAAGAACACTACGACTAAGCTCAGTAATTGCTTTATTAGCTTTGATTAGCCTGATAGCCCAGGCCTTTTACTTGACAAAGACAGGATTTCACGTAAACGCACCTGTAATAGGTATTGTCGGCATTGCAATTGTTTTAATACTTGCGTTTGCTTTTAGCCACGAAGACAACAAAAGCGATGATCAACAAGAGCAGGATTAAATTTCTGCTTTTGTTTTACTTTTTTCTGCTTCCCCTGATAACGAAGAGTTACAATGCTCAACGAAGCTAAGCCGGTAAAATTTAATTTCAAAAAACGTATCAAAAAGGATGTTGGTTAAAATAATCAACTAAGTTCTTTGGACGGTAATTAAGATTATTTTTATATCTCTCCAACACCGATGGGTGTAAAGACTCATTCGTATTTCCTTTTTCCGGTTCAACAATTCCTATAGGACGAAACAGTTTATACATTATTGTGTAGAACCCTGTGTATGATTCATGCATTGATGCCACAGGATTAGGCTTCATGGCAATATCACCAAATTTCAAATTACAACTTTCAGCTTTTCCCAACATCCATTTTAATGATATATCCGACAATCCTGATTCACTCTCGGGATAGCCACCACCAATATCAGAATGGACGCCGGGGAACCATACCTGTTCCAAAACCTGGTCTTTTGAATCCTTTTGCTGATTCCATAACGTGGCTCTAAAGTTTTTTCTTTTCTCATCAGTTGCCAGGGCCTGAAATGCAAAACTAATTCTCGATGACAAATCAGTATCGTGAAATTGATTTTGTTTACTAAAGATTCCATTAAGTAAAAGAGGATTCCCCAAAGCGCCAACAGTGTCCCAAACTCCGATAAATTTTATTTTTGTCGTTTCTTCAACAGCATATGTTTTTCTGAAAAGGGTTGCCTCCACTTCCCTGGGTTGGTGCTCAGGCCGCCGGGAATGATAAATTCCATATGCCTTTGGTATCAGGTCTGAATTTTCAGGTTTTAATATTCCGGAGTTTCTGATCAATCCTGACAAACTGCGAACCGTGAAAGCACCGCGGCTGAATCCAAAAAAGAACAGTTCGTCCCCTGGCTCATAGTTATTAATAATAAAATGGTACGCCTGAAGTATATTTTCAGAAATGCCGGTTCCGGTTGCACCATCAAAAACCCGCTCAAGCAGATTGCCTTCACTGCCAATACCGGTATCATAGTAAAGCAATTGTTTAGTTCCATCAGCTGAAGCCGGACAAAGTGCATTTGCCATTTTAACAACATTCGTCTGGCAAAGTTCCCCACCTTTGGACTCATCAGGTGTATTCCATGTTCCATCACAAAAAATCGCTATTCGTTTCATCTGTATTTGATCTTTATGTTTCTACTGAAAAAATTCCCGGTTTTTAATAATTTGTTCGGGTACAAAAAAGGTTGCTACAAATCATACAATCTTTACCCCGTTAGCAATTACTTCTAGTGCCAAATCCCAGTTATTATGCTCAATTTGTTGTTTGAAGCAATGTGTACGATACACCGTGGCATGCAACAACGGATTACTATGCGTGGCAAGCCACTTTTCCCTTACTTCCACATAATTGGTAATCCATTCTTTTTCATTACCGCCACTTGCCGGAACCACGGTTGAAAAACGTTTTCTTAAAAAGCCAAGAACGCCACCCGAATGTATTGTACTATCGTATATAACAAGGAGACTTAATGGCAGGATGAATCCATTCAGAGTAAACCAATGATATGCCGGCTGGTAATATTTGATTTCAAAGAGATGGTCCTGACAGTTTTTCATTACCAGATCATTTTTACCGGCAGCTATAAGTGCATTACAGAAAGCATCATCCGTGGCAAGGCTAGGCTTTCTACCTATCCTCCCGATGTATGGCAATAGCTGATCTGAATATATACCATTGCTATTAACATAATCCTGAACAAGGGCTTTCAAGTGTCCGAATTCTGTGGTTTGAGAACGTCCAAAAGTTACCTGTACTATCCGGGTTTGGGTTGCGGGGTCAGTATAATCCCGATATTTCACCAATTCTCCATATTTGCCATTTGCTGAACCAGTTTCAAAAGCGTTTACTACTTGCTCAACTTTCTTCTTTATTATAGGAGTAATAACGGTATTCTCCATCAGCACATTGTCAGGTGCTGTCGTTTCCGCTTCTTTTTCGTCAGGGATATCTTTCAGGACACTTAGTCCTCCACCCCAATAGAAATTGCTGTCGCGGTCCTTATACCATGTCCCCAGGGCAGGATTGGGGACAATTTTTACTTCCTGTCCTACAAAAGTGAACCCTTTGCTCACTGAGCCTGCGATGCTTGAAGGATCGGGCAATGAAGCAGGAATAGATCTGCGAATATTCAGCTTATCTGATGTTACAACTAGTTGAAGCATAATTTTAACCTACGGCCTCCTCGCCGGATGATTTTGAGTTAACCACAACTTGAACAGGTGATTGGGCAGAATTAGATTTTGATGCAGTTGTATCACTCCTGTCATCTTCCTTTTTACCTGAGCCGCGGAGTTTAACAAGTTTGTTTAACAGATCGAACCAAAAAGGAGAGCCAAGAGACACAGCAAAGGCCAGAATAAGGAATCCAAGAATTTTCCGGCCACTTGAAAACGTTTCACAAAGTACAAAACCAATTTTTCCGGGGAAATTTTTCTTACCTCCATAATCATTCCAGCCTGTTGCCAATATTTCTTTCGTCTTACCAACATCACCATTTAACTGGGTTTTGACGCTTTCAACCTTAGCCTGATATTCTTTAAAAACAGCTTTGTTGATTTCTATACCTGTTCTGGTTGTATCCAGAATTTCAGTGCCATTATTTGTTACGATCTTCTTTACCCTCGGGTCGTCCTTGTAGTTCTCCGCTGCCTGTGAAGCCATTTGTACGAGCTTGTCCCGCGCATCTTTATCTGTCGATAATTTGCCCGCAATTTCAATCGTATCAACATTAAAGACAATTGCCACTAAAAACCCAATTAAAAACAGGATGAGTTGTGTCTGCCGCTTATACCAGCCTGAAACCCTGCTCATCGAATCGTCATACCAGCCTTCGATTTTAGCTTCAAATTGCCTGATGTCATAAATACTATTCCGCAAGTGCATTTGCATAATCTGCCAGGTTTCTTTATCGATAATGGCTGAAGGAGGTGCTGCATTATTATTCATATAGTGCTGGCCATAATACTCCAGCAACTCTTTAATTTTTATTGCATCTGAGGCATTTTGCAGGTTTAGTCTCAGGTTTTCCAAACTATCATTCAAAGAAGGCATTGACCTCTTATATTTGGAAATATCATCCACTTTCGCATCAAATTCCTGTTTCAGTACATCGATTAATACAGTTGAGAAATTAGTTGCAGGTATATAGGAAGGCAAAGGGAACAGCCTGCTCGAACCATAGTTTTTTATCAAGGGGTGATCGAAGAACTTTTCTCCGATTTTCGGAACATAGTTCAGCGGCTTTTTCTCCCAGTGAACCAAGCCCTGAAAAAAACTGCGAATCCCTTTAAATAAACTTATCCATCGTCCATCCTTAGAAGTATCGGAAAGCATTCCAACAACAATAGCGGATTTTAGCATTTTAGCTCTCAAGCCAAACATAGTTGCTATTGCCTCATTTATGGAGGTAACTAATAAGCTGTACAGCAGAAAGATAAATACCAATCCAATGGCAATATCCAGAAGAGGTGAATTGAACATGGTTTTATGTCAGATTATTTTGGTTACAGTTATAACTTCATTGAAAATATGTTTATAGTTAGGCCAAATAAAAATGCATGTTTAAGCAAGAACTAGTTTCTGTGTTATATCATTTAAATGCAAAATCAATCTACTTATATGAATATCAATAATTTATATAATTTAAGCCATGTTCATTTTTGAGATTCGTTCATTTCCGGATTGGCGCCAAAGCTGCGCTCAATCCCATCAATATTTGCATTGAGTTATTTTTCAAATAGCTGCTATTGCCATTAATATCTGAAAACGAGACACTCCACAAGGTGTTAGGAGTAATCTGGTATCCAACAGAACCATTCCATTTGCTTTCAGTTACACTTTTAAATGTGTATTCATTTTCCCCCTTATTGGCTTCAATATCAGTAAATCCCACTTTACTAACAAACTCACCTGAAACAACAAATTTCGATTTTGGAATTTTCCAGTTTACACTTACGCCTAAATCCGCAAATAGTGCTCCATTATTAAATGTGACCGAAGGATCAAACGAATAATCAGATATTCTGACCAGTGCACTGAAATCAATTGCCTGATTTTTGGATTCAGGTCGGAAAGTATAGTTGAGCCATATCCCCCACCTATTGATATCACTGTATTCAATTGTATTCTTAGGAAAATCCAAGGCAAGCGCAAATGCTATTTCAACAAAATGTCCTGTACGTAATGAATAGTCCCATCGTGAGCCATCAATTTCAACTAGTTTATCTATTTCGTCATTTAATTCAGTCAGCATGTTTAACAGTTTGTCTTTATTATCCTTATTACCGGTAATTATATCGGCAACTCGTTGTCTTAATTCTTTGTCTGTAATGTGGTCAACAAATTTGCTGACGTCAGCAGTATCTATATTTCCAAAAATTCCACTATTTATTTTATTTATTGTAGTACGAATTTCAGCAGGCACACTTAATGTCATCTTCTTTTTAACCGGATTATTAATTTTTCCTGAAATCAGATTCGTTCGAAAACCCATTCCTAATCTGGAGAAATGATTGGAATCTGAATCGGTTACACTATTACTGGCAATTGAGATTTTAAAATCTCTGAAAAGATTTGTCTTATTCAGTTCTTTATAGGTAAGGTCTCGTGATTCCAGATAATATGGAGAGAATTCAAGCGCTAAGTTAGTAGGGATGGTGCCATTGTTCGCAATTATCGGGGAAATCAGGCTGGAATATACCCCTGTGTAATTTCCCGGCTTACTGATTTCAACGTTTTGAACACCAATGATGTCCATTCCCGGAGAACCTGGTATTTGCAATTCAGGATCAGTTTCCTGTGAATTGGCTGTGAATTGAAAAAGCAATATGAAGCCAAAAGAAATCAAAACCTTTTTCATACAAAGTCAATTTTTTGGTTGAAGTATGCTATTTCATTATCTCCAACTGTCATTTCAAAGTTTCCTGTTAAAGGCAATATCTGTTCGTCATTGATAAATACCCTTACCGAAACATGGTTCGTATTAGGGTTATTATCCTGAGTTGCGGAAGAAATATATAAAACTTTGTTTCGTATTTGATTCCCAGTTCCCAAAAAACTATTCCATTCAGGATTATCATTTTCAGGATTTGTAGCATAGGGACAAGTTCCAAAAACATTATGATCACCGTCCTGAGCATCGCCAATTCTTACTACTATCCAATAGTCTGTATTATTTTCTACTTTAACTACGTACGTCAATTCTTCTTTTTTGGACATGATAAATTATTATTAGTTGATAAATAATCAAATTATAAACCATATTGCCAATTCAATAGGATAGCAGAAAGAATCAATTTTCAGCAATTCTGGCAGTTAATCAGAGCAATGAAGAGTTATAAGCGATGGTAGCAAGGAGGAGTATGAAAGTGATAATGATCAGGAATCTAAATAACTGTCCGATGTTATGTCAGATTATCCAATTCGTTCTGCAATCACTTTTCGATAGTTGTTACGCGTCAATCAATTACAAATATAATACAATTGAGCAAAAGCTACTAAACTAAATACAATATCGAAACTATTCCGGCAGAAAATCCTAATTTCGCATTCCTATGGCTATCAGCACGTCAAAAAGAGTTATTGTTTCAGTTACTAACGACTTAGTAACTGACCAACGTGTGGATAAGGTATGTAATACTCTTGTAGCTATGGGATTCTCTGTAACTTTGGTTGGCCGTCGCAAAACTGATAGTTCAACTATGGTTTCCCGGGCTTACCAAACTCACAGGATGCGCCTGCTTTGGGAAAAAGGCCCCTTGTTCTATGCTGAATATAATTTGCGCCTTTTTTTCTATTTACTCACTAATAATGTTGATCTCCTCGTTTCCAACGATCTGGACACACTGCTACCCAACTATCTGATCAGCCGGATCAGACGTCTTCCATTGGTATACGACAGTCACGAATATTATACTGAAACTCCGGAACTGGTAAACCGCCCACGTATTCAGCGTAGCTGGAAAACCCTTGAGCGCAACATTTTTCCAAAACTAACTGATGTCATTACTGTAAATGAATCAATAGCACGGCTCTATGAAAATAAATACAAGGTTACAGTGAATGTGGTTCGTAATATTCCGCGATTTGTTAACATACCTGCTACAGAGACCAGAAGTTCGCTTTCCTTGCCTTCTGATAAATATATCATCCTTATGCAGGGTGCTGGCATTAACATCCAGCGCGGGGCCGAAGAGGCCGTGGAAGCCATGCAGTACCTCCCGGATTGTGTGCTTCTGATCATAGGAGGTGGTGATGTTTTGGAACTTCTCAAAGAAAAAACAATTATGCTCAACCTCTTTGATAAAGTAATTTTTATTCCGAAGCAATCTTACGCGAGATTGCGGGAATACACTGCCAATGCTGATATTGGCCTTACAATAGACAAGGACACAAATTTGAATTACCGTTTCAGCCTGCCAAATAAATTATTCGACTATATCCATTCTGGCCTACCTGTGCTGGCATCCCGCTTGCCTGAAATAAGCCGGATTATAGAGAAATATAAGGTCGGGAGTTTTATTGAGAACCACGACCCGCAACATATAGCAGAGAAGATTAACGGCATGTTAGCAGACAAACAAAAAATGTCAGAGTACAAAGCAAATGCAACGCTTGCGACTAAAGAACTCAATTGGCAGAATGAAGAAAAGGTTCTAATAAATATTTATACAAAATATGTCTGACCGCCACATCCATATTATCTCTTTTGCCATTCCTTATCCGGCTAATTATGGTGGAGTGATTGACGTATTTTACAAACTCCGGGCGCTGCATTCAGCAGGAATCAAGATACATCTGCATTGTTTTTCTTATGAACGCGAATCAGCTTCCGAGCTCTTAAAGTATTGTGAAGATGTATTCTATTACCCTCGCAGGACAGGATTATCATCAGCATTCACATTCAAACCTTACATAGTAGCAAGCCGTCGTTCCACTGAATTACTGAGACGGCTTCTACAGGACAACTACCCAATCCTGTTTGAAGGGCTTCATAGTTGTTATTACCTGGATCATCCATCGCTGAAGGGAAGAATACTCATCTACAGGGAAAGCAATATCGAACACGCGTATTATTACCATCTGGCCATTGCCGAAAAGAACTTGTTCTCACGTGCTTATTTTCTTTTTGCAAGTCTGAAATTACGCCTT
>Ga0268283_1000813_pt1 | contig 17448 bp, 8 predicted proteins | sample saktaG_13_FD_190140 | JGI IMG/M metagenome (GOLD analysis project Ga0268283, IMG submission 190140) | Saline water microbial communities from Sakinaw Lake, British Columbia, Canada - sak_2013_06_06_36m | ecosystem: Environmental > Aquatic > Non-marine Saline and Alkaline > Saline ... | reverse complement strand
TGACTCAAGTTGAACACTTGGAGTAAAAATTCACTTCCACCGATGCGTTAGGTTTTAGGTGTTCAAGTTCGACCAGAATCAGTGTTCAAATTAATCAGAATACGCAATCAGGCTGTTGGGCATTACCTTGCCCCCTACGCGCAAGCTTTTGCGGGTGTGCTTGTTGACTCGGAAGCTGATGCTAAAAGAGGTAACGACCTCAATAGCCGCATTAAAGTTGATGGAAAAGGCTTGGGGTCTTGTGGGAGTTATGGATTTTGCGGGGCAAATGTTCCAATTCCTTGTTATACCTGTATGCACTTCCAACCATGGCTGGATGGCCCTCATGAAATCGCCTACGAAGAATTAATCTCAGAAAGGGAAAGACTACTGGAGCTTACAGGGGACAAACAAATAGCTGCCGTCAATGATCGTAGCATTCTTGCAGTTGCCGATGTGATACAGCGATGCGCTATACGAAGGGAGGAGTTAGCAAATGGCTGAACTATTTCATTTTAAACTGAAGTCAGAAATTGATGCCGAACGCAATTTGACGGCGTTTATCAGTCAATGCAAAACAGAACTTACTGTTTTTGGTAATGATCTGGATTGGGATGCTTGGAGGTGGCCTAAAGCGGGAAATTTTACCAAGTCTGGTGCTAATTCACGCACTAAAGATGAAGCCGACAAATTGGATGATGATTTTATTGATTTTGCAAAAGCCTACTTCCGGTATCAACAAGGACATAAACCAACTGGTGCTAAAAACGAGCTGAAAGCGCTTCGGACGATTGAAGCAGCATTGCTTCAAAGTAGTGTCCTTGCAAGCATTCACAATCTTTCCATACCCATTTTGGATAAAGCATCGCAACTCATGAGAGCAAGCTACTTAAGTGGTGCTGATTATCATGGTGGCAGAGAGTTGGAGCGACTCGCTAAGTTTATTACTTCAAAAAAACTGATTGCAGCGGATCTAGGCGGGTGGAGAAATCCTATAGCACGTAAAACCGATACGACTCAAACCGGACAAAAAGCCAAAGCCCGGCGAGAAAAAAAGTTACCCTCTGAAGAAGCACTAATAGCGATGGCAGAAATCTTTGCCGCCGATTCAACAGAACCAAAAGATATTTTTACTTCTTGTGCGTTCGCAATGCTAATGTGCGCACCGTCTCGCATTACAGAGGTGCTGGAACTGCCCGTTGACTGTGAGGTGGAAGAGTTTGATTCTAAGGGCGTGTCGCGCTACGGGTGGCGTTTTTACGCAGGAAAGGGATTTGGTGGCGATATAAAATGGATTCCAACGGAAATGGTTGGTATTGCAAAGGAGGCGATCAGGCGACTAACGAAACTAACGGAAGAATCGCGGAAACTTGCCAAATGGATTGAAATAAATCCAGATAAATTCTATCGGCACAACGACTGCCCTAAGGTAACTGATGATCAACCATTGACTATCAAAGAGTCTTGTCAAGCTTTAGGATTATCAAATAGTACAAATAAAAAATGCGATAATTCATTGAGAAAATGTGGACTTGATGCCAGGAACGGCTCAAATAATCTAAATGAGCTGTGGAAATATGTAGTTACAAGGCAACCAGAAAATTTCCCTTGGTTGAACCGAGAGAGAAAGATTAAGTACAGCAATGCTTTGTTTTGTATGACGAGAAATTTGATAGGTACTGATCGTGGCATTAGTCCAGTGATTCTTTGGACACCTACTAACAATGTTTTCAATAACGATTTATCACCCAGAGAAAGTCTAAATAAAGACACCCATCAAAGTATTTTCGATAGACACGGCTATCTTGCCGCTGATGGAAAGCAAATCAAGCTGAACTCACATCAAGCGCGTCATTTGCTCAATACTTTTGCCCAACGTGGTGGCTTGTCGCAGCTAGAAATAGCCAAATGGTCGGGGCGTGCGGATCAAAAGCAGAACCGCACCTATAATCACATGAGCGAATACGAGATGGTTGCCAAAGCTGAGGCGCTGGACACGTCGCTGACACTGTTCGGGCCTTCAGGTGAAATTGACAAGTTCGTGCCAATTACCATTCAGGAATTTAACACCATGGAAAAAGGCGCAGTTCATGTTACGGAGTTTGGCGTATGCGTCCATGATTTCACCATGACACCCTGTGAAAAATACAGGGATTGTCTAAATTGCAATGAGCAAGTCTGCATAAAGGGCGAGAATGAAAAACTTATACGGATCAAAGCGCGACTAAGTAAAGTTGAGCAACTGTTTCAGGCGGCAGAAAATGCACTGAAAGAAGGACTGTCAGGAGCAGACCGTTGGTACGAATATCATAAAAATACCTTTGAGCGTTTGCTAGAACTGATTTCTATACTAGAGCATCCAGATGTAGATGACGGTGCGCAAATTAAATTACGCAATGATAAATCGTTTAGTCCACTACGTCGGGCCATTGAGTCAAAGCAAGCAATAAATGCGTTAAACAATTCTGACGATACCAAACTTTTAGATGATATGGCGAAACTTTTGGGAGGTGGACTTGGCTAAGCATTTAACACAGACTGATGTAGAAGCAATTATCAGTATTATCTATGCCTGGAAGGACGAAAAGCTGACTTGGGAGGGTATTTGCGAAGCATCTGAGCCCATTATAGGAAAAAATCCGACACGGCAATCTCTCAATGCCAATAAGCTGATAAAGGAGGCTTATAGTTCCAGGAAAACAACTCTTAAAGTACAGGGGGTTGTTACACCCAAGCCTGGTAGTTTAACTATGGCTGGTGATCGCATTGCAAGGCAGCAAAGCGAAATAGAAAGCCTCAAACAGAAAAACTCGGCATTATTAGAACAATTTGTGATTTGGCAATACAATACTTACAAATATGGCATGAAAGAAAATCAATTAAATGAGCCGCTACCACGGATTGATCGTGAGAGAACAGAATAATTTGAGAATATCTTTTCACAGGGCAACCAAAAACCATTAGTCAAATAAGCAGCGAATTTAGGTTATTTTGCTTGCCCGCGAGCCGTCAAATCGTCAATAAATTCAGAAGGAATATCACCACTGGTGACCAATAAATGATCGCGAGCTCGAGTACAGGCAACGTAAAGCAAATGCCGTTCAGTCTCGTAAACATCTTCTAAATCAGCATCATCAGTCACTGTTTCTATTCTTTGCTGAGAAGGGATAACTTCATCATCACAAGCCATAACAACGACAGCCCTGAATTCAAGGCCTTTAGCCAAGTGCATCGTACAGATAGATACCACGCCGCTTACCGTTTCAACATAATCATCCAGTACCTTATACTTTAACAATGCCGCTGAAACAGCCGCAATTGCTCTAGCCAACTCAGCTTCTGAGCGAACAAAAACACCTATTTCATTTGGTTTTATGCCTATAGCAGAAAGCTGAGCCAACCATTCTGAAACGGCTTTAATTTCTTCCTCTGGGGTAGCAAGGCTTAGAACAGAAGGCGGCGGGCCATTAAAAACAGATACCGTTCCTTTTCGCTCCTCAATATTGCCATCAACATCAGACACACTAGGGGCCAACAAATGATCCGCCTGCCTTCTGATTTGGTGCGAAGTACGATAATTAATGTGTAAAGTACGAGAACGACCACGAATGTCGACCCCTAACGATTTCCAGGAAAATGCCTGTTGAAAAATTCGTTGTCCTGAATCGCCAGCAAAAAATAAACCGTTAAGCCTGTTTGCTGACAACGCGGCTAAAAAGCGTAACTGCGCAACATTAATATCTTGTGCTTCATCAACAACAATAAAATCGAAGGGTGGCTGACTATTCTCAAGGTAATAATTAGCCAAACGAGTAAACATTTCAGCGCGAGTGATCAGGTTCAGCTGCGTTAGCTTAGTTCGAACTTGCTCAAAAATTGACCACAAAAGTTGCCGCTGAGGTTCCGGCAGACGTGTTTTCCTACCCAAACGTTTAACGTCGCGATAAGCTTCCCACGAAGACAACTGCCAAGCATCAACAACTTGCTCCCACTCTGTCAACAAAAAGTGCGGGCTAAATTTGTGACCGGAAATGTTTTTTGAGGCCGTTTCAAGTAATTGTCGTAGCACCGACTTGGAAGCCAGGGTAATTTTGCTTTCTTTCAACTCAAATAAACGTTGGCCAATCGTATCCAACGCATGAACTTCCAAACGCTCACCCAAGCGGGGTGTGGTAACGATCAGCCTTTTCAATTTGGTTGACAAGGCGTTTGCCAGCGTGTCAGAAAAAGTGGTTAACAACACACGTGTATCAGGATGAGTGCGGGCAAGAAAAACCGCACGGTGCAAGGCTACAATCGTTTTGCCAGTTCCGGCAGAACCTGAGACCTTAACCGGGCCGTTATAGTCACGTTCAACAAGTTGCCGCTGTAACGGATGCAAAAAAACTGTCCACTTGTCCCAAGGATAATCCAAGGCCTGTGCTAATTCTTCCAAGTTGTTCATTGCCCGGAAGCGACGTTGCGCATCGGGATGTTGGAAAGGATCAAGCCCTTCAATTACAAGCTCAACCTTTTTCGGAATAACGCCGACTGCCAAATCCAATAAAGCTTCGGCAGCCTCGCCCGGCAAATGATCCGCCAATTCCAAAATAGTATCTTCAGTAGCTTGACGGACATCTGTCAACCATTCAAAGGGCACACCATAATTTAGCAAGTCATCATCAGAATGCTTTGCAAACAATACAGGTTTAGCGGCCACGAGTTGTTCAATTTCAATATATTTAGCAACCGTAATTTCTTCAATCCGCTCACGAATTTCAACCAACTGTGCCGCGCCAGTTCTGGGATGAATTTCAAGTTTACGGTTTACAGCCCAGTTATACGCATCATCATGATGACCAACATAACACAGTAGCAGATTGTCGCTGGTTTTGTGGACGATTAGCCTAATGTCACTACTGACGCGAACTGACCAAAAGTTTTTGTCTTTGGCTTTATCAAGTTTATGAAAACTAAAGCCTGGCTTAGCTGGATTTAATTGCATATCAAAAGCCGTCGTTTTGACGGATTTTTGTTCTTCTCCACTGAGTTTAGTCAGGCTATCAGTAAAGGTATCTGCGATTCGGAAATTCATCAAGTTCTTATCAAGTGAGCGTTAAAACAGGAGTCTTACAGGATTTGATTAGCTATTAACGCCAGTCAGGGTAAGTCAAACAAAGTTTGTAGAAATTGTTTAACGGCTATAATCCGAGGAAGGGATAAAGCATCTCCTTTTAACCAAGCATTATCTTGAATTGATACCTGCATGGCTTTACCAGGACGCAGAATATTTGCCATTGCACCAATGATGGCTTTGTTTACGCCCGCCGGCTTATTTAATTCTTTCAAGTCCTTTCTACTAAGACCTGCACTCTTGGCGGCATTAACATAGTTCTTAGCAGCAGCTAACAAGCCCGGATAGACGTGATTTGCACTATCAAGAAGCAAGTCTTCGAGCGTGCCTGCGGAATTATTATCTGGCAGAACAAACGCACCCAACTTGGGACTTCCACTACTAACACTACCTGGCGCGTCGTTTAGTATGAATTTTTTTAATGACAACTCATTTTTAATCTGTGTATAACGTTGCAGAGCAGGAACATTTTTATCTGTATCTAACAGAATTCCGATACCGACAATTTTACTTTGATCAAGCATCTTCGCATTTTCAACCATTACGTTAACTAACTGTGAATCTCCTATTGCACTGTGTAAGGCAATAGTATGAGTAGCCGATTGCAAAAATAACGGAATGGGCATTCGTTTCTGAAGATCACCTTCCGGTGGATAATTACGAGGAATTAGCGACATAAAAAAATTATCGAGATCAGACTTATTTTGAACTCGTGCCAAGCCAAACAGACTTAAGAGTCGATAAGCAAACTCAATATCATGCGGGCCTTCAACAATTAAATAACCATATTTACGCATGATTTATCTCACGTCCAAGCCGCGCTCAAAGCGCAAACGGTGTAATAAATCGCCAGAAAAACGCTTACATTGAGTGCCTTCTGTGGTTTGGCTTAAGTGAAAGGCGACGATGTCGTCTTTTTCTTGCTTCGTACTTGCTGAAATGAGTGCGTCTAATGCTTCCAAGCTGTGGGTAGTCACAAATATCTGGATGTTTAGCTCTCGTGCCGCCTTTGTCAGCCACTTGAAGACCTTGCCTAAAGCAGTAACATGAATACCTACTTCAACTTCGTCAATCAAAAGAATACTTCCCGCTTTGAGCAACGGTAACGTAGCAGCAAGAAGAACCGACCGACGCATGGCATCGCCAAAAACAGAGAGTGGTGCCATGCCCAATTTACGGTGCTTGATATAAATCGCAGGGCGATCACCATAAAATGAAGCCATAGCAATCCCATCGATATCCACATCGAAATCCTGGAGCAACTCCAGCATGCTAGGTGTAACATCCTGAAATATGAGCTTTGATTGAGATCTTACTTGAGTCCTGTTGATCTGATAGGAATAGGGTGTCAAGGTTTCGGAATCAAGTCCGAGGCTATTCGATCTCTTATATCTCAGAGGATAAATACCTTCCCACACTCTTAAAGTTACGGGGCTTTCTTTTACAGCCGGTAGCCCTGGAAGATAATTGGATTCACCGGCTTCTGACCAGACTGGAACATGCACCAATTCCGCGCCACGCATAATTCTTCCCACTAAAGAAGCATTTGATCTATGCAAGCGGCTACCACTATAGCTGCGTCGGACTTCATCCGGGTTAGGTTCTCCGCTAAACTCACTGTAATTTACCCGTAATTCACGTAGCGGAAAGCTTCCTTGGCATTTGAATTCACAAACCGCATCAATAAGTGTTTCTGGATCCTCTAGTGTGGTTGCTTGAGTAAAACACCAGTGTAGTGATTGAACGTGATTCTCATCAAGGCCACCAAAATCACGTCGGCGTATCATAGACAGCCATTCACTTGGATTATAAGGCTGGCAAAGTATGGACAAGGCTTCAAGAACGCTGGTTTTACCCGAGTTATTGTCACCAACAAAAATATTAACACGCCCCAAGTCATCGAGTTTGAGTGAGCGCAAACCGCGAAACCCGTCAACTTCGACCTTGGTAAAAGATAGTTTCGTCATAGGATAGCTCCAAAATTGCTATGCTTTAGTAAATGAAAAATACAGCAAGAATACATCAATTTACCCTAAATACCTTCATAACCTCGTCCCCTAAGTGATTAATCACTTTTACGGCAATTCGGCCGGACTTGGGTTTAACAAAGGGTCTTGAGATGTCGCTGTTAAGAGAAGCCCAGGCTTCTTCGTTAATTTCTGCCTTCAAAGTAGTTTTTAAGGCTTTATAGGGATCGTTAGCGCCTAAAAAGTAGGCGTGACGGACAAAGAAACTTTCTTCGTTGTAGTCAGTGTCGATAAACCAGCAAGCTATGCCTTCTGCGCCGTCGCTACGAACCTCGCCAGTGTTGGGATGAAAGACATCAACGCCGTTGACTTTGATTTGTATCTTGTCGTCGGCGGCTTCCCGTATCTCTATATCCGGTTCGCCGAAGATAACAAACAGATTGCCTTTGCCGGTGTTCTTAAAGTCATCGGCCATGTGCAGGTCGGCGTTCATACGTGCTTTTAACACCGGAACACGGCCCAGTTTGTCAAACTCAGAAGAATGGGCATCGTAGTTAAAGGCACAGGCAATAAGCACATCAAATCCGGAATCGCCAGCTTCGCGTGCGGCGGCCACCAGATCAGGACGGGAGACTGTGCCGAATTCCGGGCCAATAAAGACAGCTGCACGTTTTTCGATGCTGGCTTCATCAGAGCCTTCCAAGTAACGACCTTCAGCACAAATAAGATCACCCGGCCAAGGTGTCAGTGCGGTAAAAACGACTTTGTCTTCCTTGTGCGCTTGTTGTACGCCAGCGGTTTTGAGATTTTCCAAAATCATTTGCACAAAGTCGCGCTCTTCCTTATAGGCACCTTGCTTTTCTGCCAAGTTATCGACTAACTCGTCGTTTTCATCCATGACTAAAACCCGATGGGGTGACACGCTTTCTACCGTAAAGGGCCCCGCAACACGGACTTTTTTCTTGTCTGCGTAAGGTTTATCGTAAAGATACTCAAACTCGGCTTTGGCGGCGATGGAGGCATCAATTTCTTTTTGTCGTGCGATCCGTTGCTGCCACCAAGCAGCATGTAGCTTCTGTGCCGGTTCTGACCAACTATCAGCAGGGCGCTCGGGTAACGTTTGCTGTGTGTAGTCGCGCTTGAGATTATGATTTATAGCCTGCAAGGACTTCTCCAGCTTGCCTGGATTAGCATTCTCATTTTTAGCACGTTCACTTTTTAGCTCGTAGAAGAGCTTTTGTGTTGGAGCATCCCACGGGTCTTCTGCCTCGCGAGGAATCTCCCACTCTTCCCAAGGCGCATTATTTTTTTCGCCCTTAACCCGTCCTCTTTCGCTATTCAGTTGCTCGCATAACGGTTCCAATACTTCCTGAAACTTGTCCCAGATTACGTCGATCTCGGTGTTGTTGGCAATTGATTTTAGCGTAATGTGCGGTACGCGCTCATAGACAAAACCTTGTCGAATGTCTCCGCGAGTTGGTTGGCTCGATGGCGCGGTGCGGGTGACTTCCGCTTCCTTGCGTTGTCCATCGGGACTGTCAGCAAGTAAATAGTAGGGATAGCGGGCACCCATGATACGTGCGCGGGCCAAGGCAAGTGCAACTCGGGAGGTATCAATGGTGATCCAGCGGCGGCCCCATTGTTCGGCAACATAGGCGGTGGTACCGGAACCGCAGGTGGGGTCGAGAACGAGATCGCCAGGGTCGGTGGCCATAAGGATACAGCGTTGAATTGCCGAGGTTGCTGTTTGTACGACATAAACTTTCGGGTCGGCGAAGCCACTAATAGACAAATCGTCCCAAAGTTCGTTGATTGCAAAGACACCGAAATCAGATAATTTTCTTATGTAGCGTGGCGTTTGACCAAGAACGATAAAGCGACCAGCACGATCCACTCTAGCGAGATTTTTCGGGGACGGCTTATAGCCTTTCACATATACTTTGCCTCTATGAATATATTCATAAGGAACGTTTCCCTGAGAAGTAATATTATCGTGGGAAACTGCCCTGTTTGGTGGTAATTGATTTACTCGTTCGAAGCCAACTTCTGCAATGGATATATCGTCAAGTAATTCGTATTTAAACTGGGTTGCTCCCACTCCACCAGGTGTTTTTGGTAGATAAAGTGAGCGAAATTTCGTTTTGTGCTTTGATTTTCCATACCAAAGAATGTGGTCACCAACTGAAGCCAGAAAGTTTGTCGTTAAACCACCCGTTTTTTTGAATAGAATCTGAGCAATGAAATTTTCATCCCCAAAAACCTCGTCCATCAACGCACGCACCCTATGCACATTCTCATCCCCAATCTGCACAAAAATCGACCCGGTGTCGGTTAATAAATCCCGCGCTACAGTAAGCCTGTCGCGCAGATAAGTCAGGTAAGAATGTATGCCATCCCTCCAGGTATCCCGAAATGCCTTCACCTGTTCTGGTTCTCGTGTAATGTGCTCAGTTTTACCGTCCTTCACGTCACGATTGGTGGTTGACCACTGGAAGTTGGAGTTAAATTTGATGCCATACGGCGGATCGAAATAAATGCACTGCACCTTGCCACGCAGACCTTCTCGCTCTGCCAAGCTGGCCATTACTTGCAGACTGTCGCCAAGGATCATGCGGTTGGCCCAGTGAGAGTCGTGCTGGTAAAACTCGGTTTTAGCGTTATCGTCGGGTAGGCCGTTAAAATCGCCAAACAAATCAACTTGATCAGGATCACTGGGTTTATCGGCCGCTGTACTACGCAGTAAATCGTCTATCAATACTTTGGGATGAACTTTTTCCTGGATATAGAGTGGAGGCGCATGAACGACCAAGTCTGACCAATCCTGCTCGTCTTTGCCCCGCCAAACCAGTTGCGGATCGAGATCCCGATTACGGCGTTCGTAGGCTAAGCGAAGCGGGGCTTGTTCATCTTGGCGCATAACCGATTGGTATTCTGCGGTCGGAATGTTCTTGCGCGTCGCGTCGTCGTGCTTGAGGGTTTCGACACTGAGCTTTGACGCTCCTTTACTTGGGCCTTTACTTGCCATTACTTTGCTTCCTGATATTCTTGTTCGCCAAATGGAATGTTGGATGTGTCAGTTATTATTTGAGTTGCCTGTGCTTCGTGTTCTTGCGCTAAGGACTTCTCCATGGCGTTGGTAAGCAGCTTGTTAAATTCCTCTTCGACTTTAGCTTCAAAATCCAATTCGATTTGATAAACCTCGGTAAACTCTGCAAATGCCCAGCGACCATAGGTTTTAAGGTTATTAACACCGGGCACCCAATAGGTTTCCATCGTTGACTTTTTGTCTTTAGCATCTTCACGACGGTAGCCTTTAATTTCGACAACCAGATTCAACAAGTCCTCAGCACCATGGCCATCGTCTACCCGAACTATAAAATCAGGCAAGTATTTACGCATTTGAGAACCATAGCGGTAAGGCACTTCGAAGCCCAGACTGTGGTTTTTAACATAGGCTTTTACTTTGGGATGCTTCTCTACCACGCGACAAAATTCCGCTTCCCAGTCGCTATCGAGAATAACCCAGTTAAGATGGCAGCGGCTGGCATCGGTTTCCCAACGCTCGGTTTTAGACGTGTTAAAGTTGACGTGGGCAGTTGAACCCTCTGGGTTGTAAGGGTCAAGTATAGCTTTGACGGGACGGCTGCCGACTAAGGAACGGGTAATGGCGGCGGTAATGCGTTCGCAGGCCATGTCCGCCAGCTCTTGATACATGAGTTGCGCCGGATAAGTTCCCCCTTTACAGACCAGGCTGGTATCCAGCCATTGTTTAGCAAGGCGCTTGAGTTGTCCGAATAAATGCAATTTTGCGTCTTCATCGGGATCGCGCCATTTGGTGTAAAGCAAGCGTTGGGTAAGATGAAACAGCAGAGTCGATAAACGCATATCGCCGGTATGTACCAGATTTAAATCAATTGACTCGCCAATGATGCCAGAGATTTGCGTGACTGAAGGCCCCACCAGTTCGGGGGTGAGTTCCAAAATGGAATCGGCATTGAAGTCGGCAGTGAGTCTTTCTGAAGGTAGTTCGACTCGGTAACCTTGAACACGAGGAAAGCAAATTTCCAAAGCGTCGCGTTCTGGACGCATGGCTTTAACCTGAATGGTTTGCCGGGGTGGTTGCGGTGGAGCCACCACGGGTTTGGCCGTAAAATCGAATGGTATGCCAAGAATGTCGGCGTATTCGACATTAAAAAGCCCTTCTTCATTGAGTTCGTAGGACTGACGACGTAGTGCCCGGCCAATAACTTGTTCGCAGAGTAATTGCGTACCAAAGGCACGAACACCCAAAACATGCGTGACGGTATTAGCGTCCCACCCTTCGGTCAGCATAGAGACGGACACCACACAACGAATCGCTTCGCCCAGGCGGCCTTCTTTACCCACGGTGTTCATCACTTCTCGCAGTAACTCTTGATCGGTAAGGTTTTCAGCTTGGTGAAGGTCACCGGTACGTTCAATAATTTCTCGGCGGAAGCGTTCAATTTCATCAGCTGCCATTTTACGAAAGTTATCGTCCAGGGCATCGCCGGATTCAAGTTGTTCACTATCGATTAATAAGGTACGTGGACGACCCAGCTGATTGCCATGTTCATCGTAATTTCTAAATAAAGGCAGACGACCATTTTCGGGAAAACTGGAACCATCTTCATTTTCACGCTGAAAGCCAGAGATATAATCGTAAACCAGTTTAGACGTGCTCGTGTTATTGCAAACGACAATAAAACAAGGTGGGACGGTAAGGCCGGCTTGTTGCCAAAGTTGAAAGGTTTTGTCGTAATGACCATAAAGCGCTTCCAAGGCAGTTTGTAGCTCTACTGGTATGCTAAGCGGATCAAGTGCTTTGCTTTGACCGCGACCTTTCTTGGGCATCCTTTTACCAATGTGCTCCCAAAGATTTCGAAACATCGGCATTGCATTGCCTGGAATATTTTCGGCAACCGGGACACGTGGTAATTTAACGATGCCACATTCGATAGCATCCATCAGCGAGAAGTCGCTCATTGCCCAAGGAAACAAAGTGCCTTCAACATACCCTGAGCCGCTAAGAAAAAAAGGCGTAGCAGATAAATCAATCACTCGCTGGATACCCAAGTGACGCTTAGCTGTTTCTAAACCCGTTATCCATAAGCGAGCGGCTTCGTTGTTTTTATCAGCTTCTTTTTTTTCCTCACCTTTTAAACCATCGTCTTCGTGATTGGGTTTTTCCCGATAGCAGTGATGAGCCTCATCATTTAAGACCATAATGTTTTTCAGGCCCATCAATCCGGGCATGACACGCTGGAGCATTTGACCTTCTGTTTCTAAGGTATTAAGTGCCTCGCCACCCCGTCCTTGTAGCAATAAACGACCACCTTTTGATAGTTCTAAACGCTCACGCATTTTAAAAGCATGGTAGTTGGTGATAACAATTTTGGCTCGCTCAAGATCCCCAAGCATGTCGTTTGGAACAAGTTCACGGCTTTGATAATAACTATCGGGATCATTGGGTTGTAACACTCGCAGACGGTCACGAATGGTTAAGCCGGGTGCAACTATGAGGAAGCCACGTGTGAATTTTTTGCTATTAGGGCTACGCACGGCATTAATTGTTTGCCAAGCAATAAGCATTGCCATGACCGTAGTTTTACCCGCGCCGGTTGCCAACTTTAACGCTAAACGCATTAACTCAGGGTTAGCATTTTGATTGGCTGCTTCCAAGTGATTTAAAAACTTACTGCCGACTTGCCCCCTTTTGGGTGCAACTTCGGAGAGCCAAATAGCTGTTTCTACAGCCTCAATTTGACAGAAAAAAGGCTTAACACCGTTAAAAGTGTGATGACGCCAATGTTGCAAAAGACGTGCTGTTTCTGGTGTTACTAACCAATCATTAGGGTTAGGTAATTTACGCCAATCCTCTACATTTTTACGTAGTTCGTTAATGATGGGGGTTGGGTCATAACGTTGCTCAGCAGAAGATAACGAGTCGTTTTCTTCAAAATCAAATAATTGCTGTTGTTCTACTGAGCCCTTACGTTTTTTGGGTTTAGGTATAGGGGTAATGAATTCAGCTTTACGACGTTGTGCAATAATTAGTTGGGTCGGCTGGCCTTTATTATCGAGTTCCCAGTGTTTTGAAGGAGCTTGGTAAGGTGAATTAAGGATGGGCTTGCTGAAAAATTCATTTTCCATTTTTATTGATTCCATGCAACTAATTCTAAATGTGGGAGATAGTAAACACGTAAAAACACAAGTACCAGGTATACTTTTCCGTAGTTAAACGGTTTGCCTTGAACGGGATAGGTGATCTTTGGCGAAGCTTCCTTAGCAGCGAATTATGTCGCTACGGCTAGGCCCACTGAAATAAGGAGTGGCGATGAATTTGGCACAAAGCCAGAGCGCCGATGGCTTACAAGAAATACTCTTACCGAGCATCATAACGCAACGCACGGGTATTATGCAATGCAATCCTTCGTGATGTCGTACTGAGAAAAGCAGCAAAGGCGTTTATGCATCTGAATAAAATACAAACCCAACGCAAACTAGAATGAATGAGCAGCCACTGCTTCTTTCTTCGCGTTTGACGATTACATTACACAAAGGGGCGCAGAATCAGAAGAATTTGTTTTTTAATGGAATCGAAGTGCTATTCAGTAGAATTGTAGTGACAGGGCTAGTGAATATAAGTGAGATACGAGATGTACTCACCCTTTTCCTAAAAGGACTGTATAATTTGGAGATGTCAATAAATTATGAGGTCTAGTTTTTTATTGATTATTTAATGACGGGAAAATATATATATCAGGTTTTTGCGAGCATAAATTCATAGCTATATTCAACCCTGTCAGAACAATAATGACTGATTCTTAAGTTCGATTCAATGAGTAGTTGAATTGTGATATGTCTTTCAAATTAAGGTGATTTGTAATGATATTTATAGGAATAAGAGATTTTATTTACATTTAAAATACTATTAAATTGCTTATATTTATGAAAATTGTCTCAAATCAAATAGTTATTATAAAAAATTATTTACAAAATGACTCTCAAGTAAATTTAACCGTTCTGATGTATACCTGATAGTAAAACTGTAAAGAATACAATCAAGCCCATGTTATTATGGGCTTTTTTATGTTTATATGAAATTATTGGCATCCTTCATAGAAGTCCAAAAGTAGTTGACACTTTTTTTATCACACAAAAATGCAAATAATCTTTGTCGGGTTAGGCGCTAGCCGTAACCCGACACAGACAGTACTGTTATAAGAGGTTTTTTTGTTTAATTGAAATTATTTTGTAAAGTTCTTATCAATTGATCGTTAAAACAGGAGTCTTACAGGATTTGGCTACCAACTTAGGCAACTCGCAATAAATAAGCCCCCCCACTTTACCGTCGCCACACGCTTAACTTAATGGCAGTGACGAACCCAACACCTTGTCAGTTTGGAATACAAACCTAGGTTTGTACTCCGGCTTTTAGGCAACTTACAATAAATAAGCCCCATTTTATAGTCTCCACATGTTTTGTACCCAGCATTATAAAAATCCTTAAGTCGATGGTGCGCCCAGAGTCAGGTAATGATTGGGGGGGGGATTTATTGCGAGTTACCTTAAGCTGGGACAGATAACTTTCCGGGAACGCTGAGCCCTAGCTCGGCACGGGATAGTCAAACCGATTACTGACTATGGGTGACTATGCCGAGCTGGGGCTCAGCGTTCCCGGAATCAATAGACCCGTTTTATTTATTTATCTGTCCCGCTTTTTGTGGTAGCCCAGGATTTGATTAGCTATTAACGCCAGTCAGGGTAATTTAAACAAACTATGTACGTATGTACTACGAAAACTCATCATTAACTGGCAACCTAGCAATGGCAATGAATTTCCAACAAACAGAAATAGAACATACTTGGACGATGTTCATTTAATATCAATTGACCACAAAAAAACAGTATAATGTTGTTTTACTATGGAAATTTAGATGTCGTTCGTTATAGCCTACTAGCTTAATATGGATAAAAAAGCGGCTTATCTCCCAGATGAGCATCAAATAATGAGCTAAGTTTTGATGCATTGGCTACCAACTTAAGGCGGGACACTTTTGACTATGAACAATCACGGTGAATCCAGAAAGAGTAACAATAGGTTGTAAGGGTAGATAGTTTCTACCCTTAGGCATGTCGTAATTTGCAAAGTTATTCGTGTAGGTCGGGTTAGCGATAGCGTAACCCGACAAATCGAAGTGTCTATAAATCAATTGTATGCTTTGTAATTGCCATCCATGGCAACTGGATTCCGGCCAACCCTCGCTTCGCTCTCCCTGCCGGAATGACGAACTTTTTGGTACTTGGCGAATCATTCTGCGGCTCAGTGTCCCGACTTAAGTTGGTAGCCGATGCATTTGACTCGTTTTGCATTAATAATAAAAATTGTGTTTTTTGCTCAAGACAAGCGGAATAAATTAAATAAGTGGAAATTGAGCAAGGACAAACCAGCATGCCCCCAGAAATCAAAGCACGGCAACTGATCGACCAGAAACTCGAACGGGCGGGCTGGATGATTCAGGATATGAAGCAAATCAACTTGGGTGCCTGCTTGGGCGTTGCGGTGCGTGAATATCCTACTGACACTGGCCCTGCGGACTACGTGCTGTTCGTCAATCGAGAAGCCGTGGGAGTGATCGAAGCCAAGCGTGATGAAGCAGGTGAAAACCTTACCGTGACAGAAAGACAGACCGAGCGTTACGCCAACGCTACCCTGAAGTGGCGAGTGCAAACCACGCCGCTGCCTTTTCTGTTCGAAAGTACCGGCCAGATCATCCGTTTTACCAATGGCCGCGACCCCATACCCCGCTCACGCGAGTTGTTCCACTTCTTTAAGCCGGAACAACTGGGCTTATGGTTGGCTCAGCCAGATACTCTGCGTCGCCGCCTGGCCGAGCAGATGCCTGTGTTACCGGAGCGCAACCTGCGCAACTGTCAGGTCAGCGCAGTTACCGGACTGGAAAAATCTCTTGCACAAAACAAGCCCCGCGCCCTCCTACACATGGCCACCGGCGCAGGCAAAACCTTTACCGCCATTACCTCGGTCTATCGCTTGCTAAAGTTCGGCGGAGCCAAACGTATATTGTTCCTGGTTGATACTCGCAACCTCGGCAAGCAAGCGCATCAGGAATTCATGGCCTACTCGCCGCCTGATGACGGACGAAAATTTACCGAGCTCTATAATGTGCAGCGTCTGGCATCTTCGACCATTGATCCCCATTCGCAGGTCTGCATTTCCACCATCCAGCGCATGTATTCGATATTGTCTGGTGAAGCTATCGACGATTCAGCTGAAGATATCTCGCTTAACGAGCTTTTGCAAACGTCGAAACAAGCCAAGCTAGTGCGTTATAGCTCAGTCATTCCCATCGAAACCTTTGACTTCATTATCATCGACGAGTGTCACCGCTCTATCTACAACCTGTGGAAACAAGTGCTTGACTACTTCGATGCCTACCTTATTGGCCTGACAGCCACGCCGGACAAACGCACCTTCGGCTTCTTTAACGAAAACATTGTTGCCGAATACACCTATGAGCAATCGGTGGCCGACGGTGTTAACGTGGGTTACGATGTCTTCGAGATTGAAACCGAAATCACCCAAAAAGGTTCGCTACTTAAAGCCAAAGCATGGGTTGATCACCGCGACCGTCAAACGCGTAAAAAGCGTTGGGCAGAAACCGAAGAAGACGCGCTTTACACCGGCAAAGAATTGGACCGTTCCGTCGTCAACCTTAGCCAGATTCGGCAAGTGCTCCAGGCCATGAAAACGGCAGTGGAAACCCACATTTTTCCCAGCCGCAAAGAAACCCCCAAAACGCTGATCTTCGCCAAGACCGACAGCCATGCCGACGACATTATCAATATCTTGCGCGAGGTCTACGGCCAGGGTAACGCCTTCTGTAAAAAGGTTACTTATAAAGCCGAAGAAGACCCAGATAGCATACTCAGTAGTTTCCGCAACGACTACAATCCGCGCATTGCCGTCACCGTTGACATGATCGCGACCGGCACCGATGTTAAACCGCTGGAAGTGCTGCTGTTCATGCGCGATGTGCGCAGCAAAGGCTACTATGAACAAATGAAAGGTCGCGGCGTCCGTAGTTTGGGGTTTGACGACTTAAAACGTGTCAGCAATAGCGCCGATAGTGCCAAAACCCGCTTCGTGCTGATCGATGCCGTTGGTGTGGAGAAGTCGCTTAAAACCGAATCCCGCCCGCTGGAGAAAAAACCCGGTGTCGCCCTTAAAGATTTACTGCAAGGCATCGCCATCGGCCACCGCGACGACGACACCGTATTAAGTCTTGCCAATCGCTTGCTGCGCTTATCCAAACAACTGGACGACAAAGCACAGACCCGTATCGAAAA
>Ga0268283_1000811_pt1 | contig 17473 bp, 16 predicted proteins | sample saktaG_13_FD_190140 | JGI IMG/M metagenome (GOLD analysis project Ga0268283, IMG submission 190140) | Saline water microbial communities from Sakinaw Lake, British Columbia, Canada - sak_2013_06_06_36m | ecosystem: Environmental > Aquatic > Non-marine Saline and Alkaline > Saline ... | reverse complement strand
TCTCATAAAAAAATAGTATCTGACTGATATATTTATCTCACATCATCAATGAAACACATTCATTCAACAACGACAACAACTACCACAACAACCATAGCATAATGGTAGGAGTTCGTTATTGAAAAACTTATAACTCCTACTGACAATGTTTGTGTAGGATTTTTTTTTAACTTTATAGCTATCTAGCAATGGAAGAAGCGATTTTGAAACCACGTCACTCACTCTCTCATGTATTGGCGCAAGCAGTACAAAGAGCATTGGATCCTCTTGCAAAACTTGGTATCGGTCCCGCAATAGATACAGGATTTTACTATGATTTCATCTTCTCCGAATGAGTAGAATGTAAAGAAGAACAACTCAAAGAGATCAATAAGATGATGGTCAAGATCGTCAAAGAAAGTCAGTTGTTTCATAGGATAGAACTCAATTATACACAAGCAAAAGAGATTATCACGATGCTTGGTGAAGAGTTCAAGATAGAACTTATCGACGAATTCAAGGCCGAAGGCGAAACTGTTTTTTCTTATTACCTCAACACGATTCCTCTCAGCGCAAAAGACAATTTACTCAAAGGTAGTAAAGAAGAATATATTACCAAATATGAAAAAATTAATACATACATACATTCTTTGAGCCTTCCACCTTCCACCTTCAACCTCAAAAGTGATTTTATCACTTTTGTTGATATGTGTGAATGACCACACGTAGAAACCACAAAGGAAATCAATCCTGATGCATTCAAACTTGATAAAATTGCTTGAGCATACTGGAGAGGAAATGAAAAAAATCCTATGATGACGAGAATTTACGGACTCGCATTTGAAGATAAAAACGCACTAAAAGCATACATAGAGATGATGGAAGAAGCAAGAAAACGTGATCATAGAGTACTGGGAAAAAAACTATGACTTTTTGTGTTCTCTGAATTAGTAGGTCCTGGATTGCCATTATACACGCACAAAGGGAATATTATAAGAAAAGAAATCATTAGATTTTCAAATGAACTTCAGTCAGATATTTGATATCAAGAAGTACATACGCCAAATATGAATAAAGCAGAACTCTTCAAAATATCTGGGCATTATGACAAATACAAAGAAGATATGATGAGAGTAGTATCAAATTATTCAGAAGAAGAATATTTTCTCAAGCCTATGAACTGTCCTCAGCATACGCAAATATATGCAGCAGAACAAAGAAGTTATACAGAATTACCGATAAGGATATCAGATTTTGCTAATTTGTATCGTGATGAAAGACCAGGAGAACTGAGTGGTTTAACACGTTTGAGATGTTTTTGTCAGGATGATGGGCATTGTTTCTGTCGTGAAGATCAGATCAAAGAAGAATTTGAATCGGTACTGTCAGTGATAAAAAAAGCATTATATACTTACGGTATGGCAGATTATACTATCAGACTTTCTCTTCGAGATCCCAACAAAAGAGAAAAATATTTATGAGAACCTGAGACATGGGAAAAATCACAAAAATTACTTGAAGACATTTTGATTGACAACAAGATAGACTATATAAGAGCTGAATGAGAAGCAGCTATTTATGGTCCTAAGATGGATATCATGATCAAAGATTCATTGGGAAGAGAACGACAAATATCTACGATTCAACTTGATTTCATTATGCCCCAGAGATTTAAATTGGCATATACCAATAGCGAAGGAAAAGAAGTGACGCCAGTTATGATTCATAGAGCTATCATATGATCTCCAGAAAGATTTATGGGAATATTGATAGAACATTTTGCTGGCGCGTTTCCCGTATGGTTGGCACCTATACAAATACAATTTGTTCCCGTAGCAGAAAATTTTATAGCATACGCAAATCAGGTCGCAAAAGAAATGAAAGCACAATGATTAAGAGTTGAAGTTGATAAGAGCAACAATTCCTTCAGCAAAAAAATACGTAACGCAGAGATAGAAAAAATTCCTTACATCATTATTGTCGGTGAAAAGGAAGAGACAACAAAAACGCTTTCTATTCGTGAATATAGGAGTAAAAAGCAGTACGAGATAGGGATTACTGAATTTGTCGACAAGTGTCTAGATGAGATTAAAACACGTAGTTTATAAGATACTATAGGTAAAGAAAAAAGCTGACCAAAATATCCGGTCAGCTTTTTTTATTATCACATAGGAATTTCGAAACAATTCCTATTCAGCAAAGCTGGATATAGTATTCCACACGAATGATTATTCGTTTTGGAAACTACATATTATTCAATCAAAAATAGGAAATATTTTTGAAGGATAATATGAAAACGACGTTGAACTTCTTTTGGAAGTTCCGGCGTCTTATTTTATGATTGTAAGGTATTGAGATAGTGTACTGCTTCATCGATAGTGGTGCATCATTTGCAGGGGAATCTCTTTGTATCTGTGAGGTATCTTTCATCGAGATAGCTGTCAGCAAGTTTATCTGATCGTCATCATGTTCATTTCATGACCACAATCGGTATTTTTTTTTGATATGCTATGGTTATTTCATTGAGGGTTCAGCTTCCACCACCTATGGCGATAATTGCATCACAACTTGAGACGAGAACATATTCTCTTCCTCCTCCTCTTTCCATTCCTGTACAAACAATTACATCTGTATAATCTTGCATTTCTCATCGGATATCGGGGGTTTTTCCATAGGTGACTCCTACGGTTGTTCATCAGCCAGATTTAGCTCATCTAGCTGCGGCTGTCGAGAGACTATCGTAATCTTTTTCCGCTCCATATATCAATGTATATCCATTTTTTGCTAATTTTTCTCATAATAAGAAGGCGATATTTTCTATATCTTTGGGATAGTTTAAGTCTGCGGCGGATCCCATGACGCCAATTTGTTTGATTTTCATGATAAGTATATAATAAATAAAAAAATTATAAAGTATTTTTTTCATCATCCAAAACATCGATAATACTTTTTTTAGTATCTGTTTGTTTGTCTTTTATAAGGTTACATAATCTAGGGAGCTCAAAAAGTTGGGTGATTTCTTTCCTCGCATCATTGATCATGTTCCATAATTTTTTGTTTATTTCTATCATAGTCTCACAAAATTTCTTGGATGTTTCTTGAGGAATAGATGCTTTTTTTGTTGCGATTCATGGCTTGGATATATAAGGAATTCAATATACTTTTCCTGTCTTGTCTTGTAGAGAGGCTCAGCTCATTGGTGTTCCATAAAAAAAATCTCTTTCATCTATCCAATCTACAAAATTATCTTCTTCTGGACTCAACATGGCTTGTATAGAGATACCATCAATGTCTGTTTTTCCAGAGAAATTTACTACAACTCTAATGGCATCAACAACTATTCAATTGCTTTGTAATAGTGTTATTGTTGCTCTCAAGGTATCTCAAGAAAATAGTCAATCATCACAAAGAACAATATTTTGTTTGTTTGTTGTTTTGATTTTTTCAACTAAATTCACTATTTGTCAGTCAAGCATAGTTCCATCTCTCTGAGTGATTTCATACTTTGCTCAGGAATTAAGGATGTTTTGGTCTTGTTGATACATCCTTGTTGAACTAAAATTAAAATCAGGATTGTCTACGTAGATACCGTTTTCAAGAGATAGGATAAATTCATCTGTCTTTTTGTTTTGTTGGAAATATCTTTTAATATCGCCATAGGCGATAGTTTCTGGTTGTATATCCTGTCATTCAAAAGCCTTGAGCAATGCTTCTGTGAGTTCTTTTCTTATGGTTGCTAGATCCAGTTTGTTTATGTCTATGTCTGGATTTATCATCTGAATTGTTTTTTCTAGATCGTTGGTTACATAGTATTTTTTCATATGTATATGGTATATAATAAAAAACTCTCCTGTTTTTCCAGAAGAGCGTAAAAATATTGATACTGAAAAAGCTAGCGACGATGGTAGAGTGCATGTAAGTGAAGTGTCTTGTATGGTGATTGTCTCATAAGGAATATAAGGAATAAAATACTTTATCAGAGTAAAGTATAAGAAAACAGAAAAAGAAAGCAATACTTTATTTAAATAAAGTTGCAATAAAAAAAAATATACGTATATACGTAGTATTTAGTTGATAAAAAAAGCATGGACATCAATCATCTCCAGGATATTTCCAAGGATTTACAAAAAGCATTTCTTCTCCTCAAGACAAAAAAAGATGTCTTTCATTTTCTCAGAGACTTGTTGACACAGGAGGAGATTGTAGAGTTGAGTCAGAGATTAGATATCGCACAGAGACTCAAAAGATGAGAGATTTACAAAAAGATAGAAAGCGAAACCTGAGCATCTTCCACCACCATTGCAAGAGTTGCGAAGTTTTTGAATGGTGAATTCTGAGGATATAGAAAGGCATTGAAATAGTTTTTTAATTATAACGAGAAATCCCTCCCGAGTTACGGGGGGATTTTCTTTGTTACATACGTTGATTTAGGTCTTTTTCTTTGGTGTAACGGCGTTAACGCAATTCAAAATACGTCTTCTTTGAGTTTCGGTTGCAGTTAAGTCCTGAGATAATAATGTCAAATGCTCTATTGCAGTTTTTGCTCTGATTCTTGTGTGAGCATCAGATGTGTTTGCTGCTGTAAGCTGTAATTTGCCTATCATTTTCTCGGGTGCGTGATCACGCTCATTCATGGTGCTCAGTGTTTTTGTTTGTTTCCCACCGATAAGAATGTCCTCAACAACATCTCCATGTTTAGTACTTCTCGTTGTTGTTAACCATTTGTCGGGATGCCCGATGCTTTTTATTGAACTCATATTTATATATATTTGTTTAAAATGTCTATACATTTTTTGATGTAAAAATCAAGGTTTCTTTTGGTGAACGATATATGAAGCATATATTCGCATAACAGAAAATCCCTCCCGAGTTACGGGGGGATTTCTTTGTTTCTAAAATGCTTTTTACAGAGATTTCACATGCTGAAATATTCGAACACGATCTCTTTCGCTCACAGGAGAATCTCCTGGCAAGGTTTCCAATAGTTCCACAGCTTTTATTGCTTTGTTTTTGAGACCCAAACAAGTGGTTTCCTCGGCGACCCGATTCAATTTTCGAACCATCAAACTGGGCCTATGGTCATTTTGATTTAGCTTGTTCAGATTATTGGTCTGTTTTTTGCCAATCAATATTCCCTCTATGAGATCACACTTACCTGGGAATGGGTTGAGTAGATTTGCTTTTTTAGGCATCTTTTAAAGTATTTGTTTAAAAATGTCTATATGTTTTTTAATATAAAAATCAAGGCGTTTTTTGTTGAATTACGAATTACGAATTGCCAATTACGAATCAAAATTACATATAAAATGTTGAATTCAGTAGTCAAAACGATATTCTAAATCAGTGAAAAAACATTTTAAATTTTCCATTAAAAGATATGAAACTGACTACTATCGCACACATTTTTGCTGACTACAAAAATCTTCTCGACAAAGAAATCGCGCTCAATTGACGAGTGAGAAGTGTAAGAGACTCCAAAACATTTGGGTTTATCGAACTCAATGACGGATCCTATCTCAAAAACATTCAGATCGTTTTTGAAAACGATTTAGCAAATTTCGACGATATTTGTAAACTTACAACATGAAGTTCTATCAGTATAGAAGGGAAATTAGTTGCTTCACAATGAGCAAAACAAGCCTTCGAAGTCAAGGCAACCAAGGTGACCATTGTCGGCACCTGTCCTAGTGATTATCCATTACAAAAGAAGTGACATAGCTTCGAATACCTTCGTGAAATTGCTCATCTTAGACCGAGATCAAATACATTCTCTGCGGTATTTAGGGTTAGATCATTACTCGCATTTGCCATTCATCAATACTTCCGTGAACAAGGATTTATTTACGTTCATACACCAATCATTACCTGAAGTGACGCTGAAGGAGCAGGCGAGATGTTTAGAGTTTCAACGCTCGATATACTCAATCCACCAAAGAATGAAGAAGGACATATAGATTACAAAAAAGATTTTTTTGGTAAAGAAGCATCGTTGACCGTAAGTGGACAACTCAATGCAGAGACCTTTGCAACCGCATTCAACAAGGTCTATACGTTTGGGCCTACGTTCAGAGCAGAAAATTCCAACACTACAAAACATCTTTCAGAATTTCGAATGATAGAACCAGAGATTGCTTTTGCTGATCTCAAAGACGATATGAATCTCGCAGAAGGACTTATCAAATACGCATTCAATTATATCCTTGAACACGCAGATGCAGAGATGGATTTCTTCGCACAATTTATAAATCCTGAAGTGAAGACGAGATTGCAAAATCTTGTGAAAGCAGATTTCGCTAGAGTTACCTACACCGAAGCGGTTGAGCTTTTGAAAAAATCGTGACAGAAATTTGAATATCCTGTGGAATGGGGAATTGATCTCCAGACAGAACATGAAAGATATATCTGTGAAAATATATTTAAAGGTCCGACATTCGTCATCGATTATCCAAAAGAGATTAAAGCATTTTATATGAGACTCAATGAAGACGGAAAAACAGTTGCTGCGACAGACTTATTGGTACCTGGAGTTTGAGAGATAGTAGGCGGAAGTCAAAGAGAAGAAAGACTAGAGGTTCTTGAAAAGAAAATGAAAGATATGTGATTGGATGCTGAATGATATGGACGATATTTGGATACAAGAAAATATGGAACCGTACCTCACGCAGGATTTGGAATCGGATTTGAAAGATTGATAATGTATATTACCGGTATGGAAAATATCCGCGATGTAATACCTTTTCCAAGAGCACCAAAGACATGTGATTTTTAAATATTACCCCAGCCAACCTTTATCCACGAAGGTGGGCTCCCCATAGTATGGAGAGGGCTTAGTTACTAGACCCCTCTAGCACGAAGTGGAGAGGGGGTAGGGGGTGAGGTAAAAAGAGCTAAAATATATTTAATCAATAAAAAAACAGGTATGGAAAATTGTATATTTTGTAGGATAGTCAAAAGAGAAATTCCAGCACGGATTGTCTATGAAGAAGAAAATATTATAGCTTTTTTGCCCAAAGAAGTGGAAGTATATGGTCATACGTTAGTAATTCCAAGAGAACATTATGCTGATATTTATGATATTCCAGTTAATGTCTTAGCTGATATTTCAAGAGTTTCCAAAATGTTGGCGCTTGCTTATAAGGAAAAAATCAATGCAACAGGAATGAATCTTATGCATGCAAGCGGTGTCGATTGAGAAAAATCAGTGTATCATTTTCATATGCATTTACTGCCAAGATTTAAAGATGATGGACTCCATACTCGACCGACATTACCACAAATTGATGTAGATAAGGATGAATTATTAAAAAAGATTCAGATATAATTTTCTGTTGATTATTTGAATTAGTGGTTTTATATTGTCATCGAACAATGAATCGTCACCTTCCCATACTATACATTTTTCGGGATTTTCGATGAGTAGTGGCAAGCGTAAAAAGTCCTAAATACAACTACACAAATCAAATAGCAAAAGCATATGATATATCAGTACCTAAGCTAAAAAAAATAATGGAACCTTACAAAAGTAAATTTCATAGATGAGTGATTTGAGAAAAAGAGTTTTGGAAATCATTATCGACAGCGATAGGAAAAACTACTCCAGAAGAAGTAAAAAATATATTTCATCAAGATCCAAATACTTATGCGGTACTTCATAAAAGCATAATAAAATTTACAAAAAAACTTCAAACATTGTGATATATATCTATCGTGCTTTCAGATGTGTTCGCTCCCAAAAAAAAACTCTTACAAAAAAATTGACGATATAATGGATTCGATGATGTACTTCTTTCCTGTGATATATGATTGTGTAAATACGATGATCGTCGCAATTATACAACCACCACCTTCGCTTATGCAATTAAAAAATATAAAATACAACCAGAAGCGGTGATATATATAGATGATAAAAAGGGGAACTGCACATTAGCTAAAATGTTGGGGTGCAAAACAATAGTAGCAAAAACATCTACCCAGGTAATCAAAGACATCAAAAACATACTAAAGATTTAACTGATACGTTATCCCTATGAAACAACTTATCTATATCCATTGATGAATGTGCTTTCCTGATACAGAGACTATGTGTGAGGTTATTGCAAAACGAGACTACAATCCTTTGGAAGAGAAAATATGGAAGGATCGGTTTGAAGCACTAAAATCAACATATCAGATCATTAGACCAGAAATGCCAAATAAAAACATGGCGAGTTATATGATTTGGAAAATGTGGTTTGAAAAAACATTTCCGTATCTCAATGATGATGATATTGTTCTTGTTTGACATTCCTTGTGAGCAATGTTTTTGATTAAGTATCTCTGAGAAAATACCTTCCCCAAAGAGATTAAACAACTCCATCTCGTATCCTCAGTTTTTGATGAAAGCGATATGGATGATGATAAAAAATATTCTTGAGACTTTGCCTATGATCCCAAAGTCATTCCTCATATAGAAAATCAGGTTGAAGAAATTTTCTTATATCATTCAACCGATGATGATATTGTTCCGTATGCCCATACACAAAAAATAAAAGCATATTTGCCCAAAGCAAAAGTAATTACCCTAACAGATAGAGGACATTTTTTTGGTCAGTTAGAGTTTCCAGAATTATTAGAAAATATTATTGCGTAGATATTTTATTCTATATATATTCGAAGGGATGAAACGAATTTTGCCAATGATATTCCTCGTGGTGTTTGAATCAGTCGCAGATATATTTGCTACTAAACGATCACAGAATCAAATAGTGCGACGATGAGTTGCTGCTATAGGATTTTACATTATTTGTAATATCTTCTGGTTATTTGCGTTAAAAAACGGCTCATGACTAGGAAGATGAGCGCTTATTTTTTCTATAGCAAGCGCTGGAATGGCGCTTATAATTGGGATATTTTTGTTCAAAGAAAGCTTTACCACACTACAAGCAATAGGTGCTGGTATGGGAATCGTATCCATTGTGCTTTTGACGATATAGATTTATTATATATACACATCAGTATGGCAAATATTCTTATTTCCAACCCCGAAGATTTTGATCAAAAACTTCAAAACATCATCGCATGATGACCAGAACATTTTCACGTCATTGCAGATTTTGATAGGACATTGACCAAAACATTCGCTGAAGGAAAACCTACGGTTTCCTTGATTACACGTTTACAGAATGGATTTTTTCCTCCAGAATATGCAGACAAATCCAATGCAATTTTTCACAAATACCATCCCATAGAAATTGATTCAACTATTCCTTTGGATGAAAAAAAGAATGCGATGGTCAAGCGATGGAATGAACAATTTACTCTGATGCTGAGCTATGGATTGACGAGAAAGATAATCGAAGATGCTATGGCTTCTGAAGAAACAAATTTCAGATCAGGATGTGGAGATATGTTTGATCTCTTAAAAAAATATAATATTCCTATGCTGATTTTATCAGCAAGTTGACTTGGATACGATAGCATTTACTATTGTCTCAAACATGAAAACAAGCTCTATGATAATATAGATATCATCTCAAATGATTTCGTTCGAGATGAAGATGGAAAGGCAATTGGAGTCAGAGAGCCCATTATTCATTCATTCAATAAAGACGAAACCGTCGTTAAAAACTTCCCTATCTATGAAGATATTAAAGACAGAAAAAATATTCTTCTCCTTGGTGACTGATTATGAGATGCACAAATGGCTGATGGATTCGACTATGAAACTATTATTAAAATCTGATTTCTCAATGATGATACTCCTCAAAATCGTGAACAATTTCAAAAAACATTTGACCTCATTATTCTCGATAACGGACCGATGGATGAAGTAAATAGTCTCTTAGAAAAGATTGTTGGATAGATAGCACCCGGGTGCGATATATAGTTACCAAGCTTCTGAAGCAACTTAGTGACCACTTGCACCCGGGTGCATACTAAAAAAACTAGCGGAATATCCGCTAGTACATTTTTTTGTACATATGCTGCATCATTAGAAAATTTGTTCGCCCCAATGATATAATGCTATCAATAACACAACGATAGCCAGAACACAGTCTGCGAACAAAAGAAACAATCCAGTGATATTATTGATATTAAAGAGAGAAACACACACACCATCACCAATTACGGCTCTAGCGAAATCAATAATCATGATTGCTAGCAAAAAACCGATAATAGTAAAAGTAATAGCGCTTTTTCTGTTTCTTTTTGTCGTAAAAATTACGTTTGTCCAAATCATATTTCTCTGTTTTTTGTATGATATTTTTTTGATAGTATATATATTTAACAAAAAAAGTCAAATAGACCGCACCCGGGTGCGATATTTAGTATTGCTAGTGATAAAGCAACTTTAGTGACTATCGCACCCGGGTGCTACAATTTAACTAAACGTAATATTTCCTTTCATAGTAGATTCATTCACGCGTTCATCTCTTTTATTATATTCAATCCCGCCTTGCGGGACTCCTTTGCTTCGCTCAGTCGCTTTTTTTTCACTACTTCATCTAGATTCGGTTCTTGGTGCCTGCGACCCACTATCATCTTTCATACTCAATGAGACCTTCTCTCTCTCGAGGTCAATATCGATAACTTTGACTTTAACTTGCTGACCTACCTTTACGACATCTACCGGATTTGCGACAAAATAATTTGCCATCTGAGATTTATGAACCAAACCATCACTATGTAATCCGATATCTACAAATGCTCCAAAATCCGTTACGTTTCTTACGATACCATCCAACTTCGTTCCTATTTCCAAATCTTTGATATCCAAAATAGTTGACGAGAAGCATGGTGCTTCAAGTTCATCTCTCGGATCCAATCCAGGTCTCTGTAATTCAGCCAAGACATCTCTCAAAGTTTCCAATCATATTTTATATGTTTCTGACCATTCTTTAATTTTATTTTCTGGATATTTTTCTACAGCCTGCCCCGCAATTACTGCAGTAGTCATAGGCAATTTCAAATCTTTCTTTTTGATGCCCATTTCTTTTTCCAACAACTCATAGACCTGTTTGTGAATCTCAGGATGGATTCCTGTTTCATCCAAAATCTCTTTTCCTCATTTGATTCTCAAAAACCCAATAGCTTGTTCATAGGCTTTTGGACCCAGTCATTTTACTTTCTTGATCTGTGCTTTGCCCGTAAATTTTCCATTTTCATCTCTGTAAGCGATAACATTTTTCGCGACAGTTTCACTGAGTCCAGCGATATATTGCAACAAAGTATAACTAGCGGTATTTACGTCAACACCTACGCTATTTACGATATCTTCTACTTTTTCTTCCAGTTTTTCTTTGAGATATTTCTGATCTACATCGTGTTGATACTGTCCGACTCCGATAGATTTAGGATCGATTTTCGTGAGTTCAGCAAGTGGATCTTGTACTCTATGCGCGATACTGATTGCTCCTCTAATAGTTACATCTAGATCTGGATATTCGTCTTGTGCGAGTTTAGAAGCCGAATATACGGATGCTCAGGATTCAGAGGTGATCATGTATTTTACCCCGCTAAAGCCGGGGCGAGCTTCCAGTTTATATTTTTCAATAAAATCATGAACTACTTTTTCTGATTCTCTCGATGCAGTACCATTTCCTATCACGATTAAATCTATCTTATATTGATCGACTAATCTCTTCAAAGTTTCCCAAGCTTCCGTTACTTTTTTTTGTGGCTCAGTAGGGTAGATTACTATTTTATCAAGAAATTTTCCTGTCTGATCGACGACAGCAAGTTTGCATCCTGTTCTAAATGCTGGATCAAATCCGAGTACATTCATTCCCTTGATCGGTGGGGTGAGCAATAAGTTTTTCAAGTTCTCACCAAAGACTTTGATTGCTGATTCATCAGATCGTCTCTTCTTATCTGATCTGATTTCACGTTCCAATGATGGCAATAATAATCTATGTAATCCATCCTCACATGCTTCTTGGACATAACAGATAGAGGTTCCATAATTTTTTGGGAAGAAAAATTTCGTTGTTTTTTCTCGTATTTTGTCATGTGAAAATTCCAATTTTACTTGCAATTGTTTCTCAGTTTCTGCTCTAGAAACTGCTAGATATGCGTATGATGGCATGTCAGAAAGTTTTTTACTATATTCACCATAGATTTTATATACTCACTTATCATCAAATGTTTTCGTCTTTTTACATGCAAGCATTCCCATATTTTCTTCTCTGGCTTTGATATCTTCCCTCAAATCGGCATGATCAGACACCGCTTCAGCCAAAATATCTTTGGCTCACTGAATTGCTTCTGCCCTATCTTTTACGCTTGTCTTCACATCGCCTGTATCTTTGATAAATTTGTCTGCTTCAGCTTCAAAGTCTTCTTTACTCATCTGTGCTTTCGTCAAAACATCTGCCAAGGGCTCTAATCATTTTGCTTTCGCGATAGTAGCTTTTGTATTCTTTTTCTCTTTAAATGGTCTATATAAATCTTCGACTCTCGCCAAGGTTTCTGCTTCCATAATTTGCTTTTTTAATTCATCGGTCATCAATCATTTTTCTTCAATCAGACGAATGACATCGGCCTTTCTCGCTTCTAGATTTCTTGTATATCTATACATTTCATCAAAATCTCTGAGCTGTTCATCAGTTGCTCATTCGGTAAGTTCTTTACGGTATCTCGCAATAAACGGAACCGTATTTCCTTCATCAAGAAGCTGGACGATGGTACGTACAATAGTGGGTGAAATTCCAACTTTTTTGCTGATGATATTAATCAAATCTGCCATAATAAATGACTAAACGATAAAATGATAAAACGCCAAAACGTCGTAAAATACTATAGTTGATTGCTATAATATTTCCACTATTTTGAGTCCTTTATCTACAAAGGTATAGAGCTTAGCAGGCCTATATTGCACGCCAATCTCTTTTTCTCATGTTGCTTTGACAAGACCGAGCTTATCTATTTTTTTTCTGAAATTCCTGACATCAATTTCTTGGTCAAGGGTAGTCTCATACACATCTTGGAGTTGTCTAAGCGTGAATTTCTTAGGCAAGATGTATTGTGCTACATTGGTATATTCCATTTTCCATTTCAATCTTTGGATAGCATATTCCACTATTTTCTTATGATCAAATGCAAGTTTTGGCAATTTCTTCACATCGAAGAATTTGACTTCCTCAGCATCATCTCAAGGTTTGATCATTACATTTTCTCTGGACATCAAGGCTATGTATGCACATGAGATAGCTCTTCCTCTGGGATCTCTTTTGACTTCAGAGAAGGTATACAGTTGTTCAAGGTAAGCGTTTTTTACGCTTGTCTCATCAGCGAGTTTTCTATATGCGGCTTGTTGTAATGTTTCATTTTCCATGACAAATCCACCAGGTAGAGCTCGTTCTCCTTTAAACGGTTCTATTGACCTTTTAATCAATAATATCTGGAGACTATCATGGGAGATAGTAAAGATAATGTTATCGACAGTAACGAGGATATGTTGTTTGATCATATGAATCTCAATAAATTTTAAAAAAAGACCATAGTCTTTATAGTCTTTTTTATCTCAAAATCAATAATTGTTGTAAGTACAATTAGATGTAAAATAGACTAACAACTATCAGTGAAAAACTAACAACGATTGAATTTGCTAAAGTGAACTATTGATTGAAGGTGTTGAGTTCATTCGTGATGTTTTGTTGAGCGGGGTTTTGATATTTATCCTGAAAATAATCTGTCTGATAAATGTTTTTGTCCAAGAGTCATGATAAAAAAGATATTCTTCATAAGGTAAATTGAGTATTAGTATGCATATAATGTTCTCTTCTAATATCTTTAGTATACTGATTATATGTACGAGGATCTTTTCCAAGAATAGATTTATCGATATCCATAATATATTTAGTATCATTGTCGGTAGGCGTATCTATATGTTTCGTAGCTAGGATAAGCTGCTTAACTTTTTCTATAAACTCTTTGGCTACTCATCGTTGAGTCAGTATTTTGTCTGCCAATGCAGCGCTATCTTCCTCATTAGTTTTGGAGGTAGGATCGTAGATAGCATCATGAAATAACAATGCACATTCTACCGCATCGGAGTCATTCAGTAAATGTTTTATCTGATAGAGTTCATTGGAACAATCTATCGCATGTAATCGTTTGTGGTAGGATCACTTCATTTTTTGTGATATTTCATCTCGATCTCAAGATCAATCACCTAGTCTATCATACATATCTCTGAGCTGTGCAAAAAGTTTTTTCGGATCGTCTTTGACTCACAATCTATTCATCAATCACGTAAAACGTAATTCTCCAAAAGTATCAACCTTGGTTAACATATGATTAAATGCTTGTTCAAAATCAGCATCCGTACTTTTTCCATCAACGCTCATAAGTGATCATCGTTTGTCTTTTGCTATCGCTGCCTCAAAAATATCCGCTTTCGCTTGCGTTGAATACTGGCTAGAAACTCTTCTTACAATCTCTTCTTCGCTATAGTTATTTCTTGCTCTGAGTCTTTGTGCTTGGGTTTCTGGATCTATATCCAAAAGTAAAATATTGTTGTTTGGAACGTATGCATTTCCTGCTTCTGCTATGAGGGCAGCATTATAGAGAAGGATTCCATTCTTATTAAACATTTCTCTTCTCAGTCTCACCTTCATCGGCGTGGCCATAATTTCATTTAATGCTTTCATTTTTTGCGGGTCAGAAAAAACTATCTTTCATAGTTCTGGTCTTATAATGCTTCCATCTATATCTTGTACATGGCTTCAAAAGGTATTGGCTATGTTTGCTCTTACTGCTTGATATTCAGGTTCTTGGAGGATTGTCTGTATCTGATGTCCGACAATATCCATATCTAAATCATGTACGGGTATTCAATTCTTCTTTGCTATCTCCATAAATTTTGCTGTCGCATATGATTTTCATGATCCTATGGTTCAGGTTAATCCCACAACATATTGTCCCAACATTCTTCATTCAATAGCTTGTTTCACATTGAGGGGAACATATTCTCTGAGCTTATCTCACTGTTCTTTTGCTATGCCTTTGACAAAACTTGAACTGATATCTTGCTTGTCTCTTGAGGAGTTGAGAAATATGGTCTCTATTCAAAATCCTTGTCTATCCATAGCCATTTGAAATTCTCTTTGTTCGTCAAAATCTTTACTATTTCTCTGTCCTCTGATGATAGGATTAAGCTGATTCTCATAACAAAAATCAGTGAGCATACCTCTAAATGCTACCACGTCGACATTATTTTTGTCGGCAAAAATCTGACGGATCAATTGCATTCTTTCTTGTAAAGAAAACATATGTTGTCAGGCCTTGTTAGGATTTACTCCTATAGCCATTACCAAATTATCACACAGCGGCAAAATCCTTTCAGTAATATCCATGTGCCCATACGTGATGGGATCAAATGATCATGGTTGGATTGCATTTTTCATTATAAAAAAATAACAATATAAATATATTAGACTGAGGTATTTCTCTGGATTTCATACATATAGAGTGTCTGCCGATATTCATGTCCATCGCGATATTCTTTTTTCAATCATTTTTCATTGATGAGATACTCCATCCATTGAGGATTATTCAAGACATTAAATACCTTTAACGGTACTTCCATACTATCCAATTGTTTCACTATAACATTTGGTGAGTTGAGAAATTCTTGCATGATAGGCAAGGATAAACTTGAAAGATTAAGAAAAAGTTTTCCCTTCTCGGTCAGAATTTTGTCTATATGTTGGATGAGATAGATAGGTAAAGAAAGTCATTCGTAGGGGTTATCGTCTATACTTCTTGGTCTTGGTATGTAGGGAGGATTGGAGGCAATGATATCAAATTGTTTGCCTTCCATATAAATCTTAGCATCTCCTAGATAAAAGGAAAATCTTGGATCGGTATAGTGATCCTTGAAATATGATTCAGCATGTTTGTTGATGTCGTTGAGTACTATAGTTTTTAAGTTTTGATTTTTTTCTCCCGTATATTTTGCGATAAATCCAGGACCACTACCTACTTCTATCATGGAGGTATATCATTCAAATTGTTGGTCTTTGAGTGTCCTACAAAAGAAAAGTGTATCAATAGATGGTGACCACACTCATGGATATTTGAATTTCATATTCTCGAAGTCCATCTTCACATCGTCATAATCTATGCTAATGAGTGGGCTTTCATAGAGTGCAGAAACTGTTTCTCTTTTGATGTAATCAGTTATTTGATTTATCTGATATCTGTCCGTCATGAGTATAGGATCGGGAAGATCGATGACATGAAGGGTAGCATCTTGTGGGTGGGTATAGATTCTATTTCCCTGATCATCTTTGTCTTGGGCCATGATGGTGGCAAGTTCGCTCCCTTGAGCATAGAGCTTATGGACAGAAAGGTCTGGAGTGAATTTGTGAAGCATAGGTATATAGTATAGTAATAAAATCTGTCGATTAGTCCTGTAGGGAGAGATTGTATCCTGCTATTCTAAATTTATTTTCATCTCATTTCTGTGTTTTTGGAATCTGTGAAAATACCGTCAGACTACCATTTGCTGGTCTTCGCAATTCATTAAGTTTATAAAATGTTTCAAAGCTTCATCACGAAATAGACTGTACTCATCATAGGATTTGAAGGTGATGACCAAATCACAAGACATTGTTGTATCTTGCTTCTTTATATATGTTATCGTTGAAGTTCTTTGATCTAGCGTTGGTAGCTACTTGAGATTCTCATCATGCTGGAGAGGTGTAATAATATATTTTTTCTCTTTGTTTCTTGGTCAATAGATGATGAAATCATTTTTCACCACTCCAAAAATCTCTGATAAAACTAGGTGCGACATTTGATCAATGATCTCTTTCTCTAATTCTTTCATCTATCTTGATAGCAATATCTTTGCCATTGAATGATCAGATAATCAAATCTTTTAGTTGGTCTTCATCTACGAGGTTCTTAAAATCGATATCCAATCATTTGATGTCTTTGAGATAATAATGCGCTGTTTGTCTAGTTCTGACATACGGAGAGACATATATGCGATCGGGAAAAGCATCAGGATTTTCTTTGATAAATTGAGCATATAGGGGGGAAATCTGTTGTCATTGTGTATGTCATGCCTCAGATAATCATGTTTCATAGTCTATACCTACTTCATCAAAAAAATCTTTGAGCAAGAGTTGAGCAAGTTCTTTTTTCTTAGAAATATCTTGAGTAGTCAGAAATTCTTGATAGTCAGGGTTGGATTTTATCTTTTCCTTGTATTCATTATATTTGCTTTCTAAATGTCTTATAAAGGTCAGATGTCTGGTGTTGGGGATATTGGTGTCGATGATATTTGCTGGCAATTGCTGAAAAGTTTCCATATCCAAAATATCATGGAGCGGTTTCTGTAAAGAACCCACATACAATTTGATATTATCGAGCTTGGGAAATCATTCTTTGGGTAGGTTAGGAACTAAGCGCATGGACTAATATACGAGATAAATATTGTCTTTGTATGGATATAGTGATTTCGTAAGTAATTTCAATATAATATTGACATATAAGATAAATAATT
>Ga0268283_1000810_pt1 | contig 17479 bp, 11 predicted proteins | sample saktaG_13_FD_190140 | JGI IMG/M metagenome (GOLD analysis project Ga0268283, IMG submission 190140) | Saline water microbial communities from Sakinaw Lake, British Columbia, Canada - sak_2013_06_06_36m | ecosystem: Environmental > Aquatic > Non-marine Saline and Alkaline > Saline ... | reverse complement strand
TTGTGGAACCTCGCACGACCGGGACTTCAACGCTGCCCGGAATATATTAGCGTTGGCTACGGGCGGTAGGCCTGAAAGTAATGCGCGGGTGTGCGGGCGACAAATACCAAGCGTCGGCGGTGAAGTTACTTCCGAAATGCTGGCGTCCAAACCGTGAACCGATTTTACGTGCGTAGAGAGAGCGTCATGGATGACGATCGACTGCGCACTCGGATCGGACTCCAATAGTACTTACAGAATAACTAGGAATAACCTCATGAAGGTTTCAGAATACTATCTCCAAAATGAAGTTTTCGATCAACTTCTTCAATCGCAAGTTCAATCCTTAGAGCAATTCTGTCTTAAAAGTTTAGAGAAGTTAGCCCGTTGGGTGTTTTTTGAAAAGTGTGTTATCGATACTACCACTGGATATTTGTGGCCTAATCTCAATTTTATTAAGCTAGATTCTCCAGTTTTTTCCACGTTGGAGAAAATTGAATGGAGTGGTACTTCAGGTTGGAGACTGCCCACTAAAGAAGAAGCCATCACGATGGTCCATGATCGATCATTTCCCTTTTGTAATACTGCAGAACATCATATTTCAAGTAATCGTTCTATAAAAACTTCTAATGTAGGTTTATGGCTAGATAGAAACTATCCAGGAGATTGTAGTGAAGGAATTACTTTCCCCTGTACTTCAAAATTTTCCTGTGCAGATGCAGGAGACAAAACAAAACGTATTGGTTGGTTCTTGAATCTCTGTCGTCAGCAAGGTTGGGTTGTAAATCTTAGGGATAATCCAGATTTTAATCGCCAATTTAGGGTATTGTTATTGATTTTTTTGCTAAAAAATAATACGTTGTATAGAAAAGATCTTACGAAACAAGATTTATTGGATCTTGCGCCGCTTTTAGAAAAGGGATTGTTAGAGAGTGATCAATACCGCGCTAATCACCAAGTGTGGGAATACAACCAGTTGACTGATCTGAATCGAGGAATGTGGGAATTCTTTTCACCTTCTAATCTTGAGGGGCCGCAGTCGACTAAAATTGAACTAAAGACACCCCTAGAAGCACGAAATCCAGAACGGGATATTCGAATTGGATCGGTGGCAATCGATTTTGGAACGAGTAGTACCACCGTGGCTTACAAAGAACATGGGCAAATTCATCTACTTAGGGTAGGTGTTTCTGATTTTTTTAAGGATGCCCAGATTGGACATTACGAAAATCCGACTATTTTGGAGTTTAATAATCTGCCCACATTACTTGTGCCGTGGGGAAAGCAGGCTTATCGTCCGCTCACCCATTGGGGAGATGTGCACTGTTCTCATCACGCATTGAATGATTTTCGAAACAAACAAACGGATGCAAAAGTAGTAGGCAGTATGTTTACACGCATAAAACAATGGGCACTGCGAACAGAAGAAGATCCTAGACTCCGATTGGTAGACCAAGATACAGGAACGGAATGGGAATTTGAGCCTTTGCAAGAATGCTACCCTGTTAAAGGGGAGCCAATGCAGGTTTCAGAAAAGAGCCGTTTTGATCCAATAGAATTGTACGCTTATTATCTAGGATTGTTTATCAATCACCGTGCACACGGGATATTTCTTAATTATTACATGACTTTTCCGGTGAAATATCCAATAGAGATCAAAAGAAAAATTTTATCTTCTTTTTCTCGTGGATTGCAGCGCAGTTTGCCAGAAGCGTTGTTGAGCAGTATTCGTTTTGCAGATTTCAAGGTGGTTGAGCAAGCCTCGGAACCCTCTGCCTATGCAGCTTGCGTTCTGGAAACACTGAAAATAGAACCCACTGAGGAAGGGATATCTTACGCAGTATTTGATTTTGGGGGGGGAACTACTGATTTTGATTATGGGTTATATCGGCTTCCCACTACCGAAGAAATAGAAGAAGGCTACGAACATGTTTTAGAACATTTTGGTTCTGGGGGGGATGTCTTTCTCGGTGGAGAAAACCTAATTGATCATCTTGCTTATCGAACTTTCGAACATAATCAAGGGTTATGCCGTGAAAAAAGGATTACTTTTACCAAACCTTTGGATGCACTTTCATTTCCTGGTAGCGAGACGTTAATTAGTAATTCACGATTTGCCGTAACCAATATGGCCATGATGATCGCTGTTTTACGCCCCATTTGGGAAAATTACGGTAAGAACGTAAACGATTCGATTCATCAGAATGTCAAGTTATCATTATTGGATGATGCGGGGAATAAAGTGCCAAATCTGGAGTTCAAAGTAAACTCCCAAGATTTATTGGCGTTTTTAGAACAACGGATACGCAAGGGTATTTTAAGTTTTTACATTGGGTTTAAGCAGGCATTTGCATCCCGTAAAGTTTCTCCGGTTCAAGTGCATTTGTTCCTTGCGGGAAATTCTTGTCGTTCCCTACTGGTACGACAATTATTTGGGCTGGCTCAAGAGGCTAATGCATCTAGTACACCTCTTCAAGGTTCCACTGTTGTTTCAAACTTACCAGAGCAGTTTCCTGAGGTTTATCCGAAAGGGCAACATCCAGAATTTATCATTTACGAACCACTGGAAGGAGACCCAAAAGATCCAGAAAAGCCCACCATCAAAACAGGTGTGGCCATTGGTCTGCTCAAGGTCATTCCGGGGGAACCACTTAAGGTAATCAATGCTTCCTTGGTTGCTGAAAGTGGTGAGACGCCGTTTCAATACTACGTAGGACGTTTTGTACGGAAAAAATTTCAGCCTTCCTTAAACAGGAATGATCATTATGGAACTTGGAAAGAAATGGGGGTTCCTCCTGGAGGCAGTTTAATTTTAGCCTATACCAGCTCTCTATTGGCTGTTGGCCAGTTGCTAGAACGTGGAAACCCAGAGCTAAAAGAGGTACCATTAGAGTTTTACGGTGACATTAAAGGTAAAAAGATTTTTGTGAAGGCTATTGCCCCGAACGAGATTCAGGTATGCCTTGCAAATTCTGTAGCAGAGATCCAGACATCGGAAGATTCAACAAGCCTCCAACGAAGATTGATTTTAACCTAACAAGATTGTATGTTTCTTTTCTAGTTTTACCGGACAACCAAGATGAAAAACAAACTCAGCTGGATATCATTTGAGAGATTCAAAGAATTCAAGGACGATATTCTAGGCTTTATAGCACAGGCCAGTGATATCAACCAGAAATTTGGGCTTAACCCTGAATCTAATGGAGCGCGATTTTCTGTTTTGCAGGAAGCAATACAAGGTGAGGACGCATACCTCAAGATTGTTATAGTTGGGGAGTATTCACGCGGAAAATCAAGTTTGATTAACGCATTGCTTGGTGAAAAACTATTGCCAACCGCATTATCCCAAACGACATGTATCAATACATTCATACAAAAGATTCATGAAGGGGAAAAACCTTATATCAAAGTAGTGTTTCGTGATAATACGCAAGAGATACTCCAATGGAAGGAAGGAATTATAGAAACATGGGGCAGTGAGCTAGGCCGCAAAGAAAATAATCATCTCGATAAAGTGCAGAAGATTATGGTGTATTCTGCGCATCCTTTATTCAAAAACGATATCATCCTAATTGATACTCCTGGATTAGAAGGCTTAGCACCGATGCATGAAGAGATAGCACGGCGAGCCATGGATGAATCACATGTTGCCATCTGGATTCTCTCAGCACAACAATTAGGAGGCACTAAAACAGAATGGACTTTCTTGAATGAAAGTCTCTCTAAAAATTATATTCATTTCCTCACGATCGTGAACATGTGGGATCTCGTACACGAAGAGATTCAGGAAAAGAAGCTTTCAGAATCGCATACCCAAGAGAAACTCAACATGGTACGCAGCAATTTTCGTGCACAAACTAAGTTGAGATCGGAAGCAATTCAACAGTTAACCAATGAGAATAATCTGTTTGGGGTGAGTGCGCGTTGGGCTTTATCTGATGATAGCTCTTCACGAAACAAGTCCGGCATCGAAAAGATGGCGAAACGTATTCAAGAGATGGCCACCAGCCCTGAGGTAAAAAAACAGATTTTTCTGAAACCTCTTAAAACACTTCTGGATATTCTGTCTCAGTTGCAGAGGGAAATGCAACAAGAGTTAGAAGACCTAGAACGAAACGTCAGTGTACAGGAACTTAAGAAAGAGCAGGAACACATCGAATTTGAAAAAAACAAGTTTGATCACGATAAGACAGCGCGAATAAAAGAGGCAAAGCTCGAACATCAATTTCTCTCTGTGAAATTTGTTAAGGAGACTCAGAACAAGTTAGTGGAGCCCCTTAAACAGCTTAAAAGCGAATTGGATATAACCCTAGATCGGCTCTACGTAGAAGAGCAAGTGCAAAAAGGCATCAAACAGATAGAGCTACCGGAGCAGATGCGTGAGCGTTATCGGTCAGTAATGGGTAGCTTCCAAGTAGAATGGGACAAAATAAAAGACGATTTGAGCCGTACTCTAATGGACTTGCAGGCAGAATTCATAGATTTTATGAAGACCAAAAGTGTTGCAATCCATCAGGCACTATCCAATACCACTTTTGAATTACCTGAGTTTTCTTTTAGTTTATCTATTGATCTCTCCGCAATCGAGCATCATCAACTTCAAAAGATAGAGCTTGAAACAGAAGCTGAAAACCTAGAACAAGAACTGACCCGTTTGGAAACTAGCCTAGACGCAAGGACTTTAGAAGAACAACGAGTAGAAATGCAGCAAAGTACTGTAGCTAATAAGCTTGAGCGCATCAGGCTCCGTTCAGAAGCGTTAGGGCCTCGACCTTCTCCTATGCAAATCCAAAAGACTGGTCAGACAAGCGGAGGAATATATTCTCGTGGGACGTCTTACACTTATTATGATACCGATAACAGTAATGTAAAACAGTGGAGTGCTGATCGGGATCAGTTGAAGTGTGAGGAAGGTAACCAGGAGGAGGCTCTAGCAGAAATTCAGAAGGAGTATTTTGAAAGACGGGGACAACGAATCACTACAGAACGGGCAAAAAAGGAATATCAAAAACGTTTAGAACAGAAGCAACGAGACAAAAGTAAGGTAGAGAATGAATTGCGGCAAGCGTTTGATCGACAAGTAGATAACGCCTTTGCACGTTTGAAGCAAGGAACCATTGGTCAGATTGAAAAAATCGTCCACGTATTGGAAGATCAGTTGCAGCAGATTATCGAAAAGGCTTTTCATGATCAGTTATTAACCTTGGAAAAATGTGTGAGGCAGCAATACGAAGAGCCTACGGAAAACCGGATTACCCAGCTGGGTGAGATACAGAAGAAAATCAATGAGGGTGAACAAGAGGTGAACCATAGGAAACAACGGTTGAAGGAGTGGCTTAATGAATTGGCACAGCTACAGCAAAACTCCGAAGATTGTTCTAAGCAGATAGCTTCTTAGCTTTTAGGAGATCGATCACATGTTGAATACTCTAGATAGTCCACAAGAAATTTTATCTCATTTACCTGAAAACCTTCAGGAAAAATGGTCTTCATTGGTAACTGCTACTTTGGAGAACCACGCAGAACTTAACATTTGTTTCGTAGGCGAATTCTCGGTTGGAAAAAGCAGACTGATCAATATGCTAGTAAATCAGGACATACTACCTTGTGCGCTGCAAGAGGAAACTGCGCTCCCCACACTCATAGGGTATGGAGAAGTACTAGGAATGTCTGTTACAGACCATAATGAGCAAGTTTCTCAATTAAGTTTTGAGGTTTTTCAAGAATCTATTCGTTCTCCGTCAGATTCATATCGGTTTGCATCTCTGAATCTTCCTCTGGATTGGCTTAAATCTATTGTCCTAGTGGATCTTCCGGGAATGGGCAGTAATCATGCTAGCAAAAGGGAATTCACCCGGGCTCAGATTTACACAGCAGACGCAGTAGTTTATTTGCTCAGTCCTAGGGGCTTGACTCGAAGTGATGCAGAATGGTTAAAGCTGATTCATCGTCTTGGAAAAAAGGTACAAGTGGTACTGGCACGCTGGGATGAGGTGCTCAAGTCTAATGAGATTCACCACGAACCTATCCCCAATTTACAAGAGCTTTCTGTTTTAGTAGAAAAGGAAATAGGACTGAAAATCAGTGTGTTACCAACCTCAAAAGATGGACATGGTAAAACGGAGTTGGTTCAATTCCTTGAGAAGATTGGCCGGGAGTCTGTTGATATTCGTAAAGAACGATTCTTAAAAGAATCCGTTATCTTGATCCATAAAGCGTTAGATATTCTACAAGAACGGAAAAAAGTCCTCGAAGTGGACCATAGCTCAGAATCACAACGGTTGGAATCTGAATTACAGAGCAGAAGAAAGCAAATTCTTAGCCTCAAGGAAGAGTTGTTAAAAAGGCAAGAGCTGGATAGGGAAGAAAAGGAATCTCAGTTTTCAGATTTGGAACGTAAAACAGAACTATCCTTGGAACAGAAATTCTCACACTTAAAAAATTCATTACTGGATACACCGACATCTCAAGCATGGGAAGATTTTGTAAGACTTGGCAATGAAGTGGCGCAAGAAACTAGCATTCATATTGCCGAATCTTGCCAGACTATTGCAGAACAATACAAAGTTAATACCTCATTCTCTAATTCTGAATGGGAATTTTTACATTTTGAAATGCCAACTTTTCCGGTACTTCAAAAAGAGGATTTATTGGAATCAGCCCATCTGCAACGTATAAATGCAGAAATTCACCGAATAGAAGAAATGTTAGCACGAAACAATTCCCAATCTTCTGAGATAGATCCTCAACAAAAGCAAGAGTTATTACAACAATTACGTTCTTTACAACAGCATCGATTCAGTATTGCAGCTCAGGAACTTCCTCGTGTTCAACAACAAATGGAAGGAGACAATTCAGGAAGCACTATGGGAAGTATTCTTGGAAATATCCTAGATATTGCGCTTATCTTTGTACCTGGTGTTAATGTCCCGGCTGCTGCTCTCAAAATTTCTTCTCACATTGGAGCTTCAGGAATCCAAAAGTTCAGTTACATGAAAAAACTCTCGTGCGCTCATTGGGGAGAGCGTCTTGGTAGTACTTTTGATAAACCACCTATTGTCCAAGAGGTGATCGATCCTCAGGCTTTGGCACAACAACAACAGGCCATTTCTCAAGTGCAAGCCGAAGAACATAGCGTGACTCAAAAACTCATGAGTTTGCAAAAAGCCCAGGAAGATGCTTCCCAAACTGAATATCAACGAAAAGTACAGCTTCGAGAAATTGAGCACTTGAAACAGGAACGAGAAGTATTGGCTATGCAATCTGTACGTGCGCGGGAAGAATTGCAGCTTGCACAACAAAAGAAGGTACATTCGATCATGGAACTTCGGATCAAGGAAGTTGTACGTAATTTAACTTACGAAGTGGATCAAAAGTTAAAGGGAATGCTAAATCTAATGCGGGCACAACACAAACAATACTGGGATGTTTTAGTCAAAAATACATTATTGGATTACGAACAACATCTTCAAACCCTCATGCTGGATTTGCAACGGGGTGATCTGGACAAACGTGATCAACTCAAAAATTTAGAGGCTCATATTCTATTTTTAGAAAATTTTTCATGATGTCTCACGAAGACTTACTTACATTCCTTAAGGGTTCATTTTTGTCGGAACCGATCCAAGAAGTCGTGGATCAGTTGATATCTCCTTATTTCCCTTGTGAAAAGATAAAACTCGACTACCAGCACTGGATAGAAAAATATGATCAACTTTTAGAAAAGTGTGAACAAACAGAAAAAAGCAGGCATGAGCAATTATCTTTACTTGAAAAAAGATACGTCGACTTAAATAATATGTTTCAATCACTTCAAGAAGAAAATGAAAGATTTAAAATTGAGTTGTCAATGAAAAGTGCTAATATCATTTCAGAAACCCATTGGAGGCAACGAATGAGTTTCTTTTTAGCGTTTTTTCCTAGACTACCACTCCAAATCACCAAAAGTGACTTACAGTTTATTTGTTGTAACGTTACTTTTCCAGAAATTCAATCACCCTTTATACCGCTACATCCTGCAGTCGTTCAGATTAAAAAAAAGCAATTTTTAGAATTACCTGAAGCAGAACAGAAAGCGATTCGTGAGTTATGTTGGTTGCTGAAAAAACACTATTCTCTTATGATCCATCCTGATATGACCTCCTTGTTGGTACGATAGTACGCGCGTGGATATTATAGAAAACAAGATTGAAGAACGAATTTTTCGTTTGTGGGATCGGCCTCCAAAATCGCATGTGGAACAATGGATTTTTAACCGCCAGATGCAGACGGTTAAACAAGGATTGCAGTTGTTACCTTGTCTAATAGAACCCTACCGATCACATAAACACTATGAGTCTGTATTTTTTCATTCGCTCCAATTACATTTATATGCTCGTATCTTAGATGATGCTATAGATGAGGGGCTGCCTGCTCACCGGTTGCAACTTTTGAAAGCACAACCACTCTTGTTAGAAAGTGTTACCACTTTAGTTAGTTTGTTTGGCGGTAGGAAAGATAGTTTTCTTTTTTTACTCCACGAAACTGTACAAGCAGTAGAGCAAGAATGGAACAATCCAGCCGAATTTGAACAGTGGGGAGTAAAGAACCATCATTTATTGATCCCTCCTCTTTTGTTAGCACCCTCGATCGACGAATTTGAAAAATATAAAAATGTTTTGTCAGAATTTATATTTATTTTGCAGATTAAGGATGAACTCAAACAAAGCTCTTCAAGCTATAAAAAGAAACAGATGCTACAATCTCTTATTTCTATTACTGAATCTAGTTGGGTAGAATCTTTAAGACAGGGTGGGTGGATACAGATTACTGACCGACTATCTAACGATCTACAGGAACTCTACAATTTGTTCAAACTTTCTGAATTGGAGGGTATCGATGGATAAGGAAACTCATGTTCTGAAAAGTCTTTTGCAGGACACTGCGTTAAAAGAACCACTGCGAGAAGCACTGATGACTTTGGCACTTAGAATAGAGCCAACCTATCCGTTTATGGGTGCTATTCGTGCTGAAATTGAGAAACAAAATCAAGCAATTGAAAAAATGAAGATGGACATTGCAGAAGAACACCAATACTTAGAACGAGCTTTAACTCAGTTAAAAACGTTTGGGATAAAAAAAAACGTTAGAATTCGTTATCCATTATCATCGTCCAATTTCTGATTATGAGGGTTGGGGAGTCCATGTATGGAATACCAACTCCTCAAAAAATCCGTTGGTATTTGAGAGCAAATGGGATAAACCTATTCTATTTAATCAAGTAGATAAATTTGGTGTATTTCTCTACATTCCCATTAAAGACACTCTGGGAGAAATTGGTTGCATCTTACATAAAGGAGATGAAAAGAATTCTGTTAAAGATGTGTACGTCAATCTCGAACAATTTGGAGAAATTTGGATTCTCCAAGACAGCAGCCAAGTATTTTTTGAAAATCCATTTAAGAGGATGTCTATTTATTAATCCAGGATTGAATAGTCTTTCAGTTCTTACCAAGCAAGTTTTAATCCGCAGGAGGCAACACAGTTGCTTTCCGGTCCAGTTTGTTCCAACCTACCACAATCCCTTTTAGAGAAGCCAAGGTCGATTGAATAGCTACGTAGTACATCAACTGTCGATAAAAAAATCGTTGTAAAAACAACCACAAAAGCAAACTCCAATCTTCTTTAGGTTCCATCATAAAAGCTAGGACTGCCGCAAAGAAATCTACTGCCACGAAAAGTGAGTAGTAAAACAGGATGTGTTGTAAACCATCGTCAGAAAATTGGTCGGGATGTTGTCTCCACTCTAACCCTGCGGAAAAAAGAGAAAAAATCAGCACGAGGTCCATTAAAGGGGAAATAAGCGGAAAGAGTACTTGAAAAATAAGAATATTGGGCAAAGCAATGCCACCTAAAAAACCATATTTAGGGCGTAGAAAAATGTCTCGGTGGTGCCAAGCTGCCTGCATAGTGCCATACATCCAGCGGTAACGTTGTCGAAGAAAGGCACGCACGGTATCCGGGGCTTCCGTGAGTGCTACTGCTGATTCTTCGTATCGGATGATATACCCCAATTTGCGAATGGCCAAGGTAAGATCAGCATCTTCTGCAAGGGTAATATCACTGAATCCTCCCGCTTCGATTACTAAATTCCGCCGCCAAGCACCGACTGCCCCAGGCACCACAGTAATACAATTTAAAAATTCAAAAGCACGCCGATCTAAGTTCTGGCTAGTAATGTATTCGAGAGCTTGCCAGCGTGTTAGAAGATTTGAACGATTGCCCACTTTTGCGTTTCCTGCCACTGCACCCACCTTTGGATCGGAAAAGTGTTGCACTAATTGTGAAATGGTGTCACGCGTAAAGACAGTATCGGCATCGAGGGCAACAATTACTTCGGCAGAGGTATGGGAAATGCCTTCATTAAGCGCAGAGGCTTTGCCTCCATTTTCTTTTGTGTAAATCTGAACTCTAGGTTCTTCTGAGAAAGTGGAGCGTACTTTCTCTAATGTACCATCCGTAGAACCGTCGTCTATCACAATGATTTCGAACCGTTCTGGGTGGTCACTGGCAAGTAATGAAACAATGGTTTGATTGATTACCTTGGCCTCATTGTAGGCAGGTAAAATGACTGCGACACTTGGGCAGTAGTAAGAAGGTTGTTTTCGTGTACTACGTTGGAGTACGGCCAAAATTCCAATAAAAATGAGTCTACCTACCCCGAGAATGACACCTGCCAAAAAAAGCCAATGTACTGTTGAGATGCCCAGTTGGAGTAAAGAAAACGCTGCATGATCTACCCAGATATCCCATGGTTTACGTCGCAGTGGCGGCATAACCTCATCTCGAGTGCGTCCTAATAGCCCTGAAATCGTTACTGTTTGAAAACCACGCTCCCGAAGTGCAATAGCCAATTTTGGAATGGCTTCGACAGTTTGCGTGCGATCTCCTCCTGAATCGTGGAGCAAAACAATATTACCTTCTCCCTTGGCTGCACCCTCCAATATTCGCGATACAATTTCCTCTGTTCCAGGACGTTGCCAATCGTTCGGATCGATCTGCATCCCCACTGAAAGGTAGCCACGTTCTGTTGCAACCTCTAATGGTCGAATTTCACCGGAATTTTGCGGTTCTGAATCTACTGCGTAGGGCGCACGAAACAATCGTGTTTGCCGACCGATAACACTTTCTAGGAGGCGTTGCGTGGCGGACAGTTCTAACTGAAAATGTAAAACAGGTAAATTGGCTACATTCGGATGAGTAAACGTATGATTTCCAATTTCGTGTCCTTCGCTCACTATTCTTTGGATGATCTCTGGATATTGTTGGCCATTGGAACCAATAATAAAAAAGGTTGCTTGAATACCTGCATCGCGAAGTGCATCTAAGACAGCAGGAGTCCATTCTGGATCTGGACCATCATCAAAAGTGAGTGCGATTTTTTTCGGTACATATCCGTAACGTGTAATCACGTAGGGAGAAGGATAAGCCGTAAATGTTTCCTCGACAATTAGACCATTTTCGTATCGAAGATTCCGTTCTCCCGCACGAGGTTGCGCAGTTACCCGTAGAATCTCTCCTTTTCCTTCGTAATCCAGAGCGTAAGAAAATCGAATTTCATGCAAAGAAGCAGCCGCATTTGCATCCAGAAGACCATCGTAAGTTAAAAGATTCCAGACTGTAGGATCTTCTCCACCTAATCGCCACAAAGCATAGCCTTTTGGATGAAGTGCGCTAGCCGTTGCTAACTGATTAAATAGACTTACTGCATCTAACATCCAAACAGAATGAAGTGCTTTGTCATCATCTTCGTAGTGAAAACTTGGATTGAGTGAATCTGGGTCTAAAGTAATAGAAGCTTTGGATTCTTTGGCAGTCAAAACCGCTTCTCCAAAAGTCTTCTCTTGCGCAGGACTATGAGGCCCCCAGTCGTAGGCATAGTTGGCCAATGAAAATATCATTTTTTCGGGAGGAATCTTTTCACCACAGCGCGCCAATACTTGTGCAAACCATCCCATACTGGCGATAGGCCCTGGAGTACCACTAGACCAATGTTCGTCGTACGCCATCACAATCAAAAGATCTACCACTTTGGCGTATTTTTCTAATTCCCAAGTTGGATCAATAGCAGGTACATTCAAATAAACGAATAACCCTTTTTCGTGCAAAACAGAATATAACTCTGACATCCAAACAAGCATTCCGGCTTGTGCCTGACTTGGAAGATTTTCAAAATCGATATTAATTCCTTGAAAATTATTTTTTTCTAGGTAGTCAACAATTTTGTTAATTAGGTGGGCGCGCTTATTTTTGTCTTGAACTAATTGAAATACCTTCTCTCCTTCCCACACTTCCCCATTCCAGTTGTTAATTAACGGAACAATGGGTAAATTTGGATACCGTTGTCGAATGTATTGACTCACTAATACTTGTCGAGAAGAATCGTTTTCCCGAATATTTCCATCGGATCCAGACAAGTGTAAAAATTCAGGAATGACAACATCTAAATGATCCAAATGTTCTTTGAGAGAATTAAAACTCGCGTCGTCCCAATTAACATAATAGCCAAGCAAAAGTGGTCGTCCTTCCTTACTGCGATTGAATCGTGCTTTTTCAAGAAACTTTGCTAAAGTTTTTTCTTGTTCTTTCTCTAAACGTGTTTTTACCTGTTGTAATGCCCACTCCGCTTTTGTTTTAAGCAGCGGCGTAGGTGAAAAAGGAACACTGTGGCCACCGCGAGGTAAAAAAGAAAAATTGGGCAGATTAAATGCTGGCAGTACAGGATTAATCAAAATACTAATAATCAAAAATGAAATTACAGAAAATAGAAAAATACCTATAATCAATATAGCCAAGCGGAGCTTAGGCCAACGGCGTTGCTCTGGATCAAAAAATACGGGTTTTGTGCTTCGTGTCATACTTAGATCAACCAATGAAAACGTTATTAAGTAAAAGTTTTTGGGTTTCTTCTTCACAGGAAAAAATAGAAAAACACTGATCCGCACTGTTTTGACTAATCGTGACCATCTTTGGAACACCAGTGGTAATCTTAGAGCACATAATATTCAATGATTTTAGTTTTTAATTTGTAGAACTTGCCAGCAAGAAAGCAACCGAGTATGATATCCTAGTTTAGTTAAAATTAAATACACTACGCAAAGCATTTTACCTTATACTTGGGTCACTTTACCTTTTTAGCAAAAAATCAGAAAAATGGTGTTTTGATCTCGGAGAGCTTGAATATAAACAGCAGTGGAAGTTTTTTTGAGCCAAGAATAGTTTTCAAAAGTTTTGAGCAAAACAGATTCCTCTATGGCTTGAATCAGCACAGTTATTTGACATCCTTATCTCGTGCCAATGTCCGGAACTGATCAGGAGAAGCTCAATAAAGCCCGACGCGCTGCGGAGCGTGGTGAAGCGTGGGGCCAGTTTAATTTAGGCCTTGCTTATTACTATGGACAAGGTATTCCAGAAGATTTTTCAACAGCAGCCCACTGGTTTACCTTGGCTGCTGAACAGGAAGACCGGGATGCACAGTTTTACCTAGCTTTTTTATATTCCCATGGCCAAGGAGTACCTAGGAACGATCAAGAGGCCGTTCGTTGGTTTCGCCATTCTGCAGAACATGGACATCCCGAAGCACAGTATCACTTGGCCTCTTTTTACCTTCGGGGCCGTGGCGCAGCTAAAGACGAGCTGGATGCTCTAAAATGGTTTCGGCGTTCTGCTGAGCAAGGATTTAGTGCTGCTCAATACCAACTCGCTGTTTTATACCAATCTGGGATCGGCCCACCACGCGAGCGCACTGAAGCACTTCGCTGGTTTCAACAAGCAGCTCGCCTTGGACACGCCGAGGCAGCCTGTCGATTGGGTGAAATGTCCTCAGAAGGACAAGGTGTTGTTAAAAACCTTTCGGAAGCTTTTTCTTGGTTTCAACAGGCGGCAACTGCTGGACACAGTCGCGCCCAACTACGATTGGGAGTTCTTTACCTCTTCGGCCAAGGAACCACTAAAGATCCGGTCACGGCAATTCGTTGGCTAGAGGCTTCGGCAAAACAAAACAATGCAGAAGCCGCTCATCGTTTAGGACTTGTTTACCTAAATGGGGAGGGCATTTTAGAAGATCTTTTACTAGGCATTCGTTGGCTTCAGACCGCGACTGAGCTTGGATATGCACCCGCACAATATGAAATGGGTGTTTTATACTCGGAAGGTAAAAAGGTACGCCAAGACGATGCCGCAGCTTTCCGATGGTTTCAACTGGCTGCGGAACAGGGGTTAGCTACTGCTCAATATGAATTAGGTGTTCAGCTGTTAATAGGTCGAGGGAGCTCCCGAGACTCCTCTGCGGCATTGCGCTGGCTACACCAAGCAGCGACACAAGGTGTAGCAGGTGCTCAATATGAAATGGGGTGCTTATACCACCATGGCAACGGAGTCACTCAGGATGTACGCGAGGCTGAAGAGTGGTATCGGCAGGCAGCAACTGCAGGATTTACCGAAGCCCAATATGTCTTAGGTGTGTTTTTTGCTCGTGGAGAAGGCGGTTCTGTTGATTCTGCTCGAGCGCTTAACTGGTTGTCTAAGGCAGCAAATGTTGGACATGCCAATGCGCAGTATGAATTAGCCATGTTGCTTCTACAAAATCCTTCTTCTGAAAATGATGATCGAGAAGCAGTACGCCTCTTGCATCAGGCAGGAGACCAAAAGCATGCACCGGCGGAGTATCGATTAAGTTTGATGTATCTTGCCGGACGAGGAGTTTTCCAAAGCAACGTTGAATGTGATCGCTGGATACGGCGTTCTGCAGAACACGGAGACCTTCGCGCCCAAGAATTGCTTCGCCTCATCCAACAAGAAGGGTGGTTTGGCCCTCCTGCTAAGTGACTCCAAATGATTTTAGAAGGCATGTTAGCAAAACGTCCAATCCCGCGCACTGGTGAACTGCTGCCTGTCATTGGATTAGGCACCTACCGCACTTTTGACGTAAGTAAGACTTCTCCGCCAACTACATTAGGTACTCTCTTAAGGCGTTTTTCCTCCGCAGGAGGTAGGCTAGTCGATACCTCGCCCATGTATGGCAATGCGGAGAACATTGTTGGAGGTTTAGCAGCAGAGGCTCAATTATCTACTAAAATCTTTTGGGCTACGAAAATTTGGACTAGCGGAGGTGGCGCGGGCATTCGGCAAATGGAAGATTCTCTTCATTGCCTACGAGTCTTTCCCCTAGACCTCGTCCAAATTCATAACCTCATGGAATGGCAAGTACATCTTCCCATTGTGGAAGCTTGGAAAGCAGAGGGTCGCATACGTTATTGCGGCATTACTCATTATCACCCTAGCGCGTTGTCAGAAGTAGCCGATGTGTTGCGAGCACACCCTGTTGATTTTGTTCAAATACCATACAATGTAGCAAATCGCACTGCAGAACGAGAAGTATTGCCTTTGGCCCAAGAGTTAGGAATAGCAGTTATTGCTAATCTTCCACTTGGGCATGGTGCTTTGTTACGAAACGTGCAAGGAAGACCGCTGCCAAGGCTGGCTTTAGATCTTGGTTGTCGAGACTGGGCATCTTTTCTTCTCAAATTTGTGTTAAGTCATCCTGTAATCACCTGTGCAATTCCTGCCACTGGGGATATCACCCATTTAGAATGTGATTTGAGCGCAGGATTTGAACCCTTCCCTGATAAAAATCAAAGAGAACAGATTGCCGCCTATGTCTCCCGACTCTAAACCAAAAATCATGGTAAACCGCGCATTGCCTTATCCAGCTTTGGTGGTGTTTGATCTGGATGGTACTTTGGTAGACACAGCACCGGATTTGTCTCGTTGTTTAGAAAAAGTCTTGTCACAGTTAGGTTTACCTCCACGCGAGGAGGCAGAAATTCAGGAATGGATAGGCAATGGGATTGAACGACTGTTACATCGTGCGGTCACGGGGCACATGAATGGTCAAGCCTCTCCTGATCTTCACGCTGAGGCATGGCAGCTTTTTGCGGAATGTTACGAAGCCAATATCAACACTTATAGTCGAGTGTACGAAGGTGTACGAGAGGCTATTGCAACCCTACGAGCAGCAGGCATTCCGTTGGCATGCATTACCAATAAAATCGCGCGTTTTGCTTCTCCGTTGCTTCGTAATTTAGGGTTAGCAGAATATTTTGATCTAGTTCTAACAGGAGATTCTCTCCCAAAAAAGAAACCGGATCCCGAACCTTTATTACACGCTGCACGACATTTTCAGGTTTTTCCGGATCGCTGTTGGATGGTGGGTGATTCTACGAATGATGTCACCGCAGGACGTGCTGCTGGATTTCATGTTGTGTGCGTATCCTACGGATATAACCATGGAGAGGATATTCGCCTTGCTTCTCCAGACGCAGTGGTAGACTCATTGATACACTTATTTCCAGGTTGTCTGCAGAGCTAAAACATGGGTGCTTTTGAATACACCGCAATCGACGCAAAAGGGAACAACCGAAAGGGCGTCCTAGAGGGAGATACGCCTCATGCTGTGCGAAACCAACTCCGAAAACAAGAGCTGATTCCACTTACTGTTGAAGAAGTGCATCGCCCAGAAATAGGTAATGCTGGACAAGGAACTACCCGGCGCAGAATCTCCAGCGGTGATTTAGCATTGATCACCCGACAACTAGCTACCCTTGCCGGATCCGGATTACCAGTAGAAGAAGCACTGGGCACCGTAGCTCAACAAACCGAAAAAGCGCGAATCAAGAGCATGATCTTGGGGGTGCGGGCTAGGGTCATGGAAGGGCATACCTTGGCAGCAGCGTTAAACGATTTTCCCAACGCATTTCCAGAGTTGTATCGCGCCACCGTGTCTGCCGGAGAACAATCCGGACATTTAGACGCGGTTTTAGACCGATTGGCAGATTTCACCGAATCTCGTCAAGCTGTCGGCCAGCGTACTTGGCTTGCATTGCTTTATCCTGCCATGATTAGCGTTGTGGCAGTTTTGGTGGTGGGTGCACTTTTAGTATACGTTGTGCCTCAGGTTGTCCAAGTCTTCCAGGGTACTGGTCAACAGCTCCCAACATTAACCCGTGGTCTTATCGCTGTCAGTAACTTCCTACAGGTGTGGTGGATTTTCATTTTAGGGAGCATTGCTGTTGCTATAGTAGGCACGCGCCTTTTGTTGAGGCATCATGGGCCACGAGTGGTTTTTCATAGACTATTGTTACGAGTTCCACTCCTCGGTCGGCTGGATCGTGGTATGAATACGTCGCGCTTTGCCAGAACCCTAAGTATCCTCGCAGCCAGCAATGTGCCCGTTTTAGAAGCCATGAGGATCGCAGGTACTGTGCTCTCTAATTTGGTCATGCGAGAAGCAGTAGAAGTGGCCGCCAAACGAGTGAGAGAGGGTATGGCTTTACATCGAGCTTTGGAAGCCAGTGGGCATTTTCCACCCATGACCGTGCACCTAATTGCTTCTGGGGAAGCGAGTGGTCGCCTAGAGGAGATGCTCGAACGCGCGGCAATCACACAAGAACGAGAAGTGGAT
>Ga0268283_1000808_pt1 | contig 17500 bp, 19 predicted proteins | sample saktaG_13_FD_190140 | JGI IMG/M metagenome (GOLD analysis project Ga0268283, IMG submission 190140) | Saline water microbial communities from Sakinaw Lake, British Columbia, Canada - sak_2013_06_06_36m | ecosystem: Environmental > Aquatic > Non-marine Saline and Alkaline > Saline ... | reverse complement strand
GTTTCTCGGGTACGTCGCCAAGAGATCCACATCGATCAAGATGCCGTGCTTGGGAATTTTAGCGAGCGTTTGATTGGACTCACTGAAACGCAGGCTCGTACAGAAGCCGGTCGTTGCATGAGTTGTGGGATGTGTTTTGAGTGCGACAACTGTATCATCTTCTGCCCACAAGAAGCCGTAAAAAGGGTTCCAAAAGGGCAAGCTACCCTTGGTCGGTACGTGTACACTGACTATTCAAAGTGTGTAGGCTGCCACATTTGTGCAGATGTTTGCCCAACGGGTTACATTGAGATGGGCATGGGAGAATAGGTGTCAATTTGAAAACACTCGCTCTGGTAGGCATGCCGGGTTCCGGCAAAAGCGTTGTCACTGAATACCTCCAAAAACGAGGTTTTCAGAGAATTTACTTTGGGGATCGAGTGTTAAATGAAGTGAAAGCACGAGGGCTCGTTTTATCTCCTGAAAACGAGCGTCTCGTGAGAGAGGAAATGCGCCGAGAACAGGGTATGGCGGTCATGGCAGTACTCTCATTGCCGGTGATTCGCTCTGCACAGGGTAAGGTGGTCATCGATGGCTTGTATAGTTTCAGTGAATACCGACTTTTGCGCCAAGAACTTGGGGAAGATTTAGTACTGATTGCTGTTGTTGCCACAAGAGCTTTGAGATATTCCCGACTTTCCACCCGCCCCATTCGGCCCTTGACGTCTACTCAAGCAGAAGAAAGGGATCTCGCAGAAATCGAACACCTTGAAAAAGGTGGACCTATTGCCATTGCCGATTACACACTCCTGAATAATGGTTCTCAGGAAGATCTATTAAGCGCAGTAGATGATTTATTACTAAAAATTTAGTAAAATCCCGCTTTTCAGGTTGGGGTTAGAGCAATGGCGGTGTTTAGTAACCGGCCTTGCGAGGTGGGGGTTTCTCTCGAAAATGTCACCCTAGGGTATGAACGTCACCCCGCGGTGCACCATTTGTCGGGCACGTTCTGCGAAGGCAGCCTCACCGCCTTAGTTGGGCCGAATGGCGCGGGAAAGTCAACCTTACTCAAAGGATTGATGGGCTTATTGTCACCTCTCGGCGGAAAGATCAATCGTCGATTGGCACCTGCTTATCTTCCCCAACAAGCAGAGCTGGATCGAAGTTTCCCACTTACTGTGGAAGAAGTTGCTACTTTTGGCCTCTGGAAAAAAATTGGCATTTGGCGGCCGATCACTTCCACATTACTTCGGCAAGTACAATCTGCACTGGATAGCGTTGGCTTGTCGCATTTTGCAAAACGTGAAATCGGATCTCTTTCTGGTGGCCAATTCCAGAGGATGTTGTTTGCTCGCCTTCTGCTCCAGGACGCCCCTCTAATTTTGCTTGACGAACCTTTCACTGCGGTGGACGAGCGGACTACCAGAGATCTTATTGCTTTGGTAAAAGAACTACACAAGGAAGGCCGAACCATCATCGCAGTATTGCATGACTTGGAAATTATCCGAATCCATTTTTCGGAAACCCTGTTGCTCGCACGAGAATTGGTGGCCTGGGGGCCTACTTCTGAGGTACTCACGGAAGAATATCTGGCGAAAGCCCGTGCCCTTCAGGAAGCGTGGGACGAGCGTGCACCTGTTTGTGCCCGCAACTGGAACGCAGCATGACGGTTTGGGAATGGGGTATTTCCCCTTTCGTAGAGTTTTCGTTCATGCGCCGTGCCCTGTTGGGTTCGCTTGCCGTAGCCTTGGGTTGTGCCCCGATCGGAGTTTTCCTCTTGTTGCGACGCATGAGCCTTATGGGAGATGCCATGTCTCATGCTATCTTGCCTGGTGCGGCCGTTGGTTTTTTGTTGGCGGGGATGTCCGTACCCGCATTAAGCTTAGGTGGATTGGTTGCTGGTTTGGTAGTTGCCCTCGCCTCTGGTGCCTTATCCAGAACCACGGATTTACGGGAAGATGCCAGTCTTGCAGTTTTTTACTTGCTTTCTTTAGCACTTGGGGTTCTTCTAGTTTCACTCAAAGGCAGTAGTGTAGATCTACTTCATGTCTTGTTTGGATCCGTGCTTGCTTTGGATGATGATGCTTTGTGGCTGTTGGGGAGTATCACAGGGTTTACTTTGCCTGTTTTAGTAATCATCTTTCGTCCTTTGGTAATAGAATCTTTTGATCCTAGTTTTTTGCGGGTGGTGAGCCGTTGCGGGCCTTGGGTGCACATGACCTTTTTAGTCTTAGTAGTACTCAATTTGGTGGGAGGATTTCAAGCTCTAGGCACACTCATGGCGGTTGGGATGATGATGCTCCCCGCAGCCATTGCGCAATTCTGGGCGCGTTCATTACCGGGTATGATAGTAGCAGCGGTGGTCAGCGCGTTTCTTTCGGATTATTTTGGGCTTTTATTTTCGTACTACTTAGTCTTGCCTTCTGGGCCTGCCATTGTGTTGACTGCGGGTAGTTTGCTTGGATTGTCTTTGGTGTTTTCGCCCAGGCGTGGACTAATCGCTCGATTTTGGCCTCGATCACATTTGGAAGGTTGAAATGCACACTCGGCGTGCTTTAGTGCAACGAAATACTTTAGAAACACAAATAGAGGTTTCCTTGAATCTCGACGGCATTGGAAAATCCGAGATTACCTCTGGGATCCCCTTTTTCGACCACATGCTAGACCAAGTGGCGCGGCATGGTTTGATTGATTTGCGGGTACAGGCCAAGGGAGATTTAGAGATTGATGGCCACCACACCATGGAAGATATCGGCATCACTTTGGGGCAGGCCGTCCGCGAGGCATTAGGCGAACGTCGTGGTGTGCGTCGTTATGGACACGCCTACGTTCCCCTAGACGAGGCATTGGCACGGGTGGTCGTGGATCTTTCTGGTCGGCCACACCTTGATTTTCATGTTCCGTTTCCAAGGGAGTTAATTGGAACATTTGACGTGGATTTGTGCCGTGAGTTTTTTCAGGGTTTTGTGAATCACGCTGCTTTGGGGATCCACATAGACTCCCTACGTGGGCAGAATGCGCACCACATTGCAGAATCTGTATTTAAGGCTTTTGGGCGTGCGCTCCGAATGGCCGTAGAGCCAGACCCGCGCATGGCTGATCTTCTTCCTTCCACGAAAGGGACTTTATGACTTTGGTCGCGGTGGTTGATTACGGAATGGGTAATTTGCGTTCCGTTTCTAAAGCTTTAGAACAAGTTGCGCCTTCTGCCAAAGTGCTGGTTACTCAAGATCCAATGCAAATTCGAGAAGCGGATCGAGTGGTATTTCCTGGGGTAGGTGCCATTCGAGATTGTTTGCAAGAACTGAACACGCGTGGATTGACTGAAGTAGTTCGTGCGTGTGCCGCAGATCGCCCATTTTTGGGTATTTGCCTTGGAATGCAAGCACTTTTCGAAAAAAGCGAAGAAAATGGAGGTGTTGAATCACTTTCTATCTTGTCTGGTGAGGTCAGGCGATTTTCGAAAAAAACTTCTGATGAGTCTCTAAAGATTCCACACATGGGATGGAATCAAGTTTTTCCAACCCGGGAACATCCTCTTTGGAACAACATTCCTTTTGGGAGTAGATTTTATTTTGTGCACAGTTATTTTCCAATCCCAAAGGATGCAGAATGTACACTGGCCACGACCACCTATGGTCAAACTTTTTCTTCCGCAGTAGGCCGTAGAAATCTTTTTGCGGTTCAGTTTCACCCAGAGAAAAGCCAACGTGCCGGATTGACTCTATTGGCCAATTTCATGACTTGGAACGGAGAATTTGGAGCCTGATCCGAGTGTGCAGTCCAGAATCATCCTGATTTTCTCTACGCACGTAAAGTTAGTTCACGGTTTGAGCATGACTTTACCTCTCGACGCGATTTGACAGAAAACCCTAACCATTGTAATCTTGTTAGGAAAATGGGTGTGGGGTTTTCTATTCGGAAACGAAAATACCAAAACCATAGTATTTTAGCATGATCATCATACCAATGTCACATCGAGGAGAGTAAAAATGCCCATAATACCAATTCTTGGAATGATTGCGAGTGCTGGATCAACTGCAGCTGCTGCTGTTGGGTCAGCTGCGGCTGCTGGCGCAGGGGCCGCTGCTACTGGTGCAGCGGCAACATTAGGAGCTGCTGCAACTGCAGCAGGAACTGCAGCAGGAACTGCAGCAGCTGCCGCTACGGCAGCTGAAATAGCTGCAGCAGCAATAGCTATTCCTATCGGAACGGCTGGTGCTGCCCTCACGTCAGCGGGAGCGGCGATTACTGCTGCTGCTGCTGCTCCAACTGCCGCCAGTGTTGGTGCAGCAATCGGATCCTCAGCGGCAGCGGGTACAGTGGTAGCGTCCGTACCTACAACTGTAGCAGTAACAAATGGTTAGACTGGAATACTCAAGTATCAGAGCAGAATCAATCCACCAGTTAATTGCCGGTGCTGGTGGCTTGTTTTCGTTCGATATGGTGTCTCGTGGTTTAGAAGAATCTGGTTGGACGGTTCATCCTGTGTTATTTCAAGGCATTGTAGTAGGAGCCATTATTGAAAAAGATGGAAGCATACATACTTCCATAGCCCCAGAGTATCATAAGAAGTGGAATCCTCGCCCTTACATTAAAACCATCCTTTATCCTACTTTGCTTAAATACGGCGTTCTCTGGTCAGATGCAGACAAAAATGATGCTAGGGCGATAAAGTGGTTATGTAAACTTGGTTTTCAGGTTGTAAAAGAGGACACCCATAGAATATATTATCAACTTTCAAGCGTTCCCGATGTTTGGAAGAGAATTGCAACCCGATAAGTGGCTCAGCTGGACGCGCGATAAGACTGAGCCAGTCCCAAGTTCCATGCTTCATTCCGTTAAATAACAATGCTCAATATAGAAAAGACAAGCTATAAGATGTGGATTCTCTTTGCATCTTGTTTTGTACTTGCATACGATTGTGTGTTTGTAATCAACCCAACCGAACGTGCCAATGTCCGACATCTTGGGATGGTGCAATACGTCACTCCCCTCAAACCTGGTCTATATTTCAAGCTGCCATTTTTGGATTCCGTGGATAGATTGCAAGTAAGCCTAACGACGTTACATGTTCCGGAATTCGATGTCACTACAGTAGACAACCAAAGAGTTACCCTCAGCATTAACTATAACTACACCATTCCCGATGAGCAGGTAAATCACCTTCTTTATGAGGTCGGTCGCACCGGAGATGTGGACGTGGAATCTAATGTGATTCCGGTAGTAAAAGACAAAACTGCTAGGATTTTTGCAGTTCAAAATATGGTGATGGTCAACGCCAATCGGGAAAAAATACAAGAAGACGTGGAGAAAGAAGTCTCTACGGCTATTAAAAATCTTTTTGGCATTCAGGCTCATAGCCTCCAGATTGCTGGTATCACTCCTTCTCCAGCTTTTATGCAATCCAACGAAGCGGCCGTGAAAGCTAAAAACGATGCAGTGGCCGCAGAGAACCAAAAACGCACGGTTCAATACCAAGCAGATCAAGAAGTAATCAAAGCGAATGGTGCTGCAGATGCTGCAATACAAGAGGCTAGGGGTAGATCACAGTCTGTGTTGTTAGAAGCGGATGCCAATCGACAGAAGTTGGTTTTAGAAGGGCAAGGACAAGCAGCAAGACTCAAATCTGAGATTGAACCTTTCGGCTCACCAGAGAAGTACATTGAATACCTACGGGCATTAGCGACGACAAAATGGAACGGTCAACAGCCACAGATTGTAACGGGTTCGGGTAGTTCTACGAACGTAGTCGTGCCAATGCCAATGAGTAGTGCTTTAGTACCTAGCCAACAGTAGTTGGGTATCTTTTTTGTAGCAAAATCGGAAGTACGGCGGTAATTTTGTTAAACCCTAGAGATAGCCTCTTCATTTCAAAACTTTGCACTGCAGATCCTCTGCTTCTCTCGAACCTGGAAAGTAGTGGAGATTTATTTCGTGCATACCATGCGGAGGAATACTCTTCCAAAGTACGGGCAGAACTTTCTGAGGTTTTAGACGAGGCGAACCTCATGATGGTTTTGCGTCGAATTCGCCGTAGAGAGATGTTACGCATTGCTTGGCGCGACCTAGCAGGAACTGCAAGCTATGCCACCACAGTGGCTGAACTCTCAGCTTTAGCAGAAGCTGTCCTCGATGCTACGTTGCGACTGTTAGAAAACTGGATGCACCGGGAAATAGGGGTTCCTTACTCACCCGTTGGTATCCCACAATCAATGACTATCCTAGCACTCGGCAAATTAGGTGCTAAAGAGCTTAATTTTTCTTCTGATATTGATCTTATTTTTGTTTACCCAGAAGAGGGAGAAACTCGAGGTCGACGAATCCTTAGCAATTCCGAGTTTTTTACTAGGTTAGGTCAACGCTTAATCAAAATGCTAACCACGGTTACCCCGCTTGGTTTCGTGTTTCGGGTAGACATGAGACTGAGACCTTTTGGGGAAGCAGGATCCATTGTCTCGAGTTTTGATGCTTTAGAAGGTTATTACCAAGCACATGGTAGAGAATGGGAACGGTACGCTCTTATTCGTGCTCGGCCTGTGGCTGGTGACTGCGAAGCTGGATATGTACTACTCAAAATATTACGTCCTTTTGTCTATCGTCGCTACTTAGATTACGGGAGTTTTGAGGCCCTCCGAGAAATGAAGGCACGAATCACTGTAGAAGTCCGACGAAAGGGATTAGAAGACAATGTAAAACTCGGGCTTGGCGGGATTCGAGAAGCAGAATTTATCGTCCAAGGGTTTCAACTCACACGAGGTGGCCGCGCCTCAGAATTGCAAGATCCGAGAATGTTGCCTGTTTTGGAAAAATTGGGCAGCTTGGCTCTCTTGCCGGTTTCTGTTGTCCAAGAATTGTCTAGTTCCTATATTTTTTTAAGAACAGTAGAACACAGACTTCAGGAATACGACGACCAACAGACCCAAACTTTACCCAAAGACGAACAAGGCCAAACAAGGCTTGCCTCTTGGATGGGGTATTCAAGTTGGGAAACCTTCCGATCCGACTTAGACCAACATTTTGCCCGGATCCACAGTCATTTTGAGCAGATCTTTGCTGATCCTCAAACGGAACCTAAACCAGAAGACAATGAGTTACATGCGCTATGGCATGCGCTCTTAGAACCAGACCGAATTGATGTGGTGTTGTCTAAATGGAACATGCTGTCCTCCATAGTAGAAGTTTTGACAAGGCTTAAGACCTGTCCTCCAGTACGTGCTCTTTCTAATATGGGTCGAGAACGGCTAGATCGGCTCATGCCACTCTTGCTCGCTGCTGCAAGTAAGTCTTCAAAACCCACTGTGGCTGTCGAGCGACTGGTCACGGTGTTGGAATCGATTGGGCGGCGTACCGCTTATATTTCCTTATTAATTGAAAATCCACTAGCCTTATCACACTTAGTACAACTTTGCTCTGCAAGCCCTTGGATTACACAAAGAATCGCTCGATTTCCACTGCTTCTCGACGATTTGATTGACCCACGCGCCCTTTACTCTCCTCCGAGGCGGCAGGTTTTGATAGACGCTATGCGTCAGGCCATGGCTCGTTTACCCGAGGAAGATTTAGAAGCGCAAATGGAAGAATGGCGCAATATAAAACACAGCAGTGTTCTTCGCGTGGCTGCTGCTGACATCACGGGTGGATTACTAGAAGGAGCAGTGAGTTTACATCTTAGCGAATTGGCTGAAGTAATACTCCAATTTGTCTTGGATTCGGCGTGGCACGCTCTGGTACAAAAACATGGATATCCTGCAGGAACAAACGACAACCATAAAGGGTTTAGTGTTATTGCTTACGGGAAACTGGGTGGTATCGAGTTAGGCTACGGATCCGACTTGGACTTGGTTTTTCTCCACACAGGCGAGGTTTCCGCACGAACAGATGGCCGACATCCGATCGAGACCGGTGTATTTTTCATGCGGTTGGCTCAACGGATGGTACACCTTCTTACCACGAGAACCCCTTCTGGCAAACTTTATGAAATAGATCTTCGTCTTCGGCCTAGTGGAGCTTCTGGGTTGTTGGTGACTACTTTAGATGCCTATCGTCATTATCAACGCTCGGAAGCTTGGACTTGGGAGCAACAAGCTTTGGTGCGTGCGAGGCCTGTCGCCGGAGACCCAATCATTGGAGAAGCATTTCAGGTAATTCGTAAGGAAGTCTTGTGTCAAAAACGTGATCCAGAGGCATTGCGTTGTGAAGTCCAAGAGATGCGCGAAAAAATGCGAGCTTCTTTGGCAAGCAAGGATCCGTCTTCTCACTTTGATCTCAAACAAGATCGAGGTGGCATTGCTGATATTGAGTTTTTGGTTCAATACGCTGTCCTATGTCACGCTTTCTCTTTTCCAGAGATTATTCAATGGACAGATAATCTCCGACAGATAGATGCTCTTGAATCACACGGGCTTATTCCAGAGGCTTCGCTTTTGAAACACTGTTATCACCGATTGCGTCGCGCCGTACATCATGCTGCACTGCAGGAAGAACCGACTCGCTTGCTAAAATGGGATCAGGAGGTAGAGAATTGTCGGTGCGGAGTAAGTCAGCTTTGGAAAAGTTTGTTAGAACGAGACATGGGTAAGATCCTCTAGTCCCAGTAGCTGGGTCGGACGTTAATTTAACTGTAAGAGAGACTTTTTAAGAAGTGTGTGGCATCTGTGGTGAGTTCCGCTTTGGGCAAGGCCGTCCTGACTTAACAGCAGTAGGTCGAATGACCGATACCCTAAGAAGGCGTGGCCCAGACCATGAGGGCATTTGGGTAGATGGCCCGGTGGCCTTTGGTCAGCGTCGTCTCGCGGTGATTGATTTATCTAATGCTGCCAACCAACCCATGGTAGACCCCGAATTGGGGTTATCTCTGGTTTTCAATGGCACTATTTACAACTATCCAGAGTTACGCCAAGAGTTGATTGGCGTTGGTTATCATTTTTTTTCGCACGGAGATACCGAAGTCTTACTCAAGGCTTATCATCGTTGGGGAGAAGCCTGTGTTGAGCGATTCCACGGTGTCTTTGCTTTTGCAATTTGGGACACTGTTAACCAAAGACTTTTTTTGGGTAGAGATCGATTAGGCATTAAACCTTTGTACTGGACTGCAGGCAAGGGATATTTCAGATTTTCTTCTAACACACAATCTCTACTCGCTGCTGGGGGTATAGATACCAAGATTGATCCAATATCTCTACATTTTCTCTTTACCCTCCACGCGGTAGTTCCTGCGCCACGAACCCTTTTTACAGGAGTTCGGAAGGTGCCTCCTGCTCACACAATTACTATGGATGTGAACGGAAACACATCCGAACGTTGTTATTGGACTTTGTGCAGTGTGACCATGGCTTTATCCGAACAGGATTGGGCAGAAAGGATTTATGCTTCTTTATTGCAAGCTGTGCGGAGACGCTTAGTCATTGCAGATGTACCAGTGGGGGTATTACTTTCTGGAGGTTTAGATTCAAGCCTTCTGGTGGCATTACTGTCCGAAACAGGGGTTCAACCCGTTCGTACATTTTCGATTGGTTTTGAAGGTACCCCAGAAGAGTCAGGTAGCGAGTTTGACTATTCCGATCTGGTGGTAGAAAGGTTCCAAACTCAGCATCAAAAGATTCTACTCAGCAACAAAGAAGTGTTGCCTCGCTTGCCAGAGGCCATGGGCCAAATGTCCGAACCCATGTTTGCCCAAGATGCGGTGGCGTTTTATTTGCTCGCAGAAAAAGTCTCTCGAGAGGTAAAAGTAGTTCAAAGTGGCCAAGGGGCAGATGAAGTCTTTGGCGGATACTTTTGGTATCCTCGCATGGCTTCGGAAAAAGGTGTTTTTGTAGAGCGTTTCCGAAAACACTATTTTGATCGAGAGCACGACGAATACCTAGAAATAATCTCTCCCGATTTTCACGGCCCAGATTGGACTTCGGAATACATTGCCAGTCGATTAGAAGAACCTAATGCCGATACATTTATGGATCAAGTATTTCGCCTAGATGCCACAACGCTCATTGTTGACGATCCAGTCAAGCGGGTAGATAATATGACCATGGCATGGGGGCTAGAAGCTCGAGTTCCTTTTCTCGACCACACGCTAGTAGAACTGGCCGCATCGATGCCCGTAGCTTTCAAAATAGGCAGCGGCGGAAAGCACATCTTAAAACACATTGCGCATGGTAGGTTGCCAGAAGCAGTGATCGATCGTCCGAAGGGGTATTTTCCGGTGCCCGCGTTAAAATACATTCGTGGAGAGTTTTTTGAGTTTGTACATAACCTCTTGTGCTCTCAAGTTTGCCGTGAACGCGGATTGTATTCCCGAAAATACGTGAACCAACTGTTGGCAGCACGTGAGCCACAACTAACTCGTATTCAAGGTAACAAACTTTGGCACTTGGCTGCCTTGGAGCTGTGGTTGCAAGTTAATGTAGATCAGGTGGTTTAGGTTGAGGACGCGAATCAAAGTATGTGGGATCACCTGCCCAGAACATGCCCTAGTTGCAACGGATTGTGGCATTGATGCTATTGGTCTCGTGTTTTATTCCCGTAGCCCTCGTGTGGTAGACCTTGAAACCGCTTCCAAGATTGTGTCAGTCTTGCCTCCTTTTGTAGCTTCTGTTGCTTTGTTCGTGAATCCTGCTTTTGAAGAAGTGCAAGAAGTCACGTCGCGGATTCATGTCGATCTTTTACAGTTTCATGGTCAAGAGAGTCCAGAATTTTGCAACTCTTTTGGTCTACCTTACTTAAAAGCAGTGCCTATGCGTATAGGAACAGATTTGGAAAAAGTTTTTCGAGAATATAAAGGATCACGTGGTCTGTTAGTAGATACCTACCAACCTCAGACGCATGGTGGTGCTGGAATTACTTTTGATTGGGCTCAGATTCCGGAGGAGAGATCTTTTCCACTGGTTTTAGCGGGTGGACTCACACCAGAGAACGTTGACCGGGCTATTCAAGAAGTACATCCCTACGCAGTGGACGTCAGTAGTGGAGTGGAATCTCGAAAAGGTATCAAAGATTCTGAAAAGATTGCCGAATTTGTCTGGGTAGTCCACAGGTCGGACATTTAGGATCACGGTAAAATCGCAAAATTTTCCATTGGGTAGTCAGTGCATCTAGCAGTAAAACCCGCCCAATAAGCAAGTCTCCGATTCCTGCCAAAAGTTTTATGGTTTCTACTGCTTGCATCGCACCGATGACGCCGACCAGCGGAGCTAACACACCGAATTGGGCACAGGTTTCTTCTGGGCGACCATCGTCTGGGTAAAGGCATTCATAACATGGTGCTTCTCCTTGAAAAGGAAAGACACCCACTTGGCCCTTCATTCCTAAAACAGCACCATAAATCATGGGTACACCCACTTGGTAACAGGCTCGATTTAGAGAAAATCGAGTTTCAAAGTTATCAGAAGCATCCACCACTGCGTGGCAACTACTTAGAACTTTTTCTAGTCCTGTGCCTTCCAACACATAAGGAATGGTAGTTACTCGTACATCTGGATTAAGTGCTAACAGCGTATCCCGAGCAGAATCTACTTTAAGGCGACCAATGTCCGCGTTTCGGTGAGCAATTTGACGCTGGAGATTAGACAATTCTACTTGATCGTAATCTGACAACACTAGGTGGCCTACACCTGCTGAAGCCAGATACATAGCCGCAGCCGAACCTAATCCTCCGACGCCTACCACGAGTACTTTGGAAGAAAATAACTTCTCTTGGCCTGCAGTACCCAATAGGGGGATTTGACGACTGTACCTAGATTCCAGAGTTTTTTGCATTGCCACTTAACGTTGAATTTACCTTGTTATGTGTTTTCTTTATTTTTTCCAAATTATGTGTCCATTTACATTATTTTTCTCAAAAACTTCTAAAATTTGAGCACAAAAATTCATTGTTTCCTGATCATCTATTGATTTTGCAAGGTCATATAATCTAATAAACATTTTCTTACCTGTCTCTGTTTGTTGATAATTCTTTTTTCTGAAGTTATGAGCTGCACACAATGTTTGACCATTTTCAATGGTTGCTTTTCCTCCTTTGTCTTTTGGTTTGATATGATCTACTTGTAATTCAATACCAGACTGACCTCCTTTTCCACAAATAACACATCTAAACCTATCTCTTTCTAATATCTCATTTTTTTGCTTTTCGGTAAAATCTTCTAGCTCTCTAACTTCTATAAAATCAGAATCATACCTATAAATCCCTTTAGCTATTTTTATTAAAAATCCTTTTTGGTGGAGCTTCCTAATTTGTCTGTCAGGATCTCTAAATACTTCTCCAGTTCTCTTTTTATATTCAACGGTTACCCAATCAACTATCTCAGGATGTTGAATATCTCTTCCTGGGTTCGCTTTGAAAAATTCCATTACTATTTCTGTTTGAGTACTCATAAATTAATTACTAAAACAACGTGCCAACCTCGTTAAGTATTCTATTTTTCGCTAATTCACAATAATTCTCATCAATATCTATTCCTACTGCTCTTCTTTCTGTATTTGCAGCGACCACTAATGTTGTTCCACTCCCCGAAAAAGGATCAAAGACAAGATCATTTTGATAACTGAATAATTTTATCGCTCTATAAGGCAATTCCTTTGGGAAAGGTGTAGGATGTCCAATTTTCTTTTTACTTTCACCATTAAATGTCCATAATCCATTCGTCCAATCCATAAACTCCTGTTTTGTCATATCTGATTTCCTTGTCCCATTAGTTTTCTTCCATTGATCCTTATACAGTATGACGATCAATTCAACCGGAGCAATCACAAATGGGGCTGATGCTGAAAGCCAACTTCCCCACGCAGTTCTTCTTGATATGTTTCCTTCATTCCAAATAATTGTTGAGTGATACTTCCAACCTACCTCTTGAGCAATTTTTGTTAAATCTGAACCTACGCTTTTTTGTCCTCCTTTGTTTTTATCTAATGGAATATTTAGCAGGAATCTTGCTTGGGTATTACTCCATTTATAACAATTAGACATCCATTTTTTTGAGAATTCCAAATACTGATCGTAGGAAAGTTCATCATCATTTGAGCTATAATTGATACCAACATTATAAGGTGGTGATGTTACAATTAAATCAATAAATGGTTCTTCGAAAAAAGTCTGGTCCAAGACGTCTCCAAGATAAAGAACAACATTTTTACTCCTGAAGTATTCTTGTTTATTGGCGAAATGATTAAATTCACCCATAACCTGTGTTTTCTTTAGTTACCGCTGAAGAGAAAAAGCACCTAGTCCAAAAGTTTAAGGATCGCGGGAACTGCACTCTCAGGCAAAGGCACTGTGTTTGGATCCTCGCCTGGATAAGCACGAGCACGTAACAAAGTGCGAAGGCGTCCCGGATCAAAAGTGTTGACTCTAACGGAAGTATTCTCTAGTTCGTCGATCAAGATTTCGGCGAAACGTTCTATTCCTGCTTTGGCCACTGCGTAGGCACCCCAGTAAGCACGTCCTTTTCTCCCTACTGCATCAGAAACAAAAACGATCGAGGCATTAGGTGTTCGAGTCAACAAGGGTAGACAAGCTCGACTCAATAAGAATGGCGCAGTCAAATTGACTTGGAGGACATCTGCCCAAATTTCTGGAGGATAATGAGCGATGGGAGACAACAACCCTAAAATAGCAGCGTTGTGTACCAACCCGTCTAGTCGACCGAACTCCTGCTCTAGGTGTTCGGTGAGTTGTTTATATTCGTTTGCAGTGGCAGTTTTTAGGTTGACTGGCACCAGCGCAGGTTTAGGATAGCCTGCGGTTTCAATGGCGTCATAAACTGCTTCTAGTTTGGCCTCGGTGCGTCCGAGTAAGACCACGTTGGCACCATGCGCAGCACAGGCCAAAGCTGTAGCGCGACCTAAACCACTTCCCGCGCCGGTAATTACAATGACACGGTCCTGGAGCAAATTACTAGGTACAGTTTGCAATAAATCCATAAGTTTTAACCAGAGAAATTTTTGAAAAGCCGAAGAGCAGAGGTACCATCTTCGTAGTACTCGTGCAAACGCTCTCTTACTTGGTACCCTGCTCGCTCGTAAAGACGTATTGCAGGAACATTGTCTTCCCACACCTCCAGTACCATACCCTTTTTTCCCTTTTCCTTTGCGCGCTCTTCAGAAAACGAAAGTAAAAGATACCCGATCCCCTGCCCACGCACTTCAGGCGACACAATAAGCGAATAAAGACGCGCAGAGGTTCTCCTACAATGGTAAAAAACGATTCCGTGGCCAATTACCCTTTTCGCTTTTTCTGCTACCCAAAGATCAGCTTGGCCACGTCTTAACAAGTGCAAAAGGCTACGCTTGTTTAGTCGATCGGAAGAAAAAAACGATTCCAAATGTAATAAAGCGGCCAAATCGCTCTCTTGGGATGCACGAACTGAACAGAGGATGTTAGTTTTCAAGTGGAGTCGCTGAAAAAGTTTGGCGATTTTCTTCAGTTGGTGCAGGAGAAGGTAATGCAGAAAAATCTTGGGAAGCCTCTGAAGAGGCAGAAGAAATCTCTACAGCACATTCTCGCACGTAGGCAGCTAACTTCGCAGAAGGTACACCATCTTCTAGTGCCCATTGCCGACACTTGGCCTCTTCACCAGCAGCCATCACATCCATTGCCGTAAAAAGGCAAAAAACTAAAGCGATTACGTTCCAAAATTTTTGCATAATACAGATCTGTTCAAAAATTTAGGTTAGGATAACACGCTGTGCATACTCCAAAAAGTCTCTTGGTCGTGAAAACTAGTTCCCTTGGAGATTTAGTTCATACCTTTCCAGCGATCAGTGACGTAGTAGATCATTTCCCAGGTTTGCACGTGGATTGGGTAGCAGAGGAAGCGTTTTTAGAACTTCCCTCTTTGCATCCTGCCATTCGTCACGTAATTCCGGTAGCGATACGTCGTTGGCGGAAATCGCCGTGGTCAGCACGACGAGAGGTTGGCTTTTTCTTGGAGAAGCTACGGTCTGCAGAATATGACGTTATCTTGGATTTTCAAGGATTGCTCAAAAGTGCCTTGATCACTCGTCTAGCACGTGGTTTTCGCTTTGGATTCGATTGGGCTAGTGCTCGAGAACCACTTGCATCCCTTTTTTACCAAAAGCATTGTTCAGTAGCTCTAAATCAACATGCCATTGTACGTACTCGCCTACTAGCCTCGTGTGTTTTAGGGTACGATTTAGTAGGTGAACCTGATTTTGGCCTTACCACTTCAGAGGCAGGCCAAAAGAGTCGAGACGTTGTCTTCATTCATGCCACTAGCCGTGCGAGCAAGCATTGGCCGGAAACTCACTGGATCGACCTAGGACAAACTCTAGCAAAGCAAGGTTGGCACTGTGTTCTCCCGTGGGGAGACGAAATAGAAAAGCAAAGAGCACAACGTTTAGCTAAACACATTCCCGATTCCTATTGCTTGCCTCGTCGTCTTGGCATACCAGAGATTGCAAGAGTATTAGCGAATGCCAGCGGAATTGTTGGGGTAGACACAGGATTGACACACCTAGCCGTAGCTTTAGGACGGCCAGTAGTATCCATTTATTTAGACACAGATCCAACACTCACTGGCGTTTGGCAAACAAAAAGTAGCATAAACGTGGGAGGAAGTAGATCTATCCCTACAGTAGAGATGGTTTTAGAAAGTTTTAAGCAAACCAGATAAAATATGTATTATTCTATGGGTATTTACGGTTAGTTATTTTAGATCACAAAAAAAAGGAAAATACTTTCGTGGCGAAATCTGAAAAAAAGACTAAGACCAAGGCAATCGAGTCTACTCCAGAAGTTTCGAAAAAACGTCGAGAAAAGCGAGAGTTAGACCATAAACTCACGTTACGAAATACCAGACTGGGTGATTATGCCGACATTAAAGGAATAATGGATCTCGTTTACCACGATATTGGTGGGGCATGGACTGAGGAACAATTTGCATCCCAGATCGCCAGATTTCCAGAAGGGCAATTATGTATTGAAGACCACGAAAAAGTTGTCTCCGCTGCCATTAGTTTAGTAGTTGACTACCAAAGGTGGGGTGATAAACATACCTACAAAGAAATTACGGGGAATGGATATCTTACTACCCACGATCCCAATGGAGATACTCTCTACGGTGTCGATATTTTTGTACATCCTGATTACCGAGACATGCGTCTTGGCAGACGTCTTTACGATGCCAGAAAAGAACTCTGTGAACGCATGAATTTACGTGGCATGGTAGCTGGTGGCAGAATTCCAGGGTATCGAAAGTTTGCAGAAACACTCAGCCCATTACAATACATTGAGCAGGTAAAGAATAAAGAAATCTACGATCCTATTTTGTCTTTCCAGTTGGCCAATGATTTTCACGTTCGAAAAATTATTAGCAATTACGATCCAAACGATCAAGATTCGCACGCCCACGCAACCTTACTCGAATGGATTAATATCCACTATGAGGAAAAACCAAAAACCCTTGGTACTTCCAAAACGGTTGTTCGTGTCGGAGTAGTACAATGGCAGATGCGAGCGGTGAATTCTTTTTCCGAGATTCGGCAACAAATTGAGTACTTTATTGACGCAGTCGCCGGATATAAATCTGATTTTTGTTTGTTTCCAGAATTTTTTTCTGCTCCCCTCATGTCACAATTCAAAAAAGGAAACGCTGCCCAAAGTATTCGAGACTTGGCCACGTACACTGATCAAATCCGTGGCGAGATGATTCGACTAGCTTTAGCATACAATATCAATATCATTGCCGGAAGCTTGCCAGAATATCGAGATCATACTTTGTATAACGTTTCTTTTTTATGCAGGCGAGACGGTACTTGGGATGCTCAATATAAATTACACGTGACTCCCGATGAGAAATCCTACTGGGGTCTCAAGGGCGGGGATGAACTTAAGGTTTTTGAAACCGATGTTGGAAAAATAGGTATTCTAATTTGTTACGATGTAGAATTTCCAGAATTGCCTAGGTTGTTAGCTGATCAGGGAATGCTGATTTTGTTTGTTCCCTACTGGACGGATACTAAAAATGCCTATCTTCGCGTCCGTCGTTGCGCCGAAGCTCGCGCCATCGAAAATGAATGTTACGTAGTGATTGGTGGTAGCATTGGGAATTTGCCGAATGTCGAGAATATGGATATTCAATACTCTCAAGCTGCAATCTTCACCCCTTCCGATTTCGCTTTTCCGCATGATGCGACGGTGGCAGAAGCAACCCCAAACACGGAAATGACCTTAATTGCCGACCTTGACCTAGAAGCACTCAAGGAAGTGCGCATTCAAGGAAGCGTTAGAAATCTTCGGGATCGAAGACTTGATCTCTACCATTTGAATTGGGTCATGCCTACGACAAAACGCCATGGTTAGACAATACGATTAGGAGTTACGCAGTTGAATAAATAAGTCATTGATTTTATTAAGTTTTAATAGAAAATAGGATTTTTACAAAAAAAAAATTACGTAATCATATGCAAAGTATAGAAAGGAGCAGCTAAGTAAGCACGTACAGCATTTCGCACTATACGCGCTTTTGCTTCTATAGCACTAATGCCTGTACGAAAGAAAAATCTTTCT